>Ga0335084_10002450_pt1 | contig 17868 bp, 19 predicted proteins | sample Lox_Sample_44_FD_206721 | JGI IMG/M metagenome (GOLD analysis project Ga0335084, IMG submission 206721) | Soil microbial communities from Loxahatchee National Wildlife Refuge, Florida, United States - Lox_Sample_4.4 | ecosystem: Environmental > Terrestrial > Soil > Wetlands | place: USA...
GAACACAGTCATTTCTCAATCCTATCGAATGAAGTCCAGAGAAAATCCATGAACAGATCAAGACTATTAGTCGCCACTGCCTTTATGCCCGGCGTGTTGGCCCTGACAACCACGGGATGCGCCACGAAGAAATATGTAAGCGCTCAAATCGCGCCGCTGAATGGGAAGATCGCTGCTTTCGAAACAGCGGCCAAGGAACAGACCGGGAAGGAACAGGCCGACATCTCGCGGGTGGAAGCGAAGATCGCTGCCACCGACGGTAAGGTGGCCGAGGCTACCGCCGCGGCCGAGCGCGCAAATACCAGCGCTGCCCAGGCGAATCAACTCGGGCAGCAGGATCAGGCTGCAATCGCAGCCAACCGGTCTGCCATCGCGGCTAACGCGAACGCGATCAAGGATCTGGAGAAGGCAATGAAGTATTCGATTGTGGCAAGAGGGGACGTCACGTTCGGCTTCAACCGCAGCAATCTCGACAAGACAGACCTGGGTGCGTTGGGTGCGTTGGATGCGCTGGCGCAGCAGGCGCGTTCGATGCCGCGCGCCGAACTGCGCATCGCCGATCCGAACGCGATAGATGCCGAATCAAGAAGGCTGGCGCGGCGGGTGCTGGTCCGCATCTACACACCGAGTGGCAACCCTCCCAGCGCACCAATTACATCGTCTCAGCAGTAGCTTGAAAAAGGAGATCCCATGCGCCTTGTCATTTGCTTACTCCTCGCGTGCCCAGTGTTCGGCCAATCGTCTACAGGCGTTTCGGCCACTCCGGAGCCGGCGCTCCACTGGATCATCCCCAGCGATCACCCGGACCTCAAGGTCATCCTGCGGCTGGACGGCCTGCCGGACTACTACCGCTTTGAATTCTGGAACGAAGGTGACGCGCCGGTAATCACTAAAGAGCAACTCTTGCAGGCCATCGCCCTCGTGACAGGCGACAACAAACAGACTGAGGAGAGGGCTTGTGCCCTGGGCCCGCGCGGCCGAATCCTGAACTATCCCTGCCGCGTCAGACCGGTTCTGTCCGCGGCGCGCACCAAGAAGTGAGCGGGTTGTTGGCCAGGAAGCGTGACGTAATAGCTTCGGCTCACCTGCGAATCGATAGGATTCAGGCTACGTCACTGGGCGGCTACGCCCGCTAATGGCTTGGCGGCAGGCCATTGCGGATTCTTTGGGTCGGCAGCCGGGCTGTTCGGATCGAAACTCCGGATGTAGGCTTTCATTCCGAATTCATACCAGTGAATCCCGTGTACCTTCGCCTCGTCCAAGGCTTTCTTGCTCTCCCAGTGATCGTGCTTGATTCGGTAACAGGCAATCACGGTGCCCGTCCGGTCTTTGCCCGCCTTGCAGTGCACGAACACGGGCTGGCCGGAATCCAGCACCTCGAGGACTTTTGCCATCTGCTCATTAGTTGGGCCTGCCGGAGCCCCTTTCATGGGAACACCGATGTAGCGCATGCCGGCCGCTCGCACGGCCTGAGCCTCCGCCTCCCTAGAGGGCTCGCCGCCTTCGCCGTCACGCCGCAGGTCGACGACGGTCTTGACACCAAGCCTCGCCAGGTGGCTCAAGCTCTCCTCCGTGGGCTGGCCGCCACGGTAAATATGGTCGTTGACCTGATGGAAGTTTGGGATGCCGGGCACTTGGACATTTGCGGCCGACAAAGGGATCGACAGGAATGTCAACGCTCTGGCAAAATTGAGGATGTTAGAAGGAAGTCGCTTCATTGAACGCAATTGCCGCCTCTAATAAAGGAGACGGTTTGCGCGCCTGATCAGTTTCACTCGCGACGTCCGCCGACGCCTAAGTTAGCCGGATGAGCCCAAACTTTCCTGGGCGCCGATTAAGGCGATCCAATAACGTGATCGGAGCTCACCATCTCCGACGCGGAGTGTGTGAAATCCCTACTGTCGCGACCGCCAAGCCACGGGCAGCCCGTATGAACAATGCCGTGCCAACAAAGCGCTCCCATTGAGGTTTTTTAAACCCCAACAAATTGCTCCCACCGGCCATCGTTTCTGGTAGACATTCACCGCCAGAGCGCCTGCCGGTCCACAAGCTGGTTCAGCGGCCTCTTAAGGGCAGCGAGTCCCTTGAGCGGTTTCTGAGCGAGCCAGGCGCCAAAGTTAGAGGAGAGTGATGACACACTTGAAACGGATAACAGTTTTGGGCTTCGGCCTTTTCGTCCTTGGGGCTCTTCGGGAGGCCCAGGGGCAATCGCGGTTCGACCTGATCGAGTCGGCGCGAACGGAAAAGGAAGCGAACCTGACGCCTGAGGTTCAGCCCAAGGCGGAGCGTCGAATCGAATGGATTGAGGAGAGCCTCCCGTATCGCCTTCTGACCGGCCAGGAGCATGGGTTCGGGCTGACGTTCGGCAACGTGGCGCCGGGCTCCGGCTTCGCAATAGGCCCCACGTATGCGAAGCCGTTGTGGGACGGACAGCTCATTGTTCGAGCGGGGGCGGTCGCCGCGGTAAACAGATCGTATCTGGGCCTTCTGGAGGTGTCGCTACCGAGCTTATTGCACGATCACGCCTTCCTCACGTTCAGCACGCAGCACCGTAACATCTCGGAGATGCCGTACTACGGACCCGGGCCGGATTCGAGCAAGACCGGACGCAGCGACTATCGCCTGGAAGACACCAACGTGGAACTGCGGCCCGGTGTGCGGATCTACAAGGGGCTGAGCGCTAGTCTGATCGGGTCGTATCTGGCCGTGAACACCGGGCCCGGCCACTCGAGTCAGTTCATTTCGACGGAGGAGCAGTTTGGTCCGGCTGCCGCTCCCGGCATCGACCGGCAGACGAACTTCTGGCGCGGTGGCGGCCTCGTAGAATACGACTGGCGGAATCGAGCCTCCAGCCCGACCAAAGGCGGCAAGTATTCGGCGCAGTACGTCCGTTACCTGGACCACAATCTCAGCCAGTACAGCTTTCTACGGTTGGATCTGGATGCCGAGCAGTACATCCCGCTGTTCAACCACACGCGTGTCATCGCCCTGCACGGCGCCTCCTCGTTAACGACCACCAACAACGGGCAGCGCGTTCCATTCTATGTTCAGCCCACCCTGGGCGGGCCGAATACGCTGCGAGGCTATCGCTACAACCGCTTTTATGGCGACAACTCGGTCATGGTGAATGCCGAGTACCGCTGGTTCTGTTCGCCCATCCTGGAGATGGCGGTTTTCGCCGACGGAGGAAAAGTATTCAATCGCTGGGAGCAGTGGAACTTCCACAATCTCGAAAGCGACGTGGGCTTCAGCGTCCGGCTAAAGGGAAGGTCAGCAAGGACCGTTTTCAGTTTCGACACAGGCTTCAGCCACGAGGGGTTTCAAATATGGTTTCGCGCAAACAAGTTAAATTAGTCTGGCCTGCGGTACTCTGCGCAGCTGCCATTGTCATCACGCCCACACCCGGCAGGACCGCATCGGAGGCGGATAACCGAACGCCAAATAGCGTAAGGAAGTTCTACGCCGACGATCCCCTGCCGCGGGAGCCGGCGGCACGACCGGTAAGCGGCATCGCAATCCGGAAAGTCGACCACATTTACGACTTCCTGAATAGCTCATATGTGACGCCTCGCCGCGAAGGCAAAGCAGCAAAGCATGCGCCGCAGCCTGCGCTCGATGTGAATACGCTGGGCGAGGTTCCTGACAGCTCTTGGTACACAAACCGGCATGCATTTCAGCGGATGTCGATTGCGGACCTCCAGCGCGGTCCGGGCAACGCGACGCCGCCCAGCACGAAGTCCGCTTGGGTCGTTGTCGCTGCCAAGAGCGATGGTGTAACGCCGGGATTTGTGATTGAAGACGGGAATAAGAATCGCTATGTGTTGAAATTCGATCCCCCCCGCTCCCCGGAAATGTGCTCTGCCGCGGACGTGATCGGCAGCAAGTTCTTTTATGCGCTTGGTTACTACACGCCGGAGAACTACGTCGTCCACTTCCGCCGGGAGAACCTGGAGATTGGCGACGGCGTAATGTATCGCGATCCAAGCGGAAAGAAGAGTCCCCTCACCGGCCACGTGGTCGACGGACTCTTGGAAACGCAGCCGATGGGGCCCGGCGGAACGTACCGGGCGCTGGCCAGCCGCTGGCTCGAGGGCGAGGTGGTAGGACCATTCAGCTACCACGGCACCAGGAGTGACGATCCGAACGATACGATCCTTCATCAAGATCGCCGAGTGTTGCGCGGTCTGGCCGTTTTCAGCGCCTGGCTGAATCACCACGACACCAGTGAGATCAATACTATGGACACCCTGGTAACGGAGAACGGTCGCCAATACCTCAAGCACCATCTGATGGACTTCGGTTCCATTCTGGGCAGCCGTGGTGACGGCCCGAAGGATCCGTGGATTGGTCACGAGCACGTGATCGTGCGTAAAAAGGCGGTTGTGCAGGCGGTGACTCTAGGTGTCTACGTCCCGCGCTGGCAGCGATCTGATTATCCCAAGTTGAAGGGTGTCGGATTATTCGATGCATGGTCTTTCGATCCGCTCGAGTGGATACCGGAAGTTCCCAATTCGGCGTTTCTAATGATGGATAAGGTGGATGCCTTCTGGGCGGCAAAGCAGGTGGCTGCCTTCACCGACGATGAAATTCGGGCAATCGTAGCCACTGGCGAATTGAGTGACCAGCGCGCAGCCGACTGGATCGCCGACTGTCTGATCAAGCGCCGTGACAAGATCGCCCAAGCTTGGTTCTCCAAGGTGCTTGCGTTGGACCGGTTTCGCGTCGCGGATGGAATACTCGCATTCGACGACCTGAGCGCGAGCTATGGGACTGGCACGCCGAGGAGCTATGACGTGCATTGGTCGACTTACGACAACGACCACGGTGTCCTCACACCGTTGTCCAACGCTAGCGGGACGAAGTTGCCTCCGGCGCCCAGCGCAACAGAATACCTGGCCGCGACCATCCAATGTGCCGGCGACTCCGGACAATCCTGCCCTGCACCGGTTATCGTGTACTTGCGGTGCTCGGGGACAGAGTTCCGGGTCGTGGGAATCGATCGCTAGCTCATGGCCCCTGCGGAGGAGGCATTGTCTACCGTTCCACCGGCGGGTTCGCCGCCCGCGGGAGGCATATTGCGCCGCGCAGTGGACCGCCTCGGCTCCCACAGCACAGGGAGCAAGCGCCGGTTAGACGACAACATCGCCCAGGAGGCAGCGCGGCGCATCGGAACGATGGCGATCCTGACGGCGCTCACCGTCCTCGGGGTCGCCATCCTACAGGACACCCTCCAACCCGAGTTGGCCGCGGCGCACCAGGCACCGTTGTTCCGTCTGAGCGCTCTGTTTCTGATCCTGACCTCGGTTGGCCTGGCCGCGCTCGAACGCTCCACGGCTGTGTCGCCGCAGGTCCTATTGGACCTCGGCCTGGCGTTCGAGGTAGCTGGCGCCTTTGCGCTCGGGTTGATGGAAAACTCGATCAACTGGTCCAATGCCCCAGTGCGCGGATCCACCGCTGTAGCCGGCTGGATTGCCGTTTGGGTGATGATGGTTCCCAACCGGCCGTGGAAGAGCATCACGGCCGCAGGGCTTTCCGCGACGATGGTTCCATCCGCGCACTTGGTCGCGGCGCGGATTCTGGGCTATCCGCCGCTGGCGTGGAACCGGCTGGCCGCGTACTCGCTTGTGGCGGTCTTCATCGCCTTGTGGACGCCGTTCATCAGCACACGGCTCCACCAGATGCAGCACGATTTGAGTCGCACACAAGACCTCGGAAGCTATCACCTGGAGGTGCTGCTGGGGCGTGGCGGTATGGGAGAGGTTTGGCGTGCGAGCCACAAGCTACTGCGGCGCGAGGCCGCGGTGAAACTCGTTCGCCCGGCGCTCTTGATCGCCGCCGAAGCGGTTGAACGGCGGCAGATCCAGCGGCGCTTCGAACAGGAAGCACAGGCAATGGCATCGCTGCGTTCGCCGCACACAACAGCGATTTATGATTTCGGCCTATCTGAAGACGGATCTCTCTATTACGTGATGGAACTGCTCGATGGCCTGGACGCGGAGAGCCTGGTAAGACAGTACGGTCCGCAGCCGGCTGCTAGGGTGGTTTCGATCCTGCGGCAAGCGTGTGAGTCCCTGGACGAAGCTCACGACGCCGGCATGGTTCACCGCGATGTGAAGCCGGGCAACCTTTTCATCTGCCGCCTGGGCAAGCGGGCCGATTTCGTGAAAGTGCTGGACTTCGGGCTGGTGAAGGCCCTCTACAATTCCGGACAATCGCGCTTGACCGCGCACGCCGAGAGCATCGGAACACCGGCCTTTATGTCGCCGGAACAGGTGCGTGGAGATGAGGACATCGATGCGCGCGCGGACATTTACGGACTTGGCTGCGTGGCCTATTACCTTTTGACCGGCACCCTGGTCTTCAATGCTTCCAGTCCACTCTCGTTGGCGATTGCGCACATCCAGCAGACGCCGGAGCCGCCCTCGAAGCGCTCCGAGTTGGTGGTTCCGGCGTCTCTCGAGCGTGTGGTGATGCACTGCCTGGAAAAGAGCCGCGAGGATCGTCCGCAGAGTGCGGCGGAACTGGACGCCCTTCTGGAGGCGTGCGCTGATATTCCGGAATGGAGCCAGGCCGAATCCAAGCGGTGGTGGGAACTGCACCGGCCCGCGTCCGCGCGCAGGGTGGCAAGTTGAGTTCCGCAGCACAGGCGCCACATCGCGCGCAGGTTCAGATGGCAATGGCCATCTCCGGGCTGATGATGGCGCATCAGGTTGCCGGCAAAGCGACACGGGACGCCATCTTCCTTTCTCAATTCAAAACTACAGCCTTGCCGACGATGGTGGCCGCCGCCGCGATTGTTGCAGTAGTAATCAGCGTTCTCCGGGGCCGGACGCTGGTCCGGCTCGGCCCCTTTCGAATAACCGCGGTATCCTTTGCGGCGAGCGGTGCCCTGCAGTTCGCCGAGTGGCTTCTCCTCGGTTACAACCCCCGTGTCGCAGCCTGCGCGATCTATTTGCACGTCGTGGCCTTCGGGGCAATCCTGCTGTCCGGGTTCTGGTCGGTGATGGCAGAATCGTTCGACCCGCGTGCGGCCAAAACCAACTTCGGAGGCATCAGCGGAGCGGGAACGCTGGGCGGGTTGTGCGGTGGCATCCTAGCCGAACGAGTGGCCGTCTGGGCCTCGCCCCAGGCAGTGGTTGTGGCGCTGGGGATCCTGCACCTGCTATGCGCGTTTCTGCTCTGGCGGGCCTTCCCCTCGTCAGCGTCTCCGCGAGAAACCGCAGTGGCCGCGGAAACGACGCTGCTCGACGCTGTTCACCGGTACCCGTTTCTGCTCACACTGGCGGGCGTGGTGCTGGTGGCGTCGGTGGGAACGGCTCTGCTGGATTTTTCATTCAAGGCCCAGGCCGCCGATTCGATAGGCCGGGGAGCGCCGCTCCTGCGGTTCTTCGGACTCTACTACACCGCAACCAGTCTCTTCACCTTTCTGATGCAGACATTCGTCGTGCGATTTTTCGTTCAGCGTGCCGGACTCTCCGCATCGGCGTGCGCTTTGCCCGCCACGATCGCGCTCGGCAGCTTCGCGTCAGCGGTGTTCCCCGGTTTCAGAGTTCTCAGCGGTGTCCGCGCAGGCGAAATACTGATGCGCGGCTCGTTCTTCCGGTCGGCGTATGAGCTATTCTTCACGGCGGTTGCGCCGGCCGACAAACGGGCGGCGAAATCGGTTCTCGACGTTGGAATCGATCGCATGGGAGACGCGGTCGGCGCTGGTGGAGTCAGCCTTTTGTTGCTCCTGGCGCCTGGACGTTATGGCGCGATACTTGCGGCCGCCGGCGGCTGCGGAGCCGTCGCTCTCCTGCTCGCGATGCGCCTGCAACGAGGTCACCTGCACGCACTGGAGAAGAGTCTCGTTAACCGGGCGATCGAAATCGACCCGTCGATGGCCGACGATTCGGCAACCAGATCGGTGCTGCTGCGATCAGCCAGGATCCAGCGGCCGGCCGAAGCGCAGCCCGTTCAGGATTCGACTGCGTCCCTGCGGTCCGCGGTCCCTACCGACGCATTCATTCGTTCCGCGGCGGAGCTGCGGAGTGATGACGCATCGCGCGTTACACAAGCCGCCGGGCAACTCGACCCCGGAAATTGGGAGTTGGCGCCCCTGCTGATCGACCTCCTGGCATGGGACGAGGTAATGCCGGCCGCGCGCCGAGTCCTGGAACGAATGGGCCCTGAGATCACGGGCATGCTGGTAGACGTTCTGCTCAATCCCGACCGCGATTTTGCGATCCGCCGCCGTGTGCCCAGGGTACTCGCGCTCGTGCCGTCCAAACGATCGGTCGAGGGGCTGTTCGCGGCGCTGGAGGATCAGAGGTTCGAAGTGCGCTTTTATTCAGGACGCGCCCTGTATCTGCTATTGAGCGAACATGCGGAGCTGAAGGTGGCCAGCGAGCGAGTCTGGGCGGCCGTCAATCGCGAGTTATCGCTTCAAAAATCAGTTTGGGACAGCCACCTGCTAATCGATAGCCGCGACTCGAAAGAGAAAGAGTGGTTCTTCGACGACCAGTTGCTTGATCGCTCGGACCACAATCTGGAACATCTGTTTACGCTGCTCGCTCTTCTGCTGCCTGCGGACGCCGTCCGTGTGGCGTTCCGGGCGCTCCATACGGATGACCGCCAACTCAAGGGGACGGCATTCGAATATCTGGAGAGCGCCACGCCGACAACTACTCGCCATCTACTGCTGCCATTGCTCGAAGCGGACGCCCATCATCGGCTGCGCACTGCGGCCACGGATGGCGCACTCGAAAACCTGCTCGCCAGCCGGGTACGGGTGAATCAAACCTTGAAGCTCGGCTCAGGCGCCGTGGAGGCTCGACGATGAATGCACTGCAGACCATGACCACGCTCCGATTTCCGGCTGTCGCGCCCAGGAGCCGGTTGGAAACCTTCCTGGCGCATTTCGCCGATGTGCGAGCGGGGGAGGGCGCAGGCGTCCTCCTGATGGCCCTCAACCTCTTCGTGCTGTTGGGAGCCTACTACATGTTGAAGACGGTACGGGAAGTTCTCATTCTGTCGCAAGGCGGCGCGGAGGTGAAGTCGTATTCGGCGGCTGGGCAGGCGGCTCTTCTGCTGGTGGTGGTGCCGCTGTTCGGAGCGATCGCGTCGCGGGTCGATCGCGTGCGCCTGGTAACCGGAGTCACACTGTTTTTCGCTTCGAACCTGGCGATTTTTGTCGCCCTCGGCAAGATGGGGCTTCGCGAAGGAGTCGCGTTCTTCTTGTGGGTGGGCATCTTTAATGTTTTGGTGATCGCCCAGCTCTGGTCCTTTGCGAACGACCTCTACACGCAAAAGCAGGGCGAGCGGTTATTCCCATTAGTTGGGGTTGGCAGTTCATTGGGCGCCTGGCTGGGAGCAGTTGCGGCGGCCAGGGCGATTCGGCCAGCGGGTCCTTACGGTCTCATGACCGCGGCCGCGCTCTTGCTGGTGTTCAGCGCCGCGCTGACGGTGTGGATCGACCGGCGGCATCGCCGCCCGGACACGCACGCGGGGAAAGAGGCGGAAAAGCCCTTAAGCAAGGAGGGTGGCTTTCAACTGATCTTTCGCGATCGGTATCTCCTGCTGATCGCGTGCCTGATCGTGCTTCTGAACATTGTGAATACCTCGGGCGAGTTCATGCTCAGCAAGTTGGTGGTGGGGGAAGCGGCTCGAGCGTTCCCGAATGCGGTGACGATGGCCGCCGAACGCCAGCGGTTCATCGGCGAGTTCTATGGATCGTTCTTCGGGTGGGTGAACATCACCGGCTTGGTGTTGCAGACGTTCTTGGTGTCGCGAATCTTCAAGGCGATTGGTCCTGGGGGCGCGCTGTTCGTCGGCCCTTCCATTGCTCTGGTCGGGTACTCGGTGATCCTTGTCGCGCCACTGCTGCCACTGGTGAGAGTTCTGAAGATCCTCGACAACAGCAGCGATTATTCAATCCAGAGCACCGCGGGACAAGCACTCTTTCTGCCGACGAGCCGCGAGGCCAAATACAAGGCAAAAGCCGCCATCGACGCATTTTTCAAACGCTTCGGCGACGTTCTGTACGCCGGCGTGGTCTACCTGGGAACGGCGATGGGGTTCGCGCTGTCTGCCTTCGCGGCGCTCAACCTGGCGTTTACCGGCATCTGGATACTCATCGCCGTGGCGCTGGCGCGCGAATACAAACGGCGATCCAACTCCAAGGTGCCGCAGAACGGTGCCGCAACTGCTTCGCAGGAGAGTCCGGCGTGGCAGGTGGGTACCGACCGCCGCACACGTTCAGGCCCGTCTGCGGAAGAACCGTTGGCCGGGACCACCCGGTAGTTGCTGATAAGCGAGCCGGGCGGGAATCGTCAACTCGATCTCCGCGCGCGCCGGCTTCTGTGGGTATTCCCGAACGTCGTAGCCGTCGAAACGTTTCAGCCGGTCCGCGGTGGCGAGCCACAGAAACCTCCGTTGGTGCTGGGCAATGCGATGCGCTGCTGTGAGCCGGCCCTTTGTCGGAGAACACGTTGGTGAGGCGAATATCACCGGCATCGGCCACGGGCAAAATGACCGGCCGGTTCCTTTGCGGTGGCGTGGCGCAGACTCCGGCCCAGCCAAAAACGAACATCAGTCCCATGCTACGTGGCGCGCGTATCATGCGGTAGGTCCAAAATCGCGTCCGACGCGCACTCTCCATCACGAACAAATTGTCTCGCACCCATACAGGCTTATTGAAAATTCTCTGCAGCATATTGGATATTCAACGAGCCCGGCTGGGTGCAGTAAGGCTATTCCTTCGCGATCCTACGAGGTGTCGGGGGTGACGGGTACACGTGACGTCCACCCGTCTTTGCCTTCCGGCATCACCCGCCTAAGTCACTGATGGCATGGATCCCCGGATGGTGAACGCGCTGGAAGCTTGCTTGCACAGTCTTATTGCGAGCGTTCCGTCATCGGGGCGCTGAGTCTCGCAAAGGAGAAACATTGAGTATGTACCGCAGACAGATAATTTTTGTGCTGGCCGCCGCGATGGCTTCCATCGCTACGCCCGCATTTTCACAGGACGAGGAGGGCTTTAAGAACGAGGCCGTTGGGCAGGGGTTCGGTAGTTTCGTCAAGACCACTACCGACCAGGGAGTCAGGCAGAGCGCCACCGACAGCGGCGGTGTGTTGGGGAGCTATCGCTACTTCTTCACTCGTCACAGCGGAGTGGACGGAACCTACGGCTATTCGCAAAACACGCAGCGCTATGCCCTGACCAGCGGCACGGTCGGCGTCAAAGCGCGTACGCACGAGGTCTCGGGCGCCTACATCTTCCGCTTCCCGACGCGATTCGCCACGCCATATGTGCTCGGCGGCGCCGGCGCTGTGATCTTCGATCCGAAGGATGACCCGTCACTCGACACGCAGTCCCGCTTTGCGTTCATCTACGGCGGCGGTGCTGATTTCAAAGTGTCGCGCCGCTTCTTTGTGCGCGGCCAGTTCCGGGGTCTCGTCTACAAGACGCCAACTTGGACCATCCCGACCCTCGCTGGCCTCGGCCGCTGGTCCCACCGCGCCGAGCCTTCGGCCGGCATCGGATTCCGCTTCTAGCAGCGACTGAACTTCCGCTGAAGAACCGGACCGGTATGGGTGTGGGGAAGTAGAACTAAACGAACCCAAGAGGATGTTATGCGAAGTCGTTGTGTTCCGACGCTGGCACTTTGTTTCCTGTTCGGCGGCGCCATGCGCTGTACGGGGCAATCGCCCAGCAAGCCGGTTTCCGTAAGCGGCTACTTGATGGGCGGTTCCGAGGCCGCCGGAGAACGATATTCGGTGGAGCTGGTGGATATGGCCGGCTCCAGGCCCCCCGGATATCTCGCCGGCGTGGACCTCTCCGGCCACTTCAAACTTCCGTCCGTCGAACAAGGCAACTACACCTACCGCGTGCGCAACGATCTGGGGGAAGTTGTCCAAACCGGGTTTGTCCGGGTGGAGGCGTGGGGACAGGAACTGGCCATCCTCCTCCCCGCACGCCGCAACGCTGAACTGCAGGCGGGCGGCGCCATCTCGGTCACTCGCCTTGCGCACCAACCGGCCAAGGAAGCGAAAAAGGAGCTTCTCAAGGGGCAGTCGGCCGGCGGAAAAGGGGACCGTGACGCGGCGCTGAAGCACTGTGCGCGCGCGGTCGAGATCGATCCGGAATGGTACGAAGCCAGGGTGAACTATGGGGCACAACTCTACCGCGCTGGACAGACTGCCAACTCGTTGATCCAAGCTCGGGTCGCCATCGGCATCGATCCGGCGTCGCCGGAGGGCTACATAAACGTCAGCGCCGCGCTGTCGACGATGGGGAACTATCCGGAAGCGGCCCAGGCGGCTGCCAGAGCCGTGGAACTGGCGCCGCAGTTGGCCAGGGGCCGATATCTGCTCGGCTTCGCCCTGCTGGCGCTGTCGCGCGTGAACGAAGCGGTCGAACAACTCCGCCGAGCCGAGTCGTTCGGTCCCGCCCGGGAGCTTCTCGCGCGGATCTCGGCAACTAAGTCCCTCCAACCCATTTCGGATGGTGGAAGATGATGGTTCGCCGGCGAGATTGGGGGGCGCATCAGAAAGTTAGTTACTGCCACAGGCGCGTAATAGCCCCAGCCGTAGTAAGTTCTCAGCTTCCCTCCGCCGGCATCCACCGTAACCGCGACGCGGTGGTACTTACGGTCACGCTGAGCGCTTGACGGCGAGAAGCCGAGTAGATACTCGTTGCGCATATCGATGCTGATCCGGGCGGCGACAGCGGCCAAGTCGTCCAGATTGTCGACACGGTACTGCCTGCCACCTGTCTCGTTCGCCAGTTCCTCAAGGAGGTCGGGACCGTTCAACTCCTCAGACGGCCGGTTTCTGCCTGCGCCGCCACCAAAGATGCCGATCGCATACAACTGCATGTCGGACTCGAGCACATCGACGCGTACTTGCGCGCGTGACAGACGGCTGTGGTTATCCCCACCGTCGGAGATGACCAGTACAGCCTTGCGCGTGTTGCGCGCGCTTTTCATCTGGACGGATGCCAGGTGGACAGCATCGAGCAGGGAGGTGCGGCCGAACGGGCCGGCGCGCAGCAAGCGGCGATAGAGCTGGTCGGTAGTGTTTGTGAATGGGACGGTGAGCTTGGGTTGGGCCGCTCATTGAATTCGATCAGGAAGAATTCGTCGGCGGCGTTGGCGGTGCGAAGAACGCTTGCCGCGCTTCCGAGCATCGCCGCATCTTGTGTTGCATGCTGCCGCTCGTGTCGAGCAGCACCCCGATGGAAACCGGAGCATCGTCCTTTGCGAAATACGTGATCGGCTGCTCGGTACTATCCTCGAAGACGTGGAAACTCTCTTTCGACAGGTCGGTGACGGACGCGCCATCCTCGGTGGTGACGTGAACGGGAATCAAGACCAGGGATGCGTCCACACGGATGGCGCCAGATGGCGATTCCGCCGCGGGGTGCGGGGCGGCCGTCCTCGGCGACAACGGACCCTGAGGAGGGATGGCGCCTGGCGTTGCCAGGAAAAAGGCCATAGCCCACAAAGTCGCCCGGACACTTGCTATTGGGCCAATATATCATGGGCAAATCTGCGATGGACGCCGCTTGGCGCCGTTGCTGGCCGCTCCTCTAGCTGCATCCCGTAGCGCCGGACGATCAGAAGCTTCCCTCCGGCGGATCAGCCGTTACTGGTATCTACTCCTTGACTTCAAGCGGCCCTCCGCATTCTTTCCGCACGCGGGCTCAAATGCGGCGCGAGTTTCTTTTTTGCGTTGAAGATCCGCCACTGCACGGTGCCGATCGGGAGGGCCTGTGACGCGGCGATCTCGTGATACTCCCACTGCTCGACAAATCGCAGCTTCATGATCTCGCTTTCGCGGGAATCCAGGAATGCCATCCAGCGAAGAAATTCGAAGGCCGGCATGTCGCCCGGCTTGTAGTCTTCCTGGATTATCAGGCGGTCGGCAATGGTTGCCAGATCGACGGTTTCCATTTTGAGCGCTTTGTTGTTGCCGTAGTGCACGCGCATCACATTGAGTGCGATCTTGAACAGCCACCCGCGGAACGACCGGCGGTCTCTCAGTTGGCAGGCTTTGCGGGAAACCGTAAGCATCACTTCCTGCGCCAAGTCTTCGGCAAGCGAGAACTCACAACGACGCGAACGGAAGAAGGCTACAACCTGCGGCATGAACGCCCGGAAGAGGTCCTCGAATGACTGTTCGCTGGGAGAGTCGAGGAACCTGTCTATCACTTCACGGTCCTGCCGCGATCGTCCGTTTTTCAGTGGCTCGTTGGTCATTGAGTTCAGCCCCTCCGGGCTATAACCCTTGTGAGCACTCACGGGGCCAAGCCAGCGAGGAGGCAAATGCTCTGGAATTTGCGGACTAGCCAGGCTGACGGACCGGCTCTGAGTCGGCGCGGGGCGTCGAGTGTCGATATTCCGACTTCGGCCCGGGGAGCTTCCGTGTGCTTTGCGACGAGAGGAGGCGATCCTCTCAGTTCTTGTTGGCGGGGAGCTTCTGCGGCGCCGCTCAAACAAACCCGGCTGTCCGCCCGATCACTTATTTAGAAGAGGAATCAGCAATGCCCACTGCGATGGCCGAGTTCGACGATGTAGCTCTAGTTCAAATGACGCTGGCAGGTCACAGCGAGTGTTTTGCGGAACTGGTGCATCGCCACACGAATGTGGTCAGGAGACGGGTAGTGTCGATTGTGCGGAATTCGTCAGAAGCGGAAGACGTCGTTCAGGAAGTATTTTTGAAGGCCTGGCGCGCCCTTCCCACGTTCCGGGCGGACGCCTCCGTCCGCACGTGGCTTATTAGCATCGCGACCAATGAGGCCCTGATGTGCTACCGTCGCGAGCGGCGGCGACGCAATTGTGAGCCGCTCAGCGAATTCGACCTTGTTTGCCGCACCGAGCCGGCGGACAAAGCGGTCATCAGAGGCGAAGAGAGCCGGGCAATTCGCGGGGCCATCCTGAAACTACCTCCGATATATCGCGAGGCCGTTCTCTTGCATGATATTGAGGAACTTAGCTTGGATATGACCGCAACGCGATTGAAGTCGACCGTGGCCGCCGTGAAGACCCGCGTGTTCCGGGGCCGCCTGAAACTGGCGACGGCTCTCGGCCGCTCGCCTGCGCGGGCCTTGCTTGCGGCGTGATCACGGAGGCCAGGCCCTGAATGTCGTGTAGAGGACAAATGAGGCTTTGACATGTCGTTTGGAATCATGCCGTTTGTTGAGCCTAACAAGATCTTTGTCACTGTCATGATCGCAATGGTCGGGATCCCTCGGCCAGCCGCAGCGGAAGGTGTAAGGATGAGGCTCGAAAAGGCCGTCGAAGTTCTCAGCAAGCTAACAGCATCGTCCGACTCTGGCCTGAGCCCGAAAGACCTCACAAGGGCCGACTGCGTTGTCATTGTGCCCGGCTTCTACAGAGGTGCAGCTATAAAAGGGGAAATATTCGAAGGGGGCCTCCTTTTGGAGGTGAGCTTCGGGCGGGGATTCATTACTTGCCGCGACGGCGACGTTTGGTCAGCACCGGGCGCTATCACGCTGGTAGGCGGCAGTCTGAGCGCTCAGATCGGAGAGACGGTGAATATCGTGATTCTATCGATGGACAAGCAACTCCGCTCGAATGTGCTTTCGGAACAATTTGTGATCGGCCGAGATGCTCCGGCGGCTTGGGGAGAGCCCGATACCGCTAATGCCCGGTCCAAGATTCTCCTCTTCGGTTCCTCCACGCCAACGTTCGCTGGCTTCGACCTCGACGGCGCCGCCTTGAAATCGGACGATTCTGTCAACAGGAGACTGTACCAAAGAACAATTAAGATCAGGGAGATTGTTAAGACGAGGACAACTATACCGGCGGTGGCCCAAGCGCTGATATCGAAGCTTGCCTCCCTCACTTTGCCGATCCGCCGCGGGTGCTTCAGTTCTAGCTGGGTATGTGTCTCCGAGTCTGTGCGCCCCGCTTCGAATAGTCGGGCTGGTCAACGCAGCAGGACCAGCGGTCCTCGCCAAACCCGAGAATTCGCTGAAGCTTTACCTGGCGACGCTCTGAAACGAGAACGAACTCGTTGTCAGAGTGAGCGAATAAGAGGCGGGTATGTCGTGTTCGTGAGTGGCTCAATTGGTGGCGCAATCAGTCGTGCGGAGCCCGCCTCGGCGGCGACCGTAACTTGAAAGGGAGTATTGAACATGTGTCACGGTAGTTCAGGGTCTATTGAAACGTGTCTTTCGGTTCGCACGGCGAGAACCATGCGAAGGGTACTCGTCGGCTTGCTGGCAGCCGTACTGTTGGTAGTTCAAAGCGCGGAGGCACGTCCGCAGGTGACGATGAGGCCAAGGGACTTTCCGATTGGGGTTCCGATTCAGGTCCAAATGATCGACGGGAGGGTTCTTCAGGGCAAATTGGCTTCGCGTTCTGGAGCCTCTTTTGAGCTGTTGGAGTCAGGCTCCGGAAATGCGACAAAGATCGAGTACACCGATATCAACAAGGTCACCAAGATCGCCGCGCCGCCACGAAAAAAGAGGGAGTCTATCGGGACAGCGATCATGGTCGGAGTCTTTCTCGCTGCTATTGGTATCGCTGCCGCCATAGCGGGCAAGATTTATTGACGCGTTTACGTTGGCTATGCACCGGCGAACGGAGGCGCTTGAATACAGCGTCAACAGGAAAGGGTCAACGATCGAATGCCCTTCAACTCCGCAGGAGGATCGAGGCGTTGAAAGAGACGGTTCAATTCCTGGCTCATCACGGATATTGGTTATTGGCTGCCGCTGTGCTCGGCCGCCAGGCGTGTCTACCCGTGCCGGCGAACCTGCTCCTTGTCGCAGCCGGCGCTTTGGCGCACATGGGAGAATTGCACCTCGCGCCGATTCTGGCATCGGCGGTGCTGACCTTTATCCTGGCCGATCTGGCGTGGTACGAGGCTGGCCGCCGCCGCGGGGAACCGACGCTGCACCTGCTCTCCGGCTTTTCCCGCGACCCAGCGGCTTCCGTCCGCCGGGCGACGACTGTCTTCGCCCGGCACGGCGTCCGCATCCTGCTTATCTCCAAGTTTGTTGTGGGTGTCGATGCCGTCGCGGCGCCTCTGACCGGAGCATCGGGAGTTTCCCCCGCCAAATTCGTTTTGTTCGACGGCGCTGGCGCTGCGCTCTGGTCGGCCTTCTATGCGGTCCTAGGGTACGTCTTCAGTGACCAACTGGACCGTGTCGCCGTCCATGTAGAAAGGATGGGGGCGGTCCTGGGCGTTGTGGCGGCTGCGGCGGTGGCCATCTCTTTCGCAAAACGTGTTGCGCGCTGGCTCACGTTTGTCAGGCAATTCTCGTTAGAACGAATCAGTCCGGAAGAACTCCACCGGAGGCTGAACGCCGGTGACGATATTCTGCTCCTCGATTTACAGGGGCATCGCGAGAGCAACGATGAAGCGCCGGCGATTCCGGGCGCGATCCGTATCGACCCCCGGAAGCTGGAACGATACAAGGACGTGGATATCTCACCGTCGCGCGAGGTGGTCCTTTATTGTGCTTCTCCGGGTGAGTTTACAAGTGCGCGTGTGGCACTCGCGCTACGAGAGAGAGGTATCACGCGCGTACGCCCGCTTGCCGGAGGCCTTCAGGGATGGCGGGTCCGCGGATTCCCGATTACCGCGAATGCCGGAATTCCATTCCGCTGGGCGGTTCGATCCTGAGTTGTTCGAGCGCTGCGGCTACACGAAACGTATGGCGACGCTTCCGATTCATCCCAATAATCGCGACCTTTTGAAGTGTTACCTCTACGACGAAAGTGAGTGTTTTCGCTTTCACATTTCAGGCAGCCTCGGCGATGATCATGCGAAAGACCTGGAACAATCGCGGCTTACGGCTTCGTCCGTGATCGGCAGCCGGCCGTGGGTCCTCGCACTCGGGAACGTGACCCATAT
>Ga0335084_10002451_pt1 | contig 17851 bp, 18 predicted proteins | sample Lox_Sample_44_FD_206721 | JGI IMG/M metagenome (GOLD analysis project Ga0335084, IMG submission 206721) | Soil microbial communities from Loxahatchee National Wildlife Refuge, Florida, United States - Lox_Sample_4.4 | ecosystem: Environmental > Terrestrial > Soil > Wetlands | place: USA...
GATCGACGATTTGCTGGTGGAAGCCCCCGAGACGGTCACCCTCACCCTCACCGGCACCTCCAACGCCGCGGTGGGCGTGAACGCGACCCCGGCCACCGTCACCATCGCCGACAACGATGTCGGCAGCATCGCCCCCACGCTCCGGAACAACGCCTGGACGATCGCTAACGGCGGTACGCTCTCGGTCACGCTCACCAACTTGAGCGCGACGGACCCCGACACGGCGGTCGGCACGCTGGTGTTCACCGTGGGGGGCGTCACGAACGGCTACTTCGAACTCGTCGCCGCTCCCGGCGTACCCGTGACGACGTTCACCCAACAGCAGATCGCAAACGGCGACGTGCGCTTCGTGCACAACGGCTCCGGCGCGGCGCCGAGCTTTACAATCTCCGTGTCCGACGGCACCACAGGGGTCGGACCTACGCTTGCTAGCGTCACGTTTGTCGGGGCCGGCGCCGGCACCCCGGCTCCGGGCGGTGGGGGCGGCAGCCCAACGGTCACGTCCCCGCCGCCGGTGCTTCCGTCGACGACTATAGCGACCACACCGACGGTCGCCGCGCCGACCACGTTCCTGCGCACCCCGACCGAGCCGCCGGTCGGCGGCGGCGGCGAGGAAAGGGCCGAGGCGGCCGTCGTGGTGATCCCGAGCACCGCGGCGGCGGCGGAAAAGCGGCTGGTCGCCGACACTGCGCTTCCGGCGGTCCGTGCCGAGGCCGAGGTCATCGAGACGAAGCCGCTGCGCACGGAAGTCGAGGTCGAGCCGGTCCGCGCCGAGATGCAGGTGATCCCGACTCGCCACAGCCTCGACCTCGACGATGAAGAACGCTCCCGGATCGAGGTGGTTCTCAATTCGGTCCGCATCACCGGCCTCGCGCTCTCGGTCGGCGCCGTGTGGTGGGCTGCGCGCGCGGCCGGGCTGGTGGCGAGTCTCCTCGCCTCGTCGCCCGCCTGGCGGCACGTCGATCCGCTGCCGGTGCTCGGCCGCGACGAAGAGGAAGAGGAGGACGTCTTCGACGTCGCCGATGAGGACAAGGAGCGCCGGGACGAGGAGCACCGGGCCAAGTGGATCCTCGAGGAGCGCGACGCCTAAGCGAGCCGCACCGTGCGGCCGGGGTCTTCGAGGTGCGAGGCCGGGTAAGGAGCCCCGCCCGCCGGGCTAGTAGCGCGCCGGGGCCACGGCGGGATCCCTCGAATGGCTCCGGGATATGAAAAAGTACTCGCCTGACGGCATCCGCCCCACCCGCGATGGGGGCGTCCTCCCCATTGCGGGGCAGAAGACTCTTGACCCAGGGGATGAAGAACGGCAACGTATGATGCTGAAGTTGGGCAGTTTTTACCGATCGGCGCCACCCGCCTGGGGGGCGGGACGAGCGGCGGCCAGTTCGTTGCCTCGGCAACCAGGACCTGACAGAACCCCAGAGTGGACAGGCAGCACAAGAAGAACGGAAGTAAGCACCGCAAGGCGCGGCGTTCGCACGCGCACGGCCGCGCGGCGATGACTCCGCAAGGAGACGCCTAGATGCCCTTCTTCGGACCGGTCGGACGGATCTGCGTCGGCCTGGTGTCGCTCACGCTCTTCCTGATCTTCGTCGCCGACTTCGCGTTCGGCGTGCTGCGCGACGACGTCGAGCTCGCGCAGCGCGTGCGCAAGGGCATCACCGAGGACATGGCGATCCAGCTCGCGATCCTGATCCAGAAGGAAGACAAGGACTCGATCCAGCGCACGATCGACGCGCTCTCCTCGCGCGAGGGCGAGATCACGTCGGTCGGGATCCGCCGCAACTCGGGCGACCTCTACATCCAGACCGCGGACCACGAGGGCAACTGGGTCCCGCTCAAGGACGGCAAGTCGACCATCACCCACGTCGCGGTGCCGGTGTACGCCGGCAAGGACGTGTGGGGCAGCGTCGAGGTGAGCTTCCGGCCGGTGTTGCCGAAAACGGTCATGGGCTGGGTGAAACATCCGCTCGTGCTGCTCCTCGTCGTGATCTCGGTGGGCGGCTACCTCCTCTACTACTGGTACATGCGCCGGGTGCTCGAGCACCTCGATCCCACCAAGGCGATCCCGGACCGTGTGCGCAAGGCGCTCGACACGCTGACCGAGGGCGTGATCGTGCTCGACACCAGCGGCCGCGTGGTGCTCGCGAACCAGGCGTTCCGCGAGCTGCACGGCGAGGACAAGGTCGGCCTCTCGGCGCGGCGCGCGTCCGAGATCCCGTGGCTGAAGGCCGCGCTCGGCGGCGAGCGCGAGCCCGAGGAGCATCCGTGGGCGGTCGCGATGCGCGACGGCGCCACCGTCACCGGCGACATGCTCGAGATCCCGCACAACGACGACGGCCCGCGCAAGGCGAAGCTCGCCGCGAGCCCGATCACCGACGGCCGCGGCGCGGTGCGCGGGTGCCTCGTCTCGTTCACCGACGTGACCGAGCTCGACCGCAAGAACACCGCGCTGCAGGGCGTGCTCTCCGAGCTCGAGGCCTCGCGCCAGAAGATCGAGGCGCAGAACGAGGAGCTGAAGGGGCTCGCCAACATCGATCCGCTCACCGGCTGCCTGAACCGCCGCGCGTTCTTCGAGCAGGCCGACGAGATCCTGAAGAAGGCGAAGGAAGACGGCTCGCCGGTCTGCTGCCTGATGACCGACATCGACAAGTTCAAGACCTTCAACGACCAGTACGGCCACGCGGTCGGCGACCAGGTGCTGGTGCAGGTCGCGCGCGTCCTCAAGGCGGCGCTGCGGCCCACCGATGTCCTTTGCCGCTACGGCGGGGAGGAGTTCTGCATCCTGCTGCCGGGTGTGGACGCCCTGCGTGCGGCGGTGGTGTCCGAGCGCATCCGGTTCCGCGTCGAGGCGCAGGCCGGCCCCGGGATCCGCTCGATTCCCGGCCTGCGGGTCACGTCGAGCTTCGGGCTCTCGTCGATGGAGTTCGGCGCGCCGAGCCTGAAGAGCCTGATGGAGGAGGCCGACCAGGCCCTCTACGCCGCGAAGCAGGCGGGCCGCAACAAGGTCGTGCGCTACGACGAGATGCCGCCGCAGGTCCGCGAGGCCGCGGTCGGCTGATTCAGCGCCGCGGCGCGGCCGCGACGGCGGTTTCGCGCGCCGCCTTCTTCTCCGGGCAGATCTCCGGGGTGCACGGGTACCCGTAGTAGAGCTCGTTCAGGTACGTCGTCACGTCGTTCACCTCGGCGTCCCGCCACGCGCCCTGCATGAAGGCGTCCCAGCGCCGCACCTGGGCCTTGATGCCCTCGATCGTCATTGCCTTGCGCGCCTCGCGGTTATGGACGCTCCGGTCGTGGCAGCCGACGCAGCGCGCTTCATACAGGGCTTTCCCGCGCTCGAAATCGCCGGCGTGCGCTAGGAGCGCCGCTGTGGCGAGGACGGGCGCCACACAGAGTCCGACCAATCGTGCAGTACGCACCATGCGCTCCCGGGTTGAGCAGTGCGCACAGCATGCGTGGCGGCGGCCCTTCGCCGTTTGATCCGCGTCAAACGGTGAAGCCGTCGAGCGGCACCTCGGGCGCCCGGCCGGCCGCGATGTCCGCGATCACGCGCCCGCAGCCGAGCGCGAGCGTGAACCCGAGCGCGCCCTGCCCGCAGTCGAGCAGCAGGTTCGGGTAGCGCGTCGCGCCGAGGACGGGCGTCCCCTTCGGGGTCGCCGGCCGCAGGCCGCACCACGGCTTGAGCTGCGAGAAGTCGGAGGCCTCCGGGAAGGCCGCGCGCGTCTCGTCGAGGAGCGTCGCGACGCGCGATTCGTCGATCGTCGGCGCATAGCCCGCGAGATCGGCCATCCCGGCGACGCGCAGCTCGTCGCCGAGCCGCGCGTAGACGATCTTCTTCTTGAAGTCGGTGATGCTGATGCGCGGGGCGACGTGCCCCGGGCCGATCGCCAGGGTGAGGCTGTAACCCTTCAGCGGATAGACCGGCAGCCGGATGCCGAGCGGCCGCACGAGGCGCGGGCTCGCCGCGCCGAGCGCGAGCACGTAGCGGTCGGCCTCCAGCACGCCGCGGCTCGTCTCGACGCCGAGGACGCGGTCGCGCCACTTGAGCAGGCGGTAGATCTCGGTGTTCAGGAGGAACTGCGCGCCGCTCGCGCGGAGCAGGCGCTCGAGGCTCACGCAGAACTCGTAGCAGTCGCCGGCGTCCTCGCTCGGTGTGTAGATCCCGCCCGCGAGCCGCGGGCGCATCCCGCGCAGCGCGGGCTCGAGGGTCACGCATTCGTCGGCGGAAAGGGCCTGCTGGTCCGAGCCGAGGCTCGCCTGGTATTCGAGCAGGCGGCGTGCGGACTCGAACGATGCAGGGTCCGAGTGCACCACCAGCTTGCCGTTGCGAACGTAATCGAACTCGGCCGGCTCCGCGGCGACGAAGCGGTGCATCAGCCTGCGGCTGTAGTAGGCAAGGCGCAGCAGCCGGTGCGTCGTGAGGTCGGCCTGAGCCTGCGTGCAGGCGAGGATGAACTCGAGGCACCAGCGCCACTGGTGCACGTCGAGCGCCGGCGCGAAGCGAAGCGGCGAGTCGCGGCGGAAGAGCCACGGCGGGATCTTCGGCAGGACGCCGGGGCTCGCGAGCGGCGCGACGTAGCTGTACGAGAGCTGGCCGCCGTTCGCGTAGCTCGTCTCGAGCCCGACGCCGTCGTTCCGCTCGACCACCGCGACTTCGTGGCCGTCGCGCGCAAGGTAGTAGGCGGCGGCGAGCCCGACCACGCCGCCGCCGAGGACGAGAATTTTCAAACCGCGGACCCTCGGCGAGCGTTCACGCTGCGAGGGGGCACGCCCCCCTCCGCGCTCCCCGAAATCGGAAGAACCGCCGCGACGGCGGCGATTCTCTTGCGAGGAACGCCGAAGTCTACCCGGTGGCGCGCGGACGCTACCGCGCGGGTCGCAGGTGGGTGTTACTGCGTCGTCGTCATCGCGCGTCCGGCGATCTGGCGCCGGAACTCGCGCAGCTTCGCCTTGACGCGCTGCGCGTTCGCGGGGCCCATGCGGATCAGCACCTTCTGCCCGGCCGAGCGCGCTTCGAGCCCCGGGTCCGCGAACTCGTACATGATCCACGGCTTCGCAAGCTTGATCGGCCCCGCGACCTCCGGGGTGACGAGCAGCTGATCGATGACCTCGACCAGCCGGTCGTTGAAGTAGCCCTTCGGATAACCGAGCTCGCGGTAGGCCTGCTGGAAGAGCGGATAGAAGCGCACGTAAAGCCCGACGAGCTTGCCGGTGTCGACCGATTCCATCACCTTCAGGAACGGCTCGTAGCGGCGCGCGTTCTCCTGGGCGAGATAGGCCGTCTCTCCGCCGGTTGTAACAAACGCGCCCGCGGTCTGCTTGACCGGCCACATGCGCTGCGGCGCCTTCTTCCGCGGCAGGTTGTCCACGGTCACGACGATGCGCCGGACGAGCCCCGTCGGGATCAGGTACTCGTCGATCGCCGCGCGGTCGAGGACGCCCGCAAGCGCGTCCGTGACGGGCTCATCGCTGCGGTCGAGGGCAGGCAGCGGCGTCGCCGGCTCCCCGCCGACGGCGACCTCGGGCTTCGCGCCCTCGATCGGATGCTGGATCGCCGGCTCGCCCTGCGCTTCCGGTGCGGGCCGCGTTTCGGCGACTGGGGGCGGCGCCGGGGGCGCGGCCGGCTGCGTCTCCGGTTGCTGAGACCAGTAGTAGTAGTAGTAGTAGCCGGCGCCTGCCGCCGCGATCACGAGCGCAGTGACCGAGAGCCCGATCACCCGCCGCCGGCGGGCGGCGGCGTCCGCTGCTGCGAAGCGGTAGGCGTACGGCGGGTCGTCGACATGCGATTCCGCGCGCGCCGCTTCATCTTCGAGCGATACATCGTGCCGCATGGCTCTACGACTGTATCCCGTTGCGCGAGTTCACGCGAGCGGGAATCGGCATGTCGGGCCGACCCGACAGGATGCGTCGCACCGCACGGGACGCTAAGCTCTCGCGCATCGCATCGAGAGGAGAACGTCGTGATCGGGTTCCGTTCAATCGTCGCGCTCGCCGCGGCCACGCTCTTCGCGATCGCAGCCCAGGCTGAGCCGACCGTAACCGGGCAAAGCGAGGATCGGCCGGCGGCGACTCAACCCGCCCCGCAATCGGGCTTCAAGCAGGATGTGAAGCGTGCATGGTCGGACACGCGCGCCGGCATCCACCGCGCCGGCCGCGAGATTCGCGACGGCGTACGCTCGGCGGGCCGGGCCACCGGCGAGGCGTTCCGCTCCGGCTGGCGCAAGGTGAAGGAGAGCTTCGCCGGCGCGCCGCAGCGCAGCGACGGCGCGGGCTAGCCTCCGGTCAGCTCGCCCGGGTTACGGCGTAGGTGCCCGGTGCGAGCGCGCCTGCGCGGCACAGCCGGTTGAGGAGCGGGTAGAGCCCGACGAACTTCAGGCCGCCGGTCAGCCAGTCGTCGAGCTGCCGGTCGAGGTAGGGATCGGGGCCGCCGTGGATGAACGCGACCGCCGGAAGCCGGTTCGGCGTGAGCCCGAGATCCGCCCCGACCGCGAAGCCTCGCTTCGCGGGAAAGGTGCGCCGCACCAGCCGCTCCAGCTCGTTCGCTTCGAGGACTCTCATCGCACGCCTCCATCCGATGTGAGCCGATCCTCGCACGCGAAGGTAACCCGACGATGTCCGCCGTGTTCCCGATTGTTACCGGCGTCGTCGCCGCTGTATCGAAGCTCGCGAGGTCGGCGGCGGTTGCCTTGCCTTCCGCCGGGCCAGCGTCCGCCTGCAGGACGGCGGCGACCCGGCCGACGCGATTTCCCCGCCGCCCGACGCCAGCGCTCAGGCGGAGGCGGCGAGCGGCGCCACGTGGTCCTTGATCGCCCCGGGCGTGGTCCACCACACCCGCCCGCCCTGCACGATGTAGCGCAGCGCCCGCCGCAGATGCCGCAGCCGGTGCGGTTGCCCGACGAGATAGGGATGCAACGCGATCCCCATGACCAACGGCTGCTGCGCGCTCTGCGCGAGCATCTCCTCGTAGCAGTCGACGATCATGTCCGCGAACGCCTCGGCCGAGTTCTGCCGCGCGACGATTGCGGGAATGTCGTTGATTTCCTGCGGATACGGGATCGACCATAGCTCGCCCTGGCGCGTGCGGAAGCGAAGCGGCTGGTCGTCGTGGCACCAGTCGAGAAGGTAGGTGTAGCCCGCCTCCTGCAGGAGATCCGGCGTCACGTGGCTCTCGGAGATCCAGGGCGAGAGCCATCCCTGGGGCTGGCGTCCCTCCTCGCGGCGCATGCGCCCGGTGCAGGCGGCGATCAGCGCGCGCTCGTCGGCCTCGCCGAGATCGCCCTGCCGCTCGGCATTGGTGTGCCCGTGCCCGATGATCTCGTCCCCCCGCCTGCGAAATGCCGCGATCACCTCCGGGCAGTAGTCGTAGAGCGCGGTGTTGATCAGCGCGCCCACCGCCAGCCTCAGCTCCTCGAAGAGATCGAGGCAGCGCCATACGCCGACGCGGTTGCCGTAGTCGCGCCACGCATAGTTGAGCACGTCCGGATCGCCCGAGGGCGCGAGCTTCGCGCCGAGCCCCTGGCCGAACTCGAAGTGCTCGACGTTGAACCCGATGTAGACCGCGAGCCGCCGCCCCTCGGGCCACGAGTAGTCGGGCCGGTGCGTGATCGGCGAGTACTCGTAGCGGGCGTGGGTGCGGAGCGGGCGGAGGCTGGGCATCGGCGGGTCCCGGGGAGTGGACGGCGCGCACACTACACTTCCGGCGCTTCGCCGGGAAGACGCGCGCCGGGACCTGGCCTCGCCGCCGGGGCGGACCCCGGTCTGACGCGCGCGGTCGAACCGGGGGAAAATACGCCCCCCGGCGCCGGCCGGGGCTCTGGAGAGCTCGCATGCGCATCGAATGCCACGTCCACGGCAACATCCCGCTTCGCCACGGCGTCACCACCGCGCAGGTCGAGGCGGCACTGCGCCCGTGGCTCGAGTACATCGACGAGGACTCGCTCGCCGACGCGCACTCGGTCTACGAGGACGAGCCCGGAATCGTGTTCGACGGGCGCGAGCGGCTGCTCGAGCTCTGCTGGACGGGGGACGTCGGCCGCACCTTTCGCGAGACGATCGAATCCGCGCTGACCGGCCTCAACCCCTACACCGAACGCGCGGCCGAGATCGAGGTGAGCTACTACCACGACGACGGGCAGGACGAGTTCGGGATCGTGTTCGTCGGCCCGACGCCCGAGGCGATCCACGAAGCGCAGCGCCAGGCGATGATCGAGGACGTCTCGCACACGCTCGGGCGCCAGTTCGGCGACTCGGAGATCGGCGAGGTCGTCGCGCTGCTCAACCAGCTCTTCGCGCGCACCGCGCCGAGCGCGGGCGGCGCGGTCAGGCAGGGCTCGGTCACGGTGCCGGCGCCGGTGAGCGACAAGGGGCGGCGGCGCTTACATTGAGAACTTGGACGTGTTGCAAAGCAGGCGAAACCTGCGTTGCAACACCGGGAATTCAAGAAGAACCACAGAAAATCTTATGAAGCGGTTATCGGTTCTTGTCGCGCTCGCGTGCCTCGCGGCGTCCGGCTGCTCGACCGACCAGCTCGCGCGGGCCGTGTACTACAGCTTCAGGGTCCAGAACCAGGCGCCGGATTTCCTGCCGCCGATGCAATCCCGGGGCGAGCCGATGTCGTACGATCGCTACCAGCAGGAGCGGCGCAGTGAATCACGGTAGGACCTTGAGGTCCCGTACGTAGTCGAGCGAGTACGCCTTGCGGTAGTCCACGCCCGGTTTCAGCAGCCCGGCCTTCACCATGAAGTCGAAGGTTCGCTTCCACCGCGCGTCGGTCATCGTCATGATCCCCTGCTTCGCGGCGTCGCCGCCGGCGACGATGCCGTAGGCACGCATCGTCTGGACGCCGAACGCGAGCAGCTCCTCGGTCATCTCCGGGTTCGCTTTCCTGATCAGCGCATTCGCCGGCGCCGGGTCGGCGAGGTAGCTCCGGTACCCTTCCGCGGTCGCGCGCACGAAGCGCTTCACCGCATCGCCGTTCTTCGCGAGAAAACCCTCGGTCGCGACGACGGTCTGCGCGTAGGGCGGGTAGCCGAGGTCGGCGAGCAGGAACACGGTCGGCGTCACGCCTGCCTTCTCGATCAGAAACGGCTCCGAGGTCGCATATCCCTGCGTGGCCGAACGCTTGTCGGCGAGGAACGGCTGCACCGAGAACGAGTACGGCCGCTTCTGGTCGTCGGTGAAGCCGTACCGCGCAACGAGCCAGGGCCAGAAGGTGGTGTTGCTCGCCGAGCTGATGTAGATCGGGCGCCCCTTGAGATCCTCGATCCGCTTCACGTCGGAATGCGCGATCAGCACGACCGGATCCTTCTGGAAGGTGGCCGCGACGGTGACGAGCGGCAGATCTGCCTCGCGCCCGAGCAGCACCTGGATGTCGTAGCCCATGAAGAGATCGGCCTGCCCGGCGAGCAGAAGCTGCAGGCCGTTGACCTGCGGGCCGCCCATGCGCACCGTCACGTCGAGCCCGTGCTTGCGGTAGATGCCCTCCGCGATCGCCTGATAGAACCCGCCGTGCTCCGCCTCCGCGAACCAGTTGGTCAGGAAATCGAGCTTCTGCGGCGCCTGCGCGGACGCCCCGGCGGCGAGCGCGAACGAGGCGATGACTGCGGCAACGCGGCCGTGCATACCGGACTCTCCTGGAACGGCGGACGCGCGATTCTAGAGAGAAACCCCTGCCGGAGGCAGCGGCGCTCGCGCGACCCGCTCAGCTCTCGGGCGCGAGCTCGCTCTCGTGCCAGTGGCCGAGCGCGAGCCGCGAGAGCCACACCATGGCGAGGAAGAGCACGACGCCCGCGACCGTGATCAGGAGGAGCGCGGCGAAGAGCCGCGGCGTCTTGAGCTGGAAGCCGGCCTGGAGGATCTGATAGGCGAGCCCCGCCCCGTGGCCGCCGGTACCGGCGACGAACTCCGCCACGACCGCCCCGATCAGCGCGAGCCCGCTCGCGATGCGCAGTCCGCCGAAGAAGTACGGCGCGGCGCCCGGGATGCGCAGCCGCAGGAGCGTCTGCAGCCGCGTCGCCCGGTTCATCCGGAAGAGGTTGGCGAGCCCCGGGTCCACGCTCCGCAGGCCGAGCGTCGTGTTCGAGATGACCGGGAAGATCGCGACGATGGTCGCGCACACGATCAGCGCGGCCTCGGTGTTCCTAACCCAGATCACGATCAACGGCGAGATCGCCACGATCGGGGTCACCTGGAGCAGCACCGCGTACGGGAAGAAGCTCGCCTCGACGACGCGGCTCTGCGCGAACGCGAACGCGATCAGCGTCCCGAGCACGGTCGCGCACAGGAAGGCGGCGAGCGTGATCCGGAGCGTGATGAGGAGCGAGTGCGAGAGCAGCCCCCAGTCCTCGATCAGCGCCTCCGCGACGTCCACCGGCGAGGGGACGAGGACCTTCTGGACCCCGGAGACCTTCACCAGCGCGTACCAGGCCGCGATCACGACGATGCCGACGAGCACCGGCGCGCCGATGCGGAGGAGCCCACCGTTGCCGGCGCGCGGCGTCATTGCGCGTCGCTCGCGGCGGCGAGCAGCTCGGACAGCGTCCGGCAATGCATCGCGAACCGCTGCGACACCCGGAAGGCGTCATTCCGCGGGAACGGCTCGTCGATCGGGACCTCGCGCACGATGCGCCCCGGCCGCGACGACATCACGAGCACCCGCGTCGAGAGGAACACGGCCTCGTAGATCGAGTGCGTGACGAAGGCTACGGTGAGCGACTTCCGGCGCCACAGCTCAGAGAGCTCGCCGTCCAGCTTGCCGCGGGTGATCTCGTCGAGCGCGCCGAACGGCTCGTCCATCAGCAGCAGGGCCGGATTGGTCACGAGCGCGCGGGCGATCGAGACGCGCATCTGCATGCCGCCCGAGAGCTCGCGCGGATAGTGCTGCGCGAAGCCGTCGAGCCCGACGAGCGCGAGCGCGGCGGCGACCGCGCGATCGGCGGTCGAGCGCTCGGTGCGCGCGAGATCGAGCGGGAGGCGGACGTTGCCGTGCACGCGCGACCAGGGCATCAGCGTCGCCTCCTGGAAGACCATCGCGAGCGTGCGGCCGGCCCGACCGACCGCGTCGAAGCCCTCGCCCCACCAGCGGATCTGCCCGGCGGAGGGCGCCGCAAGCCCGGCGATCATCTTGAGGAGCGTCGATTTGCCGCAGCCCGACGGCCCGAGCACGGTCACGAACTCGCCCGCACGGATTGCGAGGTCCACGGGGTCCAGCGCGCGCGTGCCGTTCGGATAGGTCTTCGCGACGGCACCGAGCTCGACGACCGGCGGTTCTCCGGCAGCGGGCGAGATCGCGCGGATCGCCGCGCCGTCCTTGACGATGTCCACCGCGAGATTCTAGGGCGTCGACGCCGCCCCCGCCGGAGCGTGGAGCAGTCGAGGCGCACAGGCGCGGTGCGCATGGCGGCAAGCGCGCACGGGGCGGGTGCGACGGCGCAATCGCGGAACACGGCAGCATCAGCGGGGGGCGAACCTGCGCGCGATGTCTCTCCGAACGGCAGCTCTGCGCCGCTTGGGCCTCTGCAGCGCGAGCCGCGCATGCGGGAGGTGGCCGCGGCGGCGTCGCGGTCGCGGTTCCCGCCCGGCCGATGGCACCCGTCGCTGCACCGGTGTTCGGCGCCGACCTCCAGCGTCCCAGGGGCACCGGGTCTTCGTCACATCCGCGGCGCCCGCGCCGATCCACAGCACCGCAATCGTCCCGCCGCCGCTCGCGCCGGTCTTCCCGGGGTTCGTGCCTGCCGCCCTCCCGAGATCGTGATCAATACGACCGCGCCGGTGACCGTCAACCTCGTCGCGCTACCGAATGCGGTGTTCCCCTCGCCCGTGTTCCATGCGCCGGTGATCGCCGCGCCTTCCGTGGTGCCCGCAACCGGGGTCTTGCCTGTCGCGCCTCCGGCCCTGCCCGCCGCGCCTGTGGTCGTGCCTGTAGCGCCGGTGATGGCATCGGGCTCGCCGCTCTTCTTGGCACGACCGGTCAAAACGGTCGCGGCAGCAGCCGACTACGGGCGGGCAGATCATCATCATTCGCGGCAGCAGCTTCTATCTGCTTCCTGAAGCCGATTCTCGGCGCCGCTCGGCGTGCGCGGTTCCGCCGGCCCTTGCGGAAGCCCAATGTTCATGGTCATATCCCCGGCGCCGGGCGGGCCGCGAACTGGCACGCGTGTTGCAGACCATGCTCGCCTGGACCCAAGTCGAACCAGTTGCCGGCGCTTCAAACGGAGGATCACAACGATGACCGCACTCCCGCTCTCGCGCCGCGGCGCGATCCGGGCGATCGCCGGGCTCGCGCTCGCCGCGCTCGCCGCGTCCGCGACGGCGCAGCAGCCGACCCGCATCCGCTTCCAGCTCGACTGGCGGTTCGAAGGCCCGTCGGCGCTCTTCCTGCTCCCGGTCGCCAAGGGCTACTTCAAGCAGGAAGGCCTGGATGTCGTCATCGATGCAGGCAACGGCTCGGGCGGCACGGTCACCCGCGTCGCCTCCGGCGCCTACGACATGGGCTTCGCCGACATCAGCGCGATGATCGAGTTCCTCGCGAACAACCAGGGCAACCCCTCGGCGCGGATGCAGGCGGTCTACATGCTCTACGACGTGACACCCGCGGCCGTCTTCGCGCTGAAGAAGTCGGGGATCACGAAGCCCGCGGACCTCAACGGCAAGACGATGGGCGCGCCGGTGTTCGACGCCGGTCGCCGCGCGTTCCCGATCTTCGTGAAGGCGAACAACCTCGATTCGTCGAAGATCAAGTGGCAGTCGATGGATCCGCCGCTCCGCGAGACGATGCTCGCGCGCGGCGAGGTCGACGCGATCACCGGCTTCTACTTCACCAGTCTCCTCAACCTCAACGCGCGCGGCGTGAAGGATGAGGACGTCGTGGCGCTCAAGTACCCCGACTACGGGGTGAACCTCTACAGCAACACGATAATCGCCAACCAGAAGTTCATCGACTCGAACCCGCAGGCGATCGCCGGTTTCCTCCGCGCGCTGACCAGGGGTATCCGCGAGGTCGTCGCCGATCCCGACGCCTCGATCCAGTACGTGAAGGAGCGCGACCCGCTGATCGACGAGGCGCTCGAGAAGCGCCGCCTGAAGCTCGCGATCGACATCGCGATCGCGACGCCGACGTTCAAGTCGAGCGGCATCGGCGCGGTGAACAAGCTCAAGCTCGAGGACACCGTGGCCCAGGTCGTGGCCGCGTTCGGGCTCAAGACGACGCCCAACACCGACACGATCTTCAATTCGAGCTTCCTGCCGAGCTCGAGCGAGCGGCAGGTCTTCAGGAAATAGCAGCCGCCCGGGCGAACGGCCCCTGCTCGGACGGGCAGGGGCTTTTTTGCGGCCGCAACGAGGGAGCGCACGGCCAATGGCGCAGGCGTTCGTCGACTTCCACCGCGTCTACCTCGCCTACGACGAGACGAGCGGGAACGCGGTCGAGGACATCACCCTCCAGATCCACGCGGGCGAGTTCATCGCCATCGTCGGCCCGTCGGGGTGCGGGAAGTCGACGTTCATGAAGCTCTGCACCGGCCTGCGGCCGCCGAGCCAGGGCACCGTGGCGGTGGACGGCCGGCACGTGTCCGGGCCGCTCAAGATCGTCGGCATGGCGTTCCAGGCGCCGAACCTGCTGCCCTGGCGCACGACGCTCGACAACGTGCTGCTGCCGCTCGAGATCGTCGAGCCCTACAAGGCGAGCTTCAAGGCGAAGCGCGTCGAGTACGCCGAGCGCGCACGCTCGATCCTCAAGACGGTCGGCCTGCAGGGGAACGAGGACAAGTTCCCGTGGCAGCTCTCCGGCGGCATGCAGCAGCGCGCCTCGATCTGCCGTGCGCTCATCCACCAGCCGAAGCTCCTGATGCTCGACGAACCGTTCGGCGCGCTCGACGCGTTCACTCGCGAGGAGCTGTGGTGCGTGCTGCGCGACCTCTGGCAGGCGCAGCGGTTCACCGTGGTGCTGGTGACCCACGATCTGCGCGAGGCGGTGTTCCTCGCCGATACCGTGTACTGCATGTCGAAGCGCCCCGGGCGCATCATTGCCAGGCGCACGATCGACCTGGTGCGCCCGCGCGACCTCGAGATCACGTACGAGGACCATTTCACCGCGATCGTGCACGAGCTGCGCGAGCACATCGGGCGTGTCCGGAAGACCTGAAGGGAGCACCGCCGTGGCGATGAAGAGGCGAACGATCGACCGCTGGGCCCCCTGGATGTTCCTCGGCGCGCTGCTCCTCGGGTGGGAGCTCGTCGTCCGGGTCTTCGGGATCGACGAGTTCGTCCTGCCGTCGGCGACCGCTTCGTTCATGGCGCTCTACAACAACTTCGGGCCGATCATGTACAACACGTGGCCGACGTTCTGGACCACGATGGTCGGCTTCGGCCTCGGTATCGTGGTGGGCGTCGCCCTCGGGGTGATCATCGGGTCGTCGCGCTTCATGTACAACGGCCTGTACCCGCTGCTCGTCGCGTTCAACGCGATCCCGAAGGCGGCATTCGTCCCGATCCTCGTCGTCTGGTTTGGCATCGGGGTCGTGCCCGCGACGCTTACCGCGTTCCTGATCTGCTTCTTCCCGATCACGGTGAACATCGCCACCGGGCTCGCGACGATCGAGCCCGAGCTCGAGGACGTGCTGCGCGCCCTCGGGGCCTCGCGCATCGAGGTGCTGCGCAAGGTCGGTCTGCCGCGCTCGATGCCGCTCTTCTTCGCCTCGCTGAAGATCGCGATCACGCTCGCCTTCGTCGGGTCGGTGGTTTCGGAGCTCGCCGCGTCGAACTCGGGGATCGGGCAGCTGATGCTCTCGGCCGCCTCGACGATGCGCGTGCCGCTGATGTTCGCGGGGCTGATCGTCATCAGCGTCATGGCGACCGTGATGTACCAGGTGTTCGCGGTGCTCGAGCGCCGGATGACCGGCTGGGCGACGCGCGGGATGGACGCCCACGGCTAGCGGTAGCGTGGACGGCGACGACGACCTTCGCTGCCTGCGCCAGGCGATCGACCTGGCGAGGCGCTCGCGCGCGTCCGGGAATCACCCGTTCGGTGCGCTGATCGTCGGCGCCGACGGCAAGGTTCTCGCCGAAGCGATCAACCGTGCGGCTCCGGGCAGGGGCGATGCGACCGGCCACGCAGAGCTCGAGGCGGTGCGGGCGGCGTCGGCGGCGTATCCGGCCGATCGCCTGCGAGCCGCGACGCTCTACTCGAGCGCTGAACCGTGCGCGATGTGCGCCGGGGCGATCTACTGGGCCGGCATCGGCCGCGTCGTCTACGGCCTGTCCGAAACCCGGCTCCTCGCGCTCACCGGCAGCCACCCGGAGAACCCGACGCTCGCCCTCCCCTGCCGCGAGGTGTTCGCGCGCGGCCAGCGCGCGGTCGAAGTGGTCGGCCCGCTGATCGAGGACGAGGCCGCCGCGGTGCACGCGGGGTTCTGGTAGAGGTTGGAGATATCCTCGGGCAAACGGGAAGGATCGATTCATGTGGACAACATTGATCGAAGCGGCTCGCGCGCATGCCCGCGCGGCATTGATCGTCCTGCTCGGCCTCGGCTGGCTCCCGCCGGCAGCGGCGCAAACCTATCCGTCGAAGCCGATCAAGATCGTCGTGCCGTTTCCGGCCGGCGGAATTTCCGACGTCTACAGCCGGCTCGTCGGCAGCAACCTGTCCGAAGCCTGGGGCCAGCCGGTCGTGGTGGAGAACCGGACCGGCGCGGGCGGCAACATCGGCACCGATCTCGTCGCGAAGGCGCCGCCCGACGGCTACACGCTGGTGATGGGCTCCGTCGGCACGCATGCGGTCAACGTGACGCTGTTCTCGAAGCTGCCCTACGACCCGGTCCGCGACTTCGCGCCGGTCGCGCTCGTGCTCGAAGCCGACGGATTGCTGGTCGTTCACCCGTCCGTTCCCGCCCTCAGCGTGCCCGAGCTGATCGCGCTCGCACGCGCGAAGCCGAACGGGCTCACGTTCGCCTCCGCGGGCATGGGCACCGCGAGCCATCTCGCGGGCGAGCTCTTCAAGACGATGGCGAAGGTCGAGATCGTTCACGTCCCGTACAAGGGCAACGTTCCCGCAATCACCGATCTCCTGGCGGGCCAGACGTCGATGCTCTTCGCCACGATGCCGACCGTGCTCCCGCACGCCAAGGCCGGGAAGCTCCGCGCGCTTGCCACGATCGGTCGGTCGCGTGCCGCCGCGACGCCGGAGATCCCGACCGTCGCCGAGACGCTCCCGGGCTTCGAGGTCGGCAACTGGGTCGCCCTCTTTGCCCCCGCCGGGACGCCGCCGGAGATCGTGCAGCGGTGGAACGCCGAGGTGGTGCGCATCATGCAGGGGCAGGAGATCCAGGCGCGGCTCGCAAACGAAGGCGCGAGCTTCAGGCCGATGACGCCGGATGAGTTCGGCGCGTTCGTGAGAGCGGAAATCGCGAAGTGGGCGCCAGTGGTGAAGGCGTCCGGTGCGCGCGCCGACTAGTCCCGGCTACCGTCCGCTGCGCAGGACGAGCGCGGTGCCAGCGAGGATCACCGCCGTGCCCACGATCATGTTCGCGGTGACCGGCTCGCCGAGCAGGAGCACCCCGCCGGAGACGCCGAAGAGCGGAGACAGGAAGTTGACGGTCAGCGTCTTCACCGGGCCGACGTTCGCGACCAGCCGGAAGTAGAGAACGAAGGCGAGCGCCGAGGAGAGGAGCGCGAGCGCGGCGGCGCTCGCCCACTCGACCGGCGCAGGCATCGCGGCCGGCGGCACCGCGGCGACGAGCGGGAGAAGGAGCGTGCCTGCGCAGAGCTGGCTCCCGGCGGCCGTGGCGAGCGGGGGGATGTCGCGGATCTTGAGCCGGGTGTAGTTCGCGGCCACGCCGAAGAGGGCCGCGGCGGCGAGCGTCGCAGCGATCGCCCACGACGGCGGCAATGCGGCACCGGCAGGGTTCCAGCCGACGAGGAGCGACACGCCCGCGACGCCGGCGAGCAGGCCGCCCGCTCGCCGCGCCGTCAGCGGCTCGCCGGCCCAGACCGCCGCGATCAGCGCGCCGAAGAGCGGCGCCGTCGCGACCAGGATTACGGTGAACGCCGCGGTCATCGCCTGCTCCGCGGCGGAGATCAGCATGAACGGGATCGCCGAGTTGAGGATGCCGAACGCGAGGAAGCGACGCCATCGCGTTCGCCAGTGGAGCCGCACGCCCACCGCGTGCACGACGAGCAGCAGCGCGCAGCCGGCGCCCAGCGTGCGGATCACCGTGAGCGCGACCGGGCCGAGCGGCGGGACGGCGACGCGGATGAAGACGAACGCGAGGCCCCAGCAGCCCGAGAGCGCGACGAGCCGCGCGAGGTCGGCCGGGCTCACGCTACGCGAGTGTCACGCGCGCGAATTTCCGCTTTCCCACCTGGAGGACGTAGGTTCCGCGACCGAGCTTGAGGGCCTTGTCGCTCACCCGCTCGCCGTCGAGGCGCACCCCGCCCTGATCGATCATGCGGAGTGCCTCGGAGGTGCTCGGCGTCAGCCCGGCCGCCTTGAGCACCTGCGTGATCGCGAGCGGGTCGGCGCCCGCCGCGAGCCTCACCTCCGGGATCTCGTCGGGCATCTGGCCGTCGCGGAAGCGCGACTCGAAATCGGCGAGCGCCCGCTCGGCCGCAGGCCTCCCGTGGAAGCGCTCGACGATCTCCTGCGCGAGCGCCACCTTGACGTCGCGGGGGTTGCGGCCCGCCTCGACCTCGCGCCGCCACCCGTGGATCTCGTCCAGCGGCCGGAACGAGAGGAGCTCGAGGTAGCGCCACATCAGGGTGTCGGAGATCGACATCAGCTTGCCGAACATCTCCTGCGGCGGCTCGTCGATGCCGACGTAGTTGCCGAGCGACTTCGACATCTTCTGCACGCCGTCGAGCC
>Ga0335084_10002452_pt1 | contig 17846 bp, 21 predicted proteins | sample Lox_Sample_44_FD_206721 | JGI IMG/M metagenome (GOLD analysis project Ga0335084, IMG submission 206721) | Soil microbial communities from Loxahatchee National Wildlife Refuge, Florida, United States - Lox_Sample_4.4 | ecosystem: Environmental > Terrestrial > Soil > Wetlands | place: USA...
TCGAGAAGACCTTGAAGGCGGCGAAGATCAAGGTGCTGCCGCGCGAGAAGGGCACCGACAAGACCACCGACTGGAAGGCGATCCTCACCAAGCTGCGCGGGCGCAAGCCCGACGCGGTGTTCTACGGCGGCATGGACGCGACCGGCGGGCCGCTGATGAAGCAGGGGCGCGAGCTCGGCATGAAGGCGGTGTTCGCTTTCGGCGACGGCGCGTGCACCGACGAGATGGGAAAGCTTGCCGGCGAGGCGGCGGAAGGCCTGCTCTGCTCGCAGGCCGGCATCCCGGCGCAGGCGGCGGACAAGAAGTTCCTCGACGCGTACAAGAAGAAGTTCAACGTCGACCCGATCCTCTACGCGCCGTTCACGTACGACGCCACCAACCTGCTCATCGCGGCGATGCAGAAGGCGAATTCGGCCGACCCGGCGAAGTACCTGCCCGCGCTGCAGACGATCAGCTTCACCGGCGCCACCGGGCAGATCGCCTTCGACGAGAAGGGCGACCGCAAGGACGCCGAGATGACCATCTTCACCATGAAGGGCGGCAAGATCGAGCCGATCGCCGTGATCAAGAGCGGCAAGACGATCCCGTACGCCGAGTTCATCAAGGGCGGCAAGTAACAGTTTGGCAAGCGACGAGAACGGCACCTTCGGGTGCCGTTTTCATTTAGGCTAGCCCGCACATGGACACCTTCCTGCAGCAGCTCGTCAACGGGCTCACCGCGGGAAGCGTCTACGCCGTGGTGGCGCTGGGCTACACCATGGTCTACGGCATCATCCAGCTGATCAACTTCGCGCACGGCGAGGTGGTGATGATCGGCGCGATGGTCGCCTTCACCGTGATCAACGCGCTCGCCGGCGGGACCCTGCCGCCGCTCGCGGTGGTGCTGGTCGGCGCGCTGAGCGCGATCCCGGTCTGCATGCTGGTCGGCTACCTGATGGAGCGCCTCGCCTACCGGCCGCTGCGCCGCGCGCCGCGCCTCGCGCCGCTCATCACCGCCATCGGCGTGTCGATCATCCTGCAGCACCTCGCGATGCTGGTGTGGAGCCGCAACGTGCTCGCCTTCCCGCAGATCATCCACAACCCCACCTTCGCGATCTTCGGCGCCACCACGATCAGCGCGGTGCAGATCGCGATCATCGGCATCTGCCTCGCCATGATGGGCGGGCTCGCGCTGCTCGTGTACCGCACGCCGCTCGGCACCGCGATGCGCGCCACCGCGCAGAACCCGCAGGTCGCCGGGCTGATGGGCGTCGACGTCAACCGCGTCATCGCCGCGACCTTCGTCATCGGCGCGGCGCTCGGCGCGGCGGCGGGGGTGCTCTTCGGCACCTACTACGGCATCGCCCAGTACACCATGGGCTCGATCCTCGGCCTCAAGGCGTTCTCGGCGGCGGTGCTCGGCGGCATCGGCAACATCCCCGGCGCGATGCTGGGCGGGGTGCTGCTCGGCCTGGTCGAGGCGCTCGGCGCGGGCTACATCGGCGACCTCACCGATCTGTGCAGCTACGGCTGGATCGGGGGGCTGATGAGCGAGCGTTGCGCCAACGGCGGCCACTTCATCCTGTTCGGCTCGAACTACCAGGACGTCTTTGCGTTCATCGTGCTGATCCTGGTGCTGGTCTTGCGGCCGCAAGGCCTGCTCGGCGAGCGAGTGGGGGACCGCGCTTGAAGACGCCGGCGCGGGTCTGGCTCGGCTTCGCCCTGGTCGGTCTGGGCCTGCTCGCGCTGCCCTTCGCGCTCGCCTACGCCGGCACGGCGTGGGTGCGCATCGCCAACTTCGCCATCCTCTACGTCATGCTGGCGCTCGGGCTGAACATCGTCGTCGGCTTCGCGGGCCTGCTCGACCTCGGCTACATCGCGTTCTACGCGGTCGGCGCGTACGTCTACGCGCTCCTCGCCAGCCCGCAGTTCAACCTGCACCTGCCCTTCTGGATCATCCTGCCGATCGGCGCGGCGGTGGCGGCGCTGTTCGGCGTGATCCTCGGCACGCCGACGCTCAAGCTGCGCGGCGACTACCTCGCCATCGTCACCCTCGGGTTCGGCGAGATCATCCGCATCTTCCTCAACAACCTGTCGCGCCCGGTGAACATCACCAACGGCCCGCAGGGCATCGCCGGCATCGATCCGTTCTCGTTCGGCACCTTCAGCTTCGCGAAATATCAGAGTCTGCTCGGGCTCGAGTTCAGCGGGCCGATCAAGTACTACTACCTGCTCCTCGCCGCGGTCATCGCGGTGATCGTGATCAACCTCCGCCTGCAGAACTCGCGCATCGGCCGCGCCTGGGAGGCGATCCGCGAGGACGAGATCGCGGCGCGCGCGATGGGCATCAACACGCGCAACCTCAAGCTCCTCGCCTTCGCCATGGGCGCCAGCTTCGGCGGGCTCGCCGGCGGCATGTTCTCGGCGCTGCAGGCGTTCATCTCGCCCGAGAGCTTCGTGCTGGTCGAGTCGATCATGGTGGTCTCGATGGTGGTGCTGGGCGGGATGGGAAACATCTGGGGCGTGATCGTCGGCGCGCTGCTGCTTTCCTTCGTGCCGGAGGTCCTGCGCTGGACCGTGTCGCCGCTGCAGGAAACGCTCTTCGGCCGCCAGCTGATCGAGCCCGAGGTGATCCGCATGCTGATCTTCGGCCTCGCGCTGGTGCTGGTGATGCTCTTCCGCCCGGCGGGGCTGCTGCCTTCGGCCGTGCGCAGGCGCGAGCTCGCCGCGAGCGGCCAGGCGCCGCTGGTCGACGCCCGCCTGTGAGCGCGCTGCTCGAGGCGAAGCGGGTCGGCAAGCGCTTCGGCGGCGTGCAGGCGCTCGCCGACGTGTCGTTCGCCATCGGCCGCGGCCAGATCTACGGCCTGATCGGCCCCAACGGCGCCGGCAAGACGACGCTGTTCAACCTGCTCACCGGCATCTACGCGCCCGACGCCGGCGCCTTCGCGTTCGACGGCCGCGACATCTCCGGCCTCGCGCCGGATCGCATCGCGGCCGCCGGCATCGCGCGTACCTTCCAGAACATCCGCCTGTTCGCCAACCTGTCGGCGCTCGAGAACGTGATGATCGGCCGCCACGTGCGCACCCGCGCGGGCGTGCTCGGCGCGGTACTGCGCACGAGCCGCACCCTGCAGGAGGAGAAGGACATCGAGCGGCGCGCGTTCGAGCTGCTTGACTACGTGGGCATCCGGGCGCGCGCGAACGACGCCGCCGGCAACCTGCCGTATGGCGACCAGCGGCGCCTGGAGGTGGCCCGCGCGCTCGCCACCGAGCCCAAGCTCCTCGCGCTGGACGAGCCCGCCGCCGGCATGAACCCGACCGAGCGGCAGGCGCTCGGCGCGCTGGTGAAGCGGGTGCGCGCCGACGGCGTGACGATCCTGCTGATCGAGCACGACGTGCGCCTGGTGATGAACGTGTGCGACCGCGTATTGGTGCTCGACTACGGCGAGCGCATCGCCGAAGGCGCGCCGGCCGAGGTGCAGCGCGATCCGCGCGTCATCGAGGCCTACCTTGGAGCGCCGCGTGCTGCTTGAGCTGCGCGATCTCGAGGTTCGCTACGGCGGGATCCGCGCCGTCAAGGGAATCGCCTTGCACGTCGAGGCGGGCGAGCTGGTCTGCCTCATCGGCGCCAACGGCGCCGGCAAGTCCTCGACGCTCAAGGCGATCTGCGGGCTCGCGCCGGTGCACGCGGGCAGCGTGCGCTACGACGGTGCCGACACGACGCGCGCGCGCGTGCACGAGCTGCCGCGGCGCGGGCTGGTCATGGTGCCCGAGGGGCGCGGCATCTTTCCCCAGCTCACCGTGGAGGAGAACCTGAAGATGGGCGCCTATGCGCACGGCGGCGGCGACCCGGAGCCGCAGTACGCCAGTTTCCCGCGCTTGCGGGAGCGCCGCCGCCAGGTCGCCGGCACCCTTTCGGGCGGCGAGCAGCAGATGCTCGCGATCGCACGGGCGCTGATGGGCCGGCCCAGGCTGCTCCTGCTCGACGAGCCGTCGATGGGGCTCGCGCCGCTGATGGTGGCGAAGATCTTCGACATCGTGCGCGAGATCGCGCGCAGCGGTGTGACCATCCTGCTGGTGGAGCAGAACGCGCGCCTCGCCCTCGAGGCGGCGAGCCGCGGCTACGTCATGGAGTCGGGCGCGATCGCGCTCGCCGGCGCCGCGCGCGAGCTGCTGGAGAACGCCAAAGTGAGAGAGGCCTACTTGGGCGAAGGCGCAGGCTGAGCTAAATCTGCCTGCGTGGTGAAGCTGTCGGCGTAGAACTCGTCCTCCGGCAGCCCGCAGTGCGCGACGAAATCGCGCCGCGCGCTGTCTACCATGATCGGCACGCCGCAGGCGTAGACCTGGTGGCCCGACAGGTCGGGAAAATCCTGCATCACCGCGCGGTGGACGAAGCCGGTGCGGCCGCTCCAGTTGTCTTCGGGCAGCGCTTCGGAGACGACCGGCACGTACTTGATCGGCCAGCTCTTCGCTGCCTCGTCCATGTAGAGGTCCTTCGGCCGGCGCCCGCCCCAGTAGAGCGCCATTGGCCGCGTGACGCCCTTGTGCAGGGCGGATTCGACGATCGACTTGATCGGCGCGAAGCCGGTGCCCGAGGCGACGAAGATCACCGGCTTCGGGCTCTCCTCGCGCAGGAAGAACGTGCCGAGCGGACCCTCGAAGCGCAGGATGTCGCGCTCCTTCATCTTGCCGAAGACGTGGTCGGTGAACTGGCCGCCGGCGACGTGGCGCACGTGCAGCTCGAGCAGCCCGTCGGCGTGCGGCGCGTTGGCCATCGAGAAGCTGCGCCGCGAGCCGTCCTTCAGCAGGAACTCGATGTATTGCCCGGCGAGGAACAGCAGCCGCTCGTTCGCCGGCAGCTTGAGGCCGAGCACCATCACGTCGTCGGCAAGCCGCCGCATCGTCTGCACGCGGCAGGGCAGCGTCTTGATCTGGATATCCTTCGCCGCGCCTACCGTGCGTGCCTCGATGACCACGTCGCCGAGCGGCCTGGCCTGGCACAACAGCGCCTTTCCCTGCGCCTTCTCGTCGTCGGTCAGCGCCTTCTTCTGATAGACGCCATAGTCCACATCGCCGGCGAGGATCTTCCCCTTGCAGCTGCCGCAGGCGCCGTTGCGGCAGCCGTAGGGCAGCACGAAGTGCTGGCGCAGCGCCGCTGTAAGGATCGACTCGCCTTCCTCGACCTGGAACTCGTGCCCGCTGGGCTGCAGGGTGACTTTGTGCATGTCTACAATAGCTGCGATGAAACGACTGCTGGTTGCCGGCTTCGGCGACATCGCGCGGCGCGCGGCGCCGCTGCTCGGCGCGCGCTTCGAAATCGTGCGCGTCGCCAGGCGCGACGGCTTCGATCTCGACCGCGCGCAAACCCTCGTCTTTGGCGCGACCGATGCCGTGCTGCATTTCGCGCCGCCGCCGGCCACCGGCGATGAGGATCCGCGCACGGCCAACCTGCTCGCCGCGCTCGAAAGGCAGCGCATTCTACCGGCGCGGGTGGTCTACGTCAGCACGAGCGGCGTGTACGGCGATTGCGGCGGCGCGCTCGTCGACGAAGCGCGAGCGCTGTCGCCGCAGACCCCGCGGGCGCGCCGGCGCGTCGACGCCGAGCGCCGCCTTGCACTATGGTGCAGCTCGCGCTCGATTCCGCTCGTCGTGCTGCGCGTGCCCGGCCTCTACGCCGCGGACCGGTTGCCGCTCGAGCGGCTGCGGGCGGGCACGCCGGCTCTGCAACGCGAGGACGACGTCTTCACCAACCACCTGCATGCGGACGACCTGGCCGCCATCGCGGTGCGCGCGCTCGAGGAAGATGCGCCGGAGGGAATCTACAACGCGTCGGACGACAGCGAGATGCGCATGGGAGACTGGCTCGACCTGGTGGCCGACGCGGCCGGGCTGCCGCGGCCGCCGCGCCTGCCGCGCGAGGAGCTGAAGGCTCGCGTCTCGCCCGAGCTGTATTCGTTCATGAGCGAGTCGCGCCGGCTCGACAACGGCCGCCTGAAGCGCGAGCTCGGTGTGCGACTGCGCTATCCGACGGTCTACGAGGGACTGAAACATGAGCACGCTCTTGGTGTTGACTAACCTGCCCGATCGCGCCGCCGCCGAGCGGCTGGCCGACCTGGTGATCGAGAAGAAGCTCGCCGCCTGCGTGAACATCCTCGCCCCCTGCCGCTCGGTCTACCGCTGGAAGGGAGCCGTGCAGCACGACGAGGAGCATCCGATGCTCGTGAAGACCACCGTCGAGCGCTATCCGGAGCTCGAACAGGCCCTGCGCGGCGCCCATCCGTACGAACTCCCGGAGATTATCGCGGTCCCAGTGGAGCGCGGCCTGCCTGCCTATCTCGACTGGGTCGCCGCCGAGACCAAGTGAAAAGATTCCTTCTCGTCTGCCTTCTTTTCTGCGCAAGCGCGCCTTCGCTGGCCCAGCTCAAGCTCGGCGGCTCGGCCGACGATCTGCTGCCGCCCGAGAAGGCGTTCCGTTTTTCCGCGCGCGCGCTCGACGACGGCGCGGTGGAAGTGCGCTTCGCCATCGCGCCGGGCTATTACATGTACCGCGAGCGCTTCCGCTTCGAGGCGCAGGGCGCGCGCCTGGGCAAGGCCGAGTTCCCCGCCGGCATCGCGCACAAGGACGAATTCTTCGGCGAGTCGCAGATCTATCGCAAGGAAGTGAGCGTGCGGATTCCGGTCGAAGCGAGCGGGGCCTTCGACCTGAAGGTGACCTCGCAGGGCTGCGCCGACGCTGGCGTCTGCTACATCCCGATGGATTCGAAGGCGACGCTGCAGCTCGCCGCGGCCGGCGGCGGCGTCGGGCTGTCGAACCTGTCCATCTACGCGAGCGATGTGAGCATCGCGCAGCTGTTCCAGGGAAATCTCCTGCTGGTGCTGGCCGGCTTCCTGGTTTTCGGGCTGCTGCTGGCGTTCACGCCTTGCGTGCTGCCGATGATCCCGATCCTGTCGGGGATCATCGCAGGCGAGGGGCGCGCGCTCAGCAAGTCGCGCGCGCTCTCACTGTCGGCGGCGTACGTGTTAGGGATGGCCGTCGCTTATGCCGCTGCCGGCGTCGCCGCCGCCTATTCCGGCTCGCTGCTCGCCGCCGCGCTGCAGAACGCATGGGTGCTCGCCGGCTTCGCGCTCGTCTTCGTCGCGCTCGCGCTGTCGATGTTCGGGCTCTACGACCTGCAGCTGCCGGGCTTCCTCCACCATCGGCTCGACGAGGTGCAGCGCCGCCTGCCCGGCGGGCGCGTCGCGTCCGTCGCCGGCATGGGCGCGCTCTCCGCCGTGATCGTCAGCCCCTGCGTCGCCGCGCCGCTCGCCGGCGCCCTGCTCTATATCGCGCAAACGCGCGACGTCGCGCTCGGCGCCGCCGCGCTCTTCACGATGGCGCTCGGCATGGGGTTGCCGCTGCTCGTGGTGGGCGTCTCCGAAGGCGCGCTGCTGCCGAAGTCGGGCGCATGGCTGAACCGGGTGAAGCAGCTCTTCGGCGTGCTGCTGCTCGCCGTTGCGGCCTGGATCGTGTCGCCGCTTTTCCTGAGCGCCAAGAGCGAGACCAAGTTCGCGCGGGTAGGCAGCATCGCCGAGCTCGACACGAAGCTCGCCGCCGCCGGCAAGCCTGCGATGCTCGACTTCTACGCCGACTGGTGCGTCTCGTGCCGCGAGATGGAAGCCTTCACTTTCAGCGACCCGCGCGTGAAGACGGAGCTCGACAAGATGCTCCTGCTGCAGGTGGACGTCACCGCCAATACCGACGAGCACAAGGCGCTGCTCAAGCGCTTCTCGCTCTTTGGTCCGCCGGGGATCATTTTCTTCGACGCGCAGGGCCGCGAGATCCTGGGCCTGCGGGTGATCGGCTACCAGAACGCCGAGCGCTTCCTCAAGAGCCTTTCGCGCGCCCAGGGGGGCTGAGGGCTTTCGCCGCTTCGAGCGCGAAATAGGTGAGGATGCCGTCCGCGCCGGCGCGCTTGAACGCCACCAGCGATTCCATCACGCACGATTCGGGCAGCCAGCCATTGGCGATCGCGCCGCGCAGCATCGCGTATTCGCCCGACACCTGGTAGACATAGGTCGGCGCCTTGAACTCGTCCTTCACGCGGCGCAGGACGTCGAGGTAGGGCAGCCCCGGCTTCACCATCACCATGTCGGCGCCCTCGGCCAGATCGAGGCCCACTTCCCACAGCGCCTCGTCGGAATTGGCCGGATCCATCTGGTAGGTCTTCTTGTCGCCCTTGCCGAGATTCTTCGCCGAGCCGACCGCGTCGCGGAACGGGCCGTAGAAGCCCGACGCGTACTTCGCGGAGTAGGCCATGATCCTGGTGTGGATGTGGCCCGCCTTTTCGAGCGCCGCGCGGATGCGGCCGATGCGCCCGTCCATCATGTCGGAGGGCGCGACGATGTCGACGCCCGCCTCGGCCTGCGCGAGCGCCTGGCGCACGAGCACATCGAGCGTGACGTCGTTCAGGATGTAGCCGTCGCGGTCGATCACGCCGTCCTGGCCGTGGCTCGTGTAGGGATCGAGCGCGACGTCGGTCATGATGCCGAGCTGCGGAAAGCGCTTCTTCAGCGCGGCGACCGCGCGCGGCACGAGGCCGCGCGGGTTGAAAGCCTCTTTTCCGTCGACGGTCTTCAGGCGCGGCTCGATCACCGGAAACAGCGCGAGCGCCGGGATGCGCAGCTTCACGCACTGCTCGGCGACGGGCAGCAGCTTGTCTACGCTCATGCGCTCGACCCCGGGCATCGAGGCCACTTTCTCGGTGCGGGATTTGCCGTCGAGCACGAAGACCGGATAGATCAGATCGTCGGTCGTCACGACGTGCTCGCGCATCAGCCGTCGCGAGAACTCGTCGCGCCGCATGCGGCGCATGCGCACCGCGGGGAACTGACCGTAGACCTTCATGGCGCCAAGGGTATTACGTTTCGGGTTGCGATTCCCAATCCGGGCCGGCGGGAACTTTCGTCCGGGGTGGCGAATCTTATCTGCAGACGAGTTGATCGTCTCCCGCTTCTCCTCCCTGAGCGGGTTGCCTTAATCCCAAAAGTTAAGGCGCTTCGCCCCCGGTTTATATCCCCTTTACCGGGGGCCTTTTATTCTGCGGGACCTGCTTGCAACCACCCTGTCAGCAGGTCCCGCGCTTCGTCTACTCCCTGTCGCGTAACGCTCGAAAACAGGCATACGCGGTCCGACAGCGCGGTCGCTTTTTTCACCGCCGCCCGCTGCTCAGCGCGGGACAACTTGTCAGCTTTGGAGAGCAGGACGAGCAGACGGCGCGGCCCGAGCCAATCGAGGAGCTGCGCGTCGAGATCGGTTGCCGGATGCCGCGCATCCATGAGCACCACGACGGCCGCGGGCTCGCGCGATTCCAAGTAGGCGCCGACGAGCTTCTTCCAGTGCTCGCGCAACGGCAGCGGAACTCGCGCGTAGCCGTAGCCGGGCAGATCGACCAGGCGCGCCCCGTCGGCGAGCTCGTAGAAGTTGATCGTCTGCGTGCGGCCCGGCGTCTTGCTCGTGCGCGCCAGCCCTTTCCGCCCCAGAAGCGCGTTGATCGCGCTCGACTTGCCGACGTTGGAGCGGCCCGCGAATACCACCTCCGCCGGGCCCGCCGGGGGCAGATCGGCCGGCCTGCCGGCGGCGAATAAAAAGCGTGCTTGGGCGAAGGGCTTCATCCGCGGGACGAAAATTCTAATAAAATCGCGCCTTTCGAACGCGGGGGGCGTGGGGATGATCCGGGGATTTGCAGTAGCCGTTGGTTTGGCCATGGCATCGGCCCCGGGTTTTGCACAGGATGCGGCCAAGGCGCAGGGCATCGCAAATCAGGTTTGCGCGGCCTGCCACGCCGCCGACGGCAACAGCACCGGTCCGGCCAATCCGAAGCTCGCCGGCCAGCACCCCGAATACATCAACAAGCAGCTCAGCGACTTCAAAGCGCAGGGCGGCAAGAAGGCGGCGCGCGAGAACCCGATCATGAGCGGCATGGTGGCGAACCTCTCCGCCGACGACATGAAGAGCCTCGCGGCCTATTTCTCGACGCAGAAGCTGAAGCCGGCCGCCGCCACGGACAAGGATCTAGCCTCGGCCGGCCAGAAGATCTGGCGCGGCGGCAATCCCGGTGCCGGCGTGCCAGCCTGCGCCGGCTGCCACGGCCCCACAGGCGCCGGCATTCCGGCGCAGTATCCGCGTGTCGCCGGGCAGTTTGCCGAATACCTCGTCACCCAGCTGCGTGCATTCAGGGACGGCGCGCGCGCCAACGATCCGAACGGGATGATGCGCGGCGTCGCGGGGCGGCTGAGCGATCGCGATATCAAAGCCGTAGCCGAGTACGCTGCGGGCCTGCGCTAACCCCTGAAATAAACCGTCGCTGTAGTTGTTAGCCGTTAGGTTCAACCCGAGGAGAGTTCGACAAATGAGAAAAACTATCATTGCGACCGGCGCCGTGCTCGCGCTCGCCGCACCCCTGAGCGCGTTCGCCCAGGCGAAGCCCGAGCAGCTCGTGAAGCAGCGTCAGTCGGCCATGACGCTGATCGCCAAGTATTTCGGACCGATCGCCGGCATGGCCCAAGGCAAGATTCCCTACAACGCCGATACCGTGGCGCGCAACGCTACGTATCTCGAGAACCTCGCCCAGATGCCGTGGGACGGCTTCAACGAGAGCACGAAGGACGTCAAGTCGAACGCCCTGCCCGCGGTCTGGTCCGAGCCGTCGAAATTCCAGGAAGCGGCGAACCGCCTGCAGTCGGAGACGGTCAAGCTCGCCGCCGCGGCGCGCGCCAAGGACGAAGCCGGCGTGAAGGCGCAGTTCGGCGCCGTCGGCAAGGCCTGCGGCGCGTGTCACGACAACTTCCGCCAGAAGCAATAGCGGAGGGTCGTTGTCGCTGCGAAAAAGCCCCGCTGCCGCGGGGCTTTTGCTTCTAGGGCTTGTCTTCGCCGGCGGGGCGCTCGCGCAGGGCGACGCCAAACGCGGGCAGTATCTCGCCAAGGCCGGCGGCTGCGTCGGCTGCCACACGCAGGAGACGAAGGACCCGAAAGACGCGGTCCCGTTCGCCGGTGGCCGCGCGCTGAAGACGCCGTTCGGCACGTTCTACGGCCCCAACATCACGCCGCATCCCACAGCGGGAATCGGCAAGTGGACCGAGGCGGACTTCTTCCGCGCCATGCGCGAGGGGCGGCGTCCCGACGGCTCGAACTTTTTTCCCGCCTTCCCGTACGCCTCGTTCACGCATATCACCGACGACGACCTGCGCGACTTGTGGGCTTACCTGCGCGCGCTGCCGCCGAGCGGACGTGCGAGCCAGGAGCACGAGCTCGGATTCCTCTACCGCTGGCGCTTCGGCGTGAGCGTCTGGAAGTGGCTCTATTTCGAGCCGGGACCTCTTGCGCCCGATCCGAAGCAATCGCCGCAGGTGAACCGCGGCGCTTACCTCGTCAACGCGCTCGGGCACTGCGGCGAGTGCCATACGCCGCGTACCGCCCTCGGCGGCATGAAGCAATCGCGCTTCCTTGCCGGGACCGCCAAAGGCCCCGAGGGCAAGGGGGTGCCCAACATCACGCCGGCTCGGCTGAAGAAATGGAGCGACGCCGAGCTGAGCGACTTCCTGCAGACCGGCATGACCTCCGACGGCGACGTGACCTCGGAAACGATGGCCGAGGTGGTCCGCAATACCACCAGCCAGCTCACCCCCGAGGATCTCGCAGCTCTGATCGCGTACCTGCGCACCGTGCCGGCGATCGAGCCCGAAAAGAAACCCTGACCTTTTCTGACGGAATAGCGCTCACGGTAGACTTGTTATCCGGATGAACGAAGCCGAGCGTATGGTGGAGTTGATCCCGCGACTGCGGCGCTATGCGCGTGCGCTCGTGGGGGACCGTGCAGCGGCGGACGACCTCGTGCAGGACACGCTCGAGCGTGCCTGGGCGAAGCTGCATCTCTACCGCCGCGGCACCGACCTGCGCGCCTGGCTGTTCACCGTCATGCACAACGTACACGTCAACAAAGTGCGAGCAGCCCGCCCCACCGACCCTCTCGACGACGGGATGCCCGAGCTCGCGCTGCGCGCGCCGCAGGGCGACGCGCTGGTGGTGCGCGATCTCGACCGCTCGATCTCGCGCCTGCCGGAAGAGCAGCGCTCGGTGCTGCTGCTCGTCACGCTCGAGGACATGAGCTACGACGAGGTGGCGCGCACCCTCGGCATTCCGATCGGCACAGTGATGTCGCGCCTGTCGCGGGCGCGCGAGAAGCTGCGCGCCATGATGCTCGGCGTACCTGCGCCGGCCAAGCTGAAGGTCGTCAAATAAGAATGAAAGTCCCGTGATACGGCGATGAGCGACGACAACGTCACCGATTCCGAGCTGCAGGCCTACGCCGACGCTCGCCTGGCGGGCGAGCGCGCGCGCGCGGTCGAAGCCTGGCTCGCCTCCCGTCCCGACGACGCCGAGCGCGTTCAGAGCTACCGCCGCCTCGGCGAGGAGCTGCGCCGCGCCTACGATCCGGTGCTCGATGAGCCGCTGCCGGCCTGGCTCGGTGGGCCACGCACCTCGCGGCGGCGCTGGCACCTGGTCGCGCGGGTCGCGAGCTGGTTTGTCCTCGGCGCGGCGCTCGGCGCGATCGGCGGCTGGTACGTGCGCGATTCGCGCACCGTGTCGGCTTCGCGCGGCGACGCGGCCACGGTGATGGCGTACCGCGCAGCGGTGGCGCACGCGGTCTATTCGCCGGAGGTGCGCCACCCGGTGGAGGTCGGCGCCGACCAGGAAGCGCACTTGGTGGCGTGGCTGTCCAAGCGGCTCGGCACGCCGCTGCGCGCGCCCAAGCTCGATTCGGTCGGCTATAGCCTGGTCGGCGGCCGGCTGCTGCCCGGCGACAGCGGACCGGTCGCCCATTTCATGTACCAGAGCGACAAGGGCTCGCGCATCACGCTGTATGTCCGCTCCGACATGAGCGGCAACCGCGAGACCGCGTTCCGCTACGCCCGCGAGGGCAACGTCGGCGTGTTCTACTGGATCGACAACAAGATCGGCTATGCCATCTCGTCGTCCGACCTGACCAAAGACGCGCTGTTCGCGGTCGCGAACACCGCCTACCAGCAGCTCAATCCGCCGTAACGGAAAGCTCGCACCTGCCTGGTGCGGCAAGCGGTGCGCCGTGCACCGATGTCGGGTGCGCGATCCTCCCAAAGTCAGTCGAGACAAGCGCTTAGCCGCTGGCACGGTTGCTGCGAAGCGAGACCATCCAGGAGAGAGCCCATGAAACGCGATGCCGAAAGCGCGATCAGCGCCCTGATGAAGCCGATGAAGCGCGAGGACGTGACCGACCTGATCGTGTTCCGCAGGATCAAAAAGCGCATCAAGTGGATCGAGGTGGCGAAGAAAGTCGGCCAGTCCAAGGAGTGGACCACCGCCGCCTGCCTGGGCCAGATGCAGATGACCCGGAAGCAGGCCGAGACCGTCGGCAGGATCTTCGATCTGCCCGAGGAGGCGGTGATCCTTCTGCAGACCGTTCCGTACAAGGGCTCGTTGCCGAGCGCGGTGCCGACCGATCCGCTGATTTACCGCTGGTACGAGATCGTCAACGTCTACGGCACGACCATGAAGGAGCTGATCCACGAGGAGTTCGGCGACGGCATCATGAGCGCGATCGACTTCTCGATGGACCTCAGGCGCGAGCCGCATGAGAAAGGCGACCGGGTGCGCGTCGAGATGTCGGGCAAGTTCCTGCCCTACAAGCTGTACTAGCCGCCAGGCTTGCCCAGCGAAGCGTTGAGCGCGGTAGCGAGCGCCGCGTCTCCGCTCACCAGCGCGCTCCACGCCAGCTCGAGGCCGTTGCGCTTGCCTTTCGGCACGAGCTTCAGTCCTTCGGGACTGATGGTGAGCATGTAGGGCTGCTCGCCGATCAGCACTTCGCGCTTCAGGGGTTTTTCGAGCTTGGTCGCCATGTTCAGCCTTTCTGGTAGACGGAAGCGAAGAGCTTGTCCCACTTGACGTGCCGGCCGCTCGGTGCGGGACGCGGCCCGGCGAACCGTCCCTCGAGGATCCTCGCCCCGCTGATCTCGTCGGTATCGGCCCAGCGCCAGCCGGTGGGCGGAGCGGAATTGCTCTGTCCTGCGATCTGGTAGTAGAGCAGCTTGCGCACGCCGTCCTTTACGCCATAGTCGTGCGGCTCGCCCACGCGCTGGCAGCGCTTGGAGGAAAACTCGACCAGCCTGCGCTCGCCTATGGCGGCGCAGAGGAGCTGGTGCAGCGTCCCGATGGCCGGCATGTTGCTATCGTTCGCCGAGCGCCGCGTCTATCTCGCGCAGCTCCTCTTCCGGCGCGACGCCTTTCCTCAGACGCCGGCCGCAGCGCGCGTACCAGTATTGCGCATTCGGCAGGTCGCCCTCCTGCCGGTGCAGGACCGCGTGAATCCAGCAGGCGAAATCGTCCTTTTCGTCCCGCTGGACGATTTCGTGGGCTTCGCGCCATCTCCCCGACTGCGCGTGGTCGACGGCGGCGGCGAGGTCGGACTTCGAAATCATTTGCGCACCGCTCGAAAGAGTTTGACCAGCTCGGGCAGCTGATAGTTTGCATTGAGACCGCTCGGATTGGGCAGCACCCAGACCTTGGCGCCTGCGAAGGTGCCGGGCTGCAGGCCGATCGCCGCGCTGCGCAAGCCGAAGGCGTGGCAGTAGGCCCCGACGCCGAGGAAAGCGATCGCCTTGGGGCGGTGGCGCCGAAGCTTTGCCGCCAGGCGCCTGCGTCCGGCGACGAACTCCGCCGGGGCAAGCTCGTCGGCCGTGGCCGTCGCCCGGTTTACGAGGTTCACTACGCCGTAGCCGGCCTCGAGGAGCTCGCGCTGCTCCGAGGGATGGAGCTGGCGCTTCGTGAAGCCCGCCTGGTGGAGCGCCGGCCAGAAACGGTTGCCCGGCCGGGCGAAGTGGTGGCCGGTCGCACCAGAGTACAAGCCGGGATTGATGCCGCAGAACAGGATCTTCAGGTTTGGCGCGATGACGTCCGCAATGCTCTTCCCGCGCGCCGCCGCGAGATCCGCTGCGCTAGGTCGGCCTGACGATGTACCCGCCCGATTTTTCGTCCGCTTCAAGCTTGACCAGGCCTTTTTGCTGCGCTTCCTTGAGGAGGTCGGCGAAGGCGCGGAAACCGTAGTAAGTCTCGTTGAAGCCGGGGTTCCTGCGCTTGAGCGCCTGCTTCACCATCGAGCCCCAGATCTTCTCGTCGGCGCCGCGCTCGGCGATCAGCGCTTCGAGGGTGCCGAGCATGAGCTCGAAGGCCTCCTGCTTCTTGTCGCTGCCGTTGCCGCCCTTGTCGGCGCCGGCGCCGGCCGGCGCGGCGTCCTTGCGCTTCTTCGCCGTGCGGCGCTTTTGCTCGTCGGCGCGCACCAGGTCGTCGTAGTAGATGAACTCGTCGCAGTTGTTGATCAGCAGGTCGGAGCTCGAGTTCTTCACGCCGACGCCGATCACCGTCTTCGCGTTCTCGCGCAGCTTGGAGACCAGCGGCGAGAAGTCGGAGTCGCCGCTGACGATAACGAAGGTGTCGACATGCTCCTTGGTGTAGCAAAGGTCGAGCGCGTCGACCACCATGCGGATGTCGGCCGAGTTCTTGCCCGACTGGCGCACGTGCGGGATCTCGATCAGCTCGAAGGCCGAGGAGTGCATCGTCGCCTTGAACTCCTTGTAGCGCTCCCAGTCGCAGTACGCCTTCTTCACCACGATGGAGCCCTTGGCGAGCAGCCGCTCGAGCACTTTCTCCATGTCGAACTTGTCGTACTTCGCCTCGCGCACGCCGAGGGCGACGTTCTCGAAGTCGCAGAACACCGCGAGGTTACGCGTTTCGGGGCTGGCCGGCATGGTGCGGGACCTCCGGTTGTACCGGCTTCTTCAGCCAGGCCTGCAGGCGCTCGAAGTAGAGATAGATCACGGGCGTGATGAACAGCGTCAGCACCTGCGACAGCAGCAGGCCGCCGACCACGGCGAGGCCGAGGGGCATGCGCGCGCCGCCGCCGGCGCCGAAGCCGATGGCGATCGGCAGGCTGCCCATCAGCGCGGCCATGGTCGTCATCATGATCGGGCGAAAGCGGATCACGCCCGCCTGGGCGATCGCTTCCTCGGGCCGCATGCCTTCCTTGCGCTGCGCTTCGATGGCGAAGTCGATCATCATGATGGCGTTCTTTTTGACGATGCCGATCAGCATGATGATGCCGACGAAGGCGTACATGTTGAGCTCGACGCCGAAGACCATCAGCGTGACGAGCGCGCCGAGGCCCGCGGTCGGCAGTCCCGACAGAATGGTGAGCGGGTGGATGAAGCTCTCGTACAGGATGCCGAGGATCAGGTAGATCACCACCACCGAGAGGATGATCAGCAGGCCCATTCCCTGCAGCGAGCTCTGGTAGGCCTGCGCCGTGCCGGAGAAGGTGCCGGTGAGGGTCGCCGGGACCTGCATCTCGCGCGCCGCCACCTGCACCTCCTGGATCGCCTGCGACAGCGCAACGCCGGGCCGCAGGTCGAAGGAGAACGTGACGGAGGTGAGCTGCCCCAGGTGCGCCACCTGCAGCGGGCCGACGCCGAAGCTTAGGCGGGCGACGGAATTGAGCGGCACCAGCGCGCCGGTGGAGGAACGCACGTACAGCAGCGGCAGCACCGACGGGTCGGTCTGGTAGCTCGGCGCCAGCTCGAGGATCACCCAGTACTGGTTGGTGGCGGTGTAGATGGTGGAGACCTGGCGCGAGCCGTAGGCGTTGTTGAGCGCCAGCTCGATCTGCTGCGCCGAAACGCCGAGCGCCGAAGCCTTCTCGCGCTCGATCTCGACCGTCACCTCCGGCCGCGTGATCTGCAGGTCGCTGGTGACGTCGATGAGGCCGGGCAGCGAGCGCAGCTTCTGCTCGATCAGCGGCGCCCAGTGGTAGAGCTCGTCGATATTGGCGCTGCGCATCACATACTGGTAGGGGCTCTTGGTGAGCTGGCCGCCGATGCGGATCGCCGGCACGTTCTGGATGAACACCTTCGCGCCCAGGACGTTGGCGAGCTTGGGCCGCAAGCCCCGCACCACCTCGTCGGCCGGCTTCCTCTCCTTGAACGGCTTCAGCGTGATGGTCATGCGTCCGAGGTTCAGCGAGGGCGAGAAGCCGGTCGCGCCGACAAACGACATCGCCGTATCGACGTTCGGGTCCTGCAGGATGATGTTGGCGACCTGATGCTGCAGGGCGTTCATCGCCTCGAACGAGATGTCCTGCGGCCCCTCGATGAAGCAGAACAGCTGCCCCGAGTCCTCGCTCGGCAGGAAGCCCTTCGGCGCGCGCGCGAACAGCACGCCCGTCGCCATGCAGATGCCGAGGAAAAGCAACAGCACCACGCGGCGGTGGCCGAGCGTCCAGCGCAGGCTCGCCTCGTAGGCGTCGCGGCACGCATCGAAGGCGCGCTCGAACGCCATGAACAGGCGCCCGTGGTGCTCGGCGCCGCGGTGCTGCTTGAGGATGCGGCTGCACATCATCGGCGTCAGGGTGAGCGAAACGAAGCCGGAGATCAGCACGGCGGCGATGATCGTCACGGCGAACTCGTGCAGCAGCCGGCCGAGGATGCCGCCCATGAACAGCACCGGGATGAACACCGCGGCGAGCGAGATGGTCATCGAGATGATCGTGAACACGATCTCCTTCGAGCCCTCGAGCGTCGCCTGCAGCACGCCTTTGCCCTGCTCGAGATGGCGCGTGATGTTCTCCAGCATGACGATGGCGTCGTCGACGACGAACCCCACGCACAGCGTGAGCGCCATCAGCGAGATGTTGTCGAGGCTATAGCCGAAGAGGTACATCACGGCGAAGGTGCCGATGATCGACATCGGCAGCGCGATGGTCGGGATCACCGTGGCCGGGATGTTGCGCAGGAACAGGAAAATCACC
>Ga0335084_10002453_pt1 | contig 17842 bp, 15 predicted proteins | sample Lox_Sample_44_FD_206721 | JGI IMG/M metagenome (GOLD analysis project Ga0335084, IMG submission 206721) | Soil microbial communities from Loxahatchee National Wildlife Refuge, Florida, United States - Lox_Sample_4.4 | ecosystem: Environmental > Terrestrial > Soil > Wetlands | place: USA...
GAAGCTCGCCCCCCGCTGCATCGGCGGGTAGTCGAGGAAGGTCTGGATTTCCTTGGCCATCAACTGCTGGACGAACACGAAGCGCCAGAACTCGTACTTGAACCAATCGAAGTATTGCTGCGCCCCATCTTTCGTCCCATTGTTGGGCCAGCCCGTGCGCTCAAACGGGTCGAGGCGCAGGTTGGTGATGTACGGCACGTCAGGTCGGGTCTTCTCGCCCAGCCAACCGGCGGGCTGGTCAATGAAGCGGAACTTGTAATCGTCAATCCGCACCGCCCCAACCGTGCTTTCGCCGAGGTAGAAGATCTCGTGGCGCGCGGACGGCCCATTACCGGTGATGGCGGCCATCTGGTTGTAGCCGTCCAGGTGGTTCTTGTAAGTCCGGTCGCCGATCTTCTTGCCCTTGAGCAATTCTTCGGTAATGTTCGGATTGCCGGCAATGGCGACGAAGGTAGGCAGCCAGTCCATGCCGGAGAAGATGCCGTTCTGCACCGAGTCCGCCGGCACATGGCCGGGCCAGCGCAGGATGCAGGGCACGCGGAAGCCGCCCTCGAGCACGGTCCCCTTGGACTGCGCGAACGGCGTCTGGCCGCCGTCGGGCCAGGTGAAGACTTCGGTGCCGTTGTCAGTGGTGAAGACAACGATGGTGTTGTTGTCCTCGCCCATGTCCTTGAGCTTCTTCATCACCAGACCGATGTCGTCGTCCAGCTGAGCCATGCCGGCTTCGTGTATCGACCAGCCGTTCTCCGCGTTGCGCATTGCCTCATATTTTGGCGAGAGGTGCGTGACGATGTGCATGCGCGTCGGGTTGAGCCAGACGAAGAAGGGCTTGCCATCCTTCTTGGCTTTCTCCATGAACTTGAGGGAGAAGTCGCGAATCTCATCGTCCACCGTCTCCATCCGCTTGGGATAGAGCCTGCCGGCGTCTTCGATCTTCTGTTTGCCGATCTTGCCCCAGCGCGGCATTACGGTGGGGTCATCCGTGTCGGTGGCCCAGGAATGAACCATGTTGCGCGGGCCGACGACGTTGAGCAGATTCTGCGGGTAGTTGGGATGTGCCGGATCTTCCATGGCGTCCAAGTGATAGAGGTAGCCGAAGAACTCATCGAATCCGTGGACGGTGGGCAGGAACTCGTTCTTGTCGCCAAGGTGATTCTTGCCGAACTGGCCGGTGGCATAGCCCATGGACTTCAGCACTGTGGCAATGGTTACCGCTTCGGCGGGCAGGCCGACAGACGCGCCGGCCTGGCCGACCGTCGTCATGCCGGTTCGGATCGGCAGCATGCCGGTGATGAAGTTCGCGCGACCCGCCGTGCAGCTTGCCTCGGCGTAGTAGTCGGTGAACAGCATGCCTTCCTTGGCCAGCTTGTCGAGGTTCGGCGTCCGGCCCGCCATCATGCCGCGGTGGTAGGCGCCGATGTTCCACATGCCGATGTCGTCGCCCATGATGACGACGATGTTGGGCTTCGGCTGCGCAGCCGCCGGTGCGTCCGCGAACGCGATGACCGTGAACACCGCCAGCAGCACGAGGAAATTCCTTCGTGTGTACCCCATCCGTTGCCTCCTTGCTTGTCCGTCAGTTAGTTGCCATCAGGCGGTGTCTCGCCCAGGAGGAGCCCGAGATAGTGCGAGACGCCGATGAACTGGGCCCCCTGGGCCCTGAGTTCCCGGAGCACGCCCACTCCCTGCCGGTCCGCGAACTGCAGGTCGGTCAGGTCGAGGACCACTTGTCCCTTGGCTTCCGCACAAACGCGGCGCACCTCGGGCACTTCCTCCCCCGTCATCCTTCCGTCGAGCTTGAGCTTCGCGGTAGGGCCTGCTTCGTTAGAGGTAATTCGAAGGGTCATCGGTCCATAGGTCTCTGGAAGTCTCATGCCAGGACTCGAGACGGCGTTAGCCAGAATCCATATGCCCCTTCCAGATCAACCGTTTGACGCCGCGAGCGTAGGACACAGCCTGTTCTAAGAGATAATCGGGGAGGGGACATCTCGACTATACTGAGTCGCTATGTCGACAGAGAGGCGATATGTCGCCTAACGTGACGACTGAGAGCTTCGAGGCCATTCTAGCGTCGATCGCGACGAGGCTGCTGGGTCAGCCGATAGAATTCTTCGACGGGAGCATCGACGACATCCTCATCGACCTCGTCCGGTTCCTCGACGTCGAGCGCGCGATCTTCGCGGAAGTGAGCCCGGTCGACGGCGTCTTCCGCTCCACGCATGCCGTTGCCATTCCCGGCGTGGCTCCCTTTCCAATCGGTACGTCGGGCGCCGACGCGGCCCCGTGGATCAACAGTCAGCTGACAGAAAAGCGCGTGCCGGTCATTGTCTCGAGCGAGAGCGACCTTCCTCCCGAGGCCGCCCTCGATGCCCAGACGTTCCGGGCCTTTGACGTGAAGTCGGTGGCGCTCTTCCCAATCGTGGCCGGGGATCGGGTCCTCGGTGGTCTGTCGTTCGGAACCACACGGAGGGAACGGCCATGGCCGCAATCGACTATCGATCGCCTTCACCTGATCGCCGAGGTCTTCGCAGGGGCGCTCCTTCGACGCGACCACGAGCACAGGCTGCGCGCCAGCCTGGCGGAGGTCGAGTCCCTGCGCGAGCGACTCCAGACGGAGAACGAGTACCTCCGGCAGGGCAGCATGGCCGGCGAAGTCTTCGAGGGATTGATCGGCGAGAGTGCGGCGCTGCGCAACGTGATCTTCCAGGCCGAGCAGGTTGCGCCGACGGACTCGGCAGTCCTCCTCCTCGGCGAGACCGGGACGGGCAAGGAGCTGATCGCGAAGGCCATCCACGCCAGGAGCGGTCGCCGCGACCGCACGCTCGTCAAGGTCAACTGCGCCGCCCTGCCGCCCACGCTCATCGAGAGCGAGCTCTTCGGCCACGAGAAGGGAGCGTTCACCGGAGCCGTGTCCCGCAAGATCGGGCGCTTCGAGCTGGCGGACCGGAGCACGCTTTTCCTGGACGAGGTCGGCGAGCTTCCGCTGGCGCTCCAGGCCAAGCTCCTGCGCGTGCTCCAGGAAGGGGAGTTCGAGCGCGTCGGCTCCTCCGCGACCCTCAGGGTCAACGTGCGCCTGATCGCGGCCTCGAACAGTGATTTGGCCGCGGCAGCGCGCGAGGGCAGCTTCCGCGCCGATCTTTACTACAGGCTCCGCGTGTTCCCGGTCGAGTTGCCGCCGCTACGGGCGCGGAAGGATGACATTCCGGCGCTCGTGTGGCACTTCCTCGCCGAGTTCGGCGCGACGCTCCGACGGAAGATCGAGCGGGTGCAGCCAGCGACCATGGACCGGCTCATCGCGTACGACTGGCCTGGGAATATTCGCGAGCTGAGAAACGTCCTCGAGCGGGCCGTCATCCTCTCGCCCGGACCCACGCTCTTCCTGGAGGAGCTCGGCGAGATTGGGCGGGGGCAGGGCACCGCGACCGCCGACGCCGGTGGTGTCCGGAGGCTCCAAGACGTGGAGCGCGAGCACATCCTCCGCGCGCTCGAATCATGCGACTGGCGCGTCCGGGGCAAGGACAACGCCGCGAGCCGGCTCGGGCTCAACGCGAGCACGCTCTACTCACGGATGAAGAAGCTGGGGATCCGGCGCAAGCGCCGCGGCTAAGCCGCCGCTCCCCGGAGGACGGCCGGATAGCATAGAGTTGGGCGGGCCGCTTCCCAGGCTGTAGCAGCAGGCAAGGTAGGCCACTCGGAGAACGCGCCATGCGCTGGAATCGCCGGTACCTGCTCAAGAGTTACATCAGCGGCTCGCTGTGGCTCGTGCCGTTTGTGGCTCTGGTCCTCTATCTGGTGGTCGTTCGTCTCACGGGCGGCATCGTGGACTGGCTCGAGCGAACCGGGCGAATCGACGAAGCGACCGGGTTCTTTGGCTGGTCCATCGCGGGAGCGCGCGGGACGCTCGAGACCATAGTCACGTTGAACCTGTCCTTCCTCGTCTTCACATTCGGCTCTCTCCTCGTGGCGATTCAAGTGGCAGGTGGGCAGTACACTCCGCGGATTATCGCAACAACGCTTCTGCGCGACAACGCGATCCGGATTACGGTCGGTTATTTCGTCTTCACCCTGCTCTTCGCCGTGCGGGCGCTGGCGAAGATGGGCGACCACGAGGTCCGGCAACTCGAGACATTCGTCGCAGGCGCATTGGGGCTGGGCTCGATTGTAGTCTTCCTGTATCTGATCGACTACGCTGCGCGGTTGTTGCGTCCCGTCAGCATCGCACAGCACGTGGGTGAGGTCGGGATCGCCGTCATCAGGGCGGTGTATCCGACGCCGACCACGCGCCGGAGCGCCCGGGAGTTGTCTCGCAGGCCGGCGTCGACAGATCGGACGGTAGCCCATGCGGGTACGTCGGGAATCGTACTCGCCGTGGACCTGGCGGGACTGGTCGAGCGCGCGCGCCAGGCCAACGGCGTTATCGAATTCATTCCGCAGGTGGGTGACTTTGTCGCGGTGGATGAGCCGTTGTTCGCGTTGTACGGCGGCGCCAAAGAGATCGCCGACCGCCAGCTGCGGGCGGCCGTCGCGCTCGGGTCAGAGCGGACGATGGATCAGGACCCGAGCTTTTCCTTCCGGATCCTTGTGGATATCGCGATCAAGGCGCTGTCACCGGCCATCAACGACCCGACCACGGCCGTGCTCTGCATCGACCAGCTGCACCGCCTGCTTCGACTGGTCGGTCAGCATCATGTCAGCGGCGAGCAGATCCTCGACGGGGCCGGCCAACCGCGACTTGTCTTCCGGACGCCGAACTGGGTGGATTTCGTGCACCTCACGTGCACCGAGATACGCCACTGCGGTGTTGGCAGCGTCCAGATCGTGCGACGGCTGCGCTCGATGCTGGAAAACCTGATGCAGACCCTGCCGCAGCACCGCCACGCCGAGCTGCGCCAGCAGCTGGAGCTGCTGGATCGCGCGATCCAGGCGCACTACGCCTTTCCCGAAGACCGGGCGATCGCCCGGATCCCGGATTCGCAGGGGTTGGGCGGGGCGTTGGGCGTGGAGGCTGCGCCCGAGCCGCCGCGCGTCGAAGGTAACGGCCGAGGCAAGTGAAACGGCTCAGCCCTTCAGCAGTTCCTCGGCGATGCGCTTGACGTCGCTGGCCTCGACCTGGCCGTTGTGGGTTTTCATGATGTCGCCGACGAGCCGGCCGACCTGCTTGGCGTCGGCGATGCCGAGCGCGGCCAGGCGCTCTTTCACGAGCCCGCGCACGGCCGCCTCGTCCATGCCTTTCGGCAGGTAGCTCTCGCAGAATTCGAGCTCGAAGCGAAGCTGGGCGGCCTGCGCCGCGCCGCGCTCGCCGACCTTCTCATACTCCGCGATGGCCTTCTGGAGCTGCTTGCGGTAGGCGCCGATGACGTCGAGGACCAGCGCGTCGTCGATCTGGCCGGAGAAGCCCTTGGCGGTGCGGCGTTCCTGCAGGCGCGTCTTGAGCATGCGCACCACATCCGCGGTCCGCGCGTCCTTCGTCTTGATGGCCTGCGTCAACCGGTCCGTCAGCTCCTGTTCGAGCGCCATGGCGTTGACCGGGCGGGAGTATAGCACGCGGCCGTGTCCTTGACAGGCAGGGGCGCGGGCGGTTCAATAGCGCGGTCGTCCCTGATCCCCCTATTTAAAGGAGAGCGACGTGCGCGAGAATACGCTCAGAACGATCTGGAAGCGCGGCGAGGCCGCGGTCAACGGATGGCTGTCCATCCCGTCGGGCTTCTCGGCTGAGGTGATGGCCCACCAGGGCTTCGACTCGCTGACGGTGGACATGCAGCACGGCGTCGTCGACTACCAGGTCGGCGTCAACATGCTCCAGGGCATCTCGACGACCGGGGTCATTCCGCTGGCCCGCGTGCCGTGGAACGACCCGGCCCGCATCATGAAGATCCTGGACGCCGGCGCCTACGGCGTCATCTGCCCGATGGTCAACACCCGCGAGCAGGCGGAAGCGCTCGTGCAGGCGTGCAAGTACCCGCCGCGCGGCTACCGCTCCTGGGGCCCCGTGCGCGCGAGCCTCTACATGGGCGCCGAGTACGGCGACCGCGCCAACGAGGACGTCATCGTGATGCCTATGATCGAGACGGCAGAGGCGATGAAGAACCTCGACGACATCCTGAGCGTGCCGGGGGTGGACGCGGTCTACGTCGGGCCGTCGGACCTGTCGCTGGCGTACGGCTGCAAGCCGCGGCTCGACCAGACGGACGCGCCGATCGTCGAGGCGCAGCAGATCATCGCGAAAGCGTGCAAGAAGCACGGCGTCGTCGCGGGCATCCACAACGCGACCGCCGCCTACGCGGTCAAGATGATCGCCGAGGGCTACCAGTTCGTCACCCTCGCCAGCGACAGCCGCTTCATGGCCGCCAAGGCCGCCGAGGAAATCGGCGTCGTGAGAAAGACGGGGACCAAGGGCGGGAAGCTCCCGGCGTACTAGGCGTGCGCTTCGACGACGCGCTGCTCGAAAGGGCTCGCGCGAATCTTGCCGCGTTCGATCGGCGCGCCGCCGAGCTCCGGGGGCGCAAGGCCGCGGCGGTGGCAGTGGTCCTGCTCCCGGATGAGGAAGAGCGGGGATGCTTCCTCCTGACCAAGCGCACGCGCTCGCTGCGCGCCCACACGGGGCAGTGGGCCCTGCCCGGCGGACGGATGGACGCGGGCGAGCGCCCCGAGACCGCGGCGCTCCGCGAGCTCCACGAAGAGGTCGGGCTCAAGCTCGGCGCCGACAAGCTGCTTGGGCTCCTCGACGACTACCCGACGCGCTCGGGATATGTGATCACGCCGGTCGTCTTCTGGGCCGGGAATCCCGGCGCGCTCGCTCCGAATCCCGCCGAAGTGGCGCGCGTGCACCTGGTCCCACTGGAAGATCTCGACGCCCCGGATGCTCCGCGCTTCATCAGCATCCCGGAGAGCGACCGGCCGGTCATCCAGTTTCCGCTGCTCGGCAGCCTCATCCACGCGCCGACCGCAGCCGTCATCTACCAAGTGCGCGAGGTCGTCTCGCACGGCCGCCCGACGCGTGTCGACCACCTCGAACAGCCCGTATGGGCGTGGCGCTGAAGGGAGACCACATGGGAAAGCTCGACGGAAAGGTCGCCATAGTAACGGGCGGTGGGACAGGCATCGGGCGCTCGACGGCGCTCATGCTCGCGGCGGAAGGCGCGCATGTCGTCGTGTCGGGCCGTCGCAAAGCGCCGCTCGAGGCCGTGGTGGCGGAGATCACGAAGGCCGGCGGCACGGCCGTAGCGCGCGAGGGCGACGTCTCTCGGCCCGAGCAGGGACGCGCGCTCGTCGAGCGCACCGTCAAGGAGCTCGGCCGCATCGACATCCTGATCAACAACGCGGGCCATTCGAGCAAGGCGCGGAACATCCGCTGGGTCGGACAGGAGGAGTGGGACGCCGTGATCAACGTCAACCTGACGGGCGTCTACGCGCTCATCCAGGCCGCGCTGCCCGGCATGATCGAGCGCGGCGGCGGCACCATTGTGACGGTCGGTTCCGTCGCCGCGACGCGGCCGGGGCTGATCGGAGGGGCGCCCTACGGCGCCGCGAAAGCAGGCGTCCTCAACCTCATGGGCCATGTCCACACCGTGCTCCGCGACAAGGGGATCCGCGCCACGACGGTGATGCCCGCGGAGGTCGACACGCCCATCCTCAACAATCGCCCGCTTCCGCCCGACGCCGCCGCCCGCGCCACGATGGCCCAGCCGGAGGACGTGGCGGCGGCCATCATGCTGTGCGTGACGTTGCCGGAGCGCACGGTGATCGAGGAGCTCGTGGTGAGCCCAACCCGCACACGCGACCAGAGCCGGGACATTGAAGTCGCGCGCAATCTGGGCGCGCCGCCCGGCGCGAAGTAGTCTCAGCTAACTGCGGTAGTCCCTGTGCCAGAGTTCGAGGTATTCGACGGCGTTCTTGCGGATGTCCTCGAGCTCCTCTTCGCTCATCTTCCTGATCGGCTTGGCGGGCACGCCCATGACGAGCCAGCCTGCGGGCACGACCTTCCCCTGAGGTACCACGGCTCCCGCCCCGACCTGCGCGCCTTCTTCGACGACAGCACCTGTCAACACCACGGCACCGATGCCGATGCGCACGTTGTCCATGATGGTGCAGGCGTGGACGACACAGCGGTGGCCGATCGTGACGTTGGCGCCCACGATGCAGGGGAACTGCGGCGTGACGTGAAGCACGGAGTTGTCCTGGACGTTCGAGTTGCGGCCGAGCGTGACGTAGTTATCCTGGTCTCCGCGGAGCACGGTCAGTGGCCAGACGCTGGCGCCCTCCTCGATGGTGACGTCGCCGATGATCTGGGCGGACGGATCCACCCAGGCGCCGGGATGCACGCGCGGCGTGCGGCCGGGAACGCTGCGGATCATGGCGGGCCTACTTCCCGGTCCAGCGGGGCTTCCGCTTCTCGAGGAAGGCGCTCATGCCCTCGCGAAAGTCGGTGCTGGTGTAAGTGAGGGAGATGAGGTCCTCGCCGCCCTCGAGACGCCGGCGCTCCTGGATGCGGCGGACAGCCTCCTTCGTAACCTTTAAGGTGATGGGCGCGTGGGAGGCGACCTCCTCGGCGACGGCCTTTACCCGCGCCTCGATCCCGGCCGCGGGTACGATTTCGTGGACGAAGCCGGCGGCGTGCGCCTCCTCGGCCGTAATGAGCCGCGCGCGCATGATCATCTCCTTGACGCGCGAGGGGCCGAAGAGCTCCACGCAGCGCGAGTAGTTCTCCATCGAGAGGCAGTTGCCGAGGGTGCGCGCGATGGGGAAGCCGAAGCGCGACTCCGGCGTGGCTATGCGAATGTCAGAGACGGCGGCGATTGCGAAGCCGCCGCCCACGGCGAAACCCTCGATCTGCGCGATGACAGGCTTGCCCACGCGCTCCAGCCGGCTGGTCCGCTTCTCGCCGTCGCGCTCGTACTGGATGCCGTCCTCCGCGGTCTTGAAGCTCTTGAACTGGGCGATGTCGGTGCCGGCCACGAAGGCCTTGCCGCCCGCGCCGCGCAGCACGAACACCCGGACGGTGTCGTCGGCGTCCACCTCTTCGCAGGCCTGGTACAGCCGCTCGTACATGTTCCAGGTCATGGCGTTGCGCGCTTCGGGGCGGTTGAAGGTGAGCGTCACCACGGGGCCCTCGCGCGTGACGATGACCTCGCTTGGCGTAGGCGTCTCGGCTGCCACCGTGTCGACCTCCCGGTTTTGAGAATCGCCGCATGGTAGCACGGCTGACGCGGCGGGGCAGGGCGGGTGTCTGATGCGGTATCATCGCCTTGCATGCCCATCCAAATCCTGAGAGCGCCTGTGTCTCTTGGCGACCTGCGGCGGCTTGCTGAAGAGCAGTTCGGTGAGTTCGTCAAGGCCGTGGTGGACGTCTCGCGCGGAATCATGGCCGTAGGCGGGGAGCTCCACGCCGACGAGGAAGCGACTCTGCTCCAGGACGGCGCGCGACAAGCTGACCTTTGGGGCATCAACCTCTATCCAGGCCTGCCGGCGCCAAGTTTCATCGAGTTCGACTCCATGATCAACGTTCGGCCTAGCCGCGGCAACCGGTCTCGCGGTGTAGACGACGCGCACGTGCGGCAGCAGATCGAAAACGTCGTCGCGAAGCTCGTCGCGCGGTGACGGATGCGCCCCACCGGCACCCGGAGCTTGCGGCGGGGCGATGGGGGCAACTGTCGCTGCTCGAGCAGCTCGCCAATGTCGGCAGCGAGGTGGGACGGATGCGCCGCTGGCGGGACCGCGACGAGAGCCTGATGACCGGGGCGTTCGAGCGCGCGCTCGAGCTGTTGGACCTCACGCTCGCCGATCCGCGCTGGCGCGGCCGGCTGCGCGAGATCGCGCGAGCACGGGAGCTGCTCTGCGATGCCGCTTCAGGGGGCAGCGAGTACGGCACGACGGTCGAAGATCTGGATCGGTACTTTCTGGCTTTCGCGGTCGCGGCAAGAAGGGGTCGCTGAATGGGGCGGGACGAGTCCTTCAGCAACGCGTTTCGCATTGCGCTCACGCCGGCCCTGATCGCCTGGCTTGGATCGGCTCTGCTCTTCTGGAGCGCGATGCCCGCCTCGGCGATGGGCAAGTCACCGCCCCCTGACGCCGAGCGCCCCGCGACCGACGCTTCGGCCCGTCAGAAGGCTCCGGCGTCGGCTGGCCAACCCGTGGCGGGAGCCATTCCCGCCCAGGACATCCCGCTCGAGGCTGACGGCCTGCTGAGGGCGCTCCGCGCCCTCGAGGCGCGGGTAGTCCCCACTCCCGCCGATGGCAGCATCGAGACGCGGCTTCCGGAGATGGCCCAGCGGATTCGTGACGCGCAGGTCGAAACCAAGGCTCAGCTCGAGGCGGTGTCATCGCTGACGCTGCTCATGAACCTCGCCGACATGTGGGCGGGCATCCAGGGCGACCTGCGGGCGTGGGCCGACGCGCTGAGAGTTCGGGCGACGGACGTCGGAGCCGTTCTCGACCAGATCGCGGTTCTCACCGACCGATGGACACGCACGCGGGCGGAGGCCGTCCGTTCCAAGGCGCCGCCCGCTCTGCTCAAGGGCATCGACGATTCCCTCGGCGCCATCGGTGCCGTGCGCGCCCAGGCGACTGCTCGAAGAATGACGCTTCTCACGCTGCAGGTGAAGGTTGGCGAGATGCTCTCCGCAGCGGAGGAAGGCTCCGTCAAGATAACGAAGGCGACGGCCGCCGACATGTCCACGCTTCTCGAGCCGGATTCGCCGCCGGTGTGGCGAGCGTGGCAGGAAGGTCCGTCGCTGGCCGACCTGCCGGCCCGCGTGCGGGAGTCGGCTGCGCCGCAGCTGGACGTGTTTGTGCGCTATGCCGCCGACCACTACCGGATTTCGGCGTTTCACGTCATTCTCCTCGCTGGCGTCGTGGCCTTTGCGTTCGCGGCGCGCCGGCAAGTCCTGGTCTGGGCGGAGGCCGGCGGCGCCGACCCGATGCTTCGCGTTTTCGAGATGCCGGTCGCGACGGCGCTGATCGTGTCGCTGCTGGTGAACGATTGGCTCTCCGTGAGGCCGCCAATGATCGCGATCAATGTACTGGGGCTGGTTCTCCTCGTGCCCGTCGTGAGCATTCTGACACGGCTCACGGCGCCGGCGCCGGCGGCAGCCATCTGGGCCGCGAGCGCCTTCTTCGTACTCAACAGGCTCCGCGACATCGCCCTGCTGAGCACGCCTGTCGTCGAGCAGTACGTGATGCTGGTGATCTCGGCGGGATCCGCGGTGTCCGTCGGGTGGCTCTGGCGGCGGCAAGCGCTCGTCGTCGGGACGTACCGCGTGCCGAAGCCGGTCGCCTGGCTCGCCCTCGGTCTCCTCGTTGCTTCATTCCTGCTAGAGGCGGTCGGGTGCATGCGACTCGGGCGGCTCCTGAGCGGCGGCGTGCTGAAGGGCGTGTACACGGCGCTCGAGCTCTACGCCGCCACGGTCGTCGTGCTCGGGGTATTCGCCTATCTGCTGCGGGTCTGGCCGCTCGCGCGGCTGCACTTGGTGGGCCGTCACCGTCCCCTCCTCGCGCGCAGGGCGCAGACCCTCGTTGTGTGGACTGCTACCGTCGTGTGGGCCGGCTCGGTGCTTCGCTGGTTCTCCCTGCTGGATCCCGTTGAGAGTGTTGTGCGCGCCATGCTGGAGTACCGCGTCACGCGCGGCTTCGTGAGCCTTTCGCTGGGCGACGTCCTGGCGTTCGTGGCGACGATCTGGGCCGCGTTCCTGATCTCGCGCTTCGTGCGGTTCGCCCTCCAGGAAGACCTCTACCCGCGCCTGCCCATGGGCCGCGGCCTGCCGTACGCGATCTCGATCCTGCTCCACTACTCGATTTTGCTCCTGGGTTTTCTCGCCGGTGCCGGGGCCCTGGGCGTGGACCTCAATCGCGCCACGCTTCTCACGGGGGCCTTCGGCGTGGGCATCGGCTTTGGCCTCCAGAACATCGTGAACAACTTTGTCTCGGGCATCATCCTGCTGCTGGAGCGGCCCATCCAGGTCGGCGATGCGATCCAGATGGCCGACCTCGACGGGGAAGTCCGGCGGATCGGCATCCGCGCGACGACGGTTCACACGTGGCGCGGTGCCGAGGTCATCGTGCCGAACGCGAGCTTGATCTCCGGCAACCTGACCAATTGGACGCTCTCCGACCGCACGCGGCGCTTCGAGCTGATGATCGGCGTCGCGTACGGCAGCGATCCCCAGCGCGTGATCGACGTGCTCAGCGACGCTGCGGCTTCCGTGCCGGGTGTCCTGACGAACCCGGCGCCTGTCGTCCTCTTCCAGGGTTTCGGCGACAGCGCGCTCAATTTCGAGGTCCGCGCCTGGACGGCCCGCTTCGAGGAATGGGCCGCCATTCACAGCCAGGTCGCCGTGGCCGTGAACGCGGCGCTCAGGGCGGCCGGCATCGAGATACCGTTTCCCCAGCGTGACGTCACCGTTCGCTTTCCATCTCCAGAGGAGACATAGCCCGTGGCCCCATCACCCCGGACTGTCGGCATCATCGGGCTCGGCTTCGGTCGCGCCCACATCCCCGCGTTCCAGGCCCACGGCTGCGAGGTCGTGGCCGTTTGCCAGCGCGACCAGTCGGCAGCGCGCGGAGTCGCGAAGCGCTACGGGGTGCCGCGGGTCTTCGAGCGGTGGGAGCAGATGCTCGAACAGGCCCGGCCCGACATGGTCGTCATCGCGACGCCTCCCGTCCTCCACCACGAGATCGCCGTCGAGGCGTTCGCCGCCGGCTGCCACGTGCTCTGCGAGAAGCCGCTCGCGATGAGCGCGTCCGAGTGCCGCGCGATGATCGAGGCGGCCGCCCGGGCCAAGCGCGTCGGGATGACCGGCTTCAACTGGCGCTACACGGCCGCGATGCAGCGCTTTCACTCCATGGTCGAGGCGGGCGCGCTCGGCCGGCTCTTCCACGTCAACCTCCGCTGGATGGGGTCGCGCTGGGCCGACGAGGCAGCGCCTGCGACCTGGCGCATGGACCGGGCGCAGGCCGGCCACGGTGCCATGGGCGACATGGGGGTCCACGCCATCGACATCATCCGCTGGCACTTCGGCGAGATCGCGGCGGTGAGCGCGCAGAGCGGCATCGCCTATCCCTCGAAGACCGTGCCCGGTGTCGGCAAGGCGACCGACGCCGACGACTACTGCAACGTGACGGCGCGGCTCGCCTCGGGCGCCCTCGTGGCCTTCACGGTCAGCCGCGCCGCGCGGGCGATGAACCAGCAGACCATCGAGGCATACGGCTCGGACGGCGCGCTCGAGTACCGCCTCGACCGCGCCAAGCCCCGCTGGTGGCGCGGAGAGCTGCGGCACGCGGGAAAGGAAGGCGGCTTCGCCTCCGTCAGGACGCCGGCAGGCCTGCCGAAGAGCGCGGGGGAGGGGGACGCGATGGAGGTCGTCGGCAAGACGACGATCGCCCCGCTCGTGAAACGGTTCCTCGCCGCTGTCCGCAGGGGCCGCAGCGAGTCGCCCTCGTTCGAAGACGGCATGCGCGCCCAGGCCGTGCTGGACGCCGTGCTCGAGTCCATTGCGTCCGGCGGCCGGATGGTGTCTATTTAGGCCACACACTCACGACCCGGGAGGGCCTCCGATGGAATTCGAATACTCGAAGAAGACCAAGATGTACATGGAGCAGTTGACGGACTTCATGGGCAAGCACATCTACCCGGCCGAGCCAGTCTTCCACGAGCAGCTCAACCAGGGGCCGACTCGCTGGCAGGTGCCGCCCATCATGGAAGAGCTCAAGACCAAGGCGCGTGAGCGCGGGCTCTGGAACCTCTTCCTGCCGGAGAGCGAGCGCGGCGCGGGGTTGACCAACCTCGAGTACGCCCCGCTCTGCGAGATCATGGGGCGCTCACCCATCGCGCCCGAGGCCTTCAACTGCTCGGCGCCGGACACCGGTAACATGGAGACCATCGAGCGCTACGGCTCGCCCGAGCAGAAGAAGGAGTGGCTCCAGCCGCTGCTCGAGGGCAAGATCCGCTCCGCCTTCGCCATGACCGAGCCGAAGGTGGCGTCCTCGGACGCGACGAACATCGAGTCTTCGATCGTGCGCGCCGGCGACTCCTACGTCATCAACGGCCACAAGTGGTGGACCTCCGGCATCGGCGACCCGCGCTGCAAGGTTCTCATCTTCATGGGCAAGACGGACGCCAAGAACCCCGACAAGTACAAGCAGCAGTCCATGATCCTCGTGCCGCGCGACGCTCCCGGCATCAAGATTCTCCGGATGCTGACCGTGTTCGGCTATGACGACGCCCCGCACGGCCACGGCGAGGTCCTCTTCGAGAACGTGCGGGTGCCTGCCTCCAACATGCTGCTGGGCGAGGGCAGGGGCTTCGAGATCGCGCAGGGCCGGCTCGGGCCCGGTCGCATCCACCACTGCATGCGCCAGATCGGCGTCGCGGAGCGAGCGCTCGAGCTGATGTGCCACCGCTCGACCCGGCGCGTCGCCTTCGGCAAGCCGCTGGCCGACAACGACATCACGCTCGAGCGCATCGCCCAGTCGCGCATCGAGATCGATCAGGCGCGCCTCCTCGTGCTTCACGCCGCCTACATGATGGACACGGTCGGCAACAAGGCGGCCAGGCAGGCGATCGCCGAGATCAAGGTCGCCGTGCCCAACATGACGCTGGCCGTGGTCGAGCGGGCCATGCAGCTCCACGGCGGTGGCGGCGTCAGCCAGGCGTTCCCGCTGGCCTCCATGTGGGCGCACTCGCGCACGCTCCGCTTCGCGGACGGCCCGGACGAAGTCCATCGGCGCCAGATCGGCCGCCTGGAATTGCGGAAACACGCGTAGGCAGGCCGCCGATAAGGGCCCAGCTGCTTCGTTGGCGCCCTCGGCTGCGGGCTCAACGTACGGAGAGTACGCCTCGCCCGCGGCCGTCGAGCGCCGCCTCGCATCTGGACCCTTCTCGACGCCCTGCTTGGGTGGGCCCGCGCGTCTCGCAGTCTGCTAGAGCTGAAGCACGACGAGGCCCGCGACCGTCACGAGCGTTCCGAAGACGGCGCGGGCCGTCAGCCGCTCGCCCAGGAAGATGAGCCCGAGCGGAATCGCGAAGAGCGGCGCGGTCGAGGACAGCACCGCCGCGACGGCGACGTCGGCGTACTTCACCCCCGTGACGAAGAGCACCGAGCTTCCTGCCGTGATCGCGCCGAGGAGTCCCACGCGCGCGAGCACGCCTCTCCCCGCGCCCATCATGAGGCCCGGCGCGCCCCATCCCCACGGCGTCGCCAGCAGGAGAAGTCCGGCGAGCGGCAGCCTGACCGACTGGGCCGTGACGGGATCGAGCGAGCCCATGGCCGGCTTCAGCACGAGTAGAGACACGGCCCAGGCTAACGCGGCCGCCGTCGCCGCGGCGAGTCCCAGCCTCGTGCGTCCCTCTCGGCGGCCATCGGCCGGCCGGGCCCTCACGATGAATGCCAGCCCCGAGAGCGTGACGAGTGAGCCCGCGACGACCCGGGCCGTGATGGGCTCGCCGAGGAAGACCGCGGCCAGGACCGCACCCATCAGGGGATAGGTCATGGACACCGTCATGGCGCGCGCCAGGCCCAGGAATCGTGCGCTCTCGAAGAAGAGGACATCGCCCACGGCGATGGCCAGCACGATGGACACGGACAGCAGCGCGAAGGTTCCCGGCGACATGGCGCCAAGCTTCGCGACCCCGCCGGTGGCGAGCACCCATGCCAGGAGCAAGCCGCCGCCGATGAGCGAGCGGATGACGCTGACGGCGACGGAGTTGAGAGGCGGGCACACGGTGCGCACCAGGAGGCTGGTCACCGCCCAGGTGAGCGCAGAGCCGAGGGCGCAGAGCGCGCCTACCGCGTGCGGGGAGAGAATGGTCACGGCGTTTCGCTACCTTACCAGAGTCGGCGGAATGAGCTAAGGTAATGGAGCCGATGGCCTCAGCATATTCGCCCGCCGATCTGGCCGTGCTCGAGAGCATCCAGCGCCGGGTGCTCTGGCTCGCCGCGCTCACCGTCCACCACGCCAACACGCGCCCCAACCCCGACGGCACGAAGGTCGGCGGACATCAATCTTCGTCCTCCTCCGTGGTCAGCCTCATGACGGCGCTCTACTTCAGCGCGCTCCGGGAAGGGGACGTGGTGGCGTCGAAAGCCCACGCCTCGCCCGTGCTCTACGCGATCGAGTACCTTCGCGGGCGCCTTTCCGCCGACGATCTTCGGAGCCTGCGCGTGCTTGGAGGCCTCCAGGCCTACCCGAGCCGCAGGAAGAACCCGTCCATCGTCGACCTCTCGACTGGCTCGATGGGGCTGGGCGCGGTGACGGCGACCTTCGCCGCGATGGCTCGGCGCTACGTCGCGGACCACTGGGGCGCGCGGCAGGGAGGACGTTTCATCGCCATGGTGGGCGACGCGGAGCTCGACGAGGGCAACGTGTGGGAGTCGCTTCTCGACGAGCACGTGGCGGGACTCGGCCACCTTCTCTGGATCGTGGACATGAATCGCCAGAGTCTCGATCGCGTCACGCCCGACGGGCGGCGGCGGCAGATCGCGGAGTGGTTCGGCGCAGCCGGCTGGCGCGTCATCGAGCTTCGGTGGGGACGGCGGCTCCAGGCGCTCTTCGCCAAGCGCGGTGGGGAGCGTCTCCGCTCCCGTCTCGAGAACATGGCGAACGCGGAATACCAGGCGCTGCTTCGCCGTCCCGCCGGCATGCTGCGCAAGACGCTCGTCACCGCCCAAGACGATCAGGTGGATGGCGCGCTCGACCGCTTCGTGGCGAATCTCTCAGACGAAGAGCTGGCTTCTGCCGTCGCCGACGTGGGAGGCCACGACCTCTCGCTGATTCTCAACGCCCTCGACGAAGCAGGCGGTGAGCGCGACAGGCCGTGCATGATTCTTGCGCAGACCATCAAGGGCTGGGGTCTGCCGCTGGCGGGCGATCCCATGAACCACGGCGCGCTCCTGACAGTCGCGCAGATGGAGACGCTTCGCGAATCGCTGGGACTCGCCGCCGGAGAGGAATGGAGCGCCTTTCCCGAGCCGAGCCCCGAGGCGGGCTGGATCCGGACCCGGCCCGCGCCCTTCTCGGAGCCGCCGCTCCACGGGGAAGAGCCGGTTATTCCGGACAGTCTCGACGAGAGCTACCCGCCGCAATCCTCGAGCCAGGAGGCCTTCGGCCGCGCGCTCGGCAGGCTCGGCCGTCTGCCCGCGGCAGAGCACATCGTCACGCTCTCCGCCGACGTCGCCGTGACGACGCACCTCGCCGGGTGGATCAATCGGAAGGGCGTGTGGGCGCCCTCGGCGCGGCCCGACTTCTTCGCCGAGACGCCGCAGGCAATGCAGTGGAAGGAGTCCACCGCTGGACAGCACGTCGAGCTCGGGATCGCCGAGCACAATCTCTTCCTGGCGCTGGGCGCCTTCGGCCTCTCACGCGAGCTCTCCGGCGTGCCGCTCCTGCCTATCGGCACGCTCTACGACCCTTTCGTCACGCGCGGCCTCGACGCGCTGTACCATGCGCTCTACGCCGGCGGGAAGTTCATCGTGGTCGCGACGCCGTCCGGAGTGAGCCTCTCGCCCGAGGGCGGGGCGCACCAGTCAGTGATCACACCGGGCATCGGCGTCGCGCTGCCCGCCATCGCGTACTACGAGCCGGCATTCGCGCTCGAAGTCGAGTGGATCCTCCTCGACGCGCTCCGCTCGCTCCTGGATCGGGAGAGGGGAGAGAGCTTGTACTTGCGGCTCTCCACCAGGCCCGTGGACCAGTCGCTGGCTCCCGCCCCGCGCCCCGCGTACCGGCGCGCCGTGCTGCACGGCGGCTACCGGCTGGTCGACGCGCGCCGCACGCCCGGCTGGGACCCCGACACCAACGCCGTCCATTTGTTCGCCGCGGGCGTCATGGTGCCCGAAGCTGTGGAGGCCGC
>Ga0335084_10002455_pt1 | contig 17837 bp, 18 predicted proteins | sample Lox_Sample_44_FD_206721 | JGI IMG/M metagenome (GOLD analysis project Ga0335084, IMG submission 206721) | Soil microbial communities from Loxahatchee National Wildlife Refuge, Florida, United States - Lox_Sample_4.4 | ecosystem: Environmental > Terrestrial > Soil > Wetlands | place: USA...
TCCGCGCCCGACGCGCCGGGGCTCGGCGTCGGCGACGGACCGCCTCCCCGATCCCCCGTGAGCTGTATGCCCGCGAACGCCAGCCCGCCGATCACCAGGACGACGGCGACGATCGCCTCGATCCGTCGGCGTCGGTTCGCGGCGCCGGTGCGCTCGGCGCGGGACGGCTGGACCGGCGGCCCCTCGGCGCCGCCCGAGCTCACCGGTAGAGCCCCGCCTTCTCCACGTAGCTCTTCACGCCCTCAGGCACGAGGTATCGGATCGGCCGCCCCTGCGCGATCCGCTCGCGGATGTCCGTCGAGGAGATCGCGAGCGCCGGGATGGTCATGACCGTGATCCCGGGGTTGCCGCCGGCCTGGGCCTCGATGGCGGCGATGTCGTAGCCGGGCCGCGTGGCGGCGATGAACTGCGCCATGTCGAACAGCTCGCCCGGGTCCTTCCATTGGAAGATCTCGAGGACCGCGTCCGCGCCGGTGATGAAGAACAGCCGGGCGCTCGGCCCCAGCTCCTCCTTCAGCCCGCGGAGCGTGTCGATCGTGTACGTGGGGCCGTCGCGATCGACCTCCATCCGCGATACGCGGAAGCGGGGGTTCGACGCTGTCGCGATGACCGTCATCAGGTAGCGATCCTCAGGCGGGGACACGATCCCGTGCGCCTTCATCCACGGCTGCCCGGTCGGCACGAACACGACCTCGTCCAAGCCGAACTGCTGGAGGGCTTCCTCGGCCGTGACGAGGTGGCCGTAGTGGATGGGGTCGAAGGTTCCGCCCATCACCCCGAACCGCATCCCCATCGTGGCGATACTACCCGCGGCCCCCGACGGAACCGCTCAGGCTCCGAGCCACCGGCCGAGGCTCCCGATGTGCTCCGCGTAGTGCAGCGCACCGGATTCCTCGAACCATTCGCGGGCGATCGGCGTCACCGTGTCGAGCGCTCCCAGGGAGCCTCGGGCCATGACGCGCGAGGCCTCGAGCTCGGCCCAAACCGTCGCAGGATCGAGCGTGCGGGACAGGGCGAACCACTCGTCGTTCATCGTCTGGGTCGAGGCCGCCGGCGGTTCGTACGTGCCCTCGCGGATCCGTTCCAGTTGGCGCGAGGCCTCGGCGAGCCAGGCGCCGACGTGGAACATCACGTCTTTCGCCGACCAACCCTCCGGCGTGACCCGCGGCTCCTCGAGGCGCGAAGGCGGCACGCGGTGCAGGAGCGCGTGGAAGACGGTCCAACCCTCGTCCTCCTCCACGATCATCCGTTCCATCTCGGCGTTCATCCGTCGTCCTCGTCGGGAACGTAGACGAACACCTGCCCGGAGATCTCGACGTCGTCGCCGCTCCGGGCGCCGAGGGCGAGCAGCCGGCGGAAGACCCCCTCGCGCCGCAGCCGCCGCTGGAGGACCTCGACCTGCCCCTCGTCGTCCGGGTCGGTCTCCTGGACCCAGCGTTCCACGCCGGAGCCCCGCACCCGCCACGGGCCGCCATCGCGGCGCGACACCGTGAAGCGCGGCCGTCCCGGCCGCAGCACGACATGCGAGGTGCGCTCGGGAGCCCCGAGGGCCGCCTCGGCCGCGAGCCGGCCGAGGCGGGAGCGGAGCGTCTCCATCCCCTCCCCGCTGAGGGCCGACACCGCGAACGCCCCCGGGCCGAGCGCCTCGACGGCGGCGCCGGGATCGTCCACCAGGTCGGCCTTCGTGCCCACGATCACCGACGGCCGGCCGGGGAGCTCGGGATCGAAGGAGCCCAGCTCGGAAAGGAGGACCTCGAGGTCGGACGGCGGATCGGCGTCCGACAGATCCACCGCGAGGACGAGGGCACGGCAGCGCACGATGTGGCGGAGGAACCGATGGCCGAGCCCCCGGCCCTCGTGGGCGCCCTCGATCAGGCCCGGGACGTCCGCCACGACGAACCGTTCATCGGCGACCGAGGCGACGCCGAGGTTGGGGGTCAGCGTGGTGAACGGGTAGTCCGCGATCTTCGGCGTCGCGGCCGTCAGCCGCGACAGCAGGGTCGACTTCCCCGCGTTCGGCAGCCCGACCAGGCCCACGTCGGCGACGGTCCGGAGCTCCACGCGGATCCGTTTCACCTCGCCCTCCTCTCCGGACTCCGCCACGCGCGGCACGCGGTTCTTCGGCCCCGCCAGCGCAGACACGCCGCGGCCGCCGCGGCCGCCGCGGGCGATCACCGCCCGGGCACCGTCGCCGACCAGGTCGGCGATCAACCCCTGTTCGTCGAACACCACCGTCCCGTCGGGCACGGCCACCACAAGGTCGTTGCCGGCGGCGCCGTCGCGCCGGGAGGACCGGCCCGGCCGGCCCGCGGCCGCTTCCTGATGCGGGTGATCGGCCAACCACGAGAGATCGTGCACCCCGCCGGACACCTCGAAGATCACCGCGCCGCCGGCACCGCCGTTGCCGCCGTCGGGGCCGCCGCGCGGCTTGAACGGCTCGGAATGCAGGGATGATGAGCCGTCCCCGCCGCGGCCGGCCGTCACCTGAACGCTGCACTCGTCCACGAACGCCACCGCCATAGGGTAGGTGGTCGACCGCGACCGACGCGGGCAAGATGGTCCCGTGGTCTCGTCGACGACCGTCTGGATGGTGCACCTGCGCCGAGGCTTCCCCCCCGACGAGATCGAGGGCACCTTGTCCGTGGACGAGCGAGGCGTGCTCTTCGAGCGCGAAGACGGGGAGACGACCCGGATGGCCTTCACGGAGGTGCTCGCCGCCCGGCGGGTGCGCGGGTCGCCGATCCTCATGCTCCGGTGGCGGCAGGACGGCGAACGCCGGGAGACGGCCTTCTACTTCGCGCCGCCGCCACCGTTGGGTCCGCTCGACGCTCGGGCGGGCGCGCCCGCGGGGCCGCCGACGACGGCGATCTCGATGTTCCGCCGGCCGACGAAGCGCAAGCAACGGCGCGATAACACGACCTACCTGGCGACGCTCGGCGGGTCGCTGCGACCGCTGATCGACGATTTCGTCGAGGAGATGCGTTCGGGGATCGAGGCCGCGAAGCGGCCCGAGGAGACCTAGCTCCCGGCCAGGATCGACGCGTACTTGCGGCCGCGCGATTCGTGGAAGGTCACCACGCCCGGGCGGATCGCGAACAGCGTGTCGTCGCCGCCCTTGCCCACGCCGTCACCGGGGTGGATCCGGGTGCCCCGCTGGCGCACGATGATGCTGCCGGCGGTGACCGTCTGCCCGCCGAAGGCCTTCACGCCGAGCCGTTTGGAGTTCGAATCGCGGCCGTTCCGGGACGAGCCGCCGCCCTTCTTGTGTGCCATGGTTCCCCCAGGCTACCAGTGCGATCCGGCCGGCTACCCGAGCGAGACGTCCTGGATCTCGAGGAGCGTGAGCTGCTGGCGATGGCCCGCGCGGCGCGCGTAGCCGGTCTTCGGCCGGTACTTGAAGATCTTGACCTTGTCGCCCTTCTTCTCCCCGAGCGGCTTCGCGGTGACGGTCGCCCCGGAAGCCGCGGGCCCGGCGTGCGTCTTGCCGTCGTCGTCGACGACCAGCAACGGCGTGAAGGTGATGGTCTCCTCGGCTCCCACCAGCTTCTCAACCTCGATCACGTCGCCGGCCGAGACCTTCTGCTGCTTGCCGCCGGTCTTGATCACCGCATACATCGTTGGGCGCCTTTCACTCGGTGTCATACGTGAGGATGATCCCCCGGCCTTCGCAGGTGGGGCAGGTCTCGGAGAACGACTCGACCAGGCCCGAGGATACCCGCTTGCGCGTGACCTGCATGAGACCGAGCGGACCGATCTCGAAGACCTGCGAACGCGTCTTGTCGATCGCGAGCGCCTCACGCATCGTGTCCTCGACCTGCTTCTTGTTGCGCTCGAGAAGCATGTCGATGAAGTCGATCACGATGATGCCGCCGATATCGCGCAGACGGAGTTGCCGCGCCGACTCGCGTGCGGCCTCGAGGTTCGTGTTCACCACGGTCTCCTCGAGGTTCGTCTTGCCCACACTCTTGCCGGTGTTGACGTCGATGATCGTCATCGCCTCGGTCCGCTCGATGATCAGGTAGCCGCCCGAGGGGAGCCAGACCTTCCGGTCGAGCGCCTTGTGGATCTGCTCGACGATCCGGTGCTCCTCGAACGCCGAGAGCGGGCCGGTATGCAACGTCACCTTCTCGGCGAGGTCGGGGGCGACCTCGTGCACGTAGTCGGTCACCAACCGGTACACGCGCTCGGAGTCGGTGACGAGCCCTCGGTACTCCTCGTCCGTGAAGAGGTCGCGCACCACGCGGACCGTCAACTCCGGCTCCTCGTACAGAACGTCGGGCGCCTTCCCCTTGGCCGCCTTCTTCGTGATCGTTTCCCAGATCTCCAGGAGGCGGCGCAGGTCGGCCTCGAGCGCCTCCTCGGTGGCGCCCTCGGCGGCGGTGCGAACGATGACCCCGTGCTCCGGCGGCTTCACGCGTTTGAGGAGGGTCTTCAGCCTCGCTCGCGCCTCCTCGGGGAGGCGACGGCTGATCCCCTGGAGGTTCTGGTTCGGGGCGAGGACGAGGTAGCGGCCGGCGAGGCTGAGGTTCGCCGTCAGGCGCGCGCCCTTGCCGCCCATGGGGTCCTTCGTGACCTGCACCATCACGGCCTGGCCCGCCTTCAAGAGCTGTTCGATGCGGGGCGCAGGTCCCTCGATGTCCTCCGGCGAGTAGTTGACCTCGCCGGCGTAGAGCACGCCGTTACGGCCCCGACCGACGTCGACGAACGCGGCCTCCATGCCCGGCAGCACGTTCTGCACCCGGCCGAGGTAGACGTTGCCCACCATCGAGGTCGCCCCGGCCCTGGTCACGTAGTGCTGGACGAGCACGTCCTCCTCCAGCACCGCGATCTGATCGCGGTCACCGCGCTCGGTGATCACCATCAGCTTGTCGGTGATGCGCGGCGGCACGACGAGCGGCTCCCGGCGACGCCGGCCGTCGCGGCCGGTCCTCGTCCTGGTGGCGCGGATCCGCCGTGTGGGACCGCCGGCGGCGACCTGCTCCTCGATCGAGGCCGCCCTCGACTTCTTCGGGGCGACCTTCGCCTTCGCCGGCGTCTTGGCGGCCTTCGGCGCGTTCGGCGCTGTCCCCGGCTCGCGCTCGCCGGCGGGCTTGCGTCGGCGGCGGCGGCGTGAGGAGCTCGACGGCGTGTCGGTCGCGTCGGGCTCCGCGTCGTCGCGCTGCTCGGCCAACGCTTCGGCCGCCGGATCGGGCGCGTCGGGATCGACCTCGACGGCGGACCCCTCGCCCGCTCCATCGGCGGCGGCCGGCTTCTTCCCGCGGCCCCGGCCACCGCGCCTACGGCGTCGCTTCGTCTGCGTCCCGGTCGGGCTCGCCGCCGACCCGTCGGCGCCCGCGTCCGCCGACGCGGGCGCATCGTCGCGAACGTCGGAGGACGCCGAGGCATCGTCGGACGCGTCTGCGCTCTCCGAAGACCCCTCCGGGGGCGTCGACGGCGGCCGGCGGCGTTGCTGCGGCGCTCGGCGTTGCGCGGGACGCCGTTCGGTCCCGCCGGTGTCCTCGTCGGGCTTCGCCGACGTCGCCGGCTCCGCCGTCGACGAGGTCTCCTGGTCGGACGCGTCGGGCCCCGGTCGGTTCGCACCGCCGGTCCCGCTGCCCGATCCCCTGCCGCGCCCCCTGCCGCCGCGGCGGCGTCGGCGTTTCGCGCCCGTGGCTCCGCCTCCTCCGGTGGCTCCGGGGCTCGTCGATCCGTCGCCGGTCGGCTCGGTCTGTGGTTCGGCGCTCGGTTCGCTCGCGCCGGTTACGGCTGTGCTGTCACTCGACACCTGGGTGTCGCGATCCACGCGTGGCTCCCTTCGATCGTTGCGAGGGGGACCGCGGAGGACCGGGATGCATCGGTGCGCGGGTGAGCGCAACGCGGTTCGGCGACACGACGGGCTCCCGCAACTCGCGTGCGGCCGAGCGCCGGGCGTATGCCGTGCATCAGGTTCGGTCCTTCCGGGGCTGCGTCCTCGCGCGGCGTCCCGTTCCTCGGGCCGCTCGGCGCGGGCGCGCCTCCCTCGACTCTTCGATGACCCCGCACGGAGCGACCTCGGCCGCGGCCGGCGGGCACGTCTGCGGCGAGGATAGCAGCACTCGACTAGACCGTTCCCACCCCCCAAACGCCCCTGTCGGCCATCCGTCCCACAGCGGATGTCCCCCGTCAGGAACCCCACGTCGGCCGGATACCGCAGGTCACGGGTCGGGCGCACCCTTCGGAGCGATGAGCGCCCCCACCCTTCCCCTGGGCGTGCCGAGTCGTGTGCGCGTCCTCGTCGTGGACGACAACGACGGGTTCCGCGAGTCCCTCGCGTCCCTCGTCGACGGCGAGGGCATGGAGATCATCGGCCAAGCCTGCAGCGGTCCGGAGGCGATCGAGATGGTGCGCGCGCTCGCGCCGGACGTCGTCCTCATGGACGTCCGGATGCCGGACATGGACGGGATCGAAGCGACGCGCCGCCTCAAGGCGCTCCAACCCTCGCTCGGTGTGGTCGCGCTCACCGGCTTCGAGGAGCAGCGGGCGGTCCGCGACATGCTGGTGGCCGGAGCCTCCGGCTACGTCCTGAAGGACTCCGACGGCGATGAGATCCTGAACGCGATCCGGCGGGCCGCATCGGGCGGGGCCCTCCTGTCGTCCGAGGTGACCCCCACCGTGATCGAGGAGCTGATCGACTCGCTCGAGCGCGGGCGCCGGCGGACGCGCCAACTGGAGATCGCGCAGGAGGCGCTGTTGGAACGAGCGGCGCGTCGACAGCAGCTGATCGGCCGCGTCGGGCATGAGCTGCGGACGCCGGTCACGGTTATCCTGGGCCTCGCACAGAGCCTCCAGCGCGGCGGGATGTCGCACGAGCAGTTCGAGGAGGTCCTCGACACGCTCGTCTCGCGGGCCGAAGGGCTCGCCCGCCTCGTCCGGCGGTTCGAGGCGGCCGTCGAGGCCGGCCTGACCGAATGGGCGAACGTGACGGATCTGGCGCGGGAGGTGGCCGACCGCGAGCCCCGGGTTGAGGTCGACGCGCCGGCCGCCCCGGTGATGACCACGCTCAACCGCACCGCCGGGCTGCGGATCCTCGAGGAGTTGGTGGAGAACGCACTCGCGTTCTCGCCCGAGGACACCGAGGTCACGATCCGGATCTCGGCCCCGGTCCTGGGGGTCAGCCCGCAGGTCCGGGTGATCGACCGGGGGCCGGGCGTCGAGGCGCATCAGGTCCTGCGGATCTTCGAGCCGCTCGAGCAGGCCCAAGACCTGCACACCCGCACCCATCCGGGCGTCGGCCTGGGGCTCAGCCTCGCGCGCCTGTCCGCGCGCGCGATGGACGGGGACGTCACCCTGGAGCAGACGGGACCTGCCGGCTCGACGTTCCTGTGGACCGTCGCCCCAGGCGCCGCCGATGGTCCGCGCGATCGCGTCTAGGTGAACCGCCGCATGTGGATGCTCTCGAGCATCCCGATCGCGGCGAAGCTCACGAGGATCGAGGACCCTCCGTAGGACATGAAGGGCAGCGGGATCCCGGTGATCGGCATGATCCCGATCACCATGCCGATGTTGACGAACATCTGGATCGCGAGCATCGACGCGATGCCCGCCGCCATCAGCGTGCCGAACGGATCCCTGGCCAGGGCCGCGACGCGGATCGCTCGCCACAGGATCAGGGCGTAGAGGAGCAGGATGAACAAGGCACCGACGAATCCGAACTGCTCGCCTGCCGCGGTGAAGATGAAATCGGTGTGCTGCCTCGGCACGTAGTCGAGGTTCGTTTGAGAGCCCTTCATGTAGCCGCGGCCGAACAGGCCGCCGGATCCGACCGCGATCAACGACTGATCGAGGTTGTAGCGGACACCCTCCGACACGTTCGCACGGTCGAGGAACGCGGTCAGACGCTGTCGCTGGAAGTCCTTGATCACGCCGAGCTGGAACGCCAGCGCGATCATGACCAGCCCGGAGACGGTGAGGATCAGGAGGTGCTTCAGACGGGTCCCAGCCACGATGAGCATGCCGACGACGATCGCCGCCAGGACGATCGACGTGCCGATGTCCGGCTGGGTGAAGACGAGCACCAGCGGGAGGGAAGCGGCGCCGAGCACACGCACGAGGTCTCGCAGGGTCGGCTCTGGCGTGCGCACCTCGGAGAGGATCGCCGCGAGCATCACGATCACACATAGCTTGGTGATCTCCGACGGCGTGATCTGCACACCGGCGATGGAGAACCAACGCTGGGCGATCCCGCTCGGGTCCGTCGCGCCGATCCCTGGGATCTTCACGAGCACGAGCGCCACGAGTGCCCCCGCGTAGATGAAGCCGGCGTAGACCTTGAAGAACCGGTAGTCGAACGCCGCGATGAGAGCCACGATCAACAGCCCGAGCCCCGCCGTGGCGCCTTGCTTCACGACACGGATCAGCCAGAACGCGGCTTCGTCCGGAGTGGCCGCGCTGATGGAGTGGAGCACCACCAAACCCGTGGCCGTTAGGGCGGCGACCAAAGCGAGGAGGATCCAGTCCACATGACGGATCGGGCGGCGCTCGTCAGCCCAGATTCGGCCGGCCACCATGTCCATCAGCGATCCACCCCCATCCCGATGGGTCTCATCGGTCCTGCGAGAACGAACAGCCGGCGCCGGTCGACGGCGGCAGGTGATAGATGTCCTCGATCACGTTCCGAGTGATCGGCGCCGCAACCTCAGCGCCGAACCCGCCCTGTTCGACCATCGTCACCACGATGTACTGGGGCGCGTTCGGATCGGGGCCGGCCATCGAGGCGAACCACGACGTGTCCTGGTACGGGGGGCGTTCGGCGGTGCCCGTCTTGCCGCCGACAGCGATCTGCGAGAACGGGAACCCGCTGAACGCGCAGGCCGCCGTCCCGGAGGACGTCACCGAGCGCAGCGCCGTGCGGATGTAGTCGAAGTCGGCCGGCGGGTACGGGAGCCGTCGGTTGCAGTGGGCGTCGGGTCGTTTCACGACGCGGCCATCAGGGCCGACCACCTCCGACACCACGTGCGGCCGGCACAGGTGCCCGCCGTTCGCGATCGCGGCGTAGGCCTGCGCGAGCTGGAGGGGGCTCGCGGTGATGTACGTGGAGCCGATCATCGTCAGGATGTCGCCGCCGGGGACCCAGCCATCCGGGAACAGGTCGGGGCGGGTCTTGGCCCACGCGGCATCTGGGACGAGACCGGCCGCCTCCGACGGCAGATCGATGCCGGTCGGGGAGCCGAACCCGAACTGCCGGAGGTCGGCCTGCAGGAGCTCACCGCTCGACCCCAGCTGGTCGTTGACGTAGTGGAAGTAGAACTGCGATCCGAAGCCGTAGAACACCGTGTCGCACGACAGGCGGATCGCCTCCGACAGGCTCATGTACGAGTTCGACGGCGCCCAGTTGTGGAAGATCGCGCCCGACGTGTCACCCGGATGGGTGTACGTCGTGGTGCATGGATAGCTGCCCGAGAGCGTGGCGATGCCCTCCTTGAGGGCGGCCAGCCCGCTGATCGGCTTGAACGTGGAGCCGGGGATGTAGCCGAGCTGCATCGCTCGGTTCAGAGCCGGAGCCATCGGGCTCTTGTAGAGGTAGTTGGACTCGCTCTTCGTGAGGCCGCGGACGAGCCAGCGGGGGTCGTAGGAAGGGAGCGAGGCCATCGCGCGCACCGCGCCGGTCTTCGCGTCCAGAACGATCACCGCTCCGGCGTTGGCCCGCAAAGGGTTGCCACTGGAATCGGCGAGGGCGCGGGCATGGAGCAGCCCGGCGGCGAGCTGCTGCTCGGCGACGCGCTGGATCCGCGCATCGATCGTGAGATGAAGATCGTCGCCGGGCGTCGGCTGGATCGTGGCGCCGGTCCGGATCGTCTCGCCGTTGGAGTTCACGATGTACTTCTGCTCACCCTGCTTCCCGCGGAGGTATCGTTCGTAGACCTCCTCCAGCCCAGCACGTCCGACCAGGTCGCTCTGCTGGTAGCCCTTCGACTTCAGCTGGTCGTACTCCTGGGCGTTGATCAGGCCGACGTACCCGAGGACGTGCGCCGCGAGCCGGCCGTCGGGGTACTGGCGCACCGCCGTCTGCACGACCTGGACGCCTGGGAACAGATCGGGATGCTCCGAGATGTAGAAGACGGCCCGTTTCGGAACGAACTCGGCGACAGGGATCGGCTGGAACGAGTAATAGCGCTTGTCCTGGAGGCGTTCGACGAGCACGCGGACGTCCATGTGCAGCAGCCGGGCGAGGCGGGTGACGACGGCCTCGCCCTTGTCGCCGAGCTGGTCGCGGTCTATCCGGACCTCGAGGCTGCTCTGGTTGGTCACCAGCAAACGCCCCTGGCTGTCGAAGATCTGGCCGCGGAGGGGGGGCAGGTAGGTGAAGCGCACGCTGTTGTTCAGGGCGTCCTTCTGGAACTGGGTCGTGGCCAGGACCTGCAGGAACCACAGCCGCGTCGAGAGCGCGATGAACATGAGCGCCACGAGCAGCGCCAGCACCTTCAGCCGCGACGACGCCTTCTCCATCTAGAAGCGCACCACCCTCCTGGGTCTCGACCCCTCGGTTATGCGTCGCAGCAGGGGGTAAAGGATCGGGGTGAGCACCGCGTTGTACAGGGCGGTCAACAGCGCCACCTTCAGGCCGTACGTGATCGACATGTCCAGGTTCCCGAGGAGCAGGGAGACGACCTCGTAGAAGATGATGCCCGCGGCCGTGCCGACCGCGACCACTACGGTCGGCAGCAGGGGCGACGGCGAGGTGATGAACTGCCGCAGCATCCCGACGGCGTACCCCAGCAACGTCAGCGTGAGTGCGGTGATCCCTTTCGGTTGGTTCATCAAGAAGTCCTGCGTCAACCCGCCCGCGAACCCGACCGCGGCGCCCTCGTTGGGGCCTTCGAGCAGCGCGATCACGATCGTGACGAGGTACAGGAGCTCGGGGCGGACGCCCAGCAGCCGCAACTGGGAGAACACCGTGGACTGCAGCAACAGCGCGGTGACGACGATCGCGGCGATCGACAGGACGCGGCGGACCACCTAGCCCGTTCCTCCCGTCGACCCGTCGGTCCTGAGCACCAACACGTACTGCAGCGCCGAGAAGTCGACGGCGGGGCGGACGGTGACGGAGGTCTCGAGCGTGTTCGAGTTCTGCACGACGCTCGCGACCTGGCCGATCAAGATGTCCGGTGGGTAGCGGCCGTGCTGCCCGTTGATCTCGTAGCTCACCGTGAAGACCTCGACCGGCTGGTCGCCGCTGAGATCGACCTTCGCGTCCGGAGAGATCAGGTCCATCCGGGGGTCCTGTTCGCCCTGGCCCTGCACGAGGCCGGTCTCGCCTGAGCCGCTGAGCCGCCCGGCGACGGCGAAGTGCTGGTCGATCAGGAGTTGGACGTCGGAGGAAACCGGCGTGACGGACACGACGAGTCCGACCAGCCTCGGCGACGACGGCGACCCCGCGATCACCGGCTGACCCACCTTGACGCCGTCCGAGGAGCCCTTATCGATGGTAACGGTCCAGTCGAAGTTCGAGACGCCGTTGCCGATCACGACGGCTGCGACCCCTTCGGGATCGAGCGTTTGCTTCAACGCGAGCAGGTCCTCCAGCTCGGACACCCGGCCCTGAAGCTCGGCGTTGTGGATCAGCTGCGTCTGCGCCTCGATGAGCTGCTGCCGGAGGCTCTGGTTCTGGCTCTGGAGGGTCGGGAGGTGGGCCAAGCCGGAGAGGAAGTCCCCGACCGGGCGCGTGACCGTGTCTGCGGCACGCTGGAGCGGCGTCATCGCGGTCTGCGCCGCTCGGCCGAGCCCCTCGAGCGGGCCGCCCTGGCCTTGGCGGTAGTCGACCGTGATGATCGCGAGCGACACGGAGACGAGCGCGACGACCAGGAGCCGCGTCGAGCGGAGGCGAGAGCGCGTGGCCACGGGGGCCTACCGCCGACTGCTCGGACTCACCAGGACGCGCTGGAGCACCTCGAACTCCTCGAGGCACTTCCCGGAACCGAGGACGACCGCCTGCAGCGGCATGTCGGAGATGCGGACAGGCATGCCGGTCTCGTGGCGCAGCCGCTTGTCGAGGCCGCGCAGGAGCGCGCCTCCGCCGGTGAGCACGATGCCCCGGTCCATGATGTCGGCCGCGAGCTCCGGGGGGGTCCGGTCGAGGGTCGTCTTGATCGCGTCGATGATGGCGTTGACCGGCTCCTCGATCGCGCGACGGATCTCCTCGGCGCTGATCGTGATCGTCTTCGGCAGCCCCGAGACGAGGTCGCGTCCCTTGATCTCCGCGACGAGCTCGTCGGGCATCGGGAAGACCGACGCGATCGCGAGCTTGATCGCCTCCGCCGTTCGCTCCCCGAGCAGCAGCGAGTACTCCTTCTTCACGTGCTGGATGATGGCCTCGTCCAGCTCGTCGCCGCCGATCCGGATGCTGGTGGACGTGACGATGCCGCCGAGCGAGATCACGGCGACCTCGGTGGTCCCGCCGCCGATGTCCACGATCATGTTGCCGGTGGGCTCGTGGATCGGGAGCCCCGCGCCGATGGCCGCCGCCATCGGCTCTTCGATGATGTAGGCGCGGCGGCTTCCGGCCGCGATCGTCGCTTCCTCGACGGCGCGCTGCTCGACGCCCGTGATGCCAGAGGGCACGCACACGACCACCCGGGGCTTCGCGAGCAGCCGCCGCTTGTGCACCCGCTGGATGAAGTAGCGCAGCATCTTCTCCGTCACGTCGAAATCGGCGATCACGCCGTCCTTCAGTGGGCGGACCGCCTGGATGTGGCTCGGGGTCCGGCCGATCATCCGCTTCGCCTCGGCGCCCACGGCAAGGATGGCGCCAGTAAGGGTGTTGATCGCGACGACGGACGGCTCGTTCAGGACCACCCCGCGACCGCGAACATATACGAGCGTGTTCGCGGTCCCGAGGTCGACCGCCATGTCACGACCAAGGAACCCGAGGACCCCCTCGGTCCCCTGGGAACGGGGTCGGGGGGAAGACGAACGCTGAACCCTCTCGGCCATGGGTTTCGCTGGGTCATCCAACCAGACGCCATCGAGGGCGGCAACCTCGCCGAGACGAAACCACGTCCCCGTCACAGGCCCGGAGCACGCGCCGCGACCGCTAGGCTTGCCGGCCATGGCGTCGGCGGTGCTGTTCCCGGGGCAAGGATCACAGTTCCCGGGGATGGCGGACCCCTGGGCGGAGCACCCGGCCGGCGCCGCGGTACTGGACGAGGCCTCGGCGGCGATCGGACACGATGTGATCGTCGGCTCGCGGGACGACGAGGCCCTGGCCACGACCGCGTTCGTCCAACCGGCGCTGCTCGCCTGCGACGTCGCGGCGTTCAGGGTGCTCGTCGCCGACGGCCTTGCCGACATCGTCGGCGTCGCAGGGCATTCGCTCGGTGAGTTCGCGGCGCTCGTCGCTGCGGACGCGATCGAGCTGGCCGACGCGCTCTCGCTGGTCGTGGTCCGCGGCTCGGCGATGCAGCGGGCGGGCGAGGAGCGACCGGGGGCGATGAGCGCGCTCCTTGGTCTTGCGGCCGACGACGCCTCGAGACTCTGCGAGGAGGTCCGCGGGGGGGACGTCCTCATCGTGGCGAACGAGAACTCTCCCGCGCAGACCGTCGCGAGCGGATCGGTGGCCGCGATCGAGCGGCTGGAGGCGGCCGCGAAGGAGCGCAAGGTCCGCGCGATCCGTCTCCCCGTGGCGGGGGCCTTCCACAGCGAGCTGATGCGGCCGGCGGTCGAGCCCGTGCGCGAGGCCCTCGACGGGATCGAGGTACGGGATCCGATGATCCCGGTGGCGGAGAACGTCACGGGCGAGCTCGTGACGGGCGGCGGCAGGCTCCGGGAGCTCCTCGAGCGCCAGGTGGTCTCCCCGGTGCGGTGGGAGACCGGGGTCCGGGCCCTCGCATCGGCCGGCGCCACCACGTTCCTCGAGGCCGGGGCCGGCGACGTCCTCACGAAGCTGATGAAGCGGATCGAGCCCTCCGCGACCGCCCGAGCCGTCGGCTCGCCCGACGACGTTCGCGCCGCGCTCGCGCGATGAGGAGCGTGGGTCCGATATCCTCGGGCCCGTGACCAGGCACGCCACCATCACCGGCGTCGGCTCGTCGCTCCCCCCACGCGTCGTCCCGAACACGTGGTTCGAGTCGCGCATGGACACGTCCGACGAGTGGATCCGCGAGCGGACCGGGATCGAGGTCCGGCACTTCGCCGACGAGGGGACCCTCACGTCGGATCTCGCCGTCGAGGCGTCGAGGGTCGCTCTCGCGACCGCCGGGATCTCCGCCGAACAGATCGACCTGATCGTGTGCGCCACCGTCACCGGCGACGTTCCGTTCCCCGCCACGGCCGTGTTCGTCCAGCAGAAGCTCGGGTTGTCCTGCCCGGCCTTCGACGTGAACGCGGCCTGCGCCGGCTTCTCCTACGGCCTGGCGACCGCGACGAGCTTCGTCGAGGCCGGGATGGCCGACACCGTGCTGCTGATCGGGGCGGAGACGTTCAGCCGGATCCTCGACTTCCGCGACCGGCAGACCGCGATCCTGTTCGGCGACGGCGCCGGCGCGGCCGTGATCCAGGCGTCGGAGCGGGCCGGCATCGAGGGCACGGTTCTCGGGGCCGACGGCTCCGCCGCGGAGATCCTCCTCATACCGGGCGGCGGCTCTCGCGAGCCCGCGAGCCCCGAGACCGTGGCCGAGGACCGGCACAAGATCCGGATGCCGAACGGCCGTGAGGTGTTCAAACGGGCGGTCACGGAGATGGCGGCCGCGTGCCGGCAGGTCCTGGAGAAGAACGGCCACACCGCCGAGGACGTCGACCTGCTGATCCCGCACCAGGCGAACGCCCGCATCATGGTCGCGGTCGCCGAACGCCTCGGCGTGCCGCTCGAGAAGGCCGTGGTGGACGTGGCGGACGTCGGCAACACCAGCGCCGCGTCGATCCCGATCGCGCTCGATCGTGCCTATCGCGCGCGCCGGATGAAGGAGGGCGACCTGGTGCTGTTCACGTCGTTCGGCGCGGGCCTCACGTGGGGGGCGACGGCGATGCGGTGGACGTTGCCCGCACCGGGTGAGGTCGCCTCGTGACGTCGCACGTCGCCGTCGTCACGGGAGGATCGCGCGGCATCGGCCGCGCGTGCGCCGTGGCGCTCGCGGAGGGCGGATGGACCGTCGCGATCGGGTACCGGACGAACGAGAAAGACGCGAAGGAGACGCTGGAGGCGCTCCAGGCGGCCGGCACGCCCGGCATCGCCGTGATGCTCGACGTCACCGACGACGCGAGCGTGCAGGAGGCGTTCCGCCGGATCGCCGACGAGGCGGGCAACGTCACCGGGTTGGTGAACAACGCGGGCCTGTCGCGCGACGGCCTGCTCCTGAAGTACCCGATGGACGTGTACGAGGCCACGATGGCCACGAACCTCCGCGGCGCTTTCGTGTGTTCGCAGGCCGCGATGCGCGGGATGCTCCGCGAGAAGTGGGGCCGGATCGTGAACATGTCGAGCGCCGTGGCGCTGCACGGGAACGCCGGGCAGACGGTCTACGCGGCGACGAAATCCGGACTCGTCGGGCTCACCAAGTCGCTCGCCCGCGAGGTGGCCAGCAAGGGCATCACCGTGAACGCGCTCTGCCCGGGGCTGCTCGACACCGACATGACGTCGCACCTCACCAACGAGGCGCGCGCCTACTACATCGAACAAACGCCGCTGCAGCGGCCGGCGCGGCCGGAGGAGGTCTCCGCCGTCGTTCGGTTCCTGATGTCGGAGGAGGCCTCGTACGTGAACGGCGCGGTGATCCCGGTGGACGGCGGGCTCACGGCGTAGGGAGCGGTGCCCCGATAGGCTGAACGGGTTCGGGAGAGGGACCCACGACCAGGAGGAACGACGGAGATGACGGACCGCGCAGAGATCGAGACCCGGGTCAAGAAGGTGCTAGCGGAGCAACTGGCGGTGGACGAAGCCCAGGTCGTGCCCGACGCCCGGTTCCAGGAGGACCTGAACGCAGACTCGCTCGACCTCGTCGAGGCGGTGCTCGCACTCGAGGAGGAGTGGAGCATCGAGATCCCGGAGGACGAGATGGAGCCCGTCAAGACCGTCGGGCAGGCGATCGACCTGGTCGCGTCGAAGTTGGGCGTCAGCTGAGCCCAACGCAGGGGTGGGTATGAGCGAGCGTCGTCGCGTCGTCATCACGGGGATCGGGCCGGTGACCCCGGTGGGGACCGGGGTCGACGACTTCTGGACGGGCGTCACGTCCGGCCGCAACGGCGTCCGCGTCATCTCGAACTTCGACGCGAGCGACCTCCCGGTCGGCGTGGCCGGTGAGGTCGCCGGCTTCGATCCGTCGCGTTGGCTCGATACGAAAGAGGTCCGCCGCACCGACCCGTTCGTCCACTACGCGCTCGCTGCGGCGGCGCTCGCCTGGGAGGACGCCGGCGAGCCGGAGATCGTCTCGGAGCGGGGCGGATGCATCTTCGCGACCGGCATCGGCGGCATCCAGACGCTCTTGAACGCGCACTCGGTCCTGCTCGAGAAAGGCCCGGGGCGCGTGTCGCCGTTCATGGTCCCGATGCTCATGGCGAACGCGGCCGCGGGCCACGTCGCGATGCGGTACGGGCTGACGGGCCACAACATGGCGACACTCTCGGCGTGCGCTTCGTCCAACCACGCGATCGGCGAGGGGATGCGCCTGATCCGTGACGGGTACCTCGACCTGTGCGTGGTCGGTGGCTCCGAGGCGGCGACCGTGCCCCTCACGGTGGCGGCGTTCTCGCAGATGACCGCGTTGACGAAGAACCCCGACCCCGAGACGGCCTCCCGGCCGTTCGACGCGGACCGCAACGGCTTCGTACTGTCGGAGGGCGCGGCGAGCCTGATCCTGGAGTCGGAGGAGCACGCGGCGGCCCGCGGGGCGCGGACCTACTGCGAGGTCGCCGGCTACGGCGCCTCCGACGACGCGCACCACATCACGGCGCCCGACCCGAAGGGATCCGGCGCGACGCTCGCGATGCGCTGGGCGCTCCGGGAGGCCGGCGCCGAGCCCGCCGACGTCTCGTACATCAATGCCCACGGGACGTCGACGCAGCTGAACGACGCCGCGGAGACCGTCGCGATCAAGGCCGCGCTCGGGGAGGACGTCGCGCACCGCGTCGCCGTGTCGAGCACGAAGTCGATGACCGGCCACATGCTTGGGGCGGCCGGCGCGGTCGAGGGGGCGGTGTGCGCACTCGCGATCGCGAACGGGAAGGTGCCGCCCACGATCCACTACGCCACGCCGGATCCGGATTGCGACCTCGACGTCGTCCCCAACGTGGCCCGCGAGATGCCCGTCACGCTCGCGCTATCCAACGGGTTCGGGTTCGGCGGGCAGAACGCGTCGGTCGCGTTCCGCGCCCTCACCTGATCGCTACGTCTCGAACGACCGGGTGAGCTTCGCGCCGTTGTACTCGAGCGTCTGCGCGAACCCGTCGACCTCATCGAGGAACCGCACGCGGATCGGGCGCGCGGGATCATCGAGCGCGAAGCACCCGTCGAGCGACGGGATCAGGGCGGATTCCTCGGCGGCCGACGGATCCAGCAGGTACAGGCGACCCGCACGTTCGTAGACCCGCAGCGCCCTGAGCCAAGGTGCATCTGCCCGATAGAGGCCCGTCCGGCCGTGCGGCGGCGGCTCCGGCGGCGCTTCGCGCGACGGAATCGCGCCCGAAAGGCCCTCCCGGGCGAACCACGTCGGACCGTGCGCCAAGCCGGCAACCGAGCCGTCCGCATCACGGATCACGCGCACCACGAACCGATCGAGCGCTGGGTGCGGCGCCACGAAGACGTCGACGTCTTCGTCCGGGCGCTCCAATCGCACCGCGAGTGGCCCGGCATGGAAGACGAGCCCGCCGTCGCTCGCTTCGAGCACGACGGC
>Ga0335084_10002456_pt1 | contig 17835 bp, 15 predicted proteins | sample Lox_Sample_44_FD_206721 | JGI IMG/M metagenome (GOLD analysis project Ga0335084, IMG submission 206721) | Soil microbial communities from Loxahatchee National Wildlife Refuge, Florida, United States - Lox_Sample_4.4 | ecosystem: Environmental > Terrestrial > Soil > Wetlands | place: USA...
AGACCGTGGGGGTTCGAGTCCCCCCTTCCGCACCAACCTTAACGATCGCGAAGCACAGGAGTTGCCAGAATTCCTGTCATGACAGTGCGCACGATGGCTGGTGCGTGCCATCTGTCCGTGTGCAACACATTCCCCCTCTGCGCGTGCGCTTCCCGACGTCACGCTTGCTCCGTTGCAATTACTGGAACAGGACATGGCGATCTTTGAGTCGCTTCCTGACGCACCAGCCCTCCAGGCCGGTGCGTTCGTTCGCGAAGTCAATGGATCCCACCGCTTTCTTGATGCAGAATCGGGCTTCCCGATTGGCGGCGCCACCGTGCACGTCGGCCTATACGAATGGAAAGTACATGACGTACAACACTGGCGATAAACCCGACCCGTTTGGTCGACCGTGGAGCCAATCTCAGTTCCGCGCCTTGTTGCTCTTGCATGAGCTCGGTCACCAGCTCGACAACATCACCCACTTCGTCCCGGACAAGAACCTCTCCGTAAATCAATTGCAGACCTATCGAATCATGGCGGTCTGCTTCTAGACCGCCAGTTCGGAGAAAGAACCGATGCCAGCACGTCGCCTCGCGTTCCTGTTCATCCCAACTGCTATTGCGCTCTGTGCTGGATTGGCCGCGTTTTCCGCGACGAAGGTGTCTGGAAGGGTGTCGGACGAACTGGGAACGGCCATCAAGAACGCGCACGTGCTATTTCACTACGATCCGGCTGGGGAAACGAAGCAGGTTGCCCGCCCGGACGTGGCGGTGGATACCGACGTCGCAGGACGCTTCGAGATCGAGCTCGAACCTGGTTTCTATGACGTGTGCATTATGGCGACCGCCTTCACGCCCGATTGCAGAAAGATCCTAGTGACGAGCGGGCGGGTCGTTCAGCACGATGCCAAACTGAAGGTAGATCCTCTAGTGACCAGACATATAGGCGATAGGTTCGATTTCGGTGCCTCGACGTCGCAGACCATTCGCGCAGAAGACGGCACAGTCGCCTGCCTGGCGCTGACCGGACCCGCGGGTCCGGAGGGGCCCTCGCTTGGCGTGTGGGTCCGCGAGCCTGTCGCCCCGGCGGCAGACAAACTGAGCACGTTGCCGCTCGACCGGCGAGACTTCTCAAAACTTCCGATCCGCGTTGTGCTGCTCCAGCCGGGCGGCAATTCAACGCCGGAGCAGCGGCCACCGTCAGCGCTAGATCAGACCTTGGAGCATCCGCTCGTCGACGGTGCTCCGAGCGTCGACGCGTTTGTGTTGGCTGTGTTCCCGCTCAAGTGGGTCGTCGCCGGCTCCACGATCGTCGGAGAGCGAGCGGCCGTTGCACCGGGCGGGAATCGCGTTTGGAGCCAAACGAGGTGCCCGATCACAGAAGCTAACGTGGCGCGTTGGCGGTAGCCTGTGCTCTGCGCCCTCCGTTTGGGTTGAGGGCGTGTGAACCTTCTGCACAGTGGCGGTAGCCGGCGGCTTCGCCGCCAGACGTCGCAGACTCGGTCGGACCCGGACGATGCTCGACGCCGTGTGCAACGGTGTGCAACGGATTGCGCTAAACGCAGCCTTGAGCGGCCGCGATCGGCGGCGGCTCGTGAAAGGGGACCTCGATTTTCCGGGGTCCGTCGCGATCGACTTCAACTCTTGCCAGCTTGAGGGGCTGGCGGTCGCAAGACCGTGGGGGTTCGAGTCCCCCCTTCCGCACCAATATTCTTCGGGGGGACTTCGTCCCCGCCGACCCCCCTTACGACGTCGCTCGCGGGGCCCCACGATCCCCGCTCCGCTCCGTCGGCTCACTTCGCTGCGCTCGTTCGCTCTTGCACTGCGTCGTCCGGACTTCGGCTTTCACTTCCCGACCTCTCGACTCCCGACCTCTCGACTTTCTCGGTTTTGACCGGGGGGACTTCGTCCCCGCCGACCCCCCTTACGACGTCGCTCGCGGGGCCCCACGATCCCCGCTCCGCTCCGTCGGCTCACTCGCTCCGCTCGTTCGCGAAGCGATCAACATCCATAGAATCTGAACTTTTCTGGATCATTCTGGTGACGCTCCAGCGCCAGGCCGGCACCACGGCCGTCGTGTGACTGAAGATCGACGAGTCGACGTCGAGAATCGCGCGACCCGACAGCCAGGGTTGCGGGCCGTTCTGTGCGGCCGCCAGCGCCGCAAGTGAGAGCGTCATGCCGGTGAACAGAAGGACAAGCGCGACGAGGCCGGCGGCGCGACATGTCGAGAGGGTTACAATAGCCACGGTCCTGATCCTCCATTCTGCCGAGTGAACGCACGCGCTTGGCAACCACTAGTGAGGCCTCAAATGGCGAGACGCTTACTCATCGCACTTGTCGCGTTCTTCGCAGCCGGCCTGTCGGCGCCCAGCGTCGGACACGCGCAAGCGTTCAAGGTTGAGAAGTTCGATATCAAGGGCGAAGGCGGCACGGACTACGTCGCCGTCGAAGCCGCCACGGGCCGCGTGTTCGTTTCGCGCGCCACCCACGTGATGGTGATCGAGGGTGCCACGGGCAAGGTGCTCGGCGACATTCCGAACACCCCGGGCGTGCACGGCGTCGGCATCGCCACCAAGGCGGGTCACGGCTTCACGACGAACGGCGGCGACTCGAACGTGACGATGTTCGATCTGAAGACTCTGGCGGTGATCAAGCAGATCAAGGTCGACCAGGGCGGCCTGGACGGCATCATGTACGACGAACCGGACGACAAGATCATCCTGACGAATCACAGCCGGCCCGTGGGCACCCTTACGGCCATCGATCCGAAGACCGGCGACATCGTCGGCACCGCTGAGCTCGAAGACACCGCGCCCGAGGGCGCCGCGGCCGACGGCAAGGGACATATCTTCGTCAACAATGAAGGCAAGAGCACGATTCAGGTGATCGACGTCAAGACGTGGAAGGCGACTGCGTCATGGCCGCTCGCGCCCTGCGAAGGGCCGACCGGCATCGCCTACGACAAGGCGTCGAACCGCATTTTCTCCGGATGCAGCAGGACCTCGGTCGTCGTCGATGCGAGCACCGGCAAGGTCGTGGCGTCCATCACGAACGGCACGCGCGTTGACGCCTTGGGATGGGACTCGTCGAGGAAGCTGATCTACATTCCAAATGGGGGCGAGGGCAACGTCACGGTCGTCCACCAGGATTCGCCCGACCAGTACACCGTGGTTGCGACCGTCGCCACGTTCGCCGGCGCGAAGACCATCACCGTGGATCCGGTGACGCACAATGCGTATCTGTTCCAGCCCGAGCGCGGTCCGGCTCCGTCGCCAGCCGCTGGCGCGCCGCCGCCGGCAGCGGGACGTGGTCGCGGCCCGCAGGGTCCGATCGTCGCTGCGTGGTTCATCGTTATCAAGCAGTAGCGCGACCCGGGCCTTGCTGGCTCGTGATTGAGGCCCCGGAAGGGCGCTGAGAGGGATGGGTTCTCTCCATCCTCGGGCGATCGTGCAGTTCCTGACCCTGCTGACCGTGGCGAATGCCGCGCCGGTGCTGACCGCGAAGTTCCTCGGGACGTTGTTTTCCTTGCCGATCGATCGGGGCGCCCAATTCCTGGACGGGCGACCGGTGTTTGGCCCATCGAAGACGGTGCGGGGGATCGTGGTCGCGGTGCTGGCGACGACACTGACGAGTCGGCTGATAGGTCTGGATTGGGACCTCGGGATTCTGGTGGGCGCTGTGGCGATGGCTGGGGACCTGTTGTCCAGCTTCGTAAAGCGTCGCCTGGGGCGCCCTCCGAGCAGCAGAATGACCGGCGTGGACCAGGTCCCTGAATCGTTGTTGCCGCTTCTTGCGTGCCGTCAGCTCCTGTCGTTCACGCCGGCGGATATCGCGGTGGTGGCGGTCACGTTCTTTGCAGGAGACGTGCTGCTGTCGCGACTGCTCTATGTCCTTCGAATTCGCGATCGGCCGTACTGACGCGGGCGGCCCTGCTAGTCGCTCGGAGGGCGACGGAGGTGATGCAGCGTGATCTCCGGCGGACAGTTGAACCGCACCGGAACGATGGAGGACCCGACGCCCACCGACGTGTAACCGTCCATGTTGTGATACTTCCAGGCCCCGGATCCCAGACGCCGGGGCAGCGCCGAGTCGAGTGTGATCGGAATCGCGCGCGGCAGACAAATCTGCCCGCCGTGGGTGTGCCCGCTGAGCAGCACGCAGAAGTCGGCATGGGCGGCCTGACGGTAGATCTCCGGAGTATGTGAAAGCAGGATGGAGAATCCGCCAGGCGGGATGCCCGCCGCGGCCTTGTCCATGTTGTCGACGCGGTAGTAGTGCGCGTCGTCGATGCCGGCCAGGTAGATCCGTTGATCGCCACGGGTGATCGCCGCGCACTCGTTGAGCAGCAGGCGAATCCCCATGTCCTCGACTCCAGGGACCATCCGGATCGTGTCGTGGTTGCCCAAGACTGCGTAGACCGCGGTGCCGAGATGCGGTCGGACGCGCGCCAACCCCTCGAGCGCCGCGTCGTACGGACCGAACGTCTGTCCTCGGTAGTCCCCGGTGAGAACGCAGAGATCGTACGTCATTTCATGGAGTAGTTCGATCAGTCGGGCCATCGGCTGGGGATTCATGTCGACGTGCAGGTCGCTGATGTGCAGGATGGTGAAACCGTCAAACAGCGGAGGCAGATCGCGCCGGGTGACGACATTATGGCGGATCTGGATGCGCTGGGCATTCCGGAGCCCGCGCCAGTACAGACCCGTGAGCTGCAGCGTCCGCCGAATGAGGGACTGCACGGAATACCAGTTCTCGATATGGAAGAAGTTGAGGCCACCGCCGAAGACGCGCGCCTCGTGATCTCGCTCGACCCCGAGCCGCTGTTTCGCATGGAGCCGTCCGAGACGCCGCTCCAGTGCTTGAAGAACATCCGGCTGCATGCCTGGGCCTCCGCCGGCTCTGCCTCAGAGAGTCCGGTGCTGCGCAACAGATCATAGTACTCCAGGGGTCCCGCTTGAGCTTCTCGACAGGTCGCGAACAAAGAAGAGATCAGAACGCGAACCGGGCCGAGAACTGGAACTGACGCGGCGGTCGCGCCGTCACCGGCAGGCCGAACAAGGGCGAGCCGACGCTGCCGATGAACGTCCCGCAATTGACCGTGTTCAGGATGTTGAAGCAATCGAAGGCGAGCGTGATCGCAGACGCATCTTTCTGGCTGCCCAGCGTCAGCTCATGTGACAGGCGAACGTCGAGCTGCGCGTAGCCGGCGGCCGTCAGCGTGCGACCAGACAGAATGCGTTCAGACGAACCCGGTGACGCCTAGTCCTTGATTTCGGCGCCATCCGCCTTCACGAGCACCTCGTGCCGCTTCCCACCCTTGTCCGTGTAGGCCGCTTCATACGCCATCGGTTGACCAGGCTTCAGATACGTCTCGACCGCGCCGAGTTTGCCATCCGCAACCTTCTTCAGAATCGACGCCTTGGCCGCGGCAGGAATGGCGTCGATGCTGGTGGCCTCTTCCACCAACAGGAGCTTGCCCTTGGTGTCCACGTTGAAATCTCGTGTCTTTCCGTTCAGCACGCTTTCGATCTCGTACTGGGCGATGCCGTCCTCGGTTTCCTTGCCGATATTCTTGATCTCGCCCCCCTTCAGGTTGTCCGTCACTGTCTTCTGGACAGCCGCGGGCAGGTCCTTGAGCTGCAGGCTCTTGGCCTTCGTCTCCTGCGCGACCGCAGAGCCGCCGAGCACCACGAGCGCGAACGAACACATTGCGAGAACAACCGGCACTCTTTTCATGAGCTCGCCTCCCCAGAAGATCGTAGTGGTTCTAGCTGAAGATCTACTGAATGAGCCCGACCGGACTTGGTGAACTGCCTTCGCATCCTTAGGCCCCTTCATATCATCGTCCCGCAGGCCAGCCCACGGCGACTGGCATGGAGAAGGGTGAGCACGAAGTGAAGTGGCGTGACGGTCACGCGGATGCTCGCGGAAATATGCCGGGTGACCTCGAGGCGGGCGAGTCGACGGCTGATGTGGAGAAGGACGGTCCTTCACCGCCCCTCACCAGCAGATTCGGCGGGCCGTTGCGGACCTCATCGCCAAGGCGGCGATTTTCCGGGGTGTGCAGGCGGTCGACGCTACGCGCGCCGCCCCTCGCGCTGCAGCTCGCGAAGCAGCCCCTTCGTGCTGACGAGTTGATGGCCGAAGATCCGCCGGGCCACGTCCAGGAGATCCCCCACCAGTGGATCCCGCAGCCCGTACCGGACCGTCGGCCCTTCCCGCTGGGTCGTGAGGATGCCTTGGTTCCGGAGCACGGCCAGCTGCTGGGAGACGATCGGCTGCGGGAGGGCCAGCGCCTCCTGCAGCTCCTGCACGGACCGCTCGCTTCGTCTGAGCACCTCGACGATCCGGATGCGTGTGGGATGGGCGAGCGCCCGAAAGAACTGCGCCTTGAACGCCTGGAGCTCGCCCGCGGCTGCGTGAGCGCCCGGCCGGCGCGCGCGGCGCGGAATCACGGGATGATAGTATTCAAATATTGCTATGATAGCAACTCGCGTCGGCGGCCGTCCCGCACGCCATCTGGAAGGACCTCGCCATTTCGCTCGCCCAGCCTGATCGCGGTGGCCCGCCCGATGCGTCGCGCCCGCTGTCGAGCCTGATCGACGAGCTGGCGCACCTGCTGCCGGCCCAGGGACCGATCAGCATCTTCATCCACCACAATCCGCTCCACGCGCTCGAGGACCTCCGGTTCGAAGAGGCCGTGGAGCGCGCGGGCGACGCGCTTGGATGCGAGCCGTACCTCGCCGAGCCGCGGTACCGCGAGAAGCTCGCCTCCGGTCGGATTCTCGCGCGTGACATCGACGCGCTGCTGCGTGAGGCGCTCGGCACCCGCGGCGCGGAGCACGTGGCGGGCGTCGGTCCGCGGCTGGATCTGTGGCGGGCCCTCGTGCTGCACGGCTTCCCTGTCGCGAGCGGACGGGAATTGTCCTGGCTCCTTGAAGAAACGGCGGCGCTCTCGCGCTTTCGCACCGACGTGCCGGCCGCCGCGCGGGCCGCCGCGGCCGCGCAGCTCGACCCGCACGATCCGCCCGGCGGAGAGTCCCGCGCGGTCCGATCGTTGTGGCGGGCGTGCCTTCAGGCCGTCGCGCGCGCCGGGGCGCCGCCCGCCCCCGAGACGATCGCGCCGGTCCGGCACCGCGACTGGCTGAACGCCGTCGCCGATCTCGACACGGACGCGTGGATCCATCCGTCCCTGATCCGCTTTCTCGCCGGCTACCTCGACCAGGGCCTCGCGCACTGGGCCATGCCCGCACGAGATCGCGGCATCCACGGCTGCTTCCTCGAGATCTACGACACGGCCCTGGCGGCCCGCAGCGGTCCCTGGGCGCGCACGCTCCCGCGACTGGTCGCTGACGACCGGGCACGCGGCCGGAATGCCCTGGATTCGATCGAACAGTCGCTCGGCGAGCTCGGCGTCCGAGCCGAAGAACGTCGGGCCTATCTCGCCGCGGAGCTCCTCGCCCTCCGCGGATGGGCCGGCATCGTCCGCCAGATCGAAGAACGCCCTGACCGCGTTCCGGCGCGCGACCTCACGGTGACCCTGCGCGGCTACCTGGCGGTCCGGCTGCTCTGCGAGCGGTCTGCCCTGGCCGAAGCGACGCGGCAGCTGCCGTATCGCGGGTCGGTCGCCGATCTGCGCGACTGGCTGCGCACCCGGCAGGCGCTCCCCCCACCGGCCACGCCGCTCGAGCGCGCCTGGCCGCTCTTCCACGTCGCGCAGCTCTGCGGCCTCGACGCCGCCATCGTCGATCAGTGGACCGCGGCGCACGTCGCGGGGCTCGAGTCTGAGCTGCGGCAGATCGACACGCTGCTGCGGCGACGCGTGCTCCATCAGGCGTTCGAGCGTTCGGTCCGCTCCCGGCTGTACGACGCGCTCGTGCTCCACCGGCCGCCTGCGACGCCGCACGATCCCGCGTTTCAGGCCGTGTTCTGTCTCGACGAGCGCGAGGAGTCCTTTCGACGCCATCTCGAAGAGATCGAGCCGGCGTGCGAGACGTTCGGCACGGCCGGATTCTTCAACGTCGCGATCTACTACCAGGGGCCCTCGGATGCCCACCCGCGGCCGTTGTGTCCGGTGGCGATTCGACCGGAGCACTACGTCTCGGAAGTCGAGCTCGACGCCGATCGACTCGGGGGGCGGTCACGGCGTCTGCACCAGCGCGCGGTCGGGTTCCTCGGCTACAACGTCCACCTCGGCAGCCGGATGCCCGTCCGGGGCGCGCTCCTGATGACGGCGTTCGGCTGGCTGTCGCTCGTGCCGCTGATTCTCCGCGTCGTGTTCCCCTGGCTCTTCTCCCGATGGCGTCGCGTGCGCGAGACCTCGGTGGTCCCCGTCCAGACGCGCCTGCAGCTCGATCGGCGGCCGAATCCGCCGCCGATCGGCACGCATTCGGGATTCACGGTCCGCGAGATGGCGGACATCGTTCGCCGCGTGCTCGACGACATCGGCATCAGCCATCGGCTTGCCCCGCTGGTGATGCTCATCGGGCACGGATCGGTCAGCCTCAACAACCCGCACGAGTCGGCGCACGACTGCGGCGCCTGCGGCGGAGGCCGCGGAGGCCCGAATGCGCGAGCGTTTGCGCAAATGGCCAACGATCCGCGCGTTCGTGCGCTGCTGGCCGACGAGGGCCTGCCGATCGATCAGACGACGTGGTTCGTCGGGGCACAGCGGAACACGTGCAACAACGACGTCACGTTCTTCGACGAGGACCTCGTGCCCGCGCCCGCCCGGGCGGCCGTCGAGCGGGCCCGCGAGGCCGTGGCGGCGGCGCGTCGGCGCGAAGCGCACGAGCGCTGCCGGCGGTTCGACGCGGTGCCGCCCTGGTATCCGCCGATCGCCGCGCTGGCGCACGTCGAGGGCCGCGCCGCCGACCTGGCCCAGCCGCGGCCGGAGTACGGCCATGCGACGAACGCGTTCTGCCTCGTCGGCCGGCGCACGCGAACGCGCGGGCTGTTCCTCGACCGACGGGCGTTTCTCGTCTCGTACGATCCGGATCGGGACGGCGACGGCGCGATCCTCGCGCGGATCCTGGCCGCTGTGGTCCCGGTCGTCGCCGGCATCAGCCTCGAGTACTACTTCAGCTACGTCGATCCGCGCGGCTACGGCTGCGGCACCAAATTGCCGCACAACGTCACGTCCCTGCTCGGCGTGATGGACGGCGCGCAGAGCGACCTCCGGACGGGGCTGCCCTGGCAGATGGTCGAGATCCACGAGCCGACGCGCTTGGCGATCGTCGTGGAGTGCCCGCGCGACGTGCTCGATCGGGTGGTGAGCCGCCAGCCCGCCATCGAACGCCTCGTCCGCCATCGGTGGATCTGGCTGGCCTGTCTCGACCCCGCGGGCGGCGCGTTGTGGGAGCGTCGGGCGGACGGTTTCGTCCCGCACGCTCCAGCCGAGGCCCTGCCGGTGATCTCCGGACTCTCCGCGGCGTGGTACCAGGGGAAGCGCGGGTTTCTGCCGCCTGCGTCGATTGTGCCGCCCACGCCGCCCGCTCACGGCGGACTTGGCGCCGGGACGTCCGCATGACCGCCGCGCTGCCGCTGACGGTGATGGTGCTCGTCGGCGTGGGATCGCCGGCGGTCCTGCTCGCCGTGCTCGGCGGCGCGTCGATCGCCAACCGACCGCTGCCGGAACGCTGGACGGGGCCGCTGGCCGCCGGCCTCATGCTGACGGGCTGCGCGGCGCTTGCGGCCGCGTTCGTCATACACGGGGCGTCGGGCGGCGGCGCACGACTCATCTCCTACGGCGCCTGGTCGACGTCCCACGAGGGCGGGATCGCGATCGAGTTCCTCGTCGACCGCCTCTCGCTCGCGTTCGCGACGCTCGCGGTCGCGATTGCCGGAGTGGTGTCGGCCTTCTCGAATCGCTATCTGCACCGCGAAGCCGGCTACAACCGTTATTTCGTCCTCCTCGCCCTGTTCGTGACCGGCATGGTGCTCGTGGCGCTGGCGGGCAATGTCGAGGTGCTGTTCGTCGGCTGGGAGTTCGTCGGTTTGAGCTCCGCGCTGCTCGTCGCCTTCTTCCAGGATCGGCCGGCGCCCGTGTCGAATGCGCTGCGCGTGCTGACGGTCTACCGCATCAGCGATGCTGCGATGCTGTCGGCCGCCGTGTGGCTGCGGCACGTCGCCGGGACGGACAGCCTCTCGCTGCTGTTCGGCGGCGCGCGCGCCTCGTCGGCGTCAGGTCTCGACGCCGCGAACGCCACGGTGATTGCCGTCCTGCTCATCATCGCGGTGGCGGGCAAGAGCGCACTGCTGCCCTTCTCGGGCTGGCTTCCGCGCGCGATGGAAGGGCCGACGCCCTCGAGCGCCGTGTACTACGGATCGCTCTCGATTCACGCCGGCTGCTTCCTGCTGTTGCGCTCGGCGCCCCTGCTCGAACAGGCGGCGACGGCGCGCGTGCTGGCGGGGACCCTGGGGGCGGCCACCGCGGTCTTCGCGGGGATCGCGACGCGCGTCCAGAGCGACGTCAAATCATCGCTCGCCTACGCCGCCCTCACGCAGGTCGGCATCATCGTCGTGGAAATCGCCGTCGGCTGGTACGCCGTGGCGTTCGTCCACCTGGCCGGACACGCGTGCTTTCGCCTGCTGCAGTTCCTCAGCGCACCGAACGTGTTGCACGATCTCCACGGCATCGAGGCGGCTATCGGCGAGCGGCCGCGGCGGGCCGGGCGGGCGCGCAACGAGACGATCGTCACGCGCCTCGGCCGGCGGCTGTTTCTCGTCGCGCTCGAGCGCGGGTTCCTCGACAGCGGGCTGGACCGGCTGGTGGTGCGGCCGTTCATCCGGTTCGGCGACCGGCTGACGCGCCTCGACGAATGGCTGTGCGCCACCGTGGTGTCCGCGGGACAGTCGTTCACCGCCCTGGGAGGTGACGATCGCGATGAGTGAGGGCTGGTGGTGGCTCGTCCTCCTGATTGCGCTGCCCAGTCTCGTGGTCGGCGCATCGTTCTTTCCGGTCGAGGTCGAGCGCCTCCGCCGGCTGGCGGTCGCCTGTGCCAGCGCCATGGTCGCCGCCGCGCTCGTGGTCTCCGTGGTGCCGAGCCTCCACGCGGTCTACCTCCGCGCTTCGGCCCGCAGTTGGGTGTCCGGAGGCGAAGCGGTCGTTCGTCTTGACACGTTTTCTGCGGTGCTTCTGCCGCTTGCGGCAGGCCTGTGGTTGCTCACCGTCGCGGTGACGCCGCGCGCAGCGCTGGATCGCGGCGGACTACGCCGCACGGCGCTCGCCAGCCTGATCACGCTCGCGTCGTTCCTGACGGAAAGCGGCGTCCTTCTCTGGCTCCTGTCCGCGGCGTCCGCCTGGACGTTTCTTTCCGCGCTGGCTGATCCCGCACATCGCCATCAGCGGCGCGTGGTCGCCGCGTACCTGGGCGGATCGACCCTGCTCTTTGGCGCGGGCCTCGGGCTGATCATGGCGCCCGGCGTCCGGAACACTCCGCTCGAGACCGCGGGCCTGTGGCTCATCGTCGTCGCGGCATTGGTGCGAAAGGGCATCGTGCCGTTTCATGCCTGGATCCCGGAGGTATTCGACCACGGCCGCCTGGGGCCCGCGATTCTCTTCAGCGCGCCGCAAATCGGCGCCTACATGACCGTCGTCCTGATCGTGCCGCGCGCGACGCCCGGGATGCTCCGCGTGATCGCGGTGCTGGCCCTTGGAACCGCCGTGTACGGCGCGGCGCTGGCGCTCGTGCAGTCGAGCGCGCGCCGCGCCTGCGGATACCTCTTCATGAGTCAATCGGCCCTGGTGATGGCCGGGCTCGACTGTTCGAGCGTGACGGCGCTTGCCGGGGGTCTCCTGGTATGGCTGTCGGCCGGTCTGGCCTTCGGTGGACTGGCCCGGTGCGTCCTCGTGCTGGAGGCGCGCCGCGGCCGGCTCGACTTGACGAAGTTCCACGGCGGGTACGAGCGAATGCCCGTCCTCGCGATCAGCTTCCTCGCGATGGGCCTGGCCTGCACGGGGTTCCCGGGCACGCTGGGCTTCCTCGGGCAGGAGTTGCTGGTCGATGGCGCCGTCGATGCGTTTCCGCTGATGGGATTCGCGGTCGTCGTGGCGTCGGCGCTGACCGGGCTCGCGGTCGCTCGAATGTACTTTTCGCTCTTCTGCGGGCGCTCGGATCCGTTGGCCCACTCGGGTCTCAAGCTGGGATTGACGCCTCGCGAAGCCTGGACGTTCGTCGCGCTCGTGTTGGTGCTGGTGGCGTTCGGCCTGGCGCCGGGAGTGCTCGTCGATTCGCGGTTCGCCGCCAGCCGCGAGATTCTGCACCTCCGCGAGATCCGGACGGCGGCCGCGCCGATCGTCAGCGGAGCCAGGGTCGCGCATTGACTGCCCCGCCATCGGCGCCGATCCCTGACGGCCTCGCGCGGGTGACGCTGAGTCGAACCGACGGGGCGGACGTGCAGCAGCGGCAGATCTACGCACGCCTCGATGAGGGACCATCTCAGACGTTGATGTTTGGCGACAGCATCACGCTCGACGTCCCGCCCGGCGAACACGTTCTGCGTGCGAACAACACGTTGTTCTGGAAGCGCGTCGCCTTCTCGGTGGCGGCGGGCCAACACGTCCAGTTTGCCCTCATCAATCGATCCGGCGTCGTCGGCCTCGGCTTGCTGGCCCTGCTCGGTGTCGCGCCCCTGACGCTCTCGATCGAGCGCCGATGAACTTGGCCGCTGCGCCGTGATCGGCGAACCGGTCTCCGCCTGATCGAATCACCGCTCATGTGAAGTCGCTCAGCGTTGACGGGGCCGGCCTCAATTCGCCATCCGGGTGGGCGGCACGGCGCCAGGACTCGACCTTGGCCAGGGCTTCGAGAGGGCGCTGGCGCACGACAGCCACCTCACCGGCGTAGACGGCGCCCGTCTCGCCATCCAGGCTGATCACCTCGCCCTCGCGGAAGATGCGGTCGCCGAACGAGCACCTGCGGGCCCGTTCGTCAACGCTGAGATCGGCGCACCCAACCAGACAGACCTTCTCCATCTGGCGCGCGACGACGGCGGCGTGGGACGTCCGGCCTCCAAGTGTCGTGACAATCCCAACCGTGGCGGCCAGACCGCTGATGTCGTCAGTCGTGATCTCTCGCCGAGCCAGGATTACGGCATCGTGGGCCGCGAGCCGGAGCGCACGCTGGGAATCGAAGGCCAGCCGTCCGGTCGCCACGCCAACGCCTGCCGGGGTGGCCCTGGCAATCAAGCTGTCGGGTCCGGCCCCCTCGACCGTCACGTGCTCGATCCGGTCGAGATCGTAGGCCTTCAACCGATCCACGGCGGTGTCCGAATCGATGATCTCCGCGCCGACCAGGTCTGTCGCGATCCGGAGAGCGGCGAGCGGCGATCGCTTCCCCGCTCGAGTCTGCAGGAAGAACAGCCGGCCGTCGCTGACCGTGAACTCAAAATCCTGCATGTCGCCGAATTCCCGCTCGAGCGCGCTCTTGGCCTCGAGGAGCTCGGTCCAGACCGCCGGCAGGACATCCGGCAAGAGCGCCCCCTCGAAGATGGGCTGCCGACCCGAAACGACGTCCTCCCCCTGGGCGTTGAAGAGAAAATCGACGTAGAGCTGGTCCTCGCCGCTCGCCGGGTTGCGCGTGAATCCGACGCCGGATCCCGACCGCCCGCCCGCGTTGCCGAAAACCATCGCCTGCACGAGGACGCCTGTCCCGGTCCGTTCATCGATCCCATTCATCCGCCGGTACTCGCGCGCCCGCGGCGAGTTCCAGGATCGAAGAACGGCTTCCACACTGACGATCACCTGCTCGACGGGGTCAGCCGGCACGCGGACGCCGATCGTCTGACCGAGGCTGGCTGAATCCCGCGCCAGGTCGCGCAGGGCCAGCGGGTCGAGTTCCTGAAGCGTCCGCGCGCCTGCCGCCGTCAAGCGCTCGACCGCCAGCTGGTCGAGCGGTCCGGCGTCCAAGCCGTACACCGTTTCGGCAAACGATCGCGTCAGGCGACGGAGCGCATCCCACGCGAGCCACGGGTTGCCGGTGCGGCGCGTCAGTCCCGGAACCCCGCCAGGCGTCAGACCCACGTTCAGCAGCGTTTCGAGCATTCCGGGCATCGACACAGGCGGGCTCGACCGCACGGATACCAGCAGCGGGTCCCGCTGTCCCATCGTCAGACCCGTGGCGGCTTCGAGCAGGCGGATTGCGGCCTCGATCTCCGACCGCACGTCCGGCCTGAGGCCGGCCTCGGTCAGACCAGTCTGACCGATGCTCGTGCTGATAGCGATCGCCGGCGGAATGCGCAGGCCGAGCGCCGTCAGGCGGGCCAGGTTCGCCGCTTTGGACCCAACCACCGTGTGGCTCAGGCCCATGTCGCAGTGCGCGTCGAGCAGGAAGACGCGGGGCGGGGTCGTGTCGGTCATGATCGCTCCGCCAGGCCCTCCAGAACGCGGTCGCGGATCATCAGCGCGCACCGCGCGAGACCGTCGGCGGCGTGCTCGAGGGCCGCGCCGATGGCCGAGATCGCATGCAGCTCGCGGAAGTCGGCGACCCGCGAGATCGCCATCGCCTGCACCTCCCTCTCGGCGGCGTCGGTGGAGTGCTCGAGCTCGACGACGTGGTCGACGGCGACGAGGAACCTGTCGATGTCCGCGCGGTCGGACGCGTGGGGCACGGCCTTAGCCTGCTCAATCAGGCTCACATACTGCCTGGCGTCCTGGCTGAGGAGATCGGCCAGTCGTTGCAGTGCGCCGATCGCGGCTCTGTCGACTGTGGACGGCAACAGAGTCAGGAAGAATGCCGCCTCTTCGAGTCCGTCGGCCACGTCATCGGCCGTCACCAACAGGTGCGCATTCGCGCCGCTTGCCGCGGAACGATCGACGAGACGCCGCGAGTGCTTGACGATGTCGTCAGCTTGCGTTTCCCATCGCTTGGCGAGCTCGGCCGTCCGCTGGACATAGCCGTCCGCCCGTCGGCTGCCGGCGCGGGCGACGGCATGCTGAAGACGGTCGGCGAGCATCCAGATGAACGCGGCGTGATCGGCAGCCAGGCCGAAGGCGCTGTGTTCCGCCGTCTGGACGCGTGCAAGCAGCTCGGCCTCGATTTCGTCCTGGATCAGCCTGAGCGACCGGCTGGCTTGGAGGCCCTCGGCGCTCAACCGCAGCACGGCCTGCAGGAACGCGCGGGCCTCGTCGCGGCCGAGAAACTCGTCGAGGCGCATGCCGTATCGGATTTCAGCGTGCGTGCGCTCCAGGGCGGTGGCAACGAGCCGGGTCTCGCCCGCCTGCAGGAACGCGCGGTGCCCGACGTTCGCGTCAGCCGCCCACCTCAGGACCGCGATCGCGTCGGACTTCCTGACGAACCGCTGCAGGCGCTTCCGCGCGCGGTTCCAGTCGATCAGGAACACGAGGCGTGACCCGAGAAACGACAGGTACTGGCCGACGCCGGCCTGATCGGCGGTGTCCACGCGCCCCACGCTCAACTCATACGCCGCGCCCGGCGGCGCTTCGCTGCCCGACCACCGGACGTCGTGAGGCGCCAGGAGATCTCGAAAGAAGGCCGCCCGGGCCGGATGAACATCGGTGTAGATCACGGTGACGGCCAGTCCTTCGACGTGGATCACCACCACGTGCGCGTCGGTCGTGCCGAGGTCGTTCTGAATTGTCAGTCGCGCGCCCGCGCGCGCAGCCGTCGTCGCGAGTCCCGGGTGATCGAACTTGAGCGGCGCCGTCGAATTCAGACCACGCATGAACGCACGGACGAGAGTCCGATCGGTCTCTTCCAGACCATACGTGCTGGCCCCATCCACCGACTCTCTCGCAACCGCCGCCTGTAGGCGATTCAGCTCGCGGTGGAGATCCATGACGAGACGGTGCACGCTGTCTGCGGGGCCCTCGGCCCGCCCAAGCCCGTCGATATAGGAAGACGGCATGACGTCGCCCTCACAGGACCACGCGTGCGCGAGGAGGTCCTCCAGGCGCTGCTCGTAGGTCTCCCGACCCGGCGCGTCCCGGCTCGCTGAGACCGGCGCCAGCATCTCTCGGAGTGCACCGAACACCAGATCGTGCAGACGCTGCCCGTGCGGCAGCCACACCATGCCGCCGGCCTCCTTGCGGCTGTCGGCGATGACGTCGTCCAGGGTCGCATCCTCGACGCCGCTCGCTTCGCGCTCGAGGCGAAGGTCCGAAGCCAGGGTGGCCGGATGCTCCGCATGAGCCTTCGCGGCCTGCATCAGGGTCAGGTAGTACTTGACGCGGTCATTCGCGGCGAGGCCCCGGGTGATCAAGTCGGGCAGCAGCAGGCCGGTTTCGCCCAGTTCGTTGACGACATCCAGCTTCGTGGTCATGGAACCCGCCAGTCAGTCTCGTGGCCGCATCCACATCACCAGGCCGGTGATCCAGGTTGCGAGGAAGATCGACGTCAGTGGCAGCCAGGTACCGACGATGCCGTGGAACATGTTCGTACTGCGCAGCACCACGCCGGCAACGACGAGATCGAGCCCCCCGCTGAGCAACGTCCACGTCACGGCGGTTGGCAGAGGATCGCGCGGCCCGGGTTGGCCGAAGTACTGCCGGGCAATCAGGACGAAGAAGAACGGGGCCGCGACGGCATGCACCACGAGCGCAGGTGCACGGGCGACGGATTGAACGAGGACCAGCTGAGTCGCCGCGCACGCCGCCCAGCCCGCCGCACCGAACGCGAGCAGTCGCCCGACACAACGCGCCCGGCGGTCCCACCCCGGATGCGCACGCGCCGTCGGAAGCGCGACGGCGATCTTGCTGGCCCACGCCCGAATTACGTCGGCGTTGCGCCAATCGCCTGCTTTCTTCCTCGCCATCGCACGTGCGGGGAATCCCGTGGCCTGGCGGTCGAGACGGCCACCAAAGGTGACATGGTCCTGCGCGCCGATTCGTTCGGCGAGTGCTGAGACTTGGCGCGTTGCGGGAATGGCCCGGCGATCCGCCGAATCGTCGAGAGGCCCGCTGGAAAAGAACCAGACTGGAATGCGGCGCAATTGTCTCACGTGGCGATTCACGAAGCGCCGCGCAGCGGCTGGCCAGCAGTTGGCGTACAGAGCGCCGCCGACGATCGCGGCCTCGAACCCCGCGAGGCTCTTCACCTCGCGCACCGGCACGGCGACGACGTCGAAGCCGCTTGCCGCGAGCTCCTGACCCAGGATCCGGCCAATTCCCGCGGTTCCACCGCGCTTCGAGCTCCATGTCACCAGAACCCGCATCAGGCCGAACTCCGCGACGTAGTTCAGCAAGCCATATGCCGCCTCGGCAGGGAGGCTGCACGCCTCCGAAACGCCTGCGGAGCAGAGACTTGGGATTCGTGCAAACAGAATGTAACGGGCGGGATCTGTTTCGTTCGCGGGGGATTTCCCAAGACTGCCGCGGCAAATTTCAGGCGCCATCAGCTAGACCACGGCGCGGGAGGACCGGATCGAGATCCCAGACGGCCTCGATGAACTTCAGGAGCGATCCATGGTCCGTGTAGGTGTGGTCGACATGCCCGGGCTTGACCCACGGCGAGATGACCACGAGCGGAATCCGGGCGGCTCGGTGAGGGTCAGAGCGCGCGGTCGGGAGCGATCTCGATGTAGCGTAAGGCAATGAACCTTCACGAGTTCGTCCGCGGTTGCACGTTCGACGACTTTCTCCTCACGCCCCAGCTTGGCGTGCTGCCGAGCCGCAACCCGGACACCACGGACCTGTCCACGCGCTTCTCGCGTCACATCCCCCTCAAACGGCCGCTCGTGTCCGCCAACATGGACACGGTGACGCGTGCGGCGATGGCGGTGGTGCTGGCGGAGGAAGGCGGCCTCGGCGTCATCGACCGCGGGTTTCGCGTGGGCGACATCGGGCCGCAGGTCGCCGAGGTTCTGGCCGTCAAGCGCACGCAGCACGGCGTGA
>Ga0335084_10002457_pt1 | contig 17834 bp, 14 predicted proteins | sample Lox_Sample_44_FD_206721 | JGI IMG/M metagenome (GOLD analysis project Ga0335084, IMG submission 206721) | Soil microbial communities from Loxahatchee National Wildlife Refuge, Florida, United States - Lox_Sample_4.4 | ecosystem: Environmental > Terrestrial > Soil > Wetlands | place: USA...
ACGGACCCGTCCTGGGCCCCGCCCTTCTCCTCGCGCTCGTCCCGGCGATCGCCGCGGCCTCCGACGACTTCGAATGCGAGGCGCGGGGAGGAAGGCCCTGGCGCGAGATCTCGAGCGAGCACTTCCGGGTCTACACGGACCTCCGCTCGGGCGCTGCGAAGGAGCTGGCCGAGGAGCTGGAGACCATGCACCACGCGGTTCAGTACTCCTATTTCACCCCCGCACCGCGGATGCCCGGCCTCGTCCGTGTGATCGCGTTCGACGACGACGACGAGTTCGAGAAGTTCGCGCCCAAGGGCGCCGCCGCCTACTACAGCCCAGGGCCCATCGACGGACCCATCGTGGTGATGCGCTCGCACTTCGCCGAGGAGACCCGCCACGTCGTCGCCCACGAGCTCACCCACCACATGATGGCGGGAATCCTGGCCCGCCAGCCCTCCTGGTTCGCCGAGGGCTTCGCTTGCTACATGGAGACGGTCGGCGAGAGCGGGCCAGGCACGCCGCCCACCGTGGGCAGCATGCCGAAGCACCGGTACCGGGCCGTGTACCCGTACCTGGGCGGGGTGGCGAACGTACTGCGCGCCCGGGGACTGCTCTCCTCCGACGCCGAGACGTCTTCCAAGCAGTACGGGACCGCCTGGGCCCTCGTTCACTTCCTCATCAACACCAGGCAGAAGGAGTTCGTCGATCTGATGGGGCGATTCCAGCGCGGCCAGGATCCCGGCGCCGCATGGCTCGAGGTGTTTCCGCAGTGGAATCCCGGCGACGCCAGGGCCATCGCCGATCTCGACGAGCAGCTCGGGAAGTACCTCGCGCACGGCAGGTTCGGGTCGTCCACGATCCAGCTCGAGAAGGACCACGCGGTCACCGAGCGACCGATGAGCGCTTCCCAGGTGCACGACCTTCGCCTCAGCATCCAGCGCCGCGTCGAATCCGCGGCCGATCTGCAGAAGCTCGTGAGCGCGGAGGTGGCCGAGGCGCTGGCGGAGGACCCGGCCAACGTGGGCGCGCTCCGGGTCCGAGCGGCTTCCGGGAAGGCGGAGGCTCCCGCGCTCGCGGAGCTCGCCGTCAAGGGACACCCGGAGGACTACCGCGCCTGGCTGTTCCACGGCAACGTGTCCAGGGACCCCGCGGTCCGCGAGGCCGACTTCCGGAAGGCGGTCGAGCTCGCGCCCGACTCCGAGAGGGCCCTGAACGAGCTCGCCTGGCTCCTCGTGACGACCGAACGCGAGGGCGAGGCGCTGCCGCTCGCGAAGAAGGCGGCCCTGCTCGCTCCCTGGAGCGCGCCGACCCTCGATACGCTCTCCGCAGCGCTCGAGGGGCTCGGCCGGTGCGCCGATGCGCTCTTCATCCAGCGCCGTGCGGTCGACGTGCTCCCCGAGCGTGCTGGCGCGGACACGCGCAAGCGGTACAACGACAGGGTCGACGCCCTCGCCGCGAAGTGCGGATCCGCCGCGGCCGCGCCCGCCGCTGCTCCGGCGGCGAAGAAGCCCTGATCTAGCCCGGCCGCCGCGAGATCGGCGCCCTTCCCCGCCGCGTCCGCGCGGGTCTCCCGCGCGCGGGCAGCACCGTGAACCGCGCGCCCGGGAACGTCCGGCCGTTCACGACGAGTTCGACCGCGTGCGCGCCCGGGTTGGGCCTCCGCGTCGAGTGCACCGCCAGCGAGATCGTCTTCGCGATCGCCGAGCTCCCGCCGGGTGGGAGCTCGAGCGTCCGCCCCTTCATCACCTTGGGCCTCGCCCGGCCGTCCCTCTTCACGAAGTGCACCGCGAGGTCCACGGCGAGCGACTGCGGCGCGCGCGACGTGCTGGTGAGCGTCGCGCGGAACGCCACCTTACCGCCGATGCGCACCCGCCCCGGCTCGACGCGCGCCCCGGTCACCTTCAGTCGGGCCGGCTCGCCATGGCCGAGGAGCGCCAGCGCACCCCGGTGGCCCTTCTTCACGAGCGTGCGCAGGGCGTGCCGGACGAGCTTCGTCCGCTCCGGGCTCGCCCCGGTCAGCCAGCGCCGGCAGGTCTCGACCACGAGGTCCGGATGGTCCTTCGCCACGTCGTTCAGGTGGTTCGCGACCGACCGGCGCACGTACGGCTCGGGGTCGTCGCGCAGGAGCTCGAGGAGCGCCAGGCCCGGCCGCGGATCCTGGACGAGCCGGGCCACGCGCGTCGCCCATGGCAGCCGCGGGCGGGTCCCCTCCGAGACGAGCCGGCGCACGTGCACCGAGGGATCGCGGGCCCACTCGCCGAGGAGCGCGAACGTGCGCTCCGGCCAGCGGTCGAGGAAGGGCCGGATGGACCACTCCGCCGTGAAGCGGCGGGTGAGCGCGTGGTTGGCCCGCATCGACGCCTCGAAGTGCTCCACGCCGTGCTCGCGCACGAACGCCACGTGGGGCAGGTACAGGAAGGGGGCCATGCCCTGGCCCTCCGGCGCGTTCGCCTCGATCTGGGGGCCGAGCGAGCGCACGAGCACGTCGACGGCCGCCTCGTAGTCGTCGGGCAGGTGGCGCCGCAGCGCGGCGGCCACGTGGCTGCCGCGCGCCAGGAGCTCCTTCCGGGAGAGTCCCCGGGTCGCGTCGGCGACGAACTCGCGCGTCCTGAACCCCGGGTGGACCCGGCCGACGGCTCCGGCGATCTCCTCCACCACGCGGCGACCGAGGAAGGACTTGAGGTCGGCGGCCATCGCCCGGGCTCCTCGATCGGTAGATCAGGACCGGCCCAGGTGCGGGAAGAGCACCCCTGCCGCGGAGCCGAGCAGCGCCACCGCCCGGTCGAGCCAGATCCAGAGCGGGATGGCGCAGAGGAGGCCGGCGAAGAACGACCAGGCGCGGCGGTGCGCCCACTCGAGCTGGACGGCGATGAAGACCGAGGCGCCGAACATCGCCAGCGTGAGGATGCCGCCCACGAGGAGCGCGGCGGGCCAGCTGAGCCCGAGCGCACGGAGGGCCGAGCCGATGGCGACGAGACCCGCCACGTTGAGGAGGTCGCGGCCGCTGCCGGCCCACCAGGCGCGCTGCTCCTCGTGCTGCAGGCGGATGCCGACCTCCTGGACGAGCAGGAAGGCGATCACCGCGGCCGCGTAGGCGGCGGTGGCGAGGGCGGCGGCGGCCCCCTGCCTCGGCTCGATCGTCCACACCCGGACCGGATGGTAGCGGACCGGCGGGGCGGCACACACGCCGAAATCTCAGTGCAGCGCGCCCGCGCCGGCGCGGGCCGGGCCCTGGCGCACGGCACGCGCCTCCGGCGTGGAGTCGTCGGCGGGAAGGACCAGCCGGGCCCGCGCGCCCCCTCCCTCGCGCCGCTCCAGCGAGAGCTCGCCGCCGTGCCGTCGCGCGAGCGCCTGCGCCAGCGTGAGGCCGAGGCCGGGGCCCTCGCCGGGCGCCTTGGTCGTGAAGAACGGCTCGAAGGCCCGCGCCAGGGCCTCGTCGCTCGGCCCCGCCCCGTCGTCCTCGACGACGAGCTCGATGCGCGCGCCCGTGAATCGTGCGGCCGAGAGCGTGACCGTGCCGCGCCGGTCGGCCGGCACCGCCTCGGCCGCGTTCTGGACCAGCGCCAGCACCGCGTGATGCACGTCGTCCTCGGGAGCCGCGACGCGCATCCCCTCGAGGCGCCCGACGGCGAAGTCCACCCGCCCGTCCACGGCACGGGTGGCGGCGTCCTCGAGGGCGCGGCCGACCGCGGCGGCGAGATCGCAGGTGCGGCCCCCGTGGCCGTGCCCGACGAGCCGGCCCGCCTCGGCCAGCCGCCGCACGAGCCCGGTGATCCGGCTCATCGCCGTGGCGCCCTCCTCGGCGGCCTCGAGCACCTCGGCGCGACGGGGACCGGGGTCGACGTTCTCCACGATGAAGCGGAGGTTGGCGGTCACCGCGGAGGCCGGGTTGTTCACCTCGTGTGCGATGCCGGCCGCGAACTGGCCCAGCGAGGCGAGGCGCTCGGCCTCGTGCAGAGCGGTCTGGGCCCGCCCCAGCATGCGGGTCCGCTCGGTGACCAGCACCTCCAGGCTCGCCCGCAGGCTGGCGAGCTCGCGAGCCTCCTGCACGAAGCGCGCGGTGGTGGTGGCCGCCACGGCGGCGATGGGGAGCACGAAGCCCGCGTCGAGGAGGTAGGGCGTGTTGATGACGCCGGCGGAGTTGAGGACGTCGTTCACCGCCATCGGGAACATGAGACCCACGGAGATGGCGTGGAACCCGGCGAGCGGCACTCCCTTGCGGTGCGCCTGGACGAAGCGGACGACCACCGGGACCATGCCCAGCATGGCGATGTACACGAGCAGGTCGCCGAGCGCAGTCGTCGAGACGTCCACGTAGACGAAGTGGCCGCCGAGGAGGACGTGCGCGCGCGCGGAGCGCACGTCGAAGAGCCGGTAAGGGAAGAGCGCCGCCGGCAGGGCCAGGGACGCGTAGAACACCCTCCACGCGGATGCGAGCCGCCGCGGCCTCCGCCGGGCGACGCCGTCGGCGTACGCCACCCACGCCGTCACGCCGAGGTAGGCGGCGACGAGCTGGAAGGACGACGTGACGGGCAGGAGACGGTCGGGCACGCCGACGTTCGTGACCACGCCCATGGCCGCATAGAACGACGCCGCCAGCGAGGCCCAGGCGAACCAGCGCTGGTGCTTCCAGCCCGGCGCGAGGGCCATCCGGAAGGAGAGCCCGGCGGCGAAGAGCCCGACCGCCACGGCGGCGGCCGGCGCGAGGGCGCTGAAGTTGAAAGGGTTCGTGAGCGACTCCTGTCGATGCCCCGGTGTCTGGGACCCACCGCAAGCACGTCCAGTGCCGACGCGACGCCGTGCAACCACCGGAAACTACGTATGTTTCCGGTCCGCTCGACAGGTCGAGCGACACTCGGGTACCGCCGACCCCCCGCGCCGCCTCACCGCCCGCTCACGAGCGCGGGAGTGCCCGACGAGGACCCTGCGGCACCCCGCCCGAGCTGCCCGCGATCGTTCGCGCCCCAGCACGCGACTCCTCCGTCGGAGCGCAGCGCGCAGCCGAATGCGGAGCCGGCCGCCACGTCGTCCGACGAGGGCAGCTCCGGCGTGCCGATGCCCAGCGCCGCCGGGGGTCCGCCCAGCTGGCTCGACGTGTTCGACCCGAAGCAGGTCGCGCCGTCGGCGACTCCGGTGGCGAGCACGCAGGTGTGGGCGCGGCCCGCGGCCAGGCGCGACGGGGTGGGCGCCGAGCCGAGGTCCACCGTGTGCGGCGTCGCGAACGAGGCCTGCGTGTTCTGGCCCGCGTCGGACTGGCCGTCGGAGTTCCCGCCCCAGCACTGCACCTCCGCCCCGGCGCCCGGATCGACCACCGCGCAGGTGTGGAACGCGCCGGCCGCCACCTGGAGCGCGCCCGCGCCGACCGCCAGCGCCGGCGCGGACTGGTCCGTCCCGCTCCCGTCGCCGACCTGCCCGAGCTGGTTGTCGCCCCAGCAGTACAGGGCCCCGCCGGCGATGGCGCAGGTATGCCGGTCGCCGACCGAGAGGACCTGGGCTGCGGCCGGCAGGGCCACCGCCGGACCGGGCCGCGTCCGGTCCAGGAGGTCTCCCGCGCCCAGCTGGCCCCAGGCGTTTCCGCCCCAGCACCGCACGTCCCCCGTGTCGAGGAGCGCGCAGCTGTGTCCGTACTCGCTGAACGGCCCGATGCTGGGTCCGCCGCCGGCTGCGATCGCGCTCGCGCCGGCGAGGCCGTCCACCTTGACCGGATCCGCCGAGGAGGTGGTCGTGCCGTCGCCCAGCTCGCCCGTGGCGTTGTCGCCCCAGCAGTAGACCTCGCCGCCCGCGACCGCGCAGGTGTGGAAGAAGCCAGCGGCGAGCGCGGTGGCCGCGGCGGGCAGCGCAACGGCCGCCGGGTGCGCGCGGTCGGTCACCGTCCCGTCGCCGAGCTGGCCGTGCTCGTTCGCCCCCCAGCACAGGACGCCACCGCCCTCCGCGACGGCGCAGGCGTGGCCGAAACCGGCGGAGACCGCGACCGCCTTCTCGCAGGCGTCGCCGCTGTGCAGCAGGCCTGGGTTGCACTCGATCGCGCAGGCGTGGGCCTCCGTGCAGACCGCCGAGGCGTCGGGCCCGGGCGGCGGACCCGCCGCGCAGTCCGCGCAGGTGGCGCCGCAGTGGGAGACGTCCTCGGCGACGCACTGGCCGCCGCAGCGCACCTCGCCCGAGGGGCAGGGCGTCTGGAGGATCTCGGGGTCGGCGCGATGGTCCACGAGCGAGTCGCTGCACCCGGCCACCCCCACCACGACGAGGAGGACCGCGCCGAGCGCGGCGAGGAGCGGGGTGGCGGAGCGTGCGAGCGCGCGTGCGGGGGCCGTCATCAGAACCCCCACAGGACGAGCGCCGAGGCGTGCCACCCGGGCAGGAGCGTGCGCTCGAAGTTCAGGTTGGCGAGCTGGTAGCCGACGCCGGCGTCGAGCCCCACGCGCAGGGGCCCGAGCGGCGCGGTCACCATCCCGGCGAGCCCGCCCCAGGCGATCGCCGAGCCGAAGCTCCGGCGATCCTGGAGCCGCTGCCATGCGTAGCCTCCCCCGAGCTCCGGACCGGCCTCGACGAGCACCGAGCCGGTGTTGAGCGGGTAGAGCGCCGCGGCGGCGGCGCCGAAGTAGACGAGGTCGAACTGCAGGCCGTGGTCGTCGACCGCGCCGGCGGAGTAGTCGAGGCGGACCCGCACGCCGATCGGCCCGACCTCCTTGCGCACGCCGAGGCGGATCGACGGCGTCATGCCCCAGCTCGATGGCCCGACGGTGCTCGCGCCGAACCCTCCGAAGACGAGGCCCGGCTTCGGCCCGCCCTTGAGGCGCGCCAGCTCGTAGCGCGTCGGCGCGAGCGGCGGGAGCACCTGGGTCGAGCGGGGCATGAGCGCGATGTCGGCCATCGCCCGCCCGTCCGCGGCGCGGCGCTCCACGCGGTACGACCCCGCGGGCAGGGCGAGCGTCACCGTCTTCGGGCCGCCGTCCACCTCGGCCACGATCTTCATGGGCCCGCGCAGGACGTAGGTGGCGCCCGGGTCGGGCGGGATGGCGAGCCGCGCGTCGGCGCGGCGGAGGTCCGAGAGCACGACGTCCCCGCGGCCGGACATGCGGAAGTCGTAGGTGGGGTGCTGCGGGCCCACGACGGTCGCCAGCGTCCCGGCCCGCGTGCGCGCCGCGGTGTAGCGGAACGCCTCGCCGAGCGTGACGAGGCCGTCGCCGTCGGCGTCGCCGGCGCCGCGCAGCGCGATCTCGAGGTGGTGCGTGAAGAAGCTGCCGCCCAGCGCGGCCGACTCCTGGGCCGCCTCGCCCACCGCGGTCGAGGCGACGAGCGCGGTCCCGTGCACCGGCTCGTCGGCCGGCAGGGCGAAGTCGAGGGCCGGCGCCGCGGTGGCGCCCTTCACCTGGGTGAGCAGGCCCGACTCGCACGCGTCGACGATCGCCACCCGCGCCTCGGCGGCGCTCCCCGCCACCCGGTCGCGCAGCTCGTCGAAGGGCAGGACGGAGCCGCCGAGCTCGAGCCCGCCCGCCGCGGCGTGGCCGGAGAAGAAGAAGACGAGGAGCGGGTGCTCGCCCGCCGCGCGCGCCGCGCGGATGCGGGCCTCCACCGCGTCGAGCGCCCGGCGCACCTGGGAGGCGTCGTCGCCGCGGAGGAGCACGGCGCGGTCCTCGTCGAAGTCGCCCAGCTCGACGAGGGTGCGCCGGAAGCGCTCCGCGTCGCGCTCCGCGAACCACAGGCGGGGCCGCGCCGGATCGCCGGCGTCGTTGCCCACCACCACGGCGAAGCGGGCCGTGGCGGTTCCCGCCCGTGCGGGACCGACGGCCAGCGCCACCGCCGCGAGGGCGGCGAGATGTGCTGCGCGCGGCATCGCTCGTTGCCTAACGTTCCTCCGTCAACGGCGCTTCTCGAGGAGAACCGTGGCCTGCAGCGCGCCGCGCGGCAGGTCGGGCAGGGTGCGCAGCGAGCGCACCGAGGCCTCGCCACCCGGGGCCGCCGTGCGCGCGATCCGCTCCACCTCCGAGAACGGCAGCGGGGACGGCGTGCACACGGCGAAGACCCGCTCGGGCCCCGGCGTGCCGTCGAGCATCGCGCCCCCGGGAAGGACGGTGTCGCCCTTCACGCTGGGCGGATCGCCGATGGCCGGGTGGAGCCGGGAGACCTGGCCGGAGGCGTCGACCGAGAGCAGCCAGAGGTGGCAGGCCTGGGCGGCGCGGACCTCGAAGCGGAGCGCGGCGTCGGGCGCCACCACCTGGCCGTCGCTCGCCGCCCGCGCGCTCTCCCCGCCCCCGTCGCGCACGTACACCGCGAGCGCGAGCCCGCCCTTCACGCCCACGTAGTCGGGTGGGGGCGAGCCGGTCCGCACGAGAAGGAGCACCACGGCGGCCGCCGCGAGGGCCGGGATCGGCGCCAGCATCCAGGCCCTCGGGCGCCAGGGCCGGCTCCGCTCCACCACCGCGTCGAGCGTGGCGGGGAAGACCTCCCGGCGGAAGGTGTCCGCCGAGCGGAGCGCCTCCTCGAGCCGCGCCGCGCAACCCTGGCAGGCCTCGGCGTGGCGCTCGAGCTCCGGCCGTGGCGCGTGCAGGTGGCGGAGGATGTCCAGCTCGGAGGGGCAGCGCCCCGCGGCGGTGGCGAGGCCGGTCACGTGGCACCCCCCGCGAGGAGCGCCCGCGCCTGGAAGAGGAAGCGCGCGAGCGTGCGCTGGACGGTCTTGCGCGAGATGCCCAGGGCGCCGGCGAGCTCCTCGTGCTCGAGCCCGTCCACGAGCACGCCCACGGCGATGGCCTGCGTGCGCGCGTCGAAGCGGGAGAGCACCTCGCGCGCCAGCCGGCCGTCGGGCAGCGAGGGCGTCTCCGCCGCCACGAGCTCGAGGGCCTCGTCGTTGGCGGGCGGTCGCCGCCGCATGCGCGTGTTGCGCGCCTGGTTGAGGCAATGGTTCGTCGCCACCCGGTAGATCCACGGAAGCGCGCCGTCGGGGTCCGACAGCCGGTCCGCGTTGCGCACGAGCTTCACGAACACCTCCTGCGTCGCGTCCCTCGCCGCCTCGGGATCCCGGAGCAGCCGGAGACACCGGTGGTACACCGCCGGGCCGAATTCCCGGTAGAGCCGTGCCACGCGCTGTGCGTGCTCGTCGGCCTTGCGCACGATCCCTTTTCCCCGTCCCGCAGCCTTAACGGGATGCGAGGGGCCCGCAAGGTCGTACACCCGCGGGGCCACCGGGAAGGGACACGGGAAGGTCGCCAGCCCCGGCTTCAACGCGGGCGATGGCCGGCCGATTCTCCCGCGGCCGGGTGGGCGCCGGCCTCGCGCTCCGCGGCCGGCGCGCTCTCCCCGGAGCGGTCGAGCGCCACCTTGAACAGCACGGGGCCTGCGAGCTCGTTCACCGACACGACCGCGACGGCCAGCGCCGCGAAGGCCGCCCCGAACGAGGGGAACTCCGAGGCCACCTTCGCCGCGATGCCGAGGGCGAGCCCCGCCTGGGAGACCAGGCCGGCGAAGCCGAGGCGCCGCACCGCAGGCGGGTCGTCCGCGAAGCGGGAGGAGATCCGCTGCGCGCCCCAGGCGAGGCTCGCGCGCGCGCCGGCGAGGAGGAGCGCGGCCGGCCAGAGCGAGGCCAGGAGCGGCAGGTCGAGGTGCGCCCCGGCGGTGGCGAAGAAGACGACGTAGACGATCTCGCCCGCCCGCTCGACCTCGCGAAGGAGCGCCGGGCCCTGCCGCGAGAGGTTCTGCACCACGAAGCCGGCCACGATGAAGATGAGCAGCCACTCGAAGCGGAGCCAGGAGAAGAGCTGCGTGAACACGAGCCCGAGCGCGAGCAGGACGAGCAGGACCTGGCGGCCCACGAGCTTCAGGTAGAGGACGAGGGCGAGGCCGAGGGTGGTGCCGAGCGCGACGGACCCCAGGATCTCGTGCCCCATCTCCCCGAGCGCCTCGAACGAGAGCCCGGTGCCCGGCTCGAGGAGCGGGCGGACTCCGGTGAGGGCCAGCGCGAGGGCCACGACCACGACCACGTCCGAGGTCATGACGAAGTTGAGGGTGTGCGACGCGAGCGGCCCCCGGGCCCTCGTCTGGGCGAGGATGCCGAGCGTCGCGGACGGGCTCCGGGTGATGGCCGTGACGCCCCAGAGGATGCCGACGCCGGCCGCCGCGGCGGCGGGCAGCGCCGCGGCGAATGGCACGATCGGGCGCACGAGGAAGAACACCGCCGCCATGCCGACGACGCCGACGAGGTTGTGCCAGAGCGTGGCCCAGCCCAGGCCGCGCAGCGCGCCGCGGAGCTCCGCCGTGCGGAGCTCGGCGCCGCCCGCGAGCGCGATGAGCGCCAGGGCGAGCGTGTTCACCACCTGGAGATCCTCGACCGCGCGGTGGCCGACCACGCCGAGCACGTGGGGTCCCATGACCGAGCCGGCCACGAGGAACGCGGTGAGGTGCGGGAAGCCGACCGGCTCGAGGGCCGACGCGAGCGCGGTGCCCGCGACGAGCAGGAGCCCGAACGCGCCGACGCTCCCCGCGAAGCCGGGGTCGCCGGGGACGGCCCGCGTGACCGCGGAGGCGAGCGCCACGATGGCGAGCCCCGCCGCGGCTCCGGCGAGCTTCGCGAGGGTCGGCCGGCCGCCGGCGCTCACGGCCCCGCCTCCGGGAGGGCCGCAGGCGCACCGCCCGCGGGAGGCCGGGCCTCGAGCGCACCCGCGCGCCCGAGCGCGCGCCGGAGCGCGGTCGGCGAGAGGAGCTCCCCGGCGACCACCGCCGCCGCGGCGCAGGCGAGCACGGCGCCTCCGGTCCCTCCCGGTGAGCGCAGCGAGGCGACGAGGCCCACGCACATGGCGAACGGCCCCGGCGAGGCCAGCGCCGGACCGAGCGCGAGCGCCGAGCGGCGGAGCGGAGGCGAGGCCGCCGCGAGCGCGAGCGAGGACACGACCTTGCCGGCGAGGAGCGCGGCGATCGCCGCGGCCGCGATCGGCAGCAACCCGGGCCGCGCCAGCGGGTCGACCAGGCTGCCCGCCACGACGAGCGTGGGCAGCAGGACCGGCCGCTCCAGCCTGTCGGCGAGGCTCGCCAGGCGCTCGCGCGACCCCGAGGCCATCGCGGTCGTGCGGCCCAGCGCGTAGGCCGAGGCGATGAGCGACAGCCCCAGCCACGTGGCGAGCCCGGCCACGACGAGCGTCGTGCCGAGGAGCGTGGCCGCGATCGCGTCGTCGCGCGCGTCGAGCCGGACGAGCAGCGCGGCGCCGAGCCCCACCACGGCACCGAGGGCGAGCGATGCCACGCCGGCGCCCACGAGGCCGGCCGGCTCCCGGACGAGCCCGACGGCCGAATGCGCCGACAGGGCGGAGAGCACGATCACCGGCGCGAGGTCGTCGGCGAACGTGAGGTCGCCCAGCAGCTGGGCCACCGGGCCGCGGGCGCCCTGGCGCTCCACCGCCCAGCGCATCGCGCTCCGGCTGGTGGCCGCCAGCGCCGCCGCGACCCACAGGGAGAGGAGGAGATGGTCGCGGCCGCCGAGGAAGGCGGTGCCCTCCCGCCAGGCCAGCGTGGCGGCCACGGCGGCCGCCACGAGGAGGAACGGAGGGAGCACGAGGAGGACGGCGGCGAGCTGCCGGGCCGGCGCGAGCTTCCGGCCCGCTGCGCCGTGCTCGAGCCCGACGATGGCCGCGAGCCAGGCGACGCCTGCGCCCGCGAGCGGCGCGAGCGCGCCGGTGATCTCGCGCGACACGAGGCCGAGCACCGCCGGCCCGACCACGAACCCCAGCGCCACCCACTCCGCCCCGGAGGCGAGGCCCTGCCCGCGCGAGGTGTTCCTCGGCCCGACGAGCCCTCCCAGCCACGCCACGGCCAGGAGGACGAGCAGCGCCCAGAGGCCGCTCACCGCCCGCGCTCCGGGCCGGCCGGGCGCACCCGGATCGGATGGACGAGCGTCAGCAGGTGCGGGATGCGCACCACCGCCCCGCCCTCCTCCTCGAGGCGCACGTCGCGCAGCGTGACCTCCACGACGCGCCCGCTCCGGCCCGCCACCTCGGCGTGGTCGCCGGGGCGCATCGAGCGCCCGTACACGGCGAAGATCCCGAGGATGAGGTTCCCGGCGAGCGGCGCGGCGCCCAGGCCGCCCGCGAGCAGCGCCGCGAACGCCACGCCCCTGAGCCCGCTCTGCACGCCCAGGCCGAGCAGGTCGGGCAACACGATGATCGCCGCCACGACGAGCGCCGTCCGCACGAGCGCGCCGGTGGGCCCGGCCAGCTCCCGCGGGACCCACGACGTGCCGCCGCCGCGGGCGATGGCCTCGAAATGCAGGCGCACCGCCCGGAGCGTCACGCCGAGCACGCCCGCGGCCACGGCCAGCACCACCAGGACGGGCAGAGCGGCCCCCAGCCGGCCCGCGAGGCTCGCCGCCGGATCGAGCAGCGCCTCGGTGAGCTTCGATCCCAGGGGGCGCGTGCGGTCGAAGAGCGACGCCGCGAAGAGCAGCCACCCGTAGAGCAGCGCGAGCTGGAGGGCGATCCCGCCCAGGCGTGCGAGGAGCGGCAACCAGGTCCGGACGGACGCCGGGCTCACCACCTCCACGCCACCGACCGTCAGCGCCGGGACGGCGCGCTCGCCGGACTCGATGCGAGCCGAGAGCGCCGCCGCGCCCGCGCCCAGCCGGCGCGCGAGGAGGAACGCCACCAGGGCCGAGAACACCAGCATCGAGAGCGAGTAGACCGTTCCCTGTGCGTGGACCCGCAGATCCTCCTCGGCCACGGCCTCTCCCACCGCGCCGGCGACGCTCGCCGCGAGCGCCGCCGCGTCGGGGAACCCGGCCGCGAGCGCGTCGTCCGGGCCGAGCGCGAGGATGGCCTCGTCGCCGAGCCGGACCGTGGCGCGCTCGCCCTGGCGCTGGACGGAGGCTTCGCGCTCCCCCGCGGCGAAGGCGCGCGCGAGCGCCTCGCTCGCGACGCGCGCCCGGGCGTCCGCCTCCGTCCCGTCGAGCGCGGCGGAGATCTCGGCGATCCGGATGCCCCGCAGGCGCAGGTGATGAGCTGCGGGCGCGCGATCGGAGGGCTCCGCCGCGCGCGCGGAGGCGAGGCCCGCGAGCGCGACGGCGAGCGCGACGAACGCGCTTGCCCTCCCGCGAGCGCCCGGTGACGTGCCGCGGGGAGCCGAGGATGGGTGCGTGCCGTTCATGCGGCCTTCCCGAGGTGGTCGGATCGGGGCTCGCCCGGCGCGGCCCGCGGCAGGATGAGCCTCAAGAGCGCGTAGCCCGCGATGCCGGCGAGGAGCGAGCCCAGGAGGATGCCCAGCTTCGCCGAGGCGACGAGGGCCGGGTCCGCGAACGCGAGCGAGGCGACGAAGATCGACATGGTGAAGCCGATGCCGGCGAGGACGGAGGCCCCGTACACGTGCCGGAGCGTGACGCCCTCGGGAAGCGTCGCGAGGCCCAGGCGTACCACCAACCAGGACGCGGCGGTGATGCCGACCTGCTTGCCCACGAAGAGGCCCACCACCGTCCCGAGCGCCACCGGGTGGCGGAGCGCCTCGGCGACGCCAACGCCCTCCAGCCTCACGCCGGCGTTGAAGAGGGCGAAGGTCGGCAGCACCACCCAGGTCGAGAACGGATGCAGCGCGCGCTCGATCGCCACGGCCGGGGGGCGGAAGCGCTGCGCGGCCTCGTGCAGGCGCTCCAGCTGCTCGAGCCGCGCCGAGTCGTGCACCAGGGACTCGCGCGACAGCGGCCCGGACTGCAGGGCCTGGAGCGCCTCCCCCGCGCCGGAGAGGAACGTCTCCGGATCGATGCGCGAGCGGACCGGGACCAGCATCGCGATGAGGATGCCCGCCACGGTGGCGTGCACGCCGGAGACGAGGACCGCTCCCCACACGGCCACCACGAGGATGGCGTAGGGCCCGACCGAGCGGATCCGGACCTGGCGTCCCACCAGCCAGAGCAGGAGGAGGAGCCCCGCCGCGCCGGCGAGGGCCGGGAGCCTCACCCCCTCGGTGTAGAAGACGGAGATGATCGTCACCGCGCCGAGGTCGTCGGCGATGGCGAGCGCGGTGAGGAAGACCTTGAGGGCGAGCGGCACGCGCGATCCGAGCAGCGCCAGCACCCCCAGCGCGAAGGCGATGTCGGTGGCCACGGGAATGCCCCAGCCGTGGCCGCCTTCCCCGCGACCGTTGAACGCGGCGTAGAGGAGGGCGGGCGCGACCATGCCCCCGAGCGCGGCGACCACGGGCAACGTCGCGGTCTTCCGCGTGGAGAGCCTGCCGAGCACCACCTCTCGCTTGATCTCCAGCCCCACCACGAAGAAGAAGACGGCCATGAGGCCGTCGTTCACCCAGTGGTGGAGATCGAGCGAGAAGGCCGTCGGTCCGAGCGTGAATCCGAGCCGCAGGTGCAGGAGCGCGTCGTAGCTGCTCGCGGCCGGGGAGTTCGCCCAGGCCATCGCCACGACGGTGGCGGCGAGCAACGCCACGCTGCCCGCCGCCTCCCAGGCGATGAACCTCTGCAACAGGCTCCAGTCGCGGCGGGGGGGCGCGGACAGGCAAACCTCCTTCGAACCGGCGTTACGGGGCGGGACGGGCGGATGCTATGTGTTTCCCGGCGCGGGGCGCAATCGCGATCCGCCGCCACCGACCCGAGTGCCACGACGACCCAACCCTCCGGATCCCGAACCCGTCGTGGCTCTCGCCTCGCGCGCGGAGGCCTCGAGGCGCCGGCTGCGGCGCGTCTTCCTGGAGGGCTTCGTCGCCCTCGACGTCGCCGAGCCCCTCGTCTCGTTCGACGCCGAGCGCCCGGCCGCCGAGGTGCGGGCGTTCCTCCAGGCGCACGACTTCGACCGGGCCGGCGTGCGGCGCGACGGCCAGGTCGCCGGCTACGCGGACCGGATCGCCCTCACCGGCGGACGGTGCGGCGACCACCTCGTCGCGTTCGCGCCCGACGACCTCGTCCCCGATACGGCGCCGCTCCTCGAGGCCATCCAGTCGCTGGGGGTGAACCAGCGCTGCTTCGTCACCGTGCTGGGGCGGCCCGCGGCGATCGTCACGCTGCAGGACCTCGAGAAGCCGCCGGTGAGGATGTACCTCTTCGGGATGATCACGCTGCTCGAGATGGTGCTCGCCCGCACGGTGGACGACGCCTTCCCGGCCGAGACCTTCCGACCCCTCCTCGCCCCCGGCCGCCTCGCGAAGGCGGAGGCGCTCCGCGAGGAGCGGCGGCGGCGTGGCGTCGAGAGCCGGCTCGTGGACTGCCTCCAGTTCGCCGACAAGGGCCAGCTCGCGCTCAGGATCCCCGGGCTCGCGGACCGCATCGACCCGGGCACCAGCCGGAAGGCCGCGCTCAGGGCGCTGAAGGAGCTGGAGTCGCTCCGGAACGACCTCGCCCACGCCCAGGAGTTCGTGGCCGACGCCTTCGAGCGCATCGTGGTGTTCACCGGCCGGCTGGACCGCCTGCTCGAGACCCTCTAGCGAGCCCGCGTCCGCCTCCGCCGCGCGCGTGACGGGGGGAATCCAGATCCCGACGTGCGTGACTGGCCTGGATTCCCCCCCGGGCGGTCCCCCCGCCTGCTGGATGGTCCTTCAGTACCCGCCGCCGCCGTTGCCGGGTCCGCCTCCGGCGCAGGCGACCGTCACGTCGTGCATGTGGAGGTCCGTCGTGGTGGAGGTCACGGTGACCGAGCTCCCGGCGAGGACCTGCTGGAGCTGCGCGCCGGTGAGGCTGATCGTGTGGTCGTGGGCCGCCGAGCCCTGGATCGAGTACAGGTGGTCGGCGATCGGGTCCATGAAGTCGGCGGTCGGCACGTCGAGCGCGTGGCCGTGGTTGTTGGTGATGTTCGACGCCGTCCCTCCGGCCACGCTGCAGTCGCCCTTCGAGTCCTTGTTCCCGCAGGCGGCGAGCGCCGTTCCCGCGCCGACGTACGCGATGAGCTTCACGAACTCCCGTCTGCCCTGGTCCATCGCTCGGCCTCCGTTCCTTCGCCCCACACCCGTGAGCGGGTCCTCGAGGGACGGCCCCCGCCGGGCCGTGCCGCCAGCCTCACCTGAGCCTCGTTCTCCTCCGTGGACCGCGCCTGCCGCGCTCGGCGGCGGGCGCGGTGCCCCCGGGGGTGTGGACTCCATCCCGTCACACGGCGACGGGGCAGAAAGTCGCCCACATCCTGCGCACGATGGCGACACGGGTTTGCGATGGCCAGGACCGCCAGTGAAATGCGTGCCTTCGCCGCCAGCGAGGCCTTCTTCGATCACCCGCCCGAGATCGATCTCGGCGGGCTCTTCACGCTCGCGCGTGCGCGCGATCGGGCCGAGATCGTCGAGGCGCTCTCGCGGGCGACGGAGCACTGCGTCCTCGCGCTGTCCCCGGAGCTGGCCCGGAGCATCGGCCTCCAGCTGGGCGTCCGCTGGATCGTGGACGGGAGCCTCGTCCCCTTCAGCTGGGAGCTCCGCGCCGGGTGAATCCGCGGACGCCACGGCTCCGCGGCATGTTGTCGCGGAGCCCGGGCCGCGGTTCCCCGTTCGCGGCCCGGACGTGACTTTACGGCCCGTAGGACCGCCCACGGTGCCGTGTCCCAAGCTCTCGTCTCAATGGGGGCAACCCCCGGGTGATAGCGTGTCGGCTCACCTCCCCAGGGTGGAGAAAAAATGACGACGCGCCTTCGTTGGCTGCAGGGCCTCGCCGTAGCCGCCTCGCTCCTCGTTGCGGGCTGCGCGAAGGAGAAACCGGACTGCGCCGGCGGCTCGACGAAGTGCGGCGAGGTCTGCGTCAACACCGCCACCGACAACCAGAACTGCGGCGCGTGCGACGTGGCCTGCGATCCCGGGCTCGTGTGCTCGGCGGGCAGCTGCCAGGTCACCTGTCAGGCCGGCCTCGTCGACTGCGGCGGCCGGTGCATCGACCCGCTCCAGGATCGCGACCATTGCGGCGCCACCGGCGACTGCACGGGCGCGGACGCCGGCGCCGTCTGCCAGTCCGGCGAGGTGTGCAGCGCGGGCTCCTGCCAGCTCGCCTGCCAGACCGGCCTCGTCGACTGCGACGGCACCTGCATCGACCCGCAGCGCGACCCCGACCACTGCGGCGCCTCCGCCGACTGCACGGGCGCCTCGGCGGGCGTCGCATGCCCCGTCGGCCAGTCCTGCTCCGCCGGCGCCTGCTCCTGCCCGGCCGCCACGCCCGACGCCTGCGGCTCGGGCGCCTCGGCCTTCTGCACGACGCTCGCCACCGACCCCCAGAACTGCGGCTCCTGCGGCAACGTCTGCGTGCCCGGCCAGATGTGCTCGAACGGCGTGTGCGAGCAGACCTGCTCCGCCGGCCAGACCGCCTGCACGCTCGGCGTGCAGGGCTACTGTGCCGACACGCAGAAGGACCCCAACAACTGCGGCGACTGCGGGACGACCTGCCCGGCCGGCGAGGGCTGCACGAGCGGCACCTGCGCGTGTCCGGCCGCCACGCCCGACGGCTGCGGCACCGGCGCCTCGGCGTTCTGCACGAGCTTCCAGACCGATCCCCAGAACTGCGGCTCCTGCGGCCACGCCTGCGCCGCCGGCCAGCGCTGCTCCAACGGCACCTGCAGCCAGAGCTGCTCCTCGGGCCAGACCGCCTGCCCGCCGGCGAGCCCCACCTACTGCGCGACGCTGGGCACCGACGCGTCCAACTGCGGGACGTGCGGCACCTCCTGCCCTGCGGGCCAGACCTGCTCCGGCAGCGCCTGCCACTGCCCGACCGCGACACCGGACGCCTGCGGCGCGGGCGTCTCCGCGTTCTGCACGAGCTTCCAGACCGACCCCCAGAACTGCGGCTCCTGCGGCCACGCCTGCGCCGCCGGCCAGCGCTGCTCCAGCGGCGTCTGCAGCCAGAGCTGCTCCTCGGGCCAGGCCGCCTGCCCGCTCGTGAATCCGACCTACTGCGCGACGACGCAGACCGATCC
>Ga0335084_10002458_pt1 | contig 17833 bp, 24 predicted proteins | sample Lox_Sample_44_FD_206721 | JGI IMG/M metagenome (GOLD analysis project Ga0335084, IMG submission 206721) | Soil microbial communities from Loxahatchee National Wildlife Refuge, Florida, United States - Lox_Sample_4.4 | ecosystem: Environmental > Terrestrial > Soil > Wetlands | place: USA...
CCATACCTTCTTTTCTGCCATTTGAGTTAACTTTGGATTGCGTGTCCAAAAATGGGCAACTTTCTTGTAGGTCTCCAAGGGTTTACCGATCTCTTTCTTTCTTAAACCTCCACTATAGAATTTAACGCCGTATCGAAGCTTGAACGCATTATCATGGTTATTGTAAGCTTTTTCCCAGTTTCTCTCATTGAAGGCTTCTCGGAGAGCACCCATTATAGAAAACTTCACATTTATAGTAATATTGTCATCTACTCTAAATTTATCAGAGGTTTTTTCTAGAGATACATCACTTATCGAGTTTTTATCGCTTGTCAACTATTGGTAATGATTTATATCCTCAATAAGTATTTTTTTGACTTACATGGATGTTCAACTAAAAAAATCCTCCTCTAAGGAAGTTCATTTGGACATAACAAAATCAGACATCAGCACTCTATACATAGTCCAACATGAGCTACTCAAGGATCCTGCGGTAGAATTTGCGGGTGTAATTCTGAAACATCCTCTCACTAAGGAATTCGCGATGCGCGTAAATACATCAAAGGGAAATCCAGTGAAAGAAATTGAGAAAGCAATAAAATCTGCCTTAGATTATTCTGACCAACTAAGAAAAGCAATACAGTCAAAAATCAAAGGTGTTTAAATGAAGTTCTGTCCTAAATGTGAAGCACGTTTAAAGATAGATAGCTCTGACTCTGAATTTGTTTGTCCTAAGTGTGGGTATAGTGAAAAAGGTACAAAAACTACAAAACAGGTAAAAATGGAAGGCAGTTCCACTATCAACGTATTAGATGAGAAAGACAAATCAGAATCTCTACCTGTAATTAAGATTGAATGTGGTAAATGTGGACACAATGAAGCTGTCTGGTGGATGCTTCAAACAAGAAGTGCAGATGAACCTACCACTCAGTTTTATCGGTGTGTCAAGTGTAGCTTTACTTGGAGAAACTACGCATAAGGTTTAACTTGAACATTCTGGAGATTTGAGTAAGTTTGGTATTTTCTGCAAAGACCGGAGGTTCTGATGAATGGAAAGCAGTAATATCTGCCATATCAACTCTAGTTGAAGAGGCAACCTTCGAAGCTACAGGTGAGGGAATCGCGTTTAGAGGAATGGATCCATCCCATGTGGCACTAATTGATATTGCATGGCCTAATTCTGCGTTTGAAAAATACATTTGCGACCAAGATGTAAAATTTGGGGTAAGGATAGATGAATTTTCAAAACTAATCAAAAGAGCAGATAAGAAAGATAGCATAGAAATAAGCATTTCGGATGATAATCTGCTGCTTGTCACAATAGGCAAGAACAAAAAATACAAGATGAGATTAATAGAAAGCTCTGCCACCGATACGCCTCTCCCAAAGATTGCGTATAATGCAAAGGTGGGAGTTACCTCTGCAGAGTTTGACAAGATACTTGGAGATATACAAGTAGTATCAGAATATCTATCAATCAATGCAAACCCAACCAAAGCAGAATTTTCAGGACGAGGTGATTCTGGAGAAGCAGTGGTAACCTTAGAAAAAGGAATGCCTGAGATGCCAGAGATAGAGACCAAAGAAGAAAGTACTGCAACATACAGTCTAGAATATCTTAATAGTATAGTCAAGGCAGTAGGTACGGTCGCGGGTACAGTAATCTGCGAATTTTCAAGTAAAATGCCATTAAGGCTAGAATTTAAGGTAGCAAATGTAGGCAGGATTCATTTTTACCTTGCTCCAAGAGTAGAAAGTTAAAAGAATTTAAGGATAATAAGGCGAGGTTATACTGATTTGAAACTTGTCCTAAAGTTTGGCGGAACATCTGTCTCTTCACCTTCGAATATACATCATGTAGCCAATTTAATAAAAACACTTTCTAAAGAACATAAAATAATTCCAGTTTTTTCTGCAATAAGCGGTGTTACAGACGATCTAATTCGTATAACAAACCTGATTCAAAATGGGAACAAAGAAGCTGCTAATTCGTTAGCAAAGAAAATTATCAAGATGCATAACGATATTGCAAGTAAGTGTGTAAAGAGCTCAAAAATAAGAAAAGATTTGATGAGCAAGATGAAGGCTGATCTTGATGAGTTTGAAGACCTGCTGCATGGAATGTTACTACTTGGAGAAGTAACCTCACGCTCATCTGACTATTTGGTTTCATTTGGAGAAAGATTATCAATTAATTTAGTGGCTTTTACTCTAAATGATATTGGTGTAAAAGCTATTCCAATGACAGGAAAAGAAGTAGGAATAGTTACTGATTCTAACTTTGGAGGAGCGAAGCCTCTTATGGATACAACTAGACTACATGTATCACATACAGTTGAAGATCTTTTACAGAAAAAAATCATGCCCATAATCGGGGGATTTGCTGGTGCAGATCAACATGGGAATATCACCACATTTGGTAGAGGCGGATCTGATTATACTGCAACAATCATAGCCTCAAGCATCAAGGCTGATGAAGTCTGGTTAATGAGTGATGTCGATGGTCTGATGACAACTGATCCAAAGATTGTAAAGAGTGCTAAACTGATAAAAGAGGTATCATATATCGAGGCGATGGAAATGGCCTTATTTGGTGCAAAATATATCCATCCAAGAGCACTTGAACCACTAGTTACAAAAAAAATTCCTTTACGTATAAGAAACACCTTTAATGTAAATAATCCAGGTACGCTGGTTACTGGTACACCACAACTAGATACTCAAAGGACAGTCAAATGTGTAAGCACAATTAGGCACACCGGATTAATTGATGTTAGAGGAGGGAGTATGGTTGGTGCCCCAGGTACTGCAGCTACAATATTTTCAATTCTTGCAAAGGCAGGGATTAACATTATGATGATATCTCAAAGCCCATCAGAATCATCCATTTCAATTATCGTAAAGAAAAATGATTTGGACAAGGCTGTAAATTCATTGGAGATGAACTTACTTGGAAAGATTATCAAGAAAGTAGATGTAACAGTTGATGTTTCGATAATAGCCCTAATTGGTTCTGGGATGAGAGGAATAACAGGAGTTGCATCCAAAGTATTCACAGCCGTGGCAAGGAAAGGAGTTAATGTAATAATGATTGCACAGGGTTCATCAGAGCTAAATCTTGCCTTTGTAGTCAAAGACGCTGATTGTAATGCGGCAGTTCAAGCATTGCATGATGAATTTGAACTTGGAAAGTCTAGCTAAACTTGTTCTAAAAGCATATTTATGTAAATTATGCAGTCAGATCTTATGAATAGATTTTTACTTCTAACAATTATCCTTATAGTGGGATCCTTATTAGCTTCGATTCCTTTATTTAGCCAGCTTGCTAACGCTGGTTCTGCAAAGAAAATTCAATTTACGCAAACATTAACATCAACACAAGATCCTGGTCAAGGTCACAGTAATGAACAGATGGTAGTTCTTTTACCACCAAACAGCGGTTCTATTTATCATGGTTCGTTAACATACAGTTCTAGTCAACCAATTCAAGTAGTTATATTGCATCAAATTGATAAGAGCGAATCTAAAGGTCAGTCTACTTGGACTGTAGACGGTAATACAATTTATGCTCAAACAGTAATTGATCTAGGTTCTGGTGGCAGCGTAGATTTTACAGGTTCCGCTCTTGGATTGCGTTCAACAAATTCTAGCCAATTTACTGTTACTGTAAGCATAGATGGTTGGGTGAGAGCAATGAATCCTCAAGCAATTCAAAAGATAAATCCCATTATAACTGGGAACTATACCCTCAAACTTCCAAACACTACAATTCCAATTAAAATACCCTTACATGAAGGGCTAGTAAACGGGAAGACAGTTTACTATATCATAACTGATTCTAGCAACATTCTTGTAGCCAATCAAATCTCCGACAAGCAAAACTGGCATGTAAATTTGTCTCCTCAACTAGCTCGCGTTCCATCAACATCATATAACAATATTTACATCTTTAGTAATGGAATTGAAGGTAATGGAACACGCGGATTTCAAGATGACGTCCTATCATTTACTCCTTCTGATAAGCAATCCAGTCCACTAAGTAGGGTGGTCCAAGCAACATGGAACATAGGTAGAAACGCGATATTTCTTAATTCTACACAAGCAATTCTTGATGCAAACATGACGGGAAAAATCAAGCTCACAATAACTGATACCATCATAAATAATCCTCAAGTAGCTTGGGGCAATGATGGATTGGGTGTAAGAGATAACAGGGTCTTGTCAGACCAGACATCGTATGTAGGGGGTCAGGTTCTTGATGTTAATACATCGAATATGACAGTAACATTAGTGGGACATCGTGGCTGGGGTCCAGATGGTAAGACAATGTATTATGTAGTTTTAGCGGCAACCCCAGAAGGACCTTCACAATCAATGAAAATTCAATACGTGTCTATACTATCGTCTTTAGAACCACTTGCAAGAGACCTTTATCAATTTGGTAATGGATTCAAGGGAGCAGGACCATTTGGTTATCAAGAGGGAATAACAGATGCCCAGCCTGGAGATCCTACATACATTCCTATATGCAAAGTTTCTATGGTCACTTGGAAAGATCCTCAAAATGCCAAGATTTTAGAAAATATCAATGATGTAAATTCTGAAACATCTTCAGGCACCATAACTGTACAAACTGCTTCTGTATTTAATCAAGACTATGTTCTTGATTGTCCAATAGTAACAAATCCATAAAAATTATCAAAAGGGATAAATTTACTTTGAGGATCCTTTAACAGTAATGACTGGAAAGTTGTATATCGTAGGTGTGGGGCCAGGTCATCACGATCATATGACTTTTCGAGCAAAGCAAGTAATTGAAGAAAGCAATACAATAGTTGGATATGAGACATACGTTAATTTGGTTGAAGATCTAATTGATGGCAAGGAAGTTCACAGATATGCAATGACTCAAGAAGTTGAAAGAGCACACCAATGCATAGATCTTGCAAAATCTGGAAAGATTGTGTCTCTCGTATCTAGTGGAGATCCTGGAATATATGGAATGGCAGGACTAATTTATGAGATCTTGGCAGAAGAAGGATGGGACAGAAAAACAGGTCTGTATGTTGAGATCGTACCTGGTGTATCATCACTCAACTCTTGCGCAGCATTGGTAGGATCTCCATTAATGACTGACTTTGCCGTAGTAAGTATGAGTGATTTGCTTGTACCTTGGGAAATAATCATAAAAAGAGTGGAAGCAGCTGCTCAAGGGGATTTTGTAATCGTAATTTACAATCCTGCGAGTAAGAAGAGAATTCATCAGCTACAGGACGCAAGAAAAATATTGCTAAAATACAGATCCCCTACTACACCAGTAGCTATTGTAAAAGGTGCATATAGAGAATCTCAGGAAATTGTTTTAACAGATCTAGAAAACATGGAACAACACCAGGATAAGCTTGGAATGATTACTACAGTAATAATTGGCAATTCTTCTACATTCAAATACAAAGACATGATGATAAACCCTCGTGGTTATACATCAAAATACAATATAGTAGAACCACAAAAAACCATAAGATAACATGTCAGTCCATATAGGACTTACCTTGCCACAAGGTTGGTTAGATGAGTTTCCTAGCAACGATCCCCATAAACAATTTCTCTTTTCAAAAAATACTGCATTAAGGGCTGAAAAACTTGGATTTGAGGCAGCATATGTATATGATCATCTTATTCCATATCCAGGAGATAACCGTAACGGTTCATTTTTTGAAGCCTACACACTTCTCTCAGCAGTAGCTGGAATAACCTCAAAAATAAGAATAGGACAGGTAGTAACTTGCAATTCATATCGACACCCCTCTCTATTAGCAAAAATAACATCAACGCTTGATGCAATCAGTAACGGAAGATTAGAGTTTGGTATTGGAGCAGGATGGTTTGAGTATGAATACAACTCCTATGGATTCAAGTTTGACAAACCAATAACAAGGATTGAACAACTTGATGAATCTCTTACTATAATCAAAAAGATGTGGCAAAATGAGAAATCAAGCTTTCAAGGAAAACAATACTCCATTAAAAATGCAATTTGTAATCCAAAACCAATCCAGAAGCCTCATCCACCAATAATGGTGGGAGGATCAGGAAGGAAGCTAATTAACGTAGTAGCCAAACATGCCACGAGGTACAATCATCCGTTTGGTACACCTGAAATTTTGGAAGCAAAAATAGCTCTTCTAAAAAATAGCTGCAAATCAATTAAGAGAGACTTTGAGGAGATTGAAAAGTCTGTATTGCTTCGAGTCCTAGTAGGAAAGGATAGGGATGAAGTTAAAGAGATTGTGACAAAACTAAAAAAGAAAAATGAATCTGTTGCAGAATTTATCATGCGCTCAAGAGACAGTATAGCACTAGGTACTCCAGATGAAGTAAGTAACTATCTACAACAATACTTGAGAATTGGAATAAGCTATTTTATCATCAACTTTATTGGATTGTCAAAATCTCTTGAAATGCTATCTTTATTTTCCAAAAAAGTGAGGCCTACTCTCAAGTAGTATTTTGTATTGCTTCAGAAAGTTCTTTTGTTAAAACAATCTTCTCTCTTATTGGTCTAATTATATCTGAAACATATTTTGAGACTGTAGATTTTAGATCTGACGGATGTAATTTTTTTTGAGCAAAATCATTTTCCATTTGTTGATAGCTTGTATACATAATATTGCCACCAAATTTCTCTGGCCTTTCTACTATAACTTCGTTAAATTCATGAAATACAACATATTTTGAGATCTCAAGTATAGGATTTTTGTCAATCACTCCTTCAGGACACCATGCTTTTTTGAATTTCGAGTCTATCTCTTGGTCTGAATCATGAATAAATATACCAGATGAGGATTTTGATTTACTCATCTTGCTTGTTATGAACTCTGAATCAGAATCCAAACCAGACTCAGGCTCGCCAAGTCCTGCAAGAATATGATGATGAACTGCAACTGGAACCTTCCACTTCATTTTTGGAAAGATTTCCCGAACAAGCATGTGTATCTTTCTCTGGTCCATTCCAGCATGCACTATATCGAGATCCATAGTGTGAATATCTACGGCTTGCATGGGAGGATAAAAAAGCTGGCCAAGATCAATCTTGTCTTTTTCTGCGCTTCTTCCCATTATAGTAAGTGAACGCATTGTTCTTTCAAGAGACATGTTTTTTGAAAATTTTACAAGGTCCATCCAATAACCTTTTCTTGATTCATAAAGTTGTGAACCTTCAATAATTTCTACTCCAGGACAGAATAGCTTGAAAGCATCAGCATAATATTTTGAAACCATTCGTATTTTTTCCCAATCTCCACTTAGCTTGTTATTAATGTAAGTGTGCCAGTCGGCTAGAAATACAGTGCACTTGACACCAGCTTTGATAAAATCATTTATTTTAAATCCAGTAAGAATCAGACTTCCAAGATGCAAAAAGCCTGATATCTCAAGGCCGATATAATGCTTGGGGCTTGCATTTGTATTAAACAGATGAACCAACTCTTCAGGTGTAACAACTTCTTCTGTAGGCTTTCTTGTTACAAGTTTAATTTTTTCAGCAGTATCCATTCAAATCAAATCCAATCAAGTAATCCTATAAATTTACGCGTCAAGTTCATGAATCGATTTTCTGGGTCTTGTACTTAGGTAAAAAGCATGTCCACTTATCAAAGTGGCAGCTAAAAACATCTTTGTCGCAAATATAAGATTCCATGGTCTTTGGGGGTCAGGATATGCTACTGTAAGAGTATCAATATCAGGAACCTTTCCATTGGCAATTCCAGAGGTAATCTGAGCTCCTAATATTACAAAATTATAGATGGTCTCATATAGACAAACTACAGTAAACCCTAAAACCATAAGTTGAACTAATGTAAGTTTCCATGAGGAAACTTGGACTGTCTTTTTCCAACCTATTCTTGAAACGCAATACCATCCAATGATTGTTGAGAAAAATAACCATGTAAGCAGTTTTGCAAAATGCGGTGTAGGGAATTCTGTTTTTACTAGCACCTCACCCATTACATAGTTGCCCTTCTCTGACCATTCTTGAAGTGTTGCATATATCCCAAACATAGTAATAGATGCCATAATTACTGCACACGCATAAAAAATGTACAAGAATAGCCTATATCCAGATTCATTTTCTTGCAGGTGCACCTTCATTTGATCTCGATGATTATACCCAAAATATAAGAATTGGTTTTCATTTAGCAAGTTTAATTATGGGATAAAATTTGTTCATCTATAATGATAATTCCTGTCAATACTCCTATTATTGGAAAAGACGAAATAAATGAAGTACATAAAGTACTAACTGAGAAATCTCTCACATCAGCTTCAAATTCCGGAGGTAAGAGGGTTCAGGAATTTGAGAAACTTTTGGCAACATATGTAAAATCAAGATATGCGGTAGCAGTAAATTCTGGTACTGCAGCTCTGCAAGCTGCACTATATGCTCTTGATATAAAACAAGGTGATGAAGTTCTACTACCTTCCTTTACTTTTGTAGCAACTGCAAATTCTGTAGTCTCTGTTGGTGCAAAACCAGTGTTCGTTGATATTAGTCCAGAAAATTATACAATGGATCCAGTCGATCTAAAGAAAAAGATTACTCGAAAGACAAAGGTCATAATGCCAGTTCACTTATACGGAAATTTTGCCTACATGGATGAAATATCTGAGGTAGCTGATAAACACAATATCGAGATAATTGAAGACGCTGCCCAGTCATTGGGAACAACATACAAACGGAAACAATCTGGGACATTCTCTCGAATGGGTTGCTTTAGCATGTATGCTGCAAAGGTAATGACATCTGGAGAAGGTGGCGCTATAGTCACAGATGATCGAAGTCTTTTTGAAAAGATGAGAAAGATCCGAAATCATGGAATGCTTCATGGGTATGATACAAGAGTTCTTGGACTCAACTTTAGACTTCCTGAAATGTGTGCTGCTATAGCCAAAGTACAAATGAAAAAACTTCCAAAATTCCTAGAAAAAAGAAAAAAGAATGCTAAAATCCTTGACGAACTTCTCTCCGATTTAGATATTATCTTGCCAGAGGAAAGAGATCACGTAGACGTCAATTGGTATCTTTATACTATTGCTACAAAAAATCGAAATAAACTAATGAAACAGCTCAACTCTAAGGGAATAGGTGCTGCTGCTTACTATTCTATTCCCGTACACAAGACTCCATTTTACAAGAAAAGTCTTAAACTTCCTATCACCGAATGGGCTGCAGACTCGGTTTTGAGCTTACCAATACATCCCCTTGTGACAGAAAATAACTTGCATTATATCTCCAAATTGTTACACAAGTCAATTGGAAAATGAATCTAATTGAGGAGATTGCAGGCGAGTTATGTAAGATACTTCTTCCTATAGAAGAAGAAGTATTCTTTGGCAACCCCAAATCAAGGATTGCCATATGTACTCTTTCGAGTGTTGAACTTCTAAAAGATATTTCCAATTCATCTCTTATCAAAAAGATCGCAATTGCCGGCAGATTATTATCAGAAAATAAGGGAATTGATTCTCTTGTACGGTATGCAATCTCAAACGAAAATCTCTCTATAATCATACTTTGTGGGAAGGACACTATGGGACACAAGCCTGGCCACTCTCTTCTTTGCCTACACAAGAGTGGAATTGATGAAAATCACAAAATCATTGGATCATTAAGTCCTCATCCTTTCTTGACAGTTACTAAAACCGAGGTATCAAAGTTTCAAAGGCAAGTAAAGATCATAAACAAAATAGGTGAGACAAATATCTCAAATATAAAATACATAACTGAAAGTCAGTAACCGTCCACCTGTCTCTGTCTATTTATCTGATTCTTTTTTTGATATTCTTCAAGAATATCATTTGGAGTCATGTTAAGCTCTAGAGATGCTTGAACTAGAAAGTGCCATATATCTATGAGCTCTTCACGGGCCTCTGCCTCATTAAAGGAAGTTGGTTTCTTCCACCACTTCCAACTAGTGGTTCTCTGAAGTTCTACCGCCTCATGAATTATTGCAGTACATAATGCAGAGATTTTACCTTGAGTATCTTTTGGATAGCGATCAAGATTCATCATTTTTTCCAGATTCTTTTGAAGATTGAAAATAGTATCAAGCTTGTCTTCCATAAATTCCCTTTTACTTTGATATCTATAATCTTTGTTAGAAATGTACCATTTTTCTGTATTTATCAAATCTTGTTTTGATCCTTCTTTTTCTTAACCTCGTAATTCCATATACACCATATTTTTCAACCGCAAAGGAACCCATTATGTTACCGTATACTGCGGCCTCCTTGATAGTAGTCATCTTTGTGCTATTCTTGCTTGAAAGATATCCTATCATACCTCCAGCAAAAGAATCTCCAGCACCAGTAGGATCGACAATATTTTCCATTGAAAATGCAGGAGATGGAAACACAATATCATCATAAAATAAAAGAGAACCATGTTCGCCTTTTTTTATTATTACGTATTTTGTACCCCATTCCATAATCTTCTTTGCGGCCTTGATTAGATTGTGAGTCTTTGTAAGAAGCTTTGCTTCTTCATCATTGATTACAACAGAATCAACAGATCCCATCATCTTAATTACATCACTTTTTTTAGTTGATATCCAAAATTCTATAGTATCGCACATGGAAAATTTGACTCTATCAAATTCTTTTAGAATCTTAGTATTTTGTTTAGGATCATTATTTGCAAGGTAAACAAATTCCGATTTGCGATACTGTTCTGGTACGATTGGATTGAAATCTTTGAGTACATTTAATTCTGTTTTGTTAGTGGTTCGAATACTCAAAGTTTTGTCATAACTTCCATCATATCGAAATGTTCTTCCATGTGCATGTACAACTCCCTTCGTATCTACAAATTTTTCAAGTATACTCTGATATCTTGTTGGGAAATCATGACCCACAACTGCGATAAGACCAGTGTCTGCAAAGTAACTTGCAGAGATTGCCGCATAGGTTGCAGCTCCCCCTAAAGCATTTCTTATAACCTTCGTAGTTCTTATTGTATCAAGCGCAACAGATCCAAAAACCGTAAGCATACTTTGGTGGTTTTAGGCACCGTGTATAAATTCTCTAGCTTCATCTTGTGTTGGATAATACGTGAAAGGCACATTTACTGAAACAAGAAGAACATCATAGCTGCTCGTCCCCGTAAGCTTCACATTTGGAACATTATCATTTTTATCGTATTTATGGAGTATTACATTGTCTGCAATAAATGGAGTTTGAGAAACAGTCTTTCCGATAAATGGTACAACAAAGGGCTGTAATGTACCTGTTCCAAGATTTTCGCCATTAACTGATATGATAAAGTCCGTTTTTCCTATATTAAGAGGTAATAAGGAAGGATTCTTAAATTGCAGTCTCATGTTATACAAAGTATTATTCTCATTTCGCTGTACTACCTTGCTTTCAAGTATTGATACATTGAGATTAGTGGCAGAAACATATTCAATATAACCAAATACTCCTATTGCAACGACTATGCATGTTACTATGGCTACCTTAGAACGCTTCTCCATGGCAAAAATTTGAAAAACTCCCTTTTAGCCCCAAATAGAAAAAAAATCGAGACAAGTTGTGTAAATTTTTTGATCTGCCTTCTAAGCTACTTAGAGCTAACAGAATAAATCAAAATAGGCAGATTGAAAGTATCAGATGGCCAGAATCAAGATAAAATACGGTCAGAATGAAATTGAGATAGAATCTAAAGATTTCTATATAGATAATGAAAGTGCAGACCAGGTCATATGCAATCTTGCATCTTTTGTCAAAGACTCTACTTCCAGCAATATTCAATATGAATACTCATATGATCCGGCTCCCCAAAAGACTGAATTCCTAAATGCTCTTGAAGACGTAGAGATTCACGAACCTGAATTTGTCAAACCAATATTTATTGACAAAAAACAGATTGAAAATAAGATGCAAGTACTTATCCGTGATGGATTTTTTGACGAGGCACGAACCGTATCTGAAGTGGTTTCACAGTTACGAGAATATGGCTGGTCCGCAGTACCGCTTGACGTGTCAAAAGTACTAACGAACATGGCATTTACTAGTCAACTACAAAAAGACTTGCGGGAAAAACGAAGCTATTATTCTGCAGTAAAATTACTAGAAGTAAACTAGCCACCAAAACCACATTTATCGCACGAATCAAATACGTCACCCTCAAGATGGTCAAAATGCGTATTACACTTGAGACATGTATGATGCATATCGTAATACCCATCCGATTCTATCTCTCCTATCTGGTTTGATGCTATCTCAGTACTACCACACTTTATACAATGACAACCGCATTGCATGATTTTGGCTTGTTTTTACCATTAATAATCTAGTGGAAATTTAGCCTAGTGAACCTTACAAGAATAACAATTGTAAGGGCAATTGCTAAGGGGATAAACATTGGGAATTCTGGAATTGCAGTAGTGCCTCTTATATCAATAGTTTCAGCTCTATGTGGGACTAATCCTATCCATGCATGAGTTTGATTCTCGTGGTACATAGTGATAGGCGATGTAGTATTCTGATGAGATGTTAATTGATATGGACCCCATAGAAGTTCCTTAGGCATTATTACAGTAATTGGCACATTTGGCTTGTCAACGTCAAAAGCGTAAGTCATTTGTGATTGATCAAAAACATAATTTCCTGGCTGTAAAATAGTTCTTATTCCAACTGGGAAATTCTTGTCCTGCCATTGAACATTTTGAATATTTGTTGTTTCGTTAATTATATAGCGTAATGAAAATCCATTCCCATGCTGCCTTAGGCCATGTTCGCCAAGATAAACAGGTCTTTCATTGGCCCAGATGACATCTACTCCCTTTGGGAAATAAAAGTCGGTATGATCAGTATCTGTAGGCTCGTAATAATTCCAAGCCCATACTCCATCTATATTTGTCACAGCATTTGGTAGATCATATTTTATCATAGTCACATTCCTCACTGACATGTCTAATATGATCGAAATAGGTGAGTTTGCAACTTTACCATATTGTGCTGTACCATATTGAACTGTGCTACCATTTATGTCTGTAACGACAAAGTTTGTCATGTTACCAGCTATAAGATTAACTTGTATAGGTTTGAAACTAATCCCATTTACCTTATGCGTGACATGAGCATTTCCTGACTCGTCTATTGTAACCTTCAGTTCTTCAGTGGGCTTTACACCTAATGATAGCTGTTGAGCAAAAGCCTGGGATCCTGAAAAAATCAGTACTGATATGATAACAATACCTAGGAAGAATCTCAAATCTATTGACCTACTCAGATATGCTCACGTGGAGAATCTTGGCTTCTTGATTTGGGCAATCATTTCTGTCTCTTGGCAGCTTGACAATCTTATCTGCGACATCTATTCCTTGCAAGACCTCTCCAAACACTGTATATTGTCTATCAAGAAAGGTACTATCACTTGTTACTATAAAAAACTGCGAACCTGCACTATCAGGGTCAGTGGCTCTTGCCATGGAAACTATTCCTCGGAGATGAGACTTGGAATTAAATTCTGCCTTTATTGTATATCCAGGTCCTCCCATTCCCCATTTACTCTTGTCTGGCTTCTTTGTATTTGGGTCCCCTCCCTGAATCATGAACCCAGGAATTACACGATGAAACAATGTTCCATCGTAAAAGTTACTCTTTGCTAGTGTTGTAAAATTTCTAACAGTTTCTGGTGCAGATTTAATAAATAATTCTACTACAATATTGCCAAAATTTGTTTCAATAGTTGCCTTTGGCACCTTTTGATGACTATCCTATTTATCATAAGAACTTTTCTCTTCCTACTATACAGTAAGACATTGGAATCTCGAATTCCGTACGATCACATCAGATTAGTAAGATAAAAACATTTTAGATTAATGTAATTCTGTTTATGAAATTCATGATGATAATATTGTGATACAATCATCCAATTTGCATGCTGTATTAAAATTCAAAACTCAAAGTTTTATGAATATCGTATTATTACCAAAAATATAGTAACAGTCTTATATAGAACATCTGAAAAATAAAAATCGTGAATCGTACTACTCAAAGCACAAGTATCAAGCAAGCAATCAATGAATTGCTTGACAAGGGCTTTACAGATAAACAAGATATCTACTCTAAAGTAGTAGAGGAACTTGGCGTCCCAAGACCAACGGTAAGACGAGTAGCTAGAGATCTTCGAAATGAGCTTCTACAGAAAATAAAGATCTTACAATCTGAAATTCCAGAAATTGAGGGTGCTCAGATGAAGACTGCCACAAGCAGTGACTAGCATAATACCTCTATTTTTATAAAGCATTTTTTGTTTTGATAATTTCCACTACTTTAATATTCAACCAATCTTGAGGTACAATTATGGGTCATATTCCTACAATTCTAGTATCTTGTCTTGCCGTAGCCCTTACAACCTTATACTTCATTCTTCCAGACGCGTTGCATTTTACCATGATGGTCTTCATATCTGCTGCTTGGTTCCTAGTGGCAATATGCTGGCTTGCGCAGAAGAGCGCAGACTATATGCACAAATCCGAAAGTCATTCACACGGACACGAAGAAAAAAAAAAGCTAGCTAATTTCAGTTCCAGTCAACAGACTCTACAAATGACTTCAAGCCAAATCAATCAAGCGAGAGCTGAACTTAGCGCAGATCTTGATTCGCTTAGAAGTTCACTTAAAAACAAGGATGACGAAATTGAAAATCTAAAATCGGAAATAGCAAGCCTCCAGACACTTGTTGAGATAGAAAAACTCAAGACAGAACTTGCTAATTTAAAAACGCTAGCAGCAAAGGAAAGCTCCAAGAAAAAGAGATAACTACTTGCAATGAGCGCACTGGTGCTTACCGTGATTTTCTTTACATGAAGGACAACTTATCGCCCCACCATAGTGACAGTCGCATCTGCAACCATCATTTAGCTTCTCTTCTGATATCAAGATGTCTTGACTATTGATACGTCATCTTAATATTTAACGATGTAAAGACTAATGGCATGAAGTACTTGCTAATGGCAATCTTTGGCCTTAGTGCGCTCTTACTTCCAAACGTTACACTATCCACATCACAGGGTGCAGAATCAACCCAAGGACTAGTTCCTGAAGATAGCGTTGTAATGCAAAAAAATGTCGTTTACATGCATATTTCAGCAGACAGCAAACTACCTTTTGGATGTGTTTGGGGAACAGTACAAAATGCAGCACCAGGTTATCCAGTTGTAATCCAAATATACAAAGATGGAAAACCAGTCTATTTTGCACAAACTAACGTCAAAAACGACGGCTCATACGAACAATATTTCAGAGTAAAATCTGTTGATGATGGCAAGGTAACAAATATTTTTGAGGGAGATTACAAAGTTGAAATTTTCAAATCTGTCCTTAAGACTTCAACAGCACAAACTTCGCTAACCCAAACCTAAATTTTTAATTTAAAATAAACCGGGCTTGGAGGGACTTGAACCCACGACCTGTAACTTAGGAGGTTACTGCGCTATCCATGTTTCGCGTCTAAAAGACTCTGCGCTACAAGCCCAGAAAAAATCAAACTTGGTAAGCATTTAAGCGTAATCAAGATTAGAAACTAGCATGTTGTGAATCTGTTCCCAAGTAGGATCATTGTTGTTATTCCATTTTTCATAAAAGACTACCTCCTTGAGCCCAAGTCTTGGCAACCAACCAGCGCTTTCCAAGTCTGGCTTTTCTGCAAACCTAGAAACATGTCCAAGACACAGGTAAGCTACAGGAACAACATGGTCTGGAATGTCAAGAATATTCTTGAGTTCATCATTTGAGAGTATGCTCACCCATCCAAGGCCAATTCCTTCTGCTCTAGCAGCAAGCCACAGGTTTTGTATCGCACAACAAACACTGTAAATGCCAGTTTCTGGAATACTTGATCTTCCTATAACAAAGGGACCAAATTTTGAAGGATCATATGTAATGCAGACATTTACATAAGAATCTAAGATTCCTTCCAGTCTAAGCGATAGATATTTTGATCGCTTTTGATCATCGACAAGAGCAGAAGAACGAATCCTTTCCTTATCAAATGAGTCCTTTACCTTCCTTCTTGTTTCAGGATTCTTGATAAGAATAAAATTCCAAGGCTGTGAAAATCCTACTGATGGGGCATGATGGGCAGCGTTAAGAATTCGTGATAAGATTTTTTCATCGATTGGTTCTGGGGTAAAATGAGATCTGACATCTCGCCTTGAAAAAACCGCCTTGTAAAAGCCATTTTTTTCCTCGAGTGAAAAATCGCCAATCATATTACATCCATTTAATACATTGCATATTATTCTTGTTTTCTTAAACGTTAATAACGTCTAGAGCAAGGTCGTATTCTATCGGGCCGATCGTCTAGTTGGTTAGGATACTGCCCTGACACGGCAGTGGTCGAGAGTTCAAATCTCTCTCGGCCCATTTCTTTTTATTCGGTAAACATGGTTACAAGATATGGTAAAATTTAGCTCAAAAGAATCCAAATTCCTTGAAGAAAACGAGGGATGTAGAGTGGCTACATGTACTCATGATGTGCCTCATATTGCACCAGTTTCATATTATTTTGAGGATGGGTTTTTTTACTTTGCAACAGACTATGATACCAAAAAATATCGCAATTTAAAAAAGAATAACAAAATTGCAATCTCAGTAGATATCTATACTCCTGGAAGACACAGAGCTGTAATTGTACAGGGATCTATACAATTTATCGAAAAAGGTCCGCAATTCAAACGACTCTATGACATATTTTACAAAAAATTTGCTTGGGTAAGAGCAGATCCTTGGAAAGAAAACGAGGCACCGTTTGTAAAAATTATTCCAAGAACTAAAGTTAGCTGGGGTCTTGGCTAGCCCAGCATTATATCAAAGTCTTTGGTAACTGCAGTCAAAAAGGATTCTATCGTTATCTCACCTTTTACTTCGTATTTTATTGGTTGATTATTTGTTATTGACATATACTCAGAAGAAATTTTTTCGTTACTAACAAGTTCAAAGGTCGTAGGTAAAGTTAGATTAGAATTCGCAAAAAGGGCAGGCCTTCCAGCCTCTGGAATGTCTTCAGTTGTGAAATGACCCTCTCCTAAATTCTTACCATTTGCATACAATTGATAATTGATAGTTGAAACTGTCAACACTATAGAGGTGGGGTTTTGAATATTGAATCTCACATCTAGATTTGCTCTTTTATCCAGCTTGTTCTGATCAATAAGGCTGACATTCTGTAACTGTACCGTAACTTTGTCAAGATCAACTTGAAAAGAATTTGCGTACAAATAGAAAAATAACATCATAAAACCAAGACCCACAAATGAGGCAATGATGACAACTCTTCCTCTATTTACCAAATCTAGATGCTAGACGTGTTATTGAATTAAAAAACCTTCGTAGAAGTTCATATGACAATAGATTTTATTGGTTGAGTTTAGAATAAAGACATGTCACTTGTTGATGCACTCATAATGTGGGGTCATCTTGTTGCTGCATCAATATGGGTTGGAGGTTCAATATTTATCGGCATAGTTCTTGCACCTCTCCTTAAAACAATCTCCAACTCTGTCGATGGAAGACTCTCAATAATGATTCGTGTTGGACGCAAATTCAACAAGATAGGTGTGCCTTCTCTTTTGATACTAATTGCAACAGGAATTTACAACTCGGCTAGCTTTATTTCAAAGCCAGCACTTGTTCTTTCCACAAATTATGGCATAGTACTTCTCATCAAGGTAATACTTGTCATAATGCTTCTAATCACATTTATCATACATGTGAGACTGATAAGATACGAGGTAGAAAAAAAGATAGAATCGGGGCAGTTTTCAGAAGATCTTTTACAAAAACTGCG
>Ga0335084_10002460_pt1 | contig 17831 bp, 15 predicted proteins | sample Lox_Sample_44_FD_206721 | JGI IMG/M metagenome (GOLD analysis project Ga0335084, IMG submission 206721) | Soil microbial communities from Loxahatchee National Wildlife Refuge, Florida, United States - Lox_Sample_4.4 | ecosystem: Environmental > Terrestrial > Soil > Wetlands | place: USA...
CGCACGTCGCAGAAAAGAATCAAGTGCTTGAAATTCGCAGTCGAGCGCTTTCGGCTGCACCGTATTACCTAACCTACTGTGCTCTTCCCCGCTTCCCGTTGACCCAGTCGTCCCACATGCCCATGGATTTCATGTCATCGTCAAGATGGGTTTCGTGCAAGGTCTTCTCAATCTCGGCGCGGTTCAAGCGCGGTCCCACATGCGCGGGCGAGCTGGCCAGGGCGAAACTAAGGACGGCGGCCTCGGCAACGTGCTTTTTCAGTTGCGCAAGGTCGACCTTGTCGAAGGTGTCGGAAGTTGCGTGGTAATTCTCCATATAGTTGGCTTCTTCCTGGTCAGCGACGAACGTGGGAACGCCCTCGAGCATGAAGTCGAAATGGTCAGTGCCTGCCTCCGCGGAGGGCGTGAGCTTGGTCGCGCCGAATTGTTCAAGAGGCGCTATCAGAGACTGCGCAGCAGGGATCAGGTCCTTGCGCCCGCCGGTGGAGAAACCGGTTGTCTTGCCGGTTCCAGAGTCATAAATGACAACTCCGGCGGCCTGGTCGAGTTCGTAGCGATGCGCTCCGACATAAGCCCACGAACCGAGCAGTCCCTCTTCCTCGCCGGAAAACAGGATGAACCGGATCGTGCGGCGAGGCTTCAGTCCCGACGCTTTGATGGCGCGCAGGACATCGATGACCAGTGCGGCATTGCAGCCGTTGTCGAGCGCGCCGGTGCCAAGTTCCCAGGAATCGAGGTGCGCGCCAAGCACGACGAACTCATCCGGCTTTTCGCTGCCGCGCATTTCTGCAACCACATTCCAGGTCTTGACCGGGCCGCCGATGCGGTTGGGAATTGAAAGATCGGCCCGCACGGCATTGCCAGATGCCAGCAAGCGCGCGATTCGGTCTCCATCTTCGCGGGCGACGATCACCATCGGAAGGCGGTCGATTTCTCCGGTAACCGAATTCGTATGGCGATACAGAATGTTGCGGTCTCGAGTCGCCATAAAGGCAATGGCCGCGGCGTTGCCCTTCACCGCACGCGCAATCACCGGCGGCGCCTGCTCATATTCCCAGAAAAGATCGGCCCACGTCTTCAGCAACCTGGTATGAACGAGCAGGATCTTACCAGAGACGTCTCCGGCATTTTTGAAGTCAGCTTCGGTGCCTTCGCCCACGTCCACGACGGGGGCTTGATGAATGGCTGCCAATGGGGGTGCCCAGGCAATGGAAACAGCATGGACTGGAAACGTCGTAACCCGGGATTCGGGTTTCTTGAGTGCGGCTTGTTCATCGAACTGTCCACGCACTGTCCTGGCCGTCATTTCGGTTGCGCCTTCCGCCCAGGAATGAGGGATCATGAACTCTTCGGCGAATACGTTGTCGGCGCCCGCATCTTTGAGCGCCGCAACGCCCCAAGAGAGGGCGCGGTCCATGGCTGGCGTGCCGGGGACGCGTCCGCCAATCTCGTCGGTGAGGCGGCGAAGGTTGGTTTCCAAGGGCGAAGGCTTGAGTGCTTCCTGAATAAGCCGATCGGTGTCGTTGTCGGCCGCAAACGCCACCAGGGAAATGAGCGTGAGGCAGAGAGGTCCAAGTCTGCGGATCATGGTTGAAGCATTAGAAATGATGCGGGAAAAAATGGGAAGGGGCGCGCAGGTTTCAGGTTTCAGGTTTCAGGAAAGAGCAAACGCCAAAGCACCACCGTTGTCAAAGGCTTTCCTAACACCTGAGGCCTTAACACCTGCGTTTCTAAGCTGCCGCGACTCCCCACTTCTGCTGCAGGCGGCGCTCCATGGTGCGGAAGACGAGGCGATCGACAAGGAATCCCAAGATGATGATCACAAACATCACTGCGACAACCATACTCATGTTGTTCAGGTCGCGACCCATCATCAACAATTGGCCCAACCCAAGGCTAAGAAAGATCATTTCCGCCTGGATCAGTGAGCGCCAACCGAAGGCCCAGCCTTGCTTCAAACCGGAAACGATGAAAGGCAGACTGGCCGGGAGCAGCACTGACCAGAACAAACGGAAGCCGCTCGCTCCCAGGTTGCGTCCCGCCATGCTGTAGATCTTGGGCATCTGCTTGCGACCGTCTTCCATGGCAATGGTCACGGAGAGAAGCGACCCCATCAGCACCACGAACAAAATCGCTTTCTCTGTGAGTCCGAACCAAAGCACTGCCAATGGGATCCAGCAAATGCTGGGCAGGGACTGGAGGCTTACCATCAGCCCGCCGACGGTTTCTTCGAGAAACTTGTTGCTCGCAATGCCTAATCCGAGGATCATCCCCAAAACCACGGCCATGCTGTAGCCGATCAGCATGCGCTTCATGCTGACGGCGATTCCGATCCAGAAGCTGTGATCTTTGAAGCCGCCCAACAGCTCTTCCCCAACCCCCGATGGAGTCGGAAACAGATACGGTGGCCAGATGCGCAACTTTGCCAGCAGCGCCCAGATGCCGAGCAGCGCAGAGTAGAAAATTATCTGCTTAGCGATTTTTTTCATCGGCGTACTCCGCTTCCAGAGATTTGTTGATCTCCTCGCGCAGACAACTCAAGATTTCTTTGGCGGTGCGCGCGACATCGCTTTCTTCGATGTGACGCGGCCGCGGCAGGCTGATGGGAAACTCCTGTTTCACGCGCCCGGGTCGGAACGTCAGCAGGACGACGCGATCGCCCAAACGCACGGCTTCACGCACGTTGTGGGTCACGAAAATGATGGTGCGTCCGGTTTCGGCCCAGATGCGTTCCAATTCGTCGTGCAGCAAGTCGCGGGTTTGGGCATCAAGCGCGGCGAAGGGCTCGTCCATCAGGAGTACATCGGGTTCGGTTGCAAGCGCACGCGCCAACGCGACGCGCTGACGCATGCCGCCAGAAAGTTGGTGCGTGTAACTGTCGCGAAACTTCGACAGGTGCACGAGCCGCAGGTAGTACTGGATTTTCTCTTTGCGCTCGGCCTTCGAGACATTCTTCATCTTCAAGCCGAACTCGACGTTCTCAGCGACCGTCAGCCAGGGGAACAGACCAAGCTCTTGGAAAATCAGAATGCGGTCGGTACCGGGTCCGGCGACGGTCTTGCCGTCCACAAGGACTTGCCCAGAAGTCTGGTGATGCAGGCCGGCGATCAGGTGAAGCAGCGTGGACTTGCCGCAACCGGAGGGCCCGACGATGCAGACGAATTCGCTAGGCTTGACCTGCAAGCTGATGTTGTCGAGAGCCAGCAACTGGCCCCCGGAAGTGATTTTGTAACTGAGGGAGATTCCGTCAAGTGAAACCTTCGGCAGCACGATTTCTGTGAGCGGACGCGACGGGAGCGCCGCGACCGGTGAGGCCGGCTTACCCTGAAAGACTCTGGCGCGCACGCCATTGCGCGGGCTCGCTGGAACGATGGAAGGCGAGGAGCTCTGAGGATTGGCGCTCATTGGATAGCCTTCTTTCCCTTTTCTGCCAAAACTTGATTTAGATACGAGAGATCGTAGAGATTCGAAAGGTCAGGCATCTGGCGTCCCAGAAACCCGGCGTCAAACGCGGACTTTGCCGCAGTCATCAAAGACGCCCGCAATGGATCGTAGGTGACCTGTAGACGGGCGAACGCTTCATCGAGTACTGCATCGGGGATCGCTTTGCCGGTCTCCTTCTGAATCTGCTGGTTCAGCAGCTTCTTGGCGTCCGGCAGGTGTCCGTTGATCCAATCCGTCAGTTCGACGTGAGCACGAATCCAGTCCTTGACCAGATCGGGATGGTCTTTTAAGAACTGCGTCCGCACGATGAGATGGGCAGTAATGAATTGCCCATTTGGCCAAAGCTCGCGCTCATCAAGGAACAGACGGGCATTCCCCTCTTTGATGAGCCGCGTTGCCCAGGGCTCTGGAGCCCAAGCCGCGTCGAGTTCTTTTTTGACAAAGAGCGTGAGCTGGTCGGGATTGGCCAGCGGGATCACCTGCACATCGCCGCCTTTGTCGGTCGACTTCATCCCATGCGACAGAAGCCAGGCGCGCAGCGCGACATCTTGCGTGTTGCCCATCTGCGGCGAGGCAACTTTCTTGCCATGAAAATCCTCGGGCTTCTGGATGCCCGAATCGCTGCGGACGACGAGCGCTGCGCCGCCGCTGGTGGCGCCGGCGACAATGCGCAGAGCCTCACCATTCGAGCGGACATAACCGGAGATCGCCGGGTTGGGCCCGATGTACGTCATATCGATCGCTCCGGCGAACAGCGCTTCGATGGCCGAGGGTCCGGCGTTGAAGCTCTTCCAGTCAATCTGAACTTTGGACCCCATGGCTTTTTCAAACCATCCGTTAGCCTTGCCGACCATGGCCTGTCCATGAGTGATATTGGGAAAGGCGCCCACGTGAATGACAGTCTGTGCGCAGGCTGAAACTGCGAAAAACGACAGGCTGAAAATTGTCGAGAGCAACAAGCTCCTTCTAGTCATGTCCGTGAGTTCCTCCGCCACCCACCACCATGGGCAGCACACTGGCATCAGATTTCTTCTTCTTGTTGGAACGGCGCGCCGGGCCGCTGGACGGCTTGTTCAGGTCAGCGAGTGTCGTATTGTCGAGAATCTTGGCCGCGGAATCGCGCACATCGAGAAATACCTGATAAAGGGCGCGGTGATCGGCATCCCGATCGATGAGGCTGCGCAGCTGGTCGGCGTCCCCGAAAGGCGCGAGCGGCCCGTCAATGAGGCGGATGATCTCGCTTAAACGAATCTCGCTCGGCGGGCGGCGCAACGCATATCCGCCTTTTGCGCCGCGCACGCTCTCGACGATGCGCGCATTCTTCAGTTCGAGGAGAATGAGTTCCAGGAACTTCTCCGGCAGGTCTTCTTCATAGGCGATGTCACGAATCCGGATTGCACCCTGGCTATAGCGGCGGGTCAGCATCATCAGCGCCTGCAATGCGTACAGGCCTTTTTGCGAGATCTTCATCGTGCGTCGCCTCTGTTCGAGAATGCCTATCGATATAATAGGCATTATAGCCAAAGCACGCCATCTGCCAAGTACCAATCGGGCCCGTCTCTTGGACGGATTTCAGTGTCAACGACTTACGGGCATTCGTACCGGCGAGCTTTCACGGGGCGGGTGCAATGTATTGCACTTGGAGAGCTGGATTGGCCCGAAATGGTGTTTGAGGGGCGGCCGGCAAACGCAGACTGCAACTTTCTGCAGACAGCCAGAACTGCTGCACTTTCCCTAATCTCACACGGGTTCAGCGACTACGTCTGGAGGCCGCTCAATCAGCTCAGCCGAAGAATCTCGATCGTGATGTTGTCGGGCCCACCGCGTTCGCGCGCCAACTCGATCAGGTCGCGGGCGGCCTGTTCCTGGTCCACTGTCTCGACGGCGTGAAGGATCTCCTCATCCCGCATCTGGCCCCAAAGCCCGTCGCTGCAGAGGACCAGGACATCGCCGGGATGAAGCGGTTCGGGGCGCCCCGGCGAATCCACAATCAATTCCGTCGAGGTGCCCATAGCAGCGGTAAGAATGTTGCGGTGGGGGTGCTTTTCGGCTTCGGCTCGGCTAATGACGCCCGATTCGACCAGGCGTCCAACATACGAGTGGTCCCGAGTCAGTTGGGTAATCTGGCCGTCACGGATGAGGTAGAGACGCGTATCGCCGACATGGGCAAAATAGAGTAAACCTCCCGCCACGATCACTGCCGTGCAGGTTGTTCCCATCCCTTGCAGATGCGGGTGAGCAACGCCATGCTCGCGGATGCGCTCATGCGCAGAGCGCAGGGAGGCGAGCAGCGCTTCCTGCGGGTCGTCGCCCGGAAAGTCACGATAGCAGGCAATCGCAGATTCAACCGCGATACGACTGGCTTCCTGGCCACCTTCATAGCCGCCCATGCCGTCGGCCACGATCGCGAGGCGTCCCTTGGCGGCGAAGGCGGCGTCCTCTACAGGCTCCCAATAGCCAAAACTATCCTCATTGTTCTCGCGATGGCAGCCGAGATCAGACTGAGCCGATATTTGGAGTCCGGGACGAGCGTTCATCCGAGCATAGCTTGGCTGCACAACTTTGGGCGCCATAGGGAAACATCGGCTCGCGGCCAAAATACTAATTGTAGAGAGTATAGCCGGATTCTGCTCAGGCGTCGCCAGCAGGCGGTTTCCGGTGGTGCGCTGTGTTCGGATTCACTCTGGTTTCGGGCTATGCGCGCCCTTTCCCGTCTCTGCCAAGTCGGCGGAGTACAATTTCAGAGCCTATGAGCGACCAACCTGTTCCTCCGTCTGCCGCGCCACCTCCTCCACCTCCCGGCCCAGCGCCGCAGCCGCCGATCCCATTCAACATCGGTGAGGAATTCGGCACGGCCAAGCGGAGTTTGCCGCCCGCAAAGATTCTCGTCATTTGCCTTGCTGCCGTCGCAGTGGTCGCTGGTGTGATTGCCTTTCTCGAACGGGCGAAGCCACAGGGCGCTGGATCGATTGACTACATTAATGCAGTCGAGGTCCCCGGCCAAAACACGGTTCTCGCTGCCGTTACGCTGACTCTTCGTAACTCGGGCGACAAGGCATTCTGGGTCCACACGATGAAAGCACGCCTCACCGATAGCGACGGGAAGATTTACGATGACGAAGCCGCATCCGGTGTGGATCTCGACCGCTACGCGCAGGCGTTCCCCGTGCTGAAAGAGAATTCGCAGGCGCCGCTTTTATTGGAGACTAAGCTACTACCTGGGGCGGAGCAAAAAGGGACGCTGGTAGTAAGTTTCCCGGTGACAAAACGGACTTTCGATCAGCGGAAGTCGCTCACGGTATCGATTCAGCCCTACGATCAGGTGATGCCGATTGTGCTGGCGAAGTAGTGCCGGGCCGGGAGAATTCACGCTTGCTGGCTACTCCGCTTTCAGCTGGGTTCGCGCTTTCTCCAGTTCGGCCTTTTGTTCCGCGTTGACCTTCGGATACTTCAGATCCATGGTCTCCAGCGAATGCACAACAGCGGCGGCGACCACCATCCGCGTGAACCACTTATTGTCGGCGGGAACAACGTACCAGGGGGCGTGTTTGCTCGCGGTGTGGCCGATCATGTCTTCGTACGAATCTTGATAGTCAGCCCAAAACTGGCGTTCTCGGACATCAGCGGCAGAAAACTTCCAATTCTTGTCGACTTTGTCGAGCCGCTCCATGAAGCGCCGCTTTTGCTCTTTTTTCGAAACATGAAGAAAGAACTTGAGGATGGCGATTCCGTTGCGCGTCAGGTAGCGCTCGAAGTTGTTGATGTCCTCGAACCGCTCGCGCCAAATCTGCCTGGTCACGAGAGATTTGGGCAGCTTCTCGTTGGCCAGGATCTCGCGATGAACCCGCACCACGAGCACCTCTTCGTAGTACGAGCGGTTGAATATGCCGATGTGGCCGCGTTCGGGCACGCACTTCATGGTGCGCCAGAGAAAATCGTGATCGAGTTCTTCGCTCGACGGCGCTTTGAAGGAATGCACGGAGACGCCTTGAGGGTTGACACCCGACATGACGTGCTTGATCGTGCCATCTTTACCGGCAGCGTCCATGGCTTGAAAGATGAGCAGAAGCCCCCAGCGGTCCTGCGCCGCCAAAATGTCCTGCAAGACACTCAGCCTCTGAACGCCCTTTGCGAGCAGTTCACTCGCTTCCTTCTTAAACTCGCTCTTCAAGCCGTGGGTATCAGCCGGATCATGATCCTTGAGGCGAAAATGTTTGCCCGACTCGATGCGATAAGGTGTGAGGAATTTGTCGATTTTCATAAGATCCTGATTTGCCGATACATAGGTAATCGCTACTCGATTTTCAATGACAGCTTGCGGAACCTGAATCGCGAAAGGTTGCGCCCGTGACCGGCAGAAATTCCCAGTCGTAACTTCCCGAATGTAAAGTCAATTTCAAAACGCCGAATGTACTGCCGTTCCGCACTTGGCTGTTCGGTTGGGGATGGCCAAGACCGCGCAAGTGTTTGCCGCCGGTCCCGACGACGAACTCGCGAATGCCTCGAGCGGGATCGGGCTTGCCGGTGGGATCCTGTTGCGCAAAGCGCTCATAGTCATGGTCGTGCCCATTGACCACGACGTCGACTCCGGCATCGTAAAGCGGCTGCCAGAACGGCTGCAACTTGGAATCGTTTCCGTGAAACCCGGAACTGAACCGCGGCTGGTGAAAGTACGCCAGCGTGCAGCCGCTCGGATGCGTCGACAAATCTTTGCGGAGCCACTGCTCCTCTTGCGAACCGGCGGCGCAGTTGACATGGCCGCAATTGGTATCGAGGACAACGATGTGCCATGTTTCCAGTTCGTAACTGTAATAGTATCTGCCCGGAGAGATTCCAGTCCCCTTCCAGTACTGCGCATACCCCTTTGCATTCTCCGTATGCCACTCATGATCACCGACAGCAGGTCGCGTCTGCGCCTTATGACGACCCCAGGTCTTGTCGTAGCACTGCTGAAACTGCTTGTCCGATCCGCTGCCGTAGGCCAAGTCGCCGAGGGCCATGACCGTGCCGGGGTTGGCATCGAGAAGGCGCGCGGTCGCTTCTGCGTTGGCCAATTCTCCGCATTCGGCGATGTCGCCGGCGCCAATCAGAACAGGATCGGAGATGAGTACGGATTGCGGCGCCTTCGTCTGCCCGTAAGAAAATATCACCGTATCGGACAGAAGCATGGAACAAAAAAGTAGCCGCAGCGTCATTCTGGCAAGCAAGTTGGCCCGGTAAAATCGCATTTACACGGCCTGCTTAGTGCTGCGGATATGCCGGATTGTCTGGAGCCGGTGGATCGTAGTTCCGGCCATATTTATTCTTGTGTGCCATGGCCCCTGCGTCAGGAGCAGCAACGGTGATCACGCCGAGTGATTGTGCGTTCTCGGATATGGTGATGTCGCGGGTGGTTGTAAGCGCTGCCTCGGGAGCGGTGTTCTCATTCCAGATGTGAAGCGTGTACCGTCCGAACGGAACATTGGGAATGCTCAACTGCCCAGACGCGTTCGAGATGGCGTAAAGCGGCGTTGCCAGAGTGACAATCACCGCGCTCATTTCCGGGTGAATGTTGCAGAAAATATAGCTGATTCCGGCGCGATCAAAATGCACCATGCGCGAACTGCCGGCTTCGTACAATCCAAGATCGAATCGCTTGCCCTCAAAGTACGAGAAGACATTGTGGAAAAACGGGTCGCGGTTGGGGAACTCCACTACGGTACCGACCGGCACTACCAGAATGTGCGGTTCGAAGCTTTTGTTCTTTTGAACCAGGCGCAGGCCGGCCGCGGGATCTTGCGCCTTTAGATTGTCCACGGCCGAGTCTACAGGTGCCAGCCAAACCACCGTAGTTGGCAGTTGCTGATGCCGAGTGTGATGCACGCCCTCCACCTCGACGCGTCCACGGACGGTCACCACCGCCTGTCCCGTTAATCGGGTCAGGCAAGATAGCAACACCATCACGCAGATTGGAAGTTGGCGCTGTTTCAGCATCCGGATCGTGTCCAGACTTCAGAACAAAACACCCATCACCAGGTTGACCTGGTTCGCCTGGTAACTGCCGTTTACCAGCGTAGATGTCCTCACGTGATGATACTCCGCCGAGAATAAAAGGTCCGAGCGCGGGCGGAAAATCACGTTGGCCAAGCTTCCCTGATTTCTTGTGAGAGAAGGATCGCCATACGATTGGGGAAAAGGAAAGGCATGTAAGTCGGACGAAAAAGGATTGTCTTGTCCGAATGCGCCGTTGAATTCCAGCGTACTGGTAGGCCGATACTTCAATTGCGCCCAACCTCCCACTGAGTTCAGGGCGCGCACGGAACTGCTCGACAGATTCGGAAGGCCGCTGAAGAGGGCGCTGCGACCGATGCCGCCACCAATCCCGCCGAGACCACTGCCTCGGTATAGTTCCCCACTCAGCGAGAACTGGCGGCCGAGAGGTAACTCGACATCGGTCATTCCTGACCAGGCATTGACGGCGCGATTGAAACCATAGTCCTGCCGGCTGTAATAGCCATCCAGGCCGACACGCAACGGTTGCCCAAACAAGCTGCTGACCCATGCCACGCGTGAACCGAAAGCGGGCACTCGCGACAGCTCCCCGGCTACCGGTTGGCGATAGTAGGCGGAAGGCGGCGGCTCACCGCTAAGCGGATCAAGAATGCCGCCCTGCAACAGCAGACTTGAATTCTCTCCCAGGGTGATACGGTGCTCGACACGGAGTTGTGGCACCCAACTCCATAAGTTGCCGGCATAGGAAAATGCGGGAACGGCAAGGGAAGCAAACGATGTGGGTGAGAGAGGAGAGAAAAACAGTCCGTCCTGTCCGGCCACGATGGAAGTCTTGGCCCAGTCCAGCCGCATCGTGCCAGTGCGCAAGCGAACGAGTCCGGAGTTGACTCCGTTCCAGGTGCGAGGAAAGCCTCCGGCAAAATCCATTTGTAGGTCTGCCTTGGTCCTGGCTCCCATCAGGGTTGGACCGAACACTTCAAAACCAATCTGCGACTGCCGCAAGGTCGCGCCGAAATTGCCCGCGGAAGAACCCGGCGGTCGATCGTAGGCGAGCGAAGGTGTATCGATATTGTCGACCGTACCGCCGTTGCCGAAAAGATTGAGCAACACAATTCCAGAAAGACGCATGCGGTATTTCGACGCGCTTTCTATCTTGGTCTGGTATTGCTCATCGACTTTGCCGCTGAGCAGCTGATACTCCTCTTCCAGGTTCGCCGTGTGCTCACTCTTTTTACGATCGTCAGGCGTTTGGGGAGTTGACGCAGGAGACGACGTGCCGTATTGAGCAGACGCGGCAGCCACGGGCTCGTTGGCGGACGTTCTCTGGATCTCTGAGCCGGAGCGCACTGCATTCAGTTCACGGCGTAATTCGAGGGTTTCGGCGCGGTATTGTTGTGCCTCGGAACGAATTTCGGCGACCGCGCTCCGCAATTCCTGGACCTGGAGACGCAGATCCTGAACTGTATCTTTCAAGGACTCTTCCCGACTGAAATCCGCCCCGCTCGCGGCCTGTTGTGCCGCACCACCGGCGCATAGAAATCCCAGCAAACCTGCCAGCGCCACGATACGCAGGAGACCGCCCACACGCGTCCGCTTCATGGTTCCTCCCCAACAGTTTGTTGCTTGTCTGGATCCGGGCCCCGCCGGCTGGTTCCTAGCGCGCGTTCTTTGCCGCGACGGCATTTTCTGCCGAAGAATTCACGGGCAAGAGCACTCGAAAGGTAGTGCCCGCCGACGATGTGCTCTCTACCACAACGTCACCACCGTGGTCCTGCAAAATCTTCTGCACGACCGTTAATCCCATGCCGGTGCCGTTCTCCTTGCCATAGCTCACGAAGGGCTCGAACAGCCGGCCGCGCACCTCGTCGGCGATTCCGGGACCGTTATCGCGAACACGGATCTCCAGGCCTTCGTGGATACGGCGCACACTGACTTCGATCTCGCCCGACTCCTGCGAGACCGCTTCGCAGGCGTTCCACAACAGGTTTTGCATTGCTCGTTCCAGTTTGCGGAAATCGAACCAGCCGTCGCTCAAGCCCTCGCAGGTGGTTCGGATGCGGATGTCGTGAAACTCAGGGTGTGCTTTCACCGTCTGGATAGCCCGGTTCATCACGTCGCGCACGTCTCCGTGCGTGGTGTGCAGGGATTCACGGGTACGCGAAAACTCCAGCAGAGACTCGATGAGCTCAGTCATCTGGTTCACCGCAATGCGTATCTCGCCATAAAGGTCTTCGCGCTGGCGCGGCGTGAGACTACTCTCGCAGAGGAACTCGGCGTTCGCGACGATCGCGGCCAGCGAGTGCCGCAGATCATGCGAGATCGAACTGGCCATGCGGCCGATCGTCGCCAGGCGTTCGGCTTCGAGAAGTTCTCTTTGAGTTCTCTGCAGGCTCGTTCGCATGCGACCGAAGGCGCCAGTGACCTCAGCAACCTCGTCCTCGCCCCGAGCGTGAAGCGGATACGAGAAGTCTCCCCGCTCCAGCGCGCGCACACCAGCAACCAGGTTATCGAGTGGGCGCGTAATCGTTCGCGAGATTAAGAAGACCAACAAGCTGCCCGCCAGAACTGCCGTCAGACCGAGAGCGAGGAGCAACTGGTTCAGGCTGCTCAAGAACGCAGTTGCCTGGTCGAACGATTTCAGAACACTCAAGCGCAAAGGGGCCGACGACGAGGAAGACATGTCAATCGAGGTGGTAAGGAATCGCTCTTCTCCGAGGCGAATCTCGTCCGGAGTCTTCGAGCCCGCAGCCTGACCCGGGGAAGCGCGCAATAACTCCGCTTCCTGCGAAGGAGTGAGCGTGCTGCGAACGATCGTCTCCCCGTAGCGGAACGCCACTTCGCTGGCCGCAACGCGGCTGACTTCGCGCGCGACCTTGTCATCGATTTCGTAGCCCAGCATCAGGTAGCCGAGGCCGCGATTCTCCGTCTTCTGTCCAAAATAGATGTCTTGCAGGAAAACTTCGTACAGATGTCCCTGGACATACCACCAGTGACGCTCACCGGCGATCTCCAGCGGCACAAATTGCTGCGCTTCGCGCAGCGTGATTTCGGGCGGCGTCGCCTGCAGAGCCATCACTTTGCCGGAAGAATCCGCGAGCAAGAGCAGATCGCTTCCCGCCAACTGCCACAGTCCTCGTGACGCATCCTGAATGGTCGCGGAGTCGTGCGTCGTCATGAGCGCCCGCACGTTGGGCAAGTCGGCAAGCAGCGCCGCCGAACGTTCCAGCATGATTTCACGCTGTCCCTGAAAATTGCGGAAGGCAGAGACGGAATTCTGCAGGTCGCGCTGGATTTCCAACCGCACCTGACGTTGCACCGTCCGTCGCACGGCATAGAGCGTTGCGAACGTGAGGGCAGCAGACACCAGAACCCCAGAAAGCAGGAACTTGGTCCGCAAACGAAGACTACCCATGTTCCTCCTTTCGATCGCACTCCGGTCGCGCGTCCAGGGCGCCGAGAACGGCGCGCCTTCGTGCCGGTACTTGCACCAGCGCGACAGTCTACGGCACAAACTTGTACCCCGAGCTGTGCACGGTCCGGAAGTAGACCGGGTTGGCCGGGTCTTTTTCCAGCTTCTGCCGCAGCCGCAAAATGTGATTATCAACCGTCCGCGTGCTTGGATAATTCTGGTATCCCCACACATTGTTGAGCAGTTCTTCGCGCGAGAGAACGCGCTCGGCGTTCTGAATCATGAACTTCAGAACCTTGAACTCTTGCGATGTGAGCTGGACCAGTTTGCCTTCGCGCCAGATTTCCATCTTGGTGAAGTCGACTTTGACGTCGCCGAAGCTGAAAGTCTCCGTTAAAGGAGCTCTCACCGACCGCCGCATTGCCGTGCGCACGCGGGCCAGCAATTCTCTCGGGCTGAAGGGCTTGGTGACATAGTCGTGAGCGCCGAGCTCAAGCAGCAGCACTTTGTCCATGACATCGGTGCGGGCGCTCAAGATGATAATGGGAAGTGAGGGCGCGGCTTGGCTGATTTCGCGACAAACGTCTTGCCCAGGCAGACCGGGTAAGCGCAAGTCTAGAACCAGGACAGCGGGCGTTGCGGCACGAAACATTTCCAGGCCCACCACCCCATTGCTGGCCGCATCAACGGTGAATCCCTCGCCTTCGAACAGGCGGCGAAGCGCCTTTTGGACTCCACGATCATCCTCAATGATCAGGATGCGATCGGAATTGGCATTGGCTGCCGCGACTTCGGGAGTCGGCGCAGTTGAGGGTAAATTCTTCGTTACAGTTGTCACAGTTCCCCACCCAGACCTGAATGATACCCGAAACACCATTCCAATCAGCAGGTTGAGAAGAAACAAGCAAGGAAAATGACAACCTTTTGACAATTTAGGGACATCCCTTGAAGCGGCCAAGCCCGAGACCGTCCTCACCTCACTTTCAGAACTCCAGGCGTCATTTGCGCCGATGGCAGTATGGGAGATTCCGCGTCGCATGACGGACGGCTGAATAGTGACGTGCACCTGACGGCTCTGTTGGCGGCCAGATTCAGCGATTGCCTGCTATCTCCGGCGACGTGCAAATCCCCTGCGTCAGTTGCTCCCCAGGGGTGGAGAGCACGGAGCCATGCCAGATGCGAGCGTTCGACCAACGTTCGCCGATTACCCGAGTATAAGGAACTGAGAGAAGCGGGGATCGCGTGCCGGGAGAATTTTCGGTTCCAGATGCAGGATCAGTGAAGTGACAATTGCTTGCTCGTAGCGACACGTAGCTGCGTCTCGCTACTCGTCGGCGGGACTGCGTTCGGCCGCTGAACGATTTCCCTGCAGCCAGCCGAGAAACTTCTGCTTGCGAGCGAACATATCGCGGGCCTGGTTCCGAAGGCTGCCGATAAATCGATACCGCGACTTGGTGAACCAGGGCACACGGTGCGGCTTGCAGCCATACTTCTCTTTGTAGGTCCCTTCTCCGCCCCAGTCGAAAATCGCTGCTCCGCGCCGCTTCCAGTAACGAATTGCGTACCAGTGGCACGCCTCATTCGGACGCATGTTCTGATATGCCCGAAAACTCGCATTGCCCCAGAATTCGGCGATCTGGTTGAAGCCTGGATAGATTCCCGTAGCTATGCACTTCCCTTCCGGATCACGCGCCCGAAGAAGAAGGAGGTTCCCACTCGGCACGAGATTTCGCACCAGGGCGCGAACCCGCTCGACGGAATAGGTCGGGACAAGACTTTGCTTGGCAAATACGTCTTTGAGTTGATCGTAGTATTCTTCGGCGAATGCGAGGTCGTGAGCCTCTTCGATCCTGACACCACTTTTCTCGGCCTTACGAACGCAGCGCCGACACGCGCTCTCCATGCCGTTAAACAGCTCTTCCTCGGATTTGGTCAGGTCCGTTCGATACGAGCCGTAGTATTCCGCCTTGAATCCGAGCCCCTCGCCGTCTTCAAAAGTAAAATTGGGGTCGGAAACTTCCATGTGCAGACACTTCAGATCCTTCCAGGCAAATTTTTCCAGGGCTGCGAGCGCATCGCGGCGCGAAACTCCGGGTTGCAGATTGAAACCTATGTAGGGCGTGGTCCAGCCAGGAAAGGAACTGCCCAGTACTTTCACGCCGAACTTCGAGAAGGTGAGGCCGGTGAAATACCCAAGAACTTCATTTCCATCGCGCAGTTCTGCGAGCACCGGCGTGCCGTTTTGCGCTTCGCTGACAAACCGCAGCCATTCGCGGGTTTGAAATACGGTTCGATCCGGAAAGGTGTCCATGCGCTTCCAATCGGCGCCGCTAAAAGGAATCGAGTGGAACCTCATTTGCGTCGGCTGGACTCCGTTCACCAGCAGATTCCCTGGTAGTTGCTGATGCCTTCCGGTCGCCGCGCGCGGTCGAGGTGAATCAGATCGATGACGATCTGGTCGGGCTTGAGGTACTGGGCAAGCTGTTCGCGAGTCGCCGACTTGTTCCCCAGGATGACGACCTCCGCGCCGCGCAGTACGCTCTCGAGATCGGCGGACAGCACCGATCCGATATGAGGAATGACCTCTTCGATATATTGGCGATTCGCGCCCGCGATGCGTCCAAGCGAGACGTCTTCGTCCCAAATCCGCACTTCAAGGCCTTCTCCCAACAGGCGCTTGATTACCTGAACTTGTGGGCTTTCGCGCAGATCGTCGGTGCCCGCCTTGAAGCTCAGGCCAAGCTGCGCGATCTTCTTCTTGCCCGTACTCATTACCATGTCGACGGCGCGATCAACATGCTCGGCGTTGCTCGGCATCAGTGACTCGAGCAATGGCAGTCTGAGATCGAGCTCTTTCGCTTTGTAAGTAATAGCGCGCAGGTCTTTGGGCAGACACGATCCGCCAAAAGCAAACCCCGGCGACAAGTAAGCGGGCGAGATGTTGAGACGCGTATCGGAGGTGAAAATCTTCGTTACGGCTTGTGCGTCCACTCCAAGATGTTTGCACATCGTGCCCATCTCGTTGGCGAAGCCTACTTTCACGGCGTGATAGCAATTCGAAAAGTACTTGACCATTTCGGCTACAGCGATAGTTGTCTCGTAGAGAGTCGCCGGTGTGTCCTTGTAGAGTTCGCGCAGCGGCGCTAAGTGAGCGCTGTCGCTCGCGCCGAGGATGGTATAGGGTGGCTGAAGGAAATCCGCGACCGCGCTGCCCTCCCGCATGAACTCCGGGTTGTAGCAGACGGTAAAATCGCGACCGCACTTCTTGCCGCTCTCCCTTTCGAGAACCGGGATCACAACAGTTTCCGTGGTGCCCGGAAGCACTGTGCTGCGCAAAACGAATACGTGCGGCGCATTCTTCTTTTTGATCGCTGCGCCGATCTCGCCGGCAACGTGCTCAATGTGGCTCAGGTCGAGCTTGCCATTCTTCAGACTGGGCGTGCCCACGCACACAAACGATACTTCGGAATTGAGTACGGCCTGCGTGGCGTCGGTGGTTGCGTGCAGGCGGCAAGCCTTGTTGGCCTCGGCGACAAGCTCGCTCATCCTCGCTTCGACGATCGGCGTGCGCCCGGAATCCATCATCTCGACCTTGGCGCGACTCACATCTACGCCTATGACCTTGTGTCCCATCGAGGCAAAGCACGCTGCCGACACCGACCCCACGTATCCCAGACCGAAAATGCTGACCGACAGACCCAAAGCTGTCCTCCCCTGACCGCTCGGCGTAGTCGTAATCCCGAGGCGGCAGTCCGAAATATACCAACGTAGCAACCGATTCTCCATCGCCCGTTCGGGCGGGCAGAGGGATGCCTTGTAAGCAATTGATACTACGATACTTAATGCAAAGAACTGCGTCCCCTGCAGCTCCCTACAGCCTCAGGGGGAAAAGTGGACATGTTTTTCCACCTAGGCGGAAGCGAAATTGAGCAACTTGAAACCATCCGGCAGGTAATCGGGTTTGCGCTTCATAGATGTTCCGGCACGACAGCGACTTAGCCGTGCAAGTGTTGCATGCCGGCAAATGAAACCTGGTAACCCTCGTGCGGGCGACGAGTCAGCTTCATGGCACGAACTTGTTGAGTTGTCCCCTCCGATTGTGGCGGTCTCGTTGAATGTAAGATAGGAAACCTGTGGCTTCGGGATGGCAAACCAGGCTGACGCGTTTGTCCCAGATGAGTTGGGACGAAGTGAGAACGCGTGTGCAGCAAGAAGTCTACAAGCGCGTTGATGCCGGCTTGTGGCGAATCGGCGCCAGGTCGACGGGAACCAAGTTAGCGGATCGGCAGTCCACTGCGCACTTTTTCTTCGACGGCGACGAGGCGCGGCAACGAGCCGAGTGTGTTCGAGCTTATTTACCCTCCGAAGCAGAGCAGATTCTTCGCGAAGCAGATGACATCTGCCGCCACCGTTTCCGTCTGCTTGGCTACGATGGTCTCGACTATGGCAACGAGATTGATTGGCACGTCGACCGCGTTCATGGAAAGCGGGCGCCGCTTAAGCCTTGGTTTCAAATTCCATTTTTGAACTTTGAAGTTGTTGGAGACCACAAGGTCACATGGGAACTGAATCGCCATCAGCACCTGGTCACGCTGGCGAAAGCGTGGCTGCTGAGTGGTGAGGAAAGATACGTCAGCGGACTGATCAAGCAGTGGCGAAGTTGGACGGTGGCCAATCCCTATCCACTCGGCATCAATTGGGGAAGCACCCTCGAGGTTGCGTTCCGTAGCCTGTCGTGGATTTGGGTGGATCAACTGCTGGCAACCGGAGAGCGGCGTCCGACACTGAAGGATGGTTCTGAGGTAGCCGAGTTTCGCTCTGATCTCATACAGGGCTTAGCGCTCCACGGCCGCTACATCGAACGTTTCCTCTCCACTTACTTTTCGCCGAACACGCACTTGCTGGGCGAGGCAGTGGCTTTGTTCTTTCTGGGAACGCTCTATCCGCAAATTCCGAGAGCCGCGCGCTGGCAGGAAACCGGATGGAA
>Ga0335084_10002461_pt1 | contig 17828 bp, 19 predicted proteins | sample Lox_Sample_44_FD_206721 | JGI IMG/M metagenome (GOLD analysis project Ga0335084, IMG submission 206721) | Soil microbial communities from Loxahatchee National Wildlife Refuge, Florida, United States - Lox_Sample_4.4 | ecosystem: Environmental > Terrestrial > Soil > Wetlands | place: USA...
AGGCCGTCCGCCTCGCCGCCCGCCGTCCAGTAGGTGAAGATCTCGAGGGTCGTGTCCGCCGCCCTAGCGGGCCCGGCCACCGCGGCGAGCGCCGCCGCGGCGACGGCGGCCCATCGCCGCGCCGTGCTTCCCTTCGCGTCCATGAATTCCTCCGTATCGCGCCGGGCGTCGTCCGGTCCGGCCGTGCCTCCGGGAGCCCCGGCGCGCCAGACCCCTAGCGCCGGGGCGGGCGCCGGGCGAGCCTCTGCGCAGGGCCTGGGGAGGGTCCCCCATGGAGGCTCCACCCCGGGAGAGGCGCCCGGGACGGCCGCGTTCCCCGTTACCTTGGGTGCATCGACGTGGCGCGGCGCGGTGAGGTGGAGGAGGCGGCGCGCCCGGAGGGGCGGGGTGCGAGGCCGGCTCCTGACCATCCTGCTGCTCCTGCCCGCCGTGCTCGCCACGGCCCTCTTCGTCTACTTCTTCATCGCCTGGACCGGCTGGGCCTCCCTCACCGGCTGGAACCAGGTGGCCCGGATGGAGGGGCTCTTCCCCGACTTCCCCTTCGTCGGCCTGCGCAACTACCGGAGCCTCCTCGCCACCGAGCGGTTCTGGCCGAACGACGTCCTCAACACGGTGGTCTTCACGGTCTGCTTCGAGGCCCTCTGCCTCTCCCTCGGCCTGCTCCTCGCGATCCTCCTCGACCGACAGCCCCGCGGGGAGGGGCTCTACCGGAACGTCTTCCTCCTCCCCATGTCGCTCTCCTTCGTGGTGACCGGGACGATCTGGGCCTGGCTGATGAACCCGACCACCGGGGTGAACGTCCTCCTAGAGCCGCTCGGCCTGAACGCGGTGCGGCGCGGATTCCTCGGGGTGCGGGCGCTGGCGCCCCTCTGGGCCGGGCTGGACGCGCTCCGCATCGACGTGGTCCGGCCCGGGCTCACCGCCGACGGCCGCGCCGCCCTGGGGGCGGTGGTGATCGCCGCCGCCTGGCAGATGTCCGGCTTCGCCATGGCCATGTTCCTCGCCGGGCTGCGGGGCATCTCCGAGGAGATCCGGGAGGCGGCCCGGGCGGACGGCGCCAGCGAGCTCCAGCTCTACGCCCGGATCCTCGTCCCCATGCTCAGGCCGGTGCTGGTGAGCGTGGTGGTGATCCTCGGCTACGTCTCGCTCAAGATCTTCGACCTGGTCTTCATCATGACCCGGGGCGGGCCGGGCGACTCGACCGACTTCCCCGCCATCTACCTGTTCGACTCCGCCTTCAAGGGGAACCTCTGGGCGCGGGGCGCGAGCGTGGCGGTGGTGATGCTCCTCGCCTCGGCGGTGGTGGTCCTCCCCTACCTGCGGCGCCAGCTCCGGGGCGGGGGAGAGGGATGAGCGCCCCCGGCCGCCGGCCGCTCCGCCCTTCCCGCGTCCTCCTGCACGGCGCGCTCGCGCTGCTCGCCGCCCTCTACCTCGTCCCGGTGTACGTGACGGTGGCGGGGAGCCTCAAGACGCTCCGCGAGGTGAACACCACCAGCATCTGGACGCCGCCGGCGCACCCCTCCCTCGCCGCCTGGCGCGACGCCCTCACCCCGCCGCTCGAGGGGGCGGGCGGGATCGGCCCGGGGATCGTCAACAGCCTGCTGCTCACCGTCCCGGCGGTGATCCTCTCCTCGCTCTGGGGCTCGCTCAACGGCTACCTGCTCTCCAAGTGGCGCTTCCGCGGCTCGGAGGCGGTCTTCGCCTTCCTCCTCTACGGGATGTTCATCCCCTACCAGGCGATCCTCATCCCCCTCGTGCAGTTCCTGGAGCGGCTCGGCCTCTACGACACGCTCCCCGGCCTGGCCCTCACCCACGTGATCTACGGGCTCCCCATCACCACCCTCATCTTCCGCAACTACTACGCGGTGGTGCCCGTCGAGCTGGTCGAGGCGGCCGCCCTCGAGGGGGCGGGCGTGCTCCGCACCTACGCGCGGATCGTCCTCCCGCTCTCCGGCCCCGGCTTCGTCGTGGTGGGCATCTGGCAGTTCACCAGCATCTGGAACGAGTTCCTCTTCGCCGTGACCCTCACCAGCAATCCGGACTCCCAGCCGGTGACGGTGGCGCTCCAGAACCTGGCCGGGTCCTTCGCCGCCCTCTACAACGTCCAGATGGCCGGGGCCCTGGTCACCGCCTTGCCCACCTTGATCGCCTTCGTCCTCCTGGGACGCTTCTTCGTCCGCGGGCTCATGGCGGGCTCGCTCAAGGGGTGAACCGTGCGCTACGACGTCACCGTCCCGCTCCGGCCGGGCATCCCCGCCTACCCCGGCGAGGCCGGCCCGGTCCTCGAGCTCCTCAAGGCGCGGCGGCGCGGCGACGCCGCCGACGTCGGCCGGCTCCTGCTCTCCCTCCACACCGGGACCCACGTGGACGCCCCCACCCACTTCCTCGACGGGGGCGGCGGGGTGGAGACGCTGCCGCTCGACGCCCTCGTCGGCCCCTGCCTGGTGCTGGACGTGGAGGCGGCTCCCGACGTGAGCGCCGCGGCGCTCGAGGCCCGCCTGGGCGGGGCCGTCCCCGACCGCCTCCTCCTCCGCACCCGGAACAGCACCGGCGCCCCGCCCCTCTGGGCGAAGGAGTCGTTCGACCCGGGCTTCGCCGCCATCGGCCACGACGCCGCGCGCTGGCTCGCGGACCGGCGCGTCCGGCTGGTGGGGATCGACTACCTCTCGGTCGAGCCGTTCGGCGCGGCCGAGCCGCTCACCCACCTGGCCCTCCTGGGCGCAGGCGTGGTGGTGGTCGAGGGGCTCGACCTCCGGGCCGTCCCGCCCGGTCTCTACCAGCTCACCTGCCTCCCCGCGCTCCTCCCGGGTGCCGACGGGGCGCCGGCCCGGGTGCTGCTCGAGACGCGAGCGAGCTAGGGCTCCGGTCCCCGCGAGCGCGCGAACCACCGGATCGCCCCGAAGGCGCCCGGCGTGCTCACGAGCGGTCGGAACCCGAGCCTCGCGATCAGCGCGAGGGAACGGAAGTTCGGAGCGTCGGCGCAGGCGACGACCCGCTCGAGGCCCAGACGCTCGAACGCATCGCCCAGCACCGCTCGGCACGCCTCCGCCGCGAGGCCACGGCGCCAGTAGCGCGGCCAGACCGCGGCGCCGGGGGAGTCCGGCTGGGAAGGTGCCCGCGGTGGGGCTCTACCGCCGGCGCCCGTCCTCGTCGAGCCTCCTCGCGTCCTCCGCAGGTGAACGCTTCCCGCGCCTCGCCGCGCACCCATGCGCCGCGCCGCACGCCCGCCCCGGCTGGGCCCGAGCGCCGCGAGGGGGGAAGGCTACGATGCCTCCGTGGGCACGGACGCAACGTGCGAGCTGCGGCGCGGCGACGGGGCACCGCTGCTCGTCCTGCTGGGCGGCTCCTGGCGCCTCGCCGGGCGGCTGCCGGACCCGGGCGACGTCGAGCGGGAGCTGGACCGCGCTCGCCCGTCCGGCGTGGCGATCGACGGCTCCGGCGTGGTCGGATGGGACAGCGCCCTGGTGGCGTTCGTCGCCGACCTGGTCGACGCCTGCCGCGCCCGCTCGGTGTCGGTCGACGTCCGCGGCTTCCCGGCGGAGGTCGGCCGGCTCCTCGAGATCGCCGAGGAGGGTCCCGCGCCCCCCGAGCCGCCGGCGGCGGCGCCGCCGAGCGGGATCGAGCGGATCGGGGAGCAGGCCCTGCGCCGGGAGGAGCGGCTCGGCGACGTCGTGGCCTTCGTCGGCGAGTCCGCGCTCGCGCTCGGGCGGCTCGTCCGCCGGCGCGCCCGCTTCCGCCCGCAGGACCTCTGGCTCCTCGTGCAGCAGTCGGGCGCCGAGGCGCTCGCCATCGTCGCCCTGGTGAACTTCCTCGTCGGGATCATCCTGGCGTTCGTGGGGATCACCCAGCTCCGGTCCTTCAGCGCGGAGGGCTTCGTCGCGCAGGTGGTGGGGATCGCGGTGGTCCGCGACATGGGCGCCCTGATAACGGGGATCGTGCTGTCGGGCCGCAGCGGCGGCGCGTTCGCCGCCCAGCTCGCCTCGATGAACGCCACCCAGGAGATCGACGCCCTGCGGACCCTCGGCATCTCGCCGGTGGAGTTCCTCGTCGTCCCCCGCCTCCTCGCCCTCACGGCGATGGCGCCGCTCCTCACCCTGTTCGCGGACGCGACCGGGATCCTCGGCGGCGCGGTCGTCGGGACCACCATGCTCCACCAGACGATCCCGGGATACGTGCGGCAGACCGCGGCGGCGGTCTCCGCCGGGGACCTCGTCGGCGGGCTCGTGAAGGGGGCGACCTACGGCCTCCTCGTGGCGCTCACCGGGACGCTCCGGGGGATGCAGGCAGGCCGCAGCGCGGCGCGCGTGGGGGAGGCGGCGACCGCCGCGGTGGTCGCCGGGATCGTCGCCATCATCGCGGCCTGCGGCGTGTACCAGTACGTCTTCTTCCTGCTGGGGTGGTGACCGTGGCCGACGACGTCCTCCAGGTGCGCGGCCTCACGATGGGATACGGCGATCGGGTGGTCATCCGCGACCTCGACTTCCGCGTCCGCCGGGGAGAGGTGTACGTGGTGATGGGGGCGAGCGGCTCCGGGAAGACCACGCTGCTCCGCCACCTGCTGGGGCTCCAGGAGCCCGTGGCGGGTGAGGTGCGGTACGGCGGCGAGGACTTCACCCGCGCGCCGCCGGAGGACCGCGAGCGCCTCCTCCGCCGCGCCGGCGTCCTCTTCCAGGGGGCCGCGCTCTGGACGTCGATGACGCTCGCGGAGAACGTCGCCCTCCCGCTCGAGCAGTTCACCTCCCTCCCGCCGCCGGCCATCCGCGCGGTCGTCCGGCTCAAGCTGTCGCTGGTCGGGCTGCGCGGGTTCGAGGGCTACTGGCCCTGGGAGCTGTCCGGAGGGATGCAGAAGCGCGCCGGCCTGGCGCGCGCCATCGCGCTCGACCCGGAGCTCCTCTTCATCGACGAGCCCTCGGCGAGCCTCGACCCGCCGACCGCAAGGCGGCTCGACGCGCTCCTGCTGCGGCTGCGCGACGCGCTCGGCACCACGGCGGTCATCGTGACCCACGACGTGGCCACGATCCTCGGGGTCGGCACGCGGGCGCTCTTCCTCGACGGCGAGGCGCAGCGGGCGATCGCGGAGGGGCCTCCCTCCGAGCTGCGCGAGCACGGGCCGGCGGCCGTGCGCGCGTTCTTCGCCGGGGGCGCCGCCGGGGCGTGAGGGAGGGGCCATGGCTCGCAGGTACGATCCCAGGGTGGTCGGCGCGTTCGTGCTCGCGGCCGTGGCGCTCGGCGTCGTCGCCGCGGTGTACCTCGGCGCGGGGCGCGTGCTGCAGCACCGGGTCCGGTTCGTCGTCGTCTTCAGCGAGGACCTCGCCGGGCTCGAGGTGGACGCGCCGGTGAAGTTCCGCGGCGTCCCCGTCGGGCGCGTGTCGAGCATCCACCTCTCGATGGGCTCCGCCACGGACCCGCTCCGCGAGCTGAGCATGCCGGTGGTGATCGAGCTCAACCAGACCCGGTTCCGGGAGATGGGGGGCGAGATCGACCTCTCCGACCAGAAGGAGGTCCGCACCCTCGTCGAGCACGGCCTCCGGGCGCGCCTCGCCCTGGACAGCTTCCTCTCCAACCGGCGGTACGTGGCCCTCGACGTCCTCCCCGGCGCGCCGCCCGCCCGGCCGTCGCGCACCTCGCTCCCGTACCCCGAGATCCCCGTCTACACCGAGCCCGGCCTCGCCGCCCTGCAGGCCGACACGACCAAGCTCATCGCCAAGCTCCAGAACCTCGACCTCGAGGGGCTGGTCGCCGACCTGCGGCGGGCGGCGGGGTCCTTCGACCGCGCCGCCGCGCGCGTGGACGGCGCGACCGCGGAGATCCCGGAGACGCTGCGCGAGGCGCGGACCGCGTTCGCGGCGGTGGGCACGGCGGCGCGGGCGATCGAGGCGGGCGCGGCGCCCGTCGCGGCGGATGCGCGCGCCGCCCTCGCCCGGCTCCGCACGACGCTCGACGACGCCGACACCGCCGTGCGGCACGTGGACGCCCTCGTCGATCCCGCCTCGCCGCTCGCCTGGCAGCTCGGCGCGACGCTCGCCGACCTGCGGAGCACCAGCCGCGCCCTCCGCCAGCTGACCGAGGAGCTCGACCGGGACCCGTCGGTGCTGGTCCGCGGCCGGGCGGAGGGCGCCCGATGAGCCGCCTCCTCGCCGCCGGGGTGCTCCTCGCGGCCGGCTGCCTGTCGCTCGGGCCGCGGCCGGCGCCGGCGCGCTACTACGTGCTCGAGGCCCGGGCTGCTCCGCCGGAGGGGTCGCGGGCGCCGGTCGAGGCGCTCGGGCTGGCCGCGGTCCGTCTCCCCCCGTACCTCGATCGGCGGGAGCTCGTGACCCGCGACGGCCCCGCCCGGCTGGAGGTGGCGGGCGGCGATCGCTGGGGCGCCCCGCTCGACGCGCTCTTCTCGAGCGTGCTCGCCGAGGACCTGCGGGTGGCCGTGCCCGCGCGGGAGGTGCTCCCCGAGCCCTGGCCGGCGGCGAGCGCGCCGGAGTGGGTGCTCTCGGTCGAGGTGCTCCGGTTCGAGGGCGAGGCCGACGGATCGGCGGTGCTCGAGGCCCGCTGGCACCTGCGCCGGCGAGGGCAGCCGGCGGGCGACGGCGTCACCAGCGCGCGCGAGCGCGGCGCAGCCGGCGACGTGGCCGCCACGGTCGAGGCGCTGAGCAGGACCGTCGCCACCCTGGCGCACGACGTGGCGGGGGCCATCGCCGCGGTCACCGAGGGGCGCGAGCTTCCGGCGCGGTGAGGCCCGGCGGCCCTGGCCGGACGGCGGCCGGGCGCTGCCTCGCCGGGTGCGTCGCGGGAGCAGCCACGGGTCCTACCGGCCCCGCCGCTCGGGGTCCCGGGCCAGCTCGCGCGCCACGTCGACGAACGCCCGGAGCGCCGGCGACACCTGCGCCCGGCTCGGGAAGTAGAGGAAGAAGCCGGGGACCGAGGCCGCGTAGGGCTCCAGGACGAGCCGCAGGCGACCGCCCTTCAGCTCCGCGGCGATCTGCGGCTCGAAGGCGTAGGTGAGCCCCACGCCCGCCGCCGCGAGCCGGATCATGAGCTCGGGGTCGTTGGTCGACACCCGGCCGTGGACGGGGACGCGCCAGCTCTTCCTGCCGTGCTCCAGCTCCCAGGCGTAGCTCGCCGAGCCCGGGGCGGCGCGGATGCCGATGCAGTCGTGCTGGAGCAGCTCCTCGGGCCTCGACGGCGAGCCGGCGCGGGCCAGGTAGGACGGCGCTCCGGCGACCACGAAGCGTCCGGGCGGCGTCAGCCGGACCTGGACCATGTCCCGCTCGATGGCCTCCGACAGGCGGATGCCGGCGTCGAGCCCCTCGGCGATGACGTCCACGAACCGGTTCTCGACCTGGACGTCGACGTCCACGCGCGGGTGGCGCTCGACGAACCGCGGGACGAGCCGCTCCAGGACGAGGGGGACGGCCACGGACGGGACCGAGAGCCGGACGCGACCGGTGATCTCGCCCGGCTTCGCCGTGGCCGTCGCGAGCGCCTCGAGCGCCTGGTCCACCGCGGCGCCGGAGTGCTCCAGCAGCCGCTGCCCCGCGTCGGTGAGCGCCACGGTCCGCGACGTCCGGGTGAGGAGCGCGACGCCCAGCCGTGCCTCCAGCTGCCGGACGGACTGGCTCAGGGCGGACGTGGACACGCCGAGGTGGCGGGCGGCCGCCACGAAGCTGCGGTGCCGCGCCACGGCCAGGAACGCGTTGAGGGCGTTGAGCGGGGTGAAGGCCATCGTGAAGGTTTCCTACACGAGCGCGGGGCCCCCCGCCAGGCTGCCTCGGGCCCGGCGGCCTCCAGCACCTCGTCGAGGGCCCCAGGTGTCGAAGGGCTCGACCAGCTCGGGTTCGGACACCCCGAGCGCGGAGACGTGACCGGGGAAGAGCGCCTCGTGGTTGCGCCGGGCGCGCTCGGCGATCGCCATGGCAAGCGTGCCGGGCAGGCCTGCGGGGCTCAGCGGCCGGTCAGGGCTGCGAGGCGCGCGGGATAGCGGTCGCCGGTGACGGTGACGGCGGCGAGCGCCTCCCCGATGCGGGCCAGGTCGTCGGCGGACAGGGCGACGCCCGCTGCGCCCAGGTTCTCCTCCAGGCGGTGTGCCTTGGTGGTGCCCGGGATGGGCACGATCCAGGGCTTCCGGGCGAGGAGCCAGGCCAGGGCGACCTGAGCCTTGGTGGCCTTCCTGGAGGCGGCGATCGCGCCGAGCTGGTCCACCAGGGCCTGGTTGGCCCTGCGCGCCTCCGGCGTGAAGCGCGGGACGACGTTGCGGAAGTCGTCCTTCGAGAAGGAGGTCTTCTCGTCGATGGCGCCGGTGAGGAAGCCCTTCCCCAGCGGGCTGAAGGGCACGAACCCGATGCCGAGCGCCTCGAGCGTGGGCAGGATCTCCTTCTCGGGCTCACGCCACCAGAGCGAGTACTCGCTCTGGAGCGCGGTGACGGGCTGGACGGCGTGCGCGCGCCGGATGGTCTCGGCGCCCGCCTCCGACAGCCCGAAGTGGCCGACCTTGCCCTCCCGGATCAGGTCCCGCACGGCGCCGGCCACGTCCTCGATGGGGACCTTCGGGTCGACCCGGTGCTGGTAGAAGAGGTCGATCCGGTCCGTCCGGAGCCGCTTCAGCGAGGCGTCCGCCACCGCCCGGATGCGCTCCGGCCGGCTGTCCAGCCCGGCCTTCGAGTCGCCGTCCTGGAACCCGAACTTGGTGGCGATGACCACGCCCTCGCGGAAGGGCGCCAGCGCCTCGCCCACCAGCTCCTCGTTGGCGAAGGGGCCGTAGCACTCGGCGGTGTCGAAGAACGTGACGCCCAGCTCGACGGCCCGGCGGATGATCGCGACGCCGTCCTTCCGATCCGTCGGCGGGCCGTACCCGAAGCTCAGGCCCATGCACCCGAAGCCCAGGGCCGAGACCTCGAGCCCCTGCCGTCCCAGCTTCCTCTTCTCCATGACCATGCCTCGCTCTCTCGCTCGCGGGCCCCGAGGGGCCCGGACGCCGCTCGATCTACGCCGCCGCCGGGCGCGGCGAAACAGGCAGGATGTGGATGGGCCGTTGAGGAAAGCTTAACGGTGGCACGCCTCCGCTCTTGCCAGGCGGGCGAGCGACGTGCGGGTGGCTGGAGCTCGGCGAGCGGCCGACCGCCGCACAGGTGAGATGCTCTCTCCGATCGTGCGGCGCGGCGGCGCGAGCCGAGGGCCGAGGCGCCCCGGCGTTCGACGAGGCGGTGGCGGTCCTTCGAGCCCCAGGTCATCGGGGTCTTGTACCTGAACGGGCGATCAGCTAACGTCCCCCCTCATGGGCCTGGCGTCGGAGCTCGCGCGCGCACAGCCGCTGTCCGCGCCGCGCATCTGCTGCCTGGATCTCGACACCTTCTTCGTGTCGGTCGAGCGGCTGCTCGATCCGACGCTGGAAGGAATGCCGGTGGTCGTCGGCGGGACGCCGGGGAGCCGCGGCGTGGTCACCGCGGCCAGCTACGAGGTGCGCCGCCTGGGCGTGAAGTCGGGCATGTCGCTGATCGAGGCGGGCAGGCGCGCGCCGAACGCGATCTACCTGCCCACGCGGCACGAGCTCTACGGCACCTACGCCGAGCGCGTGCGCGAGCTCGCGCGTCGCTTCGCGCCCACGGTCCTGGTCGCGAGCATCGACGAGATGTTCCTCGACTTCTCCGGCTGCGAGCGGCTCTACGGAGCCGGCGCCGAGGCGAGCGGGAACGACGGCGAGGACCGCGCCGGCGACGTCGCCATCGGGGGCGCGGTGCTGCAGCTGACCACGGCGATCTTCGACGAGCTCGGCCTGCCGTCGAGCGCCGGGGTCGCGACCAGCAAGGTCGTGGCCAAGGTGGCGTCCGTCCTGGCCAAGCCGCGCGGGGTGATGCTCGTGCCCGCCGGCGTCGAGCGCGCCGTGCTCGCCCCGCTGCCGGTGCGGTCCTTCCCCGGCATCGGCCCGGTCGCGGAGGCCAGGCTGCACGCCGCCGGCTACCGGACGCTGGGCGACGTCGCCGAGGCCTCGGTCGCGGAGCTGCAGGAGATCTTCGGCGCGTGGGCCGCGTCGATCTCGCGCGGCGTCCAGGGGCTGGGCTCGGGCGACCTCGGGCGGGAGCGCCCGGCGTTCGCCGAGCACGACCCCGAGGGCGAGACGGCCGGCAGCATCTCCAACGAGCGGACGTTCCGCGAGGACGTGACCGACCCGGCCTCGATCGAGGCGGTCCTGTGCGGCCTGTGCGAGCGGGTCTGCTGGCGCGCGCGCAAGCGCCACGTCAAGGCGCGCACCGTGACCCTCAAGCTGCGCTACGCCGACTTCCACACGCTGACGCGCTCGCACACCACGGCGGCGACCAGCTCGGAGCTCGAGCTCTATCCCATCGTCAAGGAGATGCTGGTGGCGGCGCGGACGCGGTCGCTGCCCATCCGCCTGCTCGGCGTGCAGCTGTCGAACCTCGGCGTGCTCGAGCAGCTCCCGCTCTTCGATCGCAACGAGCGGGTCGGCGCGGTCATCGACCGCCTTCGCGCGCGCTTCGGCTTCGCGACCGTCTCCCTGGCGACCACGCAGCGCCGCCCGCCCGACGAGGGGCGCGGTACCCGATCGGGGTCGCCCGCTGGGCCACGCGTCGGCCGCCGCCCGTGAGATGCTCCCCCCGGTCGTGCGGCGCGGCGGGGGTGCGGGGAGGGGCACGGGCGCGCCCGGCGGATTCACGGTTGGTGACGCAGACGGTCCTCGGCACGACCTGCGGGAAGGCCGCGAGGACGACCCCGGGGTCCCGGGGCAACCGAGAGAGCGCGAAGGAGGTCGCGAACATGAGGTGGCGGACTTCGGCAGTCGCGGCGATCGCATCGGTCCTGGCGCTGCTCGCGCAGGGGGCGAGCGCGCAGACGAGGTGGGCCCAGGGCATCCGGATCGTCTTCTTCCCCGGCGGGCCGCAGGGCGGCGTGTTCGCCGTGAACGTCTACAACGGCGCGAAGCAGGCCGAGTACGACCTCGGCGTGAAGGTGGACTACGTCTGGTCGGACTGGGATCCCCAGAAGATGATCCAGCAGTTCAAGGAGGCGGTGGCGACGAGGCCGGACGGCATCGCCATCATGGGCCACCCGGGCGACGCCGCCTTCGATGCCCTGATCGACGAGGCGGTGGCGAAGGGCATCATCGTCACCAGCCAGAACACCACCCTGGCCAAGGCCGAGGCGAAGTACCAGTCGAAGGGGTTCGGCTACGTGGGCGCGGAGCTCTACGCCGCCGGGCACGCCCTGGGCGCCGAGGCGGTGAAGCGCTTCGCGCTGAAGCGGGGTGACCGCGCGATGGTGTGGGGCCTGCTCTCCCAGCCCGCGCGCGGCGAGCGGACCAAGGGGGCGATGGACGCGCTCAAGGAGGCGGGACTCACCGTCGACTACCTGGAGATCGACGCGGCCACGAACAAGGACCCGCCCGCCGGGACGCCGACCTTCGCCGGCTACGTGTCGTCCCACCCGGACGTGAAGCTCGTCGTCACCGACCACGGCGGCCTGACCGCCACGGCCGAGACCTACCTCAAGGCGGCGGGCAAGAAGCCGGGCCAGGTCAACATCGCCGGTTTCGACCTCTCCCCGGCCACCATCACCGCGATCAAGGGCGGGTGGACGGGCCTGGTCATCGACCAGCAGGAGTGGCTCCAGGGCTACCTGCCCATCCTCCAGATCGCCCTCACCAAGGTGTACGGCTTCTCCGGCCTGCACATCGACACCGGAGCCGGCTTCGTGGACCGGTCGAACGTGGACTTCGTGGCCCCCCTGGCGCAGAAGAACATCCGCTAGCGCGCCCGGGAGGGGGAACCGGGTGACAGGCCCGGCGGCGGCCGCCGACGGCCGCGCCGGGCCCTACCGAGGCCGGCCATGGCGAACCTGCTCGAGCTGCGGAACGTCTCCAAGACCTTCGGCGAGGTCGTGGCGCTTCGCGACGTGAGCTTCCACGTGGGCGTCAACGAGATCGTCGGGCTCCTCGGCGACAACGGCGCCGGGAAGTCCACGCTCGTGAAGATCGTCACCGGCTACCACGCGCCCGATCCGGGCGGCGAGCTCCTCTGGCGGGGCAAGAAGCTCTCGCACCTGTCGGTGGCCCGCGCGCACCAGCTGGGGATCGAGGTCGTCTACCAGGAGCGGGCCCTGGCGGACAAGCAGTCCCTCTGGCGCAACATCTTCATGGGCCGGGAGCTGACGCACGCAGGGGGCTGGCTCGACGTCCGGCGCATGCGCCAGGAGACGCTCCGGCTCATGCAGTCGGCCATGGGCTTCACCTCCTCGGCCATCAGCCCCGAGTCGACGGTCAAGACCTTCTCCGGCGGTGAACGCCAGGGCGTGGCCATCACCCGGGCGCTCCACTTCAGGGCGGAGCTGGTGATCCTGGACGAGCCCACCATGGGGCTCTCGCTCTCCGAGACCAGGAAGGCCCTCGACTTCGTGGACGGGATCCGGAAGGCGGGCAAGAGCGCGATCTTCATCGACCACAACATCTTCCACGTGTACCCGGTCGTGGACCGGATGGTCGTGCTCGATCGCGGCGCCGTGGCGGGCCAGTTCATGCGGAACGAGCTCACGCTCCAGGAGCTGACGGACCGCCTCTACCAGGTGGCCAGGACCGGCAGCCTGGACGGCTGAGGAGGAGCGATGACCCCCGACGAAGCCGCCCGCCTGCCCGCGACCAGGGCGGCGGCGCGCCCTCTCGCCCGCTTCCTCCGGCGAAACAGCCTCCAGGTCGGCATCGTGGCGGTGGCCCTCGTGGTCTGGGTGCTGTTCCTGCTCGGCTCGCCGCGCACCTTCCTGTCGAGGGACATCTACGTCTCCTTCATGTCCACCACGCCGTTCTTCGCCCTCGTGGCCATCCCGCTCACGCTGGTGGTGATCGCCGGCGAGATCGACCTCTCCTTCCCGTCGGTCATGGCCTTCGGGATGATGGCCTACGACGTGCTCTTCGTCGCGACGGGGAGCATCTGGCTGGGGTTCCTCGCCTGCCTCGCCGCCGGCGCGCTCGCCGGCCTCCTCAACGGCGTCATCGTCGTCAAGGTCGGCGTCCCCTCCCTGGTGACCACCATCGGCACCCAGTTCCTCCTGCGCGGCGCGGTGATGATCGTCACCAACGGCCAGGGGCTCGGCATGACCGAGGTCGAGTCCACCGCGCTGCACGGCCTGCTGGTGGGGCGGGCGTTCGGGTTCATGCCCGCCCAGTTCATCTGGACGGTGGCCGCCGGCCTGGTGACCTGGCTCCTCCTCAACCGCCACCGCTACGGCGCCCACGTCTACCTCACCGGAGACAACGTCGAGAGCGCCCGGCTCATGGGCGTGAACGTGGGCCGGACGAAGATCGTCACCTTCGTCCTCGTCGGGCTGGCGGCCGCCTTCGCGGGGTTCGTGGTGAGCACGGAGGTGCTCTTCTTCTGGCCGACCCTGGGCGAGGGCTACATGCTGAACACCCTGGCCTCGGTCTTCCTCGGTGGGACGTCCGTGTTCGGGGGCACCGGGACGATCTTCGGGACCTTCGTCGCCTCGTTCATCATCGGCGCCATCAACGCCGGGATCGTCGCCGCGGGGCTCACCGGCTTCTGGACCAGCTTCATCTACGGGCTGATCGTCGTGGCGTCGGTGTCGATCCAGACGGTGCTGAGCAGGCGGGTGGGGTGAGCCTGCTCAGCGGCCGGACCAGCCGCCCGCGCTCGCGCCGGCCAGGGCGCGCACCCGCTCCTCGTCGCCGCCGAACTCCCGGGCGCTCCCCTCGTAGACGACGCGGCCGTCGTCGAGGACGTAGACCCGGTCGGCGATCTCCACCGCGGCGCGGACGTTCTGCTCGACGAGGAGCACCGAGATCCCCTCCTCGCGCATCGAGGCGATCACCCGGAAGACGTCTCCCACCACCCGGGGCGCGAGCCCCTGGGACGGCTCGTCGAGGACCAGCAGGCGCGGGTTGAGCACCAGGGCGCGGGCCACGGCGAGCATCTCCTGCTCGCCGCCGGAGAGCTGGCTGCCGAGGTTCCCCCGGCGCTCCTCGAGGCGCGGGAAGAGCTCGAAGACCCGGGCGAGGGTCCACGGTCCGGGTCTCGCGGCCGGCACCTTCAGGTTCTCCTCGACGGTCAGCCCGGCGAAGATCCGGCGCCCCTCCGGGACGTAGCCGACGCCGAGGGCGGCCACGCGATAGGGGGGCCAGCCGGTGGTCTCCCGGCCGAGCACGCGCACCGTGCCCTGGCGCGGGGGGGTGAGGCCGACGAGGCTCCGGAGCGTGGTGGTCTTGCCGGCGCCGTTGCGGCCGAGGAGGGCGACGATCTCCCCCTCGCCCACCGCCAGCCCCACCCCGTGGAGGACGTGGCTCTTGCCGTAGTAGGTCTGCAGCCCCGCCGCCTCGAGCGCGCTCACCGGGCCGCCCCCAGGTAGGCGGTCTGGACCCGGTCGTCGCAGCAGATCTCGCCGAAGGTCCCCTCGGCCAGGGTGGCCCCCTCGGCGAGCACCGTGATCCGGTCGGCCAGGTGGGCGATGACCCGCATGTCGTGCTCGACGAGGAGGATGGTGAGGCGCTGGTCGCGGTGGATCCGGCGGATGAGCTCGGCGATCCCGTAGGTCTCCTGGTCGCTCATCCCGGCGGTGGGCTCGTCGAGGAGGAGCAGGCGCGGCTCCAGGGCGAGCGCCATCAGGATCTCGGTGGCGCGCTGGTCGCCGTGGGAGAGCTCGCCGACCAGGCGGTCGGCCCGCGGCTGGAGGCCCACCAGGCCGAGGAGCTCGTCCACCCGCACGCGCACCTCGCCGTCGCGCCTCCGCGACCGCCAGAGGCGCAGCCGCTGACCGCTCGTGACCTCCACGGCGATGCGCAGGTTCTCGCCCACCGTGAGCTCGGGGAAGATCTCGGTGATCTGGAAGGTGCGGGCGATGCCGAGGCCGACGCGCTGCTCCGGCGTGAGGGCGGTGACGTCCCTCCCGTCGAAGTAGATCCGCCCGCTCGTCGGGGCGATCAGGCCGCTCACCAGGTTGAAGAAGGTGGTCTTCCCCGCCCCGTTGGGCCCGATGACCGCCCGCAGCTCGCCCGGCGCGACGAGCATCGAGAGGCCGTTCACCGCCACGAGCTTCCCGAAGCGCTGGGTGACGTTGTCGACGGCGAGGAGGCTCGTCACGACGCAGGCCTCCGGCGCACGAACCCGAGCACGCCCCGGGGGAAGAACAGGACGACGAGGACGAAGAAGGCGCCCACGAACGACATCCAGCTCTGGGTGCGCGTCGAGATGAGGTCCTGGAGGAGGACGAAGACGCCCGCGCCCACGAGCGGGCCCCAGAACGAGCGCATCCCGCCGAGCACGGCCATGATGACGAAGTTGCCGGACTGATCCCAGCGGAGGGCGCGCGGGTCGATGAAGTTGTTGAGCAGCGCGAAGAGCGCGCCGGCGAGGCTGGCGAAGAGCGCCGAGACCACGAAGGAGAGCCAGATGTGGCGCTCCACCGGGATCCCGAGGAAGCGGGCCCGCCGCTCGTTCTCGCGGATGGCGAGGAGGGTGCGGCCGAAGGGCGAGCGGAGGAGGAGCCCCATCGCCGCGGCGGAGAGGCCGAGCAGGGCGAGGACGAAGTAGTAGAAGGCGAGGTCGCTCCCCCGGAGGTCGAGGGTGAGGGGCCCGACGCCGACGGGGAGCCGCGCCCAGCCGGTGAGCCCGTCGTCGCCGCCGGTCACCCGGTTCCAGCGGAAGGCCACGAAGTAGAAGACCTGGCCGAAGGCGATGGTGACCATCGCGAAGTAGACCCCGCGCAGCTTGACGATCAGGGCGCCGATGATCGCCGCCGCCACCGTTCCGGCGAGGACGCCCACCAGGATGGCGACGGCGCTCGAGGGGACGAGGTAGCGGAGCGTCATCGCCACGCCGTAGCCGCCCAGGCCGAAGTAGGCGGCGTGGCCGAAGGAGAGGACGCCGGTGAAGCCGAGGAGGAAGTTCAGGCCCATCGCCGCGAGGCCGAGGATCACGATCCGGCTGGCGAGCTCGGTGTAGCCTCCCGCCGCCTGCAGCCACCAGGGCATCGTCACGAGGAGCGCCGAGGCGACGAACGCCGGCGCGTGGCGCTCGAGCCGGCTCACCGGATCCTCGCGGCGTCGCCGAGGAGCCCGTGGGGGCGGACGAGGAGGACCGCCGCCATCATCACGTAGATGACCGCCTCGGTGGCGGAGGGGAAGAACACGGTGGTCACCCCCGAGGCGACGCCGATGAGCAGGCCGCCGAGCAGCGTGCCGGGGAGGCTCCCGAGCCCGCCCACGATGATGGCGACGAAGCTGGGCATGATGAGCGAGCTCCCGATGGTCGGCTCGAGGCCGAGCATGCCGGCGGCGAGGACGCCGGCGAGGCCGGCCAGGTAGACGCCCAGGCCGAAGTTGAGGTTCCGCAGGACGCGGACGTTGATCCCGAGCACCGAGACGGTCTCGAGGTCCTGGGTCCCCGCCCGGATCCGGATGCCGAGCCGGGTCCGGGCCAGGACCAGGAAGAGGGCGGTCACCGCCGCGGCGACGAGGAGCACCATGAACACCCGGTAGCCGGTGAGGAAGAAGAGGGTGGCGCTCACCGGAGTGCTGAGCGACGGCGGCACCGGGTACGGCAGGGCCTGCGCGCCCCAGAGGACGCGGGTCCCGTCCTCGAAGACGTAGGCGAGCCCGAAGGTGAGCAGCAGGCTGTAGAGCGGATCGCGGCCGTAGAGGCGCCGGATGAGGAACCGCTCGACGAGGAGGCCGAGGCCGGCGGTGAGGAGCGGGGCGACCACCAGGCCGCCCCAGAACCCGAGGCGCGGGATGAGCGTGTAGGCGAGGTAGGCGGCGACGGCGAGGAAGCCGCCGTGAGCGAAGTTGATGACGCCGGACAGGTTCAGGATGAGGGAGAGGCCGAGCGCCATCAGCGCGTAGAACGCGCCCACCACCAGCCCGTTGAACGCGTCGAAGAGGACGAGCTGCGCCATGGGCGACCCGGGGGAGGCCGCCCTAGGCGTGCGGCCAGGTGAGCTTGCAGCCCGTCTGCTCCACCGAGGCCGCGATCTCCGGTCCCTTGAGGTACCGGGCGACGTGGAAGAGGTCCTCCGGGTCGCTCCCCGTCGCCTGCGCCTGGCCGACGTAGAGGGTCGGCATGAGCTGGTGATCGCCGGGGCGATAGAAGGGCGGGTCGGGCATGAGCCCCACCTCGGGCGGGAGCTTCAGCCCCTCCATGGCCTTCGCCACCTGCACCCCCTCCAGCGACTTCGCGGCGCGGGCGGCGAGGGCGCAGCTCCAGACCGAGGCGAAACCCTGCCAGGTGCGGGCGGTGGGGACCTTCCCGGTCTTCTTGCGGATGGTGGCGACGAACTCGGCGAGGTGCGGGACGTCGGGCTGCTTCCAGTACCACTCGAACACCCAGGTCCCGACCCGCGCCTCCGGAGGGAGCCCCTCGAGGGCCTCGAGCTCCTGCTGCGACCCGGCGAGGTGGAAGCGCTTCTCCAGCCCGAACTGCACCGCCTGCTTGAGCGCGTTGATCATGTCCGCGCCCTGGACGAGGAAGAGAATCACCTCGGGGTTCGCCGCCTGCGCCTTGATGAGATAGGACGAGTAGTCGGTCGTCCCGAGGGGCGTCAGGTCGGCGCCGGCGGTGACCCCCCCGAGCTTCTGGGCCTCCTTCTGCAGCCCGTCCTGGAGCGTGTGGCCGAAGGCGTAGTCGGGGGTGATGTAGTACCAGCGCTTGCCGATCTTGATGAGCTCGGAGGCGACCGCCGCCGCCTCCATCTGCGTGGTGTTGCAGACGCGGAACACGTTCCAGTGGCAGGACGAGCCGGTGATCGCGTCGGTGTGGCCGCCCGGCACGACGTGGACGATCCCCTTCTCGTTGGTCACCTGGCCGATGGCAAGGGAGAGGGCGGAG
>Ga0335084_10002462_pt1 | contig 17827 bp, 17 predicted proteins | sample Lox_Sample_44_FD_206721 | JGI IMG/M metagenome (GOLD analysis project Ga0335084, IMG submission 206721) | Soil microbial communities from Loxahatchee National Wildlife Refuge, Florida, United States - Lox_Sample_4.4 | ecosystem: Environmental > Terrestrial > Soil > Wetlands | place: USA...
CTCTCCCTTCGCGTTTATGGCCCCACGGGCGATAGCGCGATAGGCATCACGACCACCCGGCGGGGTGGCAGAGTGGCCATGCAGCGGCCTGCAAAGCCGTCTACGCCGGTTCGATTCCGACCCCCGCCTCCACTACCCTAACGGTCGCGCACAGGTCGGCGAGCGTCATAACCCGATCGGGAGACCGGCCGCTAAGCGAACGCGACGAAACGATGTTCGCCGGGAGCGGACCTTGCTCGTTGCCGGAGGCGATCACTCATCAGCGCTCTTGGTGCAGCCGGCGGAGGCGCCCGCTTGGGCGAGCGGTCAGGCGTAACGTTACTTGATCTGGTCGAACGCCCAACTGGGGAGATCGCCGAGATTGGGCGGAACTGTCAACCAGTGGTCGGGCCGCTTCGCCATCGCACGTCCCGCATCAAAGGCGGCGCGCATCTGTTTCGGGTCGAAGGCGAGCGGATCTTTACCGACGTTTACGTCGTCGGGAATCGCAACCATTTTGAAGTTGTAGCCTAGAAACTTGGCTCCGAAATAGGATCGCGACATGGCCGTCAGCATAGACTGGTCCATCATTACGCTGACGGTCGTGGCTGCCACGGGTCCGATGGCCCTGCGCAATGCCTCGGGCGGGCTTTGAAGCTTCCCGTTGTCGATCAGGTACACATTACCCGGTCCATATAGCGGAGGTGGAGGGCGCTCGGTCCCACCCAGCCCTGCGATGACAACATTCGAACGGGCCGCACCGTCAACAAACAGGTGGCCATCGATTTCCACTGGCGGGAAGACGATGGGGAACGATGCAGAGGCGAGCAATACCGCACGATAAAGCTCGAGGTTTCCGTCCTTGGCGATCCTCGACATGTTCCAGACCCAGGTCTGGCCGTAATCGATGTTGGTCGTGCCAACGACCAGGAACCGGTTTTCATCGGCCGCAGCAGCCACGCGTTTCAATGTTTCCGCGGTAATGTGCTTAGCGATGAGTGCTCGCAGCGGCGCGGTGTCTGCCAGCGAATCAGCGCCAGACGCGAGGCTTAAGAGGCCTCTGTCATCATAGACGTCTTTCTTGGAGATCTGCGTATACATCTCTTCGAGTTGCGCGTCGTCGGCCGGGGTGCCAAGCAGAGCGTGAGTCGCCAATAAAGCCCCAGTGCTCACACCGCCGACGATATCGAACTCGGGTCGCTGTCCACCTTCGCGCCAACCAATCAAGAAACCGGCACCAAAGGCGCCGTTCTGGCCACCGCCTGAGAGGGACAGAACGTTGAGCGCACGCCCGTGCCTGCGTTCCAGCTGACGGATAACGTTCGAGTCGCCCCCCGCAGCAGCGACGTAGGCGGGCGAAAGCTGGTCCGGATTCAGCGGAGCGTGCCCATTCGGCAGCGCGGCGTATGGCGGAGCCACTTTGGAGAGCACCCGTTCGGGAGCTGATGCACATCCGGCGAGCAGCAGCGCTGACACAACACCTACGATAAGAATCAGCTTGATGTGTCTCATACTCGGTTCCGTTCTGGTCATCCCGCAGAAGCCTGTGTGCATTATCCTACGAATCCATGCGGCCCCTACTTCGCCGCACTCCGCGGGTCAGGCAGACCCTCCCGGATTCCCTGCGAGAAATCCGGATCTCGATCGATGGCCTTCGCCCGGCCGTTGATGTGGCTCTTGGCGCGCAGCTCCTCGAAAGGCAGGCGCGTATCGATGGTGCCGCGCTCATAGAGCATCCGGTCCCCGTAGCCGTTGGCCAAGAGCCGCCAGTCGACGCGCGGCGGGTTCGCCTGGACGCGCGAGACGTGATGACGGATGCTGGTCGTGCAATTGTCGACCAGCGCGTTGTAAAACTCAGGGGTCTCGACCAGAGCGTTCATGGTCGCGACATAATCCATCAGCAACGCTCGGGCCTGCTCCGGCGTCACCCTGAGCCGGTAGAGGTAAACGTCCTCGCCGCGATCGTTGGTGCGCACCCGGACAACGTCGCGCTCGTCGGCAGCCACGTAGATGATGTTGTACTGCCTGAAGAAGCCTTCGATGGCCGAGTATTCCTGCCCCTTGCTCTTCCGCGTCTCGATCGAGATCGCAAGCGGCGGCGCGCCCTCAAAATCCCAGCTCATGATCGTGTGCGCGATGACCGGCGACCCCCAGTACGACATGAACAGATCGACACCACGAAGCTTCGAGAGATCGTAAACGCGATCCTCCCAGCGCGGATTGAAGTCGGTCTCACTTCGCCAGTCGAAGTCGCGCACATTGTGAGCCGTCAGTTGGTTCCCATGGACGCCGAACCAGGCCAATCTCGCGACGTCCGGCTGCCAGTCGAGGTCGTTGCTCGGCTTGAGCGAGCTCCACCACGCGAGAACAGCGAGGACGCCGATGCCCCAAACGGCGAGCGCCTTCCAATACGGCCGCAGCCAAAGGAGCGCTGCGAGACTCGCTAGCGCGTAGCCAACCGCGAGGCTCGGGCGAACCCCCGCGGCATGCCCGGGACCCGCATAGAGCAGAACGAGCGCCGCCCACCCCGTCACGGCGAGAAGGGGCAACGCGAGAACGACGATGAGCGCGCGTTTCAGAAGGCTTCCTTGCCTGGGACTTACGTGCCGCGATCGCAGCCGCAGGCGCCGCGGGACGAAGCCCGGCTTGACCTCCGGGATCGGCGGGTCACGCAGCTTGCCCTCTGGCGAGCCGCACCGGGGCAACGACGCGCGACGCCGCCGTGCACGCGGCTACGACTTCTTCCGCGTGCGGCGCTGCGGCTTGTAGTCGCGGTGCGCTTCGTCAAAGCGGCTGGCCTGCGCGGCGCTGTCGCGCAGCGCCGCGATCACGGCCGCCTCGGTGTACGGCTCGTCGCGTTTCAGGCCCGCCGGTGGCTGGCCCATGGGTATCAGGATGTCATCGTTCGCCCCGTGAAGCCATAGGGCCACGAAATAGACTGCGGGTATCTTGAGAAGCCGCAGCTCGTAATCCTTACGGGCGACTTGCGGCAGCCGCTCGGCTGCGGCGAGCGCATCGACCGTCGCGCTGGCAAAGGGCCCATGGGTCAGGCTCGCGAACTCGAGCGTGCGCGATTTGCCTCCCTTTACCCTGCGGCTCCCAGCTGAGAGCTCGGCCTCGGCCACCGCGGCGCCGTTCTGCACCAGCAGATAGCGCCAGCTCGTCTGCCTGGCGGCTTGCAGGAGCTTGCCTTGGGCCAATGCATCGAGCGGCACGAAATATACCGGATGCGCCTCGCTGTGCGAGAGCGTCTCCAGGCGCATCGCGGCCATCGGGTGAGGCAACTCGCGCTCGCGCGCAAGCTCGGTGAGATGGCCGACCAGTCGCGCGTTGGCTGCGCGCGGAGCCTTGGGAAAGGTGATGGGCATGGGTGGCTCCTACGGCTGGGTCGTGTAATTGTCGGTCCACGTCCCGCCGCCCTGATAGGTCGTCGGAAACGTCGCGTAGGTAACGACAGAATTGCCGTAGAACGGGTCGCCGATGGTGAGGGCTCGGCGCGAGTAGCCGTACACGGTGACGAAGTGCCCGCCCCCGCCGTTCCAGCCGATCCGCAAGCAGAACGGTCGACAGTGGTCGATTTCCCCCTTGATCGTCGCCTGCGTGGCCTTGCCAGGGCTCCAGGCATTGAGGTTTGCGACGATCTGCAGCGCTTGATCGAGGTACCACGGCTGATTGCACTGGGGCGTGCTGCCGTCGGCGCAGCAGGTCGTCTGTCCCATGGCGACATTGGCGACCGCGCACTGGGTTTGACCGCTTGTCGGATGGTAGTAGAGATTGACCGAGACCGAGTTGGCTGCCCAGCACCACTGGCTCTGCTGCTGCGGCTGCATCGTGAAGCCAAGGGGATTGCCGCAGCCGGTGGTTCCGCCGTGCGTGCCTGGGGGATGCAGGGTAAATAGCTGCAGAGACTGTGGAAGCGGTCCAGGCATGTTTGAATTCCCTACAGTTGACTGGCGGCCGGTTGATTCGGAGCGCAGGAAATTCTACTCGCAATACCGGTCCGTTGTGCGTCATGCCGCGTGCCGCCAAGTGCAACGGCGCCGCGGCAGCCGCGGGGCGGTCTAATCTGCGCCGGTCCCGTCGGGCCCGGATATACCCTTGACTTGCATCAAACGGCAAGCCCTTCCCGTATCGCATGCTGCGCGAACCTTGCGACCGCCCGAGCTTCACCGAAGCGTGCTCGCGCCGGCGCAATTGCAAAGGCCGACTCGAAGGCAATGCAGGATCCTTGCGGGACCCTTCCCGGCCCCCCGTCGGAACTCCGGTCCGGGCTGTCCGAAGCAGAGGCGGCGCGTCGTTTGGCCACGGAGGGGCCCAACGAACTGCCGACCGACCGCGCTCGCTCGCTGCTTGAAATCACGCGCAGCGTCCTCGGCGAGCCCATGTTCCTGCTCCTGCTGGGGGCGGTGGCGGTCTACCTACTTCTCGGCGATGCGGCGGAAGCCATCGTTCTCGCCTGCTCGCTGCTGGCCGTCGTAGGCATCACGGTCTACCAGGAGCGGCGCACGGCGCGAGTCCTGCGCGCTCTGCGCGACCTGTCGAGCCCGCGTGCACTGGTCATTCGCGAAGAGAGACAGCGCCGAATTCCCGGTCGAGAGGTCGTGCGCGGCGACGTGCTTGTCGTGAGGGAAGGAGACCGGGTGCCTGCGGATGCGGTGCTTCGTGAATGCGTCGGCATGTCCGTCGACGAGTCGCTGCTGACGGGCGAGTCCGTCCCAGTTACCAAGGGCAAGGAGGCAGCGCAAGTAACGATCGGCCGCCCAGGAGGCGAGGGCCTCCCTTTTCTCTATTCCGGGACCATGGTTGTTCGCGGCCACGGCATGGCGGAAGTCCTCGCTACCGGATCGGCGACACAGATCGGACTCATTGGCACGCGCCTGGCCACCGTGCGGCAAGAACCTTCGCCCCTGCAGCGGGAGACGAGGCGCATCGTGCGCATCCTCGCGGTCGCCGGGTTGATGCTATGTGCGGTCGTGATTGCGCTTCTTGCCGTGACACGAGGCTCGCTGCTCGATGCCGTGCTGGCGGGGATCACTTTGGCAATGACCGTGTTACCGGAGGAGTTTCCGGTCGTCCTTACGGTCTTTCTTGCGCTCGGCGCATGGCGCATGGCAAGCCAGGGCGTGCTGACGCGCCGAACGCCCGCGATCGAAGCCCTGGGCGCGACGACAGTGCTCGCCGTCGACAAAACTGGAACGCTCACCGAGAACCGGATGCAGGTGCAGGTCCTCGAAGCGGGCAACGCCCGAGGGGACCTTTGCAATGCAGCCGCGGAGATCGACGCCACGCTGCAGGCCCTGCTCGGCATCGCCTTCGGCGCGTGCGAGCGCGACGTGGTCGACCCGATGGAGCGTGCCATCGTGAATGCTGCCTCGGCGTTCGCGCCCGATGCCATCGCCCGATTCTCCGCCATGAAGTTGATTCGAGAATACGACGTTTCGGCCGATTTGCTGGCGGTGGTCCACGTCTGGAAGCGGCCGGAAGAGGATTCCTGCGAGGTCACCGCGAAAGGAGCGCCCGAAGCGATCGCTGCTCTCTGCCGGCTTGACGCAGCTGCCGCGGGCGAGCTTCGCAAGCGCGCCGAAACGCACGCACGCGAGGGTATGCGCGTGCTCGCTGTTGCGCGCGGCTCGGTCGAGGAGGCGTCACTGTCGGAAGCCGCGACCGGAATTCCCCTCGAACTCTGTGGCTTGATCGGGCTCGCCGATCCGGTCAGGCGCTCCGTGCCGGCCGCTATTGCGGAGTGCTATGGTGCAGGCATCCGCGTCGTGATGATTACCGGTGACTATGTTGAGACCGCGCTCGCCGTTGCTCGTGCGATAGGCCTCGACATTCGCGGAGGCGCCATCTCGGGTCCCGAAATCGAACGCCTCGACGACTCCGGCCTGGTCCGACGAGCGCGCGCCGCCAATGTCTACGCGCGTATGGTTCCGGAGCACAAGCTGCGGCTCGTGCAGGCGCTCAAGGCGGATAGAGCGATCGTTGCGATGACGGGCGATGGGGTGAACGATGCGCCTGCGCTGAAAGCGGCACACATTGGAGTTGCGATGGGTAGCCGCGGCACGGACGTGGCGCGGGAGGCTGCGTCGCTTGTGCTCCTCGAGGACGATTTCGCGACGCTGGTGGCGACGATGCGCACCGGGCGGCGGATCTACGACAACATCCGCAATGCGATGAGCTATCTCCTCGCTGTGCACGTTCCGCTGGCCGGTATGGGGCTGCTTCCGGCGCTGACCGGCTGGCCGCTGTTCTTCTTTCCCGTTCACATCGTCTTCCTGGAATTCATCATCGACCCGGCCTGCTCGCTCGTTTTCGAGGCCGAGCGGGGTGCGCGGGATCTGATGCGCCGCCCTCCCCGTCGACCCGGCGAGCCGCTGTTCAGCCGGGGAATGCTCGCTTTTGCAGCGCTGCTCGGAGCCACGACGCTAGCTGCGGCGGCGGGCATCTACGGCATGCTCCTGGGCACGCAGGGTGAGGAAGTGGCGCGGGCCAGCGCATTCGTTACGATCGTGACCGCGAATATCTTCCTTATCATGGTCTCGCGCTCTCGGCGCGAAACCGCACTCACGCTCGCGCTGCGCCCCAATCCGGTGTTCTTCGCGATCGTCGCTGCGGCCTCCGCGGCGCTGGCACTGGTCCTTTACTATCCGCCCGCGGCCCGATTGTTCAGGTTTGCGCCGCTTGACGCCGGTTCGCTGGGTCTGGCTTGCGGGCTAGGCGCGGCAAGCGTGCTCTGGTATGACGTGGCGAAGATGTCCCGAACTGGGCGGCCGGGGGCCGACAAACAAGCGTGAGCCGTGCGAAGATGATCTGAGTCAAGGCGGCAGCGTCCCTATTTCGCGGCAAAAGAAATAAAATAGCCTCTTTTCGCCCGCATTCTCATGCGCCTTACCAAATACGTGAAGTTTCGTGAAGAGAAGTTCGGCGGGGTGCTCTTCGAGACTCGCTCCGAAAAGGTCTTCACCCTCAACCCCGTCGCGACCGCCGTCGTGCGCGAGATCACCGCTGGACGCGAAGCCGCCGAAATCATCCGGCACTTGAAAGAGCGCTTCCAGGATCCGAACCGGGCGATCGAGCAGGAGGCGGCGGACTTCATCTCCGAGCTGCGCGCCAAAGGCCTGGTCGAGGACTGAAGCGGTGAGCGCCCTGCCCACCTCCAACCAGCCGATCCCCGAGCGTACGCCGGCTTCCACCGAGTCCGGCGATCTCGGCGCCCCTCTCTACGTCGCCTGGCAGGTCACCAACGAGTGCAACCTCGCCTGCCTGCATTGCATCGAGGAAAGCGGGCCCGGGAAGGCCTTCCGGGACGAACTCGACGAGGGCCAGGTCTTCGGCGTGCTGGAGCAGATGCTCGATCAGGAAGTGCCGTACCTGTCCTTTTCGGGCGGCGAGCCCATGGTTCATCCGCTGTTCTTCAAGATGGTCGAATATGCCTGCGCGCGGGGCGGGCAGCTCAAGATCGAGACCAACGGCCACTATCTCTCGCCCGAGAATTGCGACCGCCTCATGGCGCTCGGCGTCAAGGCGGTGCAGGTAAGCCTCGATGGCGCATCGGCGGCGACGTTCAATCGCATGCGAGTGCGCGGCAATTTTGATGTTACCGTCGAGGGCGTGCGCAATCTGCGTGCGGCTGGCGTGCCGATCGAGATCAATTTCTCGCCGACCAAGTTCAACGTGCAGGAGATCGGGCGCTGCGTGGACATGGCTTACGAGCTGGGGGCCTACAGCTTCTACACCGGGCGGACGATGTACACGGGGAACGCGGTGAAGACCTGGCATCTGGTTGCGCCCTCGGAAGAGCAATACGTCACGTTCTTCGAGACGCTGCACGCCAAGACGGACGAATACAAGGGGCGGATGCGGGTTCATTTTCACGAGATGGGCCTGCTCGAGGAGTTGCGCTATCGCCTGCATCACCCCGCGGCTCTGCTGATCGTGCTTCCAAACGGGCTGGTCAAGCTGATCAACGCGCTGCCGTTCGTTTGTGGGGACCTGCGGCGCCAGTCGCTCAGTGAGATCTGGGCCAACTTTCAGCGCGCCTGGCAGGATCCGCGCGTAGCCAAGTTCGTCGAGGACCTTGCCAGCGATCCGGGCAAGACGTCAGCTCTGCATCAATGGGTCTATCTCTGACGACGCCGCCGCACTACCGGCGGTTGGCGGTGCCGGGGCCGCTGCATCGTCTGCTCGTCGTTCTGAGCTTGGTTCGTTACCGTTTTTTTCTTTACGCGGGCCTGCTGCCCTACTTGCTCGGCGCCGCATGGGCGTACGGCATGGAGCGCAGGTTCGAGCCCGCCCTCTTTTGGAGCGGGCTGGCCGGCGTCGTGCTCGCGGTCGTCGGAGTCGAGGCCTTCAACGAGTACTTCGATTCGCGCATGGGCACTGACCGCGTCTTCAACAGCGAGGAACTTCCGCCGATGTCGGACTGGGTGCTCTGGCTCGGGATCGCAGCCTTTGCCGGAGCACTCGCGGTGGGGATCTTTCTGACCTCGCGCGTCGGACTGCCGATCCTCGCCTTCGCTCTGCTGGGCGGCGCCGCGGCGATCTTTTACGTCGCGCCGCCCATACGCTGGGCCTACCGCGGGCTGGGCGAGACCGTCATCGCGCTTTCCTACGGTCCGTGGATGGTGCTCGGGAGCCTGTACCTGCACACCCGTGCGTTGTCCGTCGCCGCACTGTGGGCGTCGCTCGTGCCCGGGTTCCTCATCATGGCGCTCGCCGTGGTCAACGCGATCCCCGACTTCCATCAGGATCGCCTGGTCGGCAAGCGCAACCTCGTCGTGCGGCTGGGGCGCCGGCGCGCGGTCTGGCTCTACCTCGGCCTCGCTTCGGTGGGCTTGCTCGTGATCCCGGCCGGCGTGCTGGGCGGCGTCTTTCCCGCGGCGTGTCTCGTAGCGCTCCTCGCGCTGCCGCTTCTCGCCAGCAGCGCCCGCCGTGCGCGCCGCTCTTACGAAACGCCCCGCGAATTCGTTCCCGCGATTCGCAGCATCGTTGCCTGCTACGGTGCCGCGGTGACGCTCTTCACCGCGGCGATCGCGCTTCAGGGCTGGCCCTTGTCGTTATGACCTATCGCATCGACGCGCTGGGCGCTCCGCTGTTCGTCGCCTGGCAGATTACGCGCGATTGCGATCTCGCCTGCCTGCACTGCTGCACCGAGTCCGCGCCTGGCAAGCGGCTGCCGGACGAACTGGACGCCGAGGAGGTCATGCGCTTGGTCGACGACATCGTGCGCAGCGAGGTGCCCTACGTCATGCTCTGCGGTGGCGAGCCGCTGGTGCACCCCCTGTTCTTTCACATGGCCGAGGCCCTCGGCGGGGCTGGCCTCCAGCTCAAGATCGAGACCAACGGCCAGCGCTTCGACGCGCGCGCGGCCGAGCGCCTGGCTCGCCTGCCCGTGCGCTCGATCCAGATCAGCCTCGACGGCGACACCCAGGAGGTCTACGAGCGCCAGCGACCGGGAGGCTCGCTCGCGAAGGCGCACGCGGCGTGTCGCGCGGTGCGCTCTGCCGGACTCCCACTCGAGGTGACCTTCGCGCCGACCCGGCTTAACATCCAAGAGGCCTCGGCGGTGATCGATCGCGCGCGCGCGCTCGGCGCGTTCCGGTTCAACACCGGCAAGCTCATGCGCGTCGGCACCGCGGCGCGGCTGTGGGAGCGCCTCGAGCCTGCCTCGGAGCAGTACCGCGAATTCCTCGGCGTCCTCGAGCGGCAGGCCAGGATTGGAAGCGCCATGGAACTCTGCTATAGTCCATTCACGCTGGAGGACGGGCTGCGCGCGAGCATCGATGATCCACCCGCGACGCTGCTAGTTCTGCCCAACGGGTGGGTGAAGGTCGCCGCGGCGCTGCCGCACATCTGTGCCGATTTGCGGCGGGCGACTGTGGCGGAGGCATGGGAGGCTTATCGCAGCGCATGGCGCGATCCGGCCGTGCAGCAAGCGATGCGTGGTGCGATCGAAGATGAGTCGCGTCACGCGCAGGCCAACAGGTGGCGTGCAATGACGGTGGCTCACATCTGACCGAGCGGAGGCGAGATGAGCGAGTTGAAGCTGCAAGTGGAGAATCAAGCGACGGCCGAGAAGGCCGCCGCCGAAAAGGTCAATCCGGGCGAGAAGCCGGTATGGGAAAAGCCCCTGCTGGAAGACGTCTCGGAGCAGGTGATGGCGCAGCCGTACATCCGCTTTACCTGATATACACGATCCATACTGATTGCTGACCCAAGGGCGCTCGGTCGATGAGTACCGGGCGCCGCTGTTTTTTGCCTGGCAACTGACGAATCGCTGCAGCGGGCGCTGTCTTGCCTGCTGCGAGGATTCCGGCCCCGACCGGGCGTGGGCTGACGAGCTCGGGCGCGGCGAAGCTCTGGCGCTTGCGCGCCGAATCGTCGCGCTCGGCATTCCCTACCTCGCCTTCGGCGGAGGCGAGCCCCTCGGCGTTCCGCACTGCTGGGAGCTTTTTGAGACGCTCGCCGCAGGCGGCGTCGCGCTGAAGCTCGAGACGGACGGGACCCGGATCGACGAGCAGGCAGCCGACCGCCTGGCCGCTCTCGCCTTCGACTGTGTCCAGATCTCCGTCGACGGGGCGACTGCTGCCACCCACGACAGGCTCCGGCCCGGATCGAGCTTTGCCGACGCGACAGCTGCCATTCGCCGGCTCGTTGCCCGGGGCGTCGCACCCCAGTTCGTCTTTGTTCCCAATCGCCTCAACATCCACGAGCTCGGAGCTGCCTACGACCTTGCGGTGCAGCTTGGCTGCGAAGCTTTCGTCACTGGCCCAATGATGCGCATCGGCCGTGCCGCGTCGGGGTGGGAGCAGCTCGCTTGCACGGAGCAGGATTGGCAGCAGGCGCTCGTCGGTCTTCGCGAACGAGCACGCGTGGCGCAGGCGAGCACGACCCTCTCGGTTTACCCCTGGGACATCCTCACGGAGTTGGAGGTGCGCCTGGAGAGTCCCCAGGCAATGCTGCTTGTCGTGCCCAACGGGAAGGTAAAGCTCTTGAACGCTCTGCCGTTCGCACCCGCGGATGTGCGCCGCGATTCGCTGGAGGAAGCCTGGCAAGCTTATCGGGACGGGTGGCGCGCACCCGAAGTGCGCCAGTTCATCGGTGCCTGCCGGGCCAACCCGAGCTTGCTTCGACACGCTAACGAAACCTGGCCGATCGGGCGGGCGACGAGGTCGGCTCGTCGTCTTGTGTGAGCCGCGGCGATGATTTGATCTTGGGCAATCGGGGCTGCCGAATGCACCGATAGGATAGCGCCTGGCCGCTCGTCGGAATGAGGCGAGACGCCCCACGATGCGCTCGAAGCTCGCGATCCTGATCCAAGGCGCCGCACTCGGTGTGCCTCTGTTGCTGGCGGCGTGCGGTCCTTCGCCTGAGACCTCCGGCGGTCCTCCCGCGGCTGCGGGCTGGCGCGAGTTCGAAGGCTCCTGGAACGGCGCGGGAAGCCGCCGCGTCCTTTCCCTCGGTGGAAACCGACACGCAGCGCTATTGAACCTCACCGGCACGCTCTTGCTTGTCGGCCCTGGGCGCCCGAGCGCGGGGTTTCGCTGCGACGCGATTGCCCTCAACGACACCGTGACGGGACTCGTCGGCCGCGCGGTCTGGACCGATGAGCGCGGCGATCAGGTGTTCAGCGAGCTGAGTGGCCAGGGCGTGGCCGCTGGCCAAAAAGTCACTGGCATGTTCATCGGCGGAACCGGGCGTTACGTCGGTGCCGCAGGCACCTACGAGTTCACGTGGCAATACGTCCTCGAGGCGGAGGATGGGACGGTGCAGGGGCGCGCCGTTGGCCTGAAAGGCCGCTTCCTGCTCGGCCAGACCGGCGAGGCGCCGCGGGGCGCCGTCAAGCCATGATCCGGCCGATAGCGTTGATCAAGGGCGCCGTGCCGTTTGCACTGGCGATCGGCATTTGGTTGATCCCCGTCCCCGCCGGACTTACCGCTCCCGCATGGCACCTGTTCGCGATATTCGTGGCTGCCATCGCCTCCGTGCTGGTCGGGGCGTTCCCGCTGCTAACCTCGACCATGCTCGCTGTCGCGGCCGTCGTGCTGACCGGCACTATCTCCCCGGCGCAAGCCTTCGGCGGGTTCGCCAACGCCAGCGTGTTGCTAGTCGTGATCGCGTTCCTGGTCGCACAAGCGGTCGTCAAATCGGGGTTGGGACATCGCATCAGCCTGCTGATGGTCAGCCGCTTCGGTGGCTCGCCGCTCGGACTCGCCTACAGCATCGTGCTCACCGACGCTGTCATCGCGCCCGCCTTCCCCAGCAATACGGCGCGCGGTGGCGTGCTCTACCCGGTGGTGCTCGCGGTTGCGCAAGGTGCTGGCTCACGGCCGGAAGAGCCGGGGAGCCGCAGGCTCGGCGGGTATCTCATGTTCTGCGGCATGGCGAGCCTCGCCGTGTCGTCTGCCCTGTGGATGACGGCGACCTCGGCCAACCCGATCGGCGTGCAGATCGCGAGAGACTTCGGCCTCTCGATCAACTTCGGCAAGTGGGTGCTGGTCGCCTCGGTGCCGGCGTTGACCGCGATTCTGCTGCTGCCGTTGGTCGTGGCGAAACTCTATTCACCTGGCGTGCACGCTACGCCGGACGCTCCGGCGGCGGCGCGCAAGAGCCTGTCCGAGATGGGTCCGCTGACGCGTGACGAGAAGATCACCGCTGCCGCGTTTGTGCTGATGGTGGCGGGCTGGATCTTCGCGGATCAGCTCAACCTCAACGTCACAAGCATCGCCTTCGCCGGGCTCGGCGTGCTGCTGATGATGAACGTGCTGACCCTGGACGACATCGCCAAGCAGGGCGACACCCTCGCGACCTTCCTGTGGCTCGCTGTCCTCTTCGCATTGAGCGGCCAGCTCAACGAGCTGGGCTTCATGAGCTATGCCGGACAACGCCTCGCGGCCGAACTCGGCGGCATGTCGTGGTGGATGACCTACATCACGCTGGTCGTGCTCTACGTGGCAATCCACTACATGTTCGTGAGCCAGTCCTCCCAGGTTCTGGCACTGATGGGTGTATTCCTCGATGTGGGCACGCGCGGCGGCGTGCCCGCGCCGCTGATGGCCTTCGCGCTCCTCTTCGCCAGCAGCTACTTCTCCGTCATCACGCCGCAGGGCGGCAGCCAGAACGTCATCTTCGTGGCGAGCGGTTATCTCACCCAGCGGGAGCTCTACACGCTCGGCCTCGTCATGACGCTCTTCTTCCTCGCCGTGTTCATGGCGATCGGCACGCCGTGGATCATGGCTGTCGCCTGAGCCGTCCAGTCCGACTCCACGCACCGCGCGCGGATATCACCCGGTCGCCTCTGTTCCGGCGGCCAAGGCTATCCCGCAGCAGGCGGTCGCGGTACCCGTGTTCCTAGGGCGGGTGTGCCGCTCCTACTGACCTGACGCCTTCTTCTCCTGACCTTTGAGCGCTTCCTGCTTCGCTTTCGTATCGAGCTTCGGCTGGTCCTTCGTGGTCTCGGCCGACTTCTCGATGGCTTCGCCTCGCGCTGAAGCATTGGGGTTTCCCGTCTTCTCGGCGTGCGCCATTTCTTTCTGCTTCTTGGCGCGCTTGGCTTTCTTGGCGGCCGCCTTCTCCTCTGGTGTCATCTTTGCCTCAGCTTGCTCGGCGGCTTGCTTTTCGGCTTTGAGCTTCGCCGTATCCTCACTCTTTACCGCTGGAACCCCCTGCGCGATCAGCGTGCCCGAAGCCAGCACAAAGACACCGCCGATCAGTATCACGAGCCATCTGTTCATCTGTTTCCTCCAGAAGAAAAGTCTACTTACTACTTGGCAACACGCAGCTCTTCAAAACATGACCTTGGCCAGAAGCAGGCCAGTCGTGACGGCGACCGCAGTTGCGACGAGGCCGGGGATCATGAACGAATGGTTGAGCACATACTTCCCGATCTTCGTCGTACCCGAAAGGTCGAAGTTGATCGCCGCGATCAGCGAGCCGTAGGTCGGAATGAAGAAGTAACCGTTGACCGAGGGGAACATCGCGATCAGGAACTGCGGCGGGATCCCCAGCGCGATGCCCAGCGGCATCAGTGCGCGTGTCGTCGCCGCCTGGCTGTAGAGCAGCACCGAGGCGAAGAACAGGCCGAACGCGAAAGTCCACGGGTGCGCGTCCGCCTGCGCGCCGATGGCCGGCACGATGACGTCCTTGTTCGCGGCGATGAAACTGTCGCCGAGCCATGCAAGCCCGAAGATCCCGATGACTGCGACCACGCCAGCCCGGAGCGTCGGCGTCTTCGGAATTTCGTCGACGCTGACCTTCGTCGCCAAGAGCATGACCGCCGCGACTGACAGCATGACTATCTCGATCACGATCGGCATCTGCATCGCGTCCTTCGCGCCGGGAAGCGTACGCAGCGAAGGGAAGAAACCGAACATGACGACCAGCGCGACGCCTATCAGAAACACGTATGCGGACAGATTCGCCGCAGGCTTGAGCGGCGGTCGCTCCCCTGCGCCCTTCGGCGCCGGGATTGCGCCGGCTTTGAGCCGTGCCTGATATTCTGGGTCATCCTTAAGGTCCTTACCCAGAAACATCGAGACGATCGCGGCGACGATGACGCCGGTCAGGGTTGCCGGTACGCAGATCATCAGGATCTGCGGCAAGCCCCATTGCGTCATCCCTTTCTCGGCGAAGAGCCCGATCATCGCGGCGGTCGCCGCGGCCACCGGGCTCGCGGTGATCGCCTGCTGCGAGGCGATGGTCGCCACTGCCATCGGTCGCTCGGGCCGGATACCGCTCTGATGCGCGGTCTCGTAGATCACGGGCAGCAGCGGGTAGACGATGTGCCCCGTCCCGGCGACGAAGGTGAAGCTCCACGTCGTCAGCGGCGCGACAATCGTCACGTACTTCGGATTGGCGCGAATGATCCGCTCGGCGATGCGCACGAGGAAGTCGATGCCACCCGCCGCGTCCATGACGGATGCTGCCATGATCACTGCGAGGATGATGAGCATGACATCGATCGGCGGCGAGGTCGGGTTGATTCCGAAGGCGACGACCAGAACGAGGAGCCCCACCGCCCCCCACAGGCCAAGACCCACACCCGAGGAGCGCGCACCCATCCAGATCGCCGCAAGCACTACGATGAATTGCAGAGCGATTGAGAATGTCATGGCTTATCTGCCTTCCGAGATCCGCCGCAAAGGGCCTATTGCTCGAATTTCGGACTGATCAGGTTCTCGAACGAAAAGACTGCGTCCCACTTCTCCTGCGTCAGGAGCTTCCGTTCCTTGACCACGATGTCGTGCAGCGACTTACCCGTCTCGTAGCCTTCGCGAGCGATCTCCGCGCACTGCTTGTAGCCGAGCGACGGCTTGAGCACGGTGACGATGCCGAGCGAGTTGAGCACCATGTTGCGAGAGAGTTCATCGTTAGCGGTGATTCCCTCGATGCAGTTGACGCGCAGGCTTTCGACCGCGTGCTCCATCGTGGCGATGGAGGTGAAGAGCGCAAAGGTGATCACCGGCTCCATTACGTTGAGCTGCAGCTGACCGGCGGAAGCCGCCAGGGTCACGGTCAGATCGAGTCCGATCACGAGGAAGCTGACCTGATTGACGACCTCCGGGATCACCGGATTTACCTTGCCCGGCATGATCGAGCTGCCCGGCTGCATCTGCGGTAGGTTGATCTCGTTGATCCCGCAGCGCGGTCCGCTGGCCAAGAGCCGGATGTCGTTGCAGATCTTGGTGAGCTTCGCCGACGTGCGCTTGAGCACGCCCGACAGGAGCACGTAGGCACCCGTGTCCGAGGTGGCCTCGACGAGGTCACTGGCCAGAATGAACTTGATGTCGGTCAGCTCGGACAAATATTTCGTCGCGAGCTGCGGGTATCCCGGCGCCGCCGTCACGGAAGTACCGATGGCGGTCGCGCCGAGGTTGATTTCGTGCAGGAACTGCCGCACCTCGGCGATCCGCTCGACTTCCTCGCCAATCGTCGTCCCCCAGCCGTGGAACTCCTGGCCTAGGGACATCGGCACGGCGTCCTGCAGGTGAGTGCGGCCCATCTTGAGCACCCGCTCGAACTCCTTAGCCTTGGCGAAGAACGCATCCTGCAGCCGGCGCAACGTTTCGATATAGCTCGCGAGGCGCAAGATCAACGCCAGCCGGAACGCGGTCGGATAGACGTCGTTGGTCGACTGGCCGAAGTTGACGTGATCGTTCGGGCTGACGTACTGATATTCGCCCTTCTTGTGCCCCAAGTGCTCCAGCGCGAGGTTCGCGATCACCTCGTTCGCGTTCATGTTCGTGGAAGTTCCGGCGCCGCCCTGGATGAAGTCAGTCACGAACTGGTCGCGCATCTCGCCAGCGATCAGCCGGTCGCACGCCCCCGCGATGGCATTGGCGATCCTCGCGTCGAGCACACCTAGGTCCCGGTTAGCCAGCGCCGCGGCCTTCTTGACGAAGCCGAACGCCTTGACGAAGTTCGGCTCCAGCGACATCGGGATGCCGGTGATGTGGAAGTTCTCCTTCCCGCGCAGCGTCTGCACGCCGTAATACGCCGTATCGGGCAGGGTCTTCTCGCCCAAAAAGTCCTTTTCGATCCTTGTCACCATGGTGTCCATCGTTGGCTCCTCATTCTTGCATCCGTCGCGGACTGATCCTGCGACGGGCGGTTCTCGGGAGCGCACGGCCAAGCCCGGCGAGCGGCTTGCCGGGCTGGGAGTCGCACGGTCGCGACCCGCACCGTGCGCTGGCTGAATGGTTCGCGCCGCGAGGGCGCTGATGCTTCTCCTTAGCTGAACCCCAGTTTCACCATCTTGCGGCGCAGGAATGCGATCTGCGTCTCGAGCGGCAGCTCCTTCGGGCAGACGTCGTGGCAGCCCAGCAGCGACATGCAGCCGAAAATGCCGTCGTCGTCGCCGATCAGCTCGTAGTAATCCTCGTCGGTTCGCTTGTCCCGCGGGTCGAGGCGGAAGCGCGCCACGCGGTTCAGCCCGACGGCGCCGACGAAATCCTTGCGCATGCGCGCAGTGCCGCAGGCGGCAACGCAGCATCCGCACTCGATGCAGCGGTCGAGCTCGTAGATCTTGTCCGCCAGATCCGGGTCCATTTTTTCCTCGATGCGCGAGAGATTGGGATTCGGATCCTTCATGTGCAGCCAGCCGCGTACCCTCTCGCTCATCCCGCGCATCCACGTCCCGGTGTCGACGGACAGGTCGCCGATCAGCTCGAAGAACGGCAGCGGCGCGAGCGTGATGTCGGGCCCCACGTTCTTGGTGAGCGTCCGGCAGGCGAGCGTCGGCCTGCCGTTGACCACCATCGCGCAACTCCCGCAGATGCCGGCGCGGCAGACGAAGTCGAACTGCAGCGACGGATCCTGCTTTTCGCGGATCTCGTTCAGTGCGATGAACAGCGTCATACCCTCGGTCTGCTCGAGCTCGAAGGTCTGCATGTGAGGCACGCTGGCGGGATCGGCCGGGTTGTACCGCAGGATGTGCAGCCGGATCTTCTCGCCGGTCGCTGGCGGCTTCTGCGCCGCGCTCGTCGATTCCTTCACGCGAATGGCCTGTTCCACGCCCACCTCACTCGTTTTCCCAGACGAAACCCTGCGCTTCCTCTGCTTCGGAAGGCGGGGCCGCCGCGATCCGCTCGTCGATTCTCTCGTTCTTCGCGCGCAACTGCTTCGGCAGCAGCTGCTCGTAGGGCATCAGCGCGCGCTGCCTCTCGAACCGGTTGGCGATCTTCTCCTTGGTGGCGTCAACCTCCGCCTGGCGCGCAGCGGTTTCCGGATGGTCTACGTAGTCCTTCGCCCCGTAGCCGCGCCAACCCGGCGGCAGCTCCATGTGCTTCACATCGAGCGACTCATAGGCCAAGGTCGGCAACGTCGCGTCACCCTTCCACGTGGCGAGGGT
>Ga0335084_10002463_pt1 | contig 17822 bp, 19 predicted proteins | sample Lox_Sample_44_FD_206721 | JGI IMG/M metagenome (GOLD analysis project Ga0335084, IMG submission 206721) | Soil microbial communities from Loxahatchee National Wildlife Refuge, Florida, United States - Lox_Sample_4.4 | ecosystem: Environmental > Terrestrial > Soil > Wetlands | place: USA...
GAGGTCGATTGGATCGTCTTCACGCCCTCGACCGTATTCACCTGCTCTTCGATCTTCTTCGTCACTTCTCGTTCGACTGATTCCGGGCTGGCGCCGGTATAGCGGGTTTGAATGACCAGCACCGGGAACTCGACGTCGGGGAATTGGTCGATGTTCAGGCGGCGGTAGGAGAACAGGCCCAGCACCACGAGCGCCAGCATCATCATGGTGGCGAACACCGGCCGCTTGATCGACAGATCGCTCAGGAACACGAGATCAGCCCTCCACGCCCGTAATGGTCACCGGCACGCCCACACGCAGGCCACTCGCGGCGCCCAACACAACGGTTTCTCCGCCCGCCAGGCCATCCGTGATTTCGACCAGCGACGCGGATTCATCACGCGCACCCGTGGTCACGTCGTGCCGCGCGATGCGGCCGTTCTCGACCGTCAGCACGTAGCTCTGGTCGCCGTCCCGCCGCACGGCGGTGAGCGGCACGCTGACGGCGCCCTTCACCTGGTTCAAGACGATCCGCCCCGACGCGTAGAGCCCGCCGACGAGACGTCCGGTTTCATTCGGCACGGCCACGTACACCTTCACCTGGCGCGTCGCTGCGTCGACGGTTGCGTTGACTCGCGACACGCGGCCGCCCAGGCCGGGATCCGCTACGCCGGTGACCGTGAGCGCGACCGGGGCGCCGGGCCGAACCTGCGAGACGTACTCACTGGGCACCGTGGCCTCGAACTCGAGCTCGGTCGTATTGACGAGCTGGAACAGCAGGTCACCATCCTTCACGCGGTCGCCCGAATCCACGGCCCGCTGGCTGATCACCCCGCCTGACGGCGCGCGAACGGTGGACTCATCGAGTTTCTTCTTGGCCAGCGCCGCATTGGCCTCCGCGGCTCGCAACGTCACTTCGGCGTTCTGCACGTCGCGCTCCGAGACGGCGCCTTCCTTGAGCAGGCTCTGCATGCGGTCGTAGTCGGCCGCGGCCAGGCGGCGCTGCGCGTCGGCGGACATCGCCGCTGGGGCGGCGGCATTGGTGCGGAACCGCGCGAGCGCTTGTCCCTTGTGCACCGCTTCACCCTCCTTCACGTAGACCTCTTCCACCACTTCCGGAATGGGCGAGGCGATGCGAATCACGACGCCCGGTTCGAGCGTGCCGGAAACGGGCAAGCCGGCGATCAAATCGGCGCGCCGAGCCTGTGCGACGTCACTTCCGCTCAACACGGCGGTGGGAATGGAATCGGCGGTGGAGGAATCCGCCGCGCGGGCGCGCTCGCCACGACGCACCACCATCACCCCGAAGAGAATGGCAAACACGATGGCGCCCGCCACGAAATAGCGCTTCATGGATTGACTTCCTTCTGGTTGGGAATCGCCGCCACGCGTTCAATCGGCTTCCGCTCAACCGGCAGAGGCCGGCCCAGCGCCCGTTCGAGCTCGGCCAGCGCCACGAGATAGTCCCGCGTCGCCTGTACCTGGTTCACTTCCGCCTGCGCCGCGGCCACACGGGCATCGCTCACGTCGAGCTGCGTCGCCATTCCATTGGTGTAGCGCACTCCCGCGAGGTACTGGGCGCGCTGCGCCTGCCGGACCGTCTGTTGCCGGGCCTCGAGCAGCGTGCGCGCGCGGTCGAGCTCACCCCACGCCCGTGCGACTTCGAGATTGATCTGCTGCTTGAGGCCGTCGCGCTGCGCCTGGGCACGCTCCAGGCTGGCACGCGCCTGGTCGACCTGCCCGCCGACGCGGAATCCGGTGAAGATTGGGATCGTGAGCCGAATTTCGCCGTTCCAGCCCTGATGGTATTGCGCGCCGAACGGCGAGACTCCGCGCGCGCCACCTTGAGCAGCTGCTCTTGTTCGCGCACCGTCGCCTCCGCCGCGGCCAGGCCCGGCCGCGCCGGATTGTCGAGGGAATCGACCGTGGGTACCGGAATCATCTCGTCCGACGATTCGAGCGCCGTGGCGAGCACCACCGGCTGCTCGGCCGGAATGTTCAACAGGCGCTTGAGATCGAGGACCGCGACTTCGAGCTGGTTACGCGCCTGGACCACGAGCGGCTCCTGATTGGCCGCGTCCACCTGCGCCCGCAGGAGATCGTACTCCGCCCGCGTGCCCGCCTGACGGAACAGCGTGACCTGATGCAGATGTTGCTGCGCCTGCTCGAGATTATCCACCGCGATGGTGAGCAGGCGTCGCTGGAGCGCGGCATCCCAATAGGCCTGCGTCACCGCCAGGGTGACGTCGGACTCCGTCTCGACTTGACGATTCGTGGCGGCCTCACGAAACGATTTCGCCGCCTTGAGTCCGGCCCCGAGCTTGCCGCCCGACCACAACAACTGCGTCGCCTGGAGCTGGAAATTCCACGTGTTCGCCGCGCCGAAGGGGGTATTCTTGAACAGATTCGCCAGGGAATCCTCGCTGCCGCCCAGTCCCGAGTAGATGGAGGAGAACTGGCGCGTGTATAGCAGGGTGCCAGTCACCTGAGGGAGCGCGCCTGAAAACGCCTGGCGCACCTGTCCGTCCGCGTCGCGCACGTCGGCGCGCGCGACGCGCACGTCGACTGCCTGGTGCTGGGCGCGATTGATCGCGTCCGCCAGCGTCATGCGGAGCGTATCCGCTGGCGCTTGCGCGACCGCCCGGCCAGCTGGGCCCCCGAGCGCCGCCACCATGTATACCAGCAGTGTGACGCGGTTCATGATCACTTCCCCTTGGATGATGCGAGACCCTCGAGCGCGAGGGTCAGCCGACGCCGCAACTCGTTCCGCAACGGGAACGGCGCGGTGGGGCTGGCGACGTATTCGAGGATGGTCACCTGGTGGACGGACTGCAGCACGCGGGCGATCCGCTCGGCGTCTTCGTCATCCCGAATCTCGCCCGACTCCTGAAGCTTCTTGATGAGCGTGACGGCCAACTCATCCCAGCGTTCGCACATCTCGTCTTCGCCGGAGTACTGGTTCTGCATCCACTCACGCAGCACGTGGGGGGCGAGGGTCCGCTCCTGCTCGTAGAACGCGGCGAGCTCGGAGAACATGCGAATGAGCTGTGGCGCCAGCCGGCCGGGACGGGCGAAGATCGCGGTGGATTCGTCCTGCGCCTGCACGAACCACGTTTCCGCGACGTAGCGAAGCACGGCTTCCTTGTAGGGGAAGTAGTTGAAGAAGGTCCCCTTGGCGACGTCCGCCTTGTCGCAAATCTCTTCCACGGTCGTTTGCTCGACGCCGTGTTGCTTGAACAGCGCAAACGCGGCCTGGAAGATCCGGTCCTTCGTTTCTTCTTTCTTGCGCTCTCGGCGCGACACTTCCGGAACAGCCATTTATATGACCCTGGTCAATTTTGGAGGCGGTATAATATTGGACTCAATACACAACGTCAATGACCGTGGTCAGGTTTCAACAACGCCGGGGGGTTGAAAAGCGACATGACTCGGTTGTGAAGCAACAACCGAAACGGAGCTTAGAACCCGATGCCGCGACGAATGGATAGGGCGATGTGGTTCTGCACGTCGGGCCCGAAGCGCCAGCCGAGCGCGAACTCGACCACGTCACCTCGGACGGCGCGGGTCGGCCCGAGCCGGAGCGCCAGACCGAAGTCGTTTCCGGTGCGGGCGGCTTCGTCATCGAACCAGGCGCCGCCCCAGTCGAAGAAGGGGGCGATCCCCACTCCGACGAGCCCCAGGAAATCGTCCGCAATGACGAAGCGGTCCTCGACGGCGAGCCAGAACGTTCGGGTCCCGGTGAATGCGTGCGCCCCGAATAGCCGCGGCCCCGTCTGATCGACCCAGGGGTCGAATTCCGCACCCGGCTTGGGCTTGCGGAGCAGACCACCCTCGAGATGCACCAGGATCGTCTGCAGCTCGAAGTTCTGGCTCGCGACGGTGACGGAGCCGTGCACGCGCGCCGAATCGACCGCGCTCCCATTGTAGACACCGTTCGTGCTCGCGCGGAACAGCGCGAAACCGCCGGGCCATACCTCGCTCCACTGGCCACTGGCTTCGGCACCGACTCCCGCTTGACCCTCGGGATATCCGAACGCCTGCGGGGCGGCCCAGAACCCGAACCGGAATGTGGTCGAGAGGTTCACGTCTTCCCGCCGGCCGTAGGTGTTGAAGCGCTGCAGGATGGCATAGCGCGCCCGGGCAAACTCGAGACCGGCGCCCACCGTGGCGAATGAAGAGTAGGGGACCACGGATATCGATTCCGGGACAAAGTCTTCCCGCCGCCACGCGCCGTTGACCCAGAGCCGCGTGTAGCCGTGGGTCGACGCGTGCAGGGCACGTCCGACTCCGAGACCGAAGCGGAGCGCGTGACGTCCGAGATAGACGACCTGCCGCCCCTCCGAGTCGACGACGGCCGCGTACTGGCCGCTATAGTCGAGCAGCTTCCCGTCCCGGAACTGCAAGATGCGCTGTGTCGCAGCCTCGCCACCCGTCCCGGCCGCCCAGGGCGCCGACGTTTCGTAAAACGGAATGCCGAGAGCCCAGGAGCCACGGTCGCCGTCCGACAAAGATTGATAGAGGCCGAGCAGGCGTACCCGGGAACTGAACAAATGCGGGTTCTGGTAGAGAAACGACGTGTAGTCCCGATCCGGCGTGTTGGTATACAGCGCGGTAAACGACGTTGCCGTACCAAACAGGTTCTCCTCGATCATGCCCAGCTGCCAGGTCACATCGCCGTCCGCGGAGGCGATGTTCACCTGCGGTTTCGTGCTCCAGCCGTCCGCCGTTTCCACCCGCAACGCCAGCTTCTCCGCCACGCGAACCGTATCGACCTTTACGTCCCGGAACACGTTCAGCCCGCGTAGCGCGCGCTCGCTTTCGAGCGCGCGAGCCGAATCATAGGGCTCGCCGGCATTGAGCAGCAGGGTTCTGCGAATGATGGACGGATGCGTTTTGACGTGGATCGCGTTCGCCATTCTCGTCAGGAATCCGATTTGAAAATCGCTGCTTTCGAACACGTTGTGCGTGATCACGATGATCGTATCGATCGTCGGACCGACGGGCGGTTTCAACGCACCGCTGCTCTGCCCGCTTTGAGGACGAGCCAGTGAGACGAGCAGGACCGCGGCTGAGACGAGAGCTCTACTTGATCGCGTCAAAGCGCTGGTGCACAAAGTAGGTACGGTGCCTGGAATGGTCGTTCCATTCCGTAAAATACACGCGCGCGTCGACCCGGCCCGTCAGCTGCCGCATGCCTCGGGTCACGAGCGTCAGCGTGCCACGCACCGAGTCCTCGCGCAGGGGAGTACACAGACACGTCACCGTGGCGTGGGCGGGAATCGGAGCGTCGGAGCCCCCCAAAGGATACGCGACCCCCGGCGTCAGATCGTGGGCCCGCCCCAGGCGCAGTCCGATTGTCACGGCGTATTCGTCCCCTAGCGCGGGTGACGGGTTGAAGTCGTACCGGACCAGGACGACGTCGCCGCGCTCCTCGTCACCGCGGTCCGCTTGTGGCGCAGAGTCGATTCCCAGTCGCATGAGGGTCACGTCCGAATCGGACTCAAAGGTGATTCGCCCGTGCCATTCCCACCGGCCCAGTGTTTGTATACCCGTAGTGTCATCGCGGCGGGACGGGCCGGCACAGGCCACCGCCGTCGCGACAAGCAGCAGGCAATGGCTGGAGCGGAAGCGAACCCCCACGCTTAGTGCCGCGGCGCGACGGGCGCTTTCGGACTTGGGGGGGGCGGCGTGGATAGGGGAGCCGGTACCGGGAGAGTGGGTGATTCCTCGAGCGCCGCAACGAAATGCCATAACTCCACCGCGGAGAACTCCGCGAACCGCTCCTGCACGTCGCGCTCCGTGGGCTCGAGAAACACCCAAGCGGTCGAGCGGTGCCGGTCGGCGCCCACAAAATGGACGCGGCCGCGCACCGCCCCGAGCGTCGCGTCGGGCTCGAGCTCGAGAAATACGCTCCACCGCGCGGCGCCGCGCGTCAACTCGCCCATGTGCCGGGCTCGGTCCTGACCTGGAAACGCGACCGTCATGCGCCCCCACCCGTGTGCCGCATGAGCGATACACTACGTTCGCGGGCCCGATCCTGCCAGTTAGATTCCCGCTCCCATGACCACGTCCGCAGATCGCACGAAGTCGCGCACGATTCGCGTGGCCCACAGCCCCGACGCCGACGACGCCTTCATGTTCTGGCCGCTGGCGGCGGGGCGCATTGATACGGGCGCCCGGCGCTACGTGCACGAGCTCGCCGACATCGAGTCGCTCAACCAGCGGGCGCGCCGCGGCGAGCTCGAGGTCAGCGCGGTCTCGCTGCATGCCTACGCATATCTGGCGGAGCGGTACGCGCTGCTCGCCCACGGCGCGAGTATCGGGGACCGCTACGGCCCGCGACTGGTCGCGCGAGTGAAAGCGCCGTCCGACGCGCGCGCCGCGTCCGCGGGATTACGCGTCGCCATTCCGGGACTCCTGACGACCGCATTCCTCACCCTGCGGCTCTACCAGCCCGAGTTCGAGCCGGTCGTGGTGCCGTTCGATCAAATCGAAGACTACGTCCTGGACGAAAAGGCCGATCTGGGACTTCTCATTCACGAAGGGCAGATCACTCACGAGCACCGTGGACTCCACCTCTGGGCCGATATGGGGGAATGGTGGTACGGCGAAACGGGCCTGCCCCTCCCGCTCGGCGGAAACGTCGTACGCCGCGACCTCGGGGGCGAGCTGATGCGCGCAATCGCGCGTGACCTGCGAGCCAGCATCGAGTATGCACTGGCCCACCGCGAGGAAGCCCTCGCGCATGCGAGCCAGTTCAGCCGCGGACTGGACCTGAGCGATACCGACCGCTTCGTGGGCATGTACGTGAACCGGTTTACGGTCGATTATGGCCCCACGGGCCGGCGCGCCGTGACCGAGCTGCTCAGCCGCGCCGCCGGGGCGGGCATCATCCCCGAGGCGCTCGACGTGCAGTTCGTGACCGCCGCTGACTGAACGCTGGCGTCTTGGGGCGCCGAATCGCATTTTAGGCCTCGCCTGAGGCGAGGAGCCCGATCTAGTGTCCGCACCAGTTCTCGATGGCAACGTCTCGGTCTTGGTCGTCGACGACGAAGAACCGATCCGCAACGCCTTGAAGAAGTATCTGCAACAACAGCAGTTCGACGTCTATGCCGCCGGCTCGGGCGAAGAGGCGCTCGCCTTGCTGCGCCGCCACAAGATCGCCCTCATGCTGTGCGACATCCGCATGCCGGGAACGAGCGGCGTCGATCTCGTGCCACAAGCGATCGACATCGAAACGGATCTCGCCATCCTCATGCTCACCGCCGTCAACGATGCGACGAGCGCCGCGCTGTGCATGCAGCGCGGGGCGATGGACTATCTCACGAAGCCGATCGAGTTGGCGGATCTGGGTCGGGCCGTGCAGCGCGCGCTGAAACGCCGCGAGTCGCAGCTCGAAAGTCGCGAGCTGAACCGCTGGCTCAAGGAGGAAGTCACCACACGTACGGTGGAGCTGCAACGTGAACGGCAGAAGCTCGAGCGCATCTCCGTGGCCACCCTCGAGGCGCTGGTCAACGCCCTCGAAGCCAAGGACCCGTACATGCGCGGGCACTCCGCCCGCGTCGCGGACCTGTCCGCGACGATCGCCGCGCAGCTCGGATTGGACGACGAGCAGGTGGAGCACGTGCGCGTCGCAGGCCGCCTGCACGATGTGGGAAAGATCGGCACGCGCGAGGCCGTGCTCAACAAGCAGGGGCCGCTCACGCCGGAAGAATTCGAGCATGTGAAGCAGCACGTGCTGATCGGATCACAGATCCTCCAACCGCTGCCTCACCTCGAGCACATTATCGCGATGGTGCGCTCGCATCACGAGCGCTGGGACGGTACCGGATATCCCGACGCCCTGAAGGGGGAAGAAATCCCCCTGGGCGGGCGGATCATCGCCGCCGCCGAGGTCTACGACGCGCTCTGCACGTCGCGTCCGTATCAGGACAAGCTGACCCCCGAACAAACCGTTGAGCGCATGACCGAGCTGTCCGGCACCGTCCTCGACCCCAAGGTCTTCGAAGGCTTGCGCGCTGTGGTCGCGCGCCGCCGGACCCTGATTTTCCTGGACGAGAATACGGGAGACTAGCGTCCCGGCGAAGCCATGCGCGTCGCCGTCACCGGTGGTACAGGCTTTGTTGGCCGGCACATTGTGCAACACCTCGTGTCGCTCGGCCATACCGTTCGCGCGCTGGTACGCGACCCTCGTCGCCTGCCCCCGCCATTTGCCGCGACCCCTGCCCTCGAAATCGTTCCGGGAGATCTGAGCGACGTCCGCGCCCTTGCCGGGCTCGTGCAAGGCATGAACGCGGTGATTCATCTCGTCGGCATCATCGCGGAGCACGGACGGGCGACCTTCGAGGCCGTCCATGTGCGCGGAACCGCGGCGGCCGTGGAGGCGGCGCAAAACGCCGGCGTGCCCAGGTTCGTGCACATGAGCGCGATCGGGCCACGCCCCGACCGCTCCGCCACCGCGTACCATCGTTCGAAATGGGAGGGCGAGGAAATCGTCCGCCGTTCCGGAATCGGGCATGCCATTCTGCGCCCGACCATCATCAATGGACCGGAGAGCGAGCCTATCGGTCGGCTCGTTCGCCTGCACCGCTACCTGCCGCTCGTGCCCGTCTTTGGTGACGGCAGTTTCCCGCTACAGCCGATCTGGATCGGGGATGTCGCCCAGGCATTCGCGCGGGCGGCGAACCAGGCGGAGATCCGCGGGACGTTCGAGATCGGTGGTCCCGCGGTCATCGCGTTTGAAGCGTTCGTTCGGACGATTGGCCAGGTGTCGGGCCACCCCCGTCCCCTGGTCCACCTGCCACTCCCGCTTGTGCGGCTCATGGCCCGGGCGGGGGATCCCCTTGGACCCCGCGCCCCGATTACGAGCGATCAGCTCCAGATGCTGGTTGAGGGAAGCGTGGCACCCGTGAACGCAATCGAGACCGTGTTCAAGGTGCAACCGCTGGGGTTCGAGGAGGGGCTGCAACGCTTCCTAAAAAACCGAACCCGGGGCTAGGAGCTCCCCGGGCTGGCTGGCCGGGCGAAGTGGCCGTCACACTCCGACCGCGGCCCATTTGCGATTCTTCATATCTACGCCGAACAGGGGTCCGACGTTTGAAGCTTGAGGGTGCGCTGGTTCCCTCACTCGTACTAGATGCCTGTCCCTCTCCGGGGGTCGCATCACCAGCGCTTGATACGGCCCAGCCGAGACATGGTGAACGTTGCAGTGTGCAACCCTCGCGCGAAAACGACACGCGTGTTCGACGCCCCAACGCCCAACCCAACCGGATCGAAGACCAGGGTCTTGTTCGAAACGACCAGGCTGACCCCTGACTGGGCCGGGCCCACCCACCCCCGATCTGCGACCCACCCCGTATCGCCTAGCTGGTACATCCGGAACGAGTCTCGCTCGATCTCCAGACGAACACGCAATCCAGAGCGCACGGCACGGTTTCGGGTAATGGACACGGCGGTAGTGAAATCCTGTGCTGCGCCTTCGACCGCGATCCAGTCCAGCCAGGCAGCCACCCTTGGGACGGCGAGACTTGTGACGACGCTCACAATGGTGAGCGTGAGTACGAGCTCGAGCAGCGAGTGGCCGTGCCGCACGCGCCCAAAGTGCGCTTCGTTTCAGCAGATGTGGCATCGGAACGCCGCTAGCGAAATACAATAAATCGCGGAGATTTGCGGCCTAACGCGTCTGGCCAGAAAACGCTATGTTGTGGCCCATCCGCAGCTTGCATGAAGGCACGAGGGCTGCAAACAGTGCGGCAGCCTGACCTCCATGTGAGGAGAGCGAAACACTCAATGCCGCCGGTCAGTCCTGAGCTGCATACCCTTCCGCACGCAGTGTTCCTGCGGCGGGTTTCGACTGCTCGCGTACCCGAAGCCACCGATTCGCGGCTCGGCCAGGGCGCTTTTCTCGCGCTGCGCCTGATCGACCTGCTCGCGCCGGAAACGGGCGCCACGCACCCCGACGCGTTCGAGTACCAGTGGAGCGCGACGGAGCGGTTCTGCCGTGGCCTTGGCCCTTCGCCCGAGAGCGCGCACCTGCGCGAGCTTGTGTCGAGCGCGATTGCGGCTTACCGCACCGATGATATCAGCCTCGTGACGCCGGCGTTTTTCGCCTATGCGCATTTCCTTGAAGACGCCCTTTATCTGGATGAAGCGCTGGATGTTCTCGACACGCTGCGCCGTATCGCCGGACCGCAGCTGTCCAGAGCTGACGGGGTGGCCCTCTATCTCCGCGAGGGCCGCGTCAACCGCAAGCTGAATCGGTTCGACGCGGCGGAGGCTTCGTATCTCGAAGCCTGTACCCGCGCGCGGGCGGCGAGGGACGCTTACTCGGAGCTGTTGGGCCGTATCGGACGGGCCAACACGTTCTTGGGGCGCGGCAATCTCCCCGAATGCGAGCGGCAACTCACCGAAGTCTTGCGCGACGCGCACAAGGCCGGATTGCGCGAGGCCGAGGCCCGAGCGGAGCACGGCTTGGGCGCGGTGCTCCATTATCGCGGTTCGCCCGATCTCGCACTCAAACACACGTGGCGCGCGTTCGAGCTCTACGAAGAGAATGACTCGCAGTTGCGAGCGCTGGGTGACGTGGGTCTGACCCTGCTCATGCTGGGCGACGCGACCGGAGCCCGCCGAGCCCTGCAGGAAGTGGTCAGGCGCGCCAAGACTCGAGACGTCATTGCGAACGCGCAAGTCGAGTTGATGCACTGTGCGTCGTACGAGCGGGACCGCTTCGGGTTTGAGCGCTGGCGCGCGCGCTGCGAAGACGTGAGAGCGACGATGCCGCCGAACATCCTGGCAGACTTCTACCTCAAGGCCGGAATCGGCGAGGCGCGCTTCGGCCTGTTTCGACGCGCGACAGCGTCTCTCGAAAAGAGCCTCGACATCGCCGAACAGGCCGAGTTGAACGCCCTCGTGTTCACGATTGAACGCATCAAGGACGGGCTGCCGGCCTGCGAGAAGGCGGCGGCCAGCAGCACGTTCGAAGGCGATCGGACCACCGTGGACAGCGACGAACTCCGCGAGGTTTCGGCCTCACTCGCGCAGCTCGTTTCCGAACCGGCCTGACTGCGCCTGCGCGAGGATCGTGGAACGAGCTCGACGCAGGCGCTCTAACGACCGCTTAGCGGCAGGTGTTCGAGTTGTTAACGTCGCACTGGGCCATGGTGACCGACGGACGCGGACCAGTGGCTGAAGCAGCACACGCTGCGGTGGAAGCGGCAAAGGCGAAGAGCACGAGCGCAGCGAGGTGACGTAGGGCGCGTGACATTGAGACCTCCGGGTCCAGGGCTGGTTAGAGGGAAAGCATCCCGCCCAAACTTGGACCCCCTGAGGCTCCCTTTTTAGGGCGTTTTTGCGGCACCGAGGGGTGATTTTGCGACATTTATGCTGATTCTTGCCGCCGTTCCGGACGTCCAGCTCCAGAAGCTGCGCCGCGCGGCTCCGGACCGGTTCAGCCTCGTGCGGGCGCTGACCTGGGGCGAAGCCCTGGCCAGTATTCGGAGCCGCCCGGTCGAGCTTGCGGTCGTCGATCCCCTCCTTGGGGGCGCCCCGAGTTCGCAGGAAATCGAGCGACTCCGGGTGTTGTTTCCTTCCCTGCCGCTCATTCTCTACACCACGCTTTCGCCCGAGACGGCAGCCGTCATGCTTGCGCTGGGGCAGCGCGGGATCCGACATGTGGTGTTCGCTCGCTACGACGACCATCCCGTGCGACTCCAGGAAGTGCTCAGTTCGGAAGAAGGCAAAACCGTGTCGCAGCTCTTTCTCGAGCAGCTGTCGGATGCGCTCGCCCCGTTGCCGAGTGAGCTGCGCTGGGTGCTCGAGGAGGCGCTGGAAGCGCCTGACGAGGTGCAGACGGTCGGCCAAATCGCTGAGCGGGCTCGGGTGGACCGGCGCACCTGCGAGCGGTGGTTTATGCGCCTGGGGCTGCCCAGCCCAAAGCACTTTCTGGCGGTGGCCCGGGTGCTGTACGCCCATCGGCTGCTTCAGGATCCCGGCTTCACCGTTGAAGACGTTGCCCAGCGGCTGGGCTACTCTCAAGTCAAGACGCTGCAACAGCACGCACGTGCCTATCTCGGGCTCACGGCGGGTGAGATGCGGCTGTCGCTCACCCCGGAAGTGGCGCTCGCGCGCGCAGTGCAGCGGTTCCTGCCGCGGGAGACCGCCATCGCTCCGGCTGCATCGTGATGAATCACGGAGAGCGTTCCATCCCGCCGCAGGATCTCGGGCCGGAATCGTCCGCCGCGGGGTCGACCTCGCGCCCGGCCGGGGCCGCCCGCACGATTCTGATCATCGATGACGAAGCGTCGTTGCGCCGCGTGCTCGAGCGTGCGTTACTGCGCGATGGATACCGGGTGCTGAGCACCGGCAGCGCCGAGGGCGCTTGCTCGTTGCTCCAGTCGGAAATGATCGATGCGGTATTGCTCGACATCCAGCTCCCGACCATGTCCGGCCTCGCGTTGTATCTCACGATCGTGCACCAGTGGCCCATGTTTGCGGGACGGGTCGCGATCATGACGGGCGACGCCGACGCGGAAGAGGTTCGCGCCTGGCTCGAGCAGCATCACTGCATGCTGCTGCAAAAGCCGTTCGACCTGCGGGAAATCAGCCGCTGGTTGTTCGACCTCTGGCAAATTCGGGAGCGGGAAACTGGCAACGCTTGAGCGCCCCACCGGCGCAGCTTCGACGGACCCGCTGCACGTGCTGCGGGAGTACCGCAGCCTCGCGCCGTGGAATCTGCGAGACCTGGCGGCGCTCGTGGGGGCGATTCTCGATGCGTCGGCGATCACGCCCATCAATGCCGCCGCGCGGGCTCAGCCGAGCGAGCGGACAATCCGCTTCTACGTGACCCGCGGACTCGTGAGCCCACCCGAGGGTCGCGGCACCGCCGCGACGTATTCCTACCGGCATTTTCTTCAGCTGTTGTGCATCAAGCTGCGGCAGATGGAAGGCGCTACGCTCGCACAGATTACCAAGGACATGCACGATCAAACCGGCGACGTGCTCGAGCGGCGTGCGGCGCAGGCGCTCGGCAGCTCGCTGCTTTCGCCCGACCGCCTGCCGCTCCGCAGTCCCGGAGGACCCCCGCGGGGACGGTCCGGCCGGGCCCTGACCGCCTGGCTCGCCCGCGATGCGGTGCGCGACACGGCCGAGCCCACCACCTGGCGCCGGATCCCCCTGGGCCGCGGCGTGGAGCTGCACGTGGACGCCGCGCATCCGCTGGCGCGGGTGGGGCCGAACGACCAGGCGATCGCGGCGGCCTTCCGGGACGCGATCAACAGACTGCTCCCGACCGCCGCCCTCGGCGATGCACCCGCCGTCCGGTAGTCCCGTGCCTTGATTCGTTGCACCACCCGAACCCGGAGTGACCGATGCCGTCCTGGATACTCTTGCTTGTCGTCGGCGCGATCGTTCTGTGGATAGTGATGGCGTACAACAACCTGATTTCGCTTAAGAACGATACGCTCAATGCGTTCAAGCAGATCGATGTGCAGCTCAAGCGGCGGCACGATCTGATCCCGAATCTCGTGAACGCCGTGCGGGGGGCGATGGATTTCGAGCGCGACACGCTCGAGGCCGTGATTCAAGCCCGGAACCAGGCGGTGAAGGTGAGTGCGGCGACTCCCGACGCCGTGAAGCAGATCAGCCAGGCGGAAAACGCCCTTACCGGCGCACTCTCCCGATTCATGGCGGTCGTGGAGCAATACCCGCAGCTCAAAGCGACGGCAAACGTGGGTCAGCTGCAGGAGGAGCTCACTTCCACCGAGAACAAGGTGTCGTTCGCCCGCCAGCTCTACAACGACACGGCCACGCTGTACAACACCCGCCAGCAGCAGTTCCCTGCATCGCTCGTCGCGAGTTTCGCGCGCGCCGAGCCCGCGGATCTCTGGGAGATCGAAGACCGTGCCGATCGCGACGTGCCGGTCGTCAATCTCACGTCCAAGCCGAAATAGGTGAGCGGCACGGACGAGACGTCGCTCACTCTGTTTCAGCAGCAGGCGCTGAACCGCCGGCGAACAGCCTGGCTCATCGCGGGTTTCGTGCTGTTCTTTGCCTGGCTCGGTTTTGGCGGCGATTTCATCTACGCCATCTACACGGCCCACGCCCCGCCGCCGGCGCAACACCACGTGTGGTGGTTCGGCATCGTGATGTGCGCGGTGGGAGCGATCGTGGCGACCTACGCGTACCAGACCGGACCGGAAAAGGTGCTCTGGGCAACTGATGCGCAGGAAGTCGTCCAGCCGGCGGACGACCGGCAGCGGCAACTCGTGAACGTCGTCGAGGAAATGACCATCGCGGCCGGCGTCCCGCGGCCGCGAATCTGGATCATTCCCGATCAGGACCCCAATGCCTTCGCGACGGGAACCGACCCGAGGGCGTCGCACGTCGCGGTCACACAGGGATTGCTCGACCTCTGCAATCGGGACGAGCTGCAGGCCGTTATCGGCCACGAGCTGGGGCACATCAAGAATCTGGATGTGCGCTTGATGACCATGCTCGCGGCGCTGGTCGGTGCGGTGCTGCTCATGCGCGATGGCACGCGCTACTTTCTCCCCGGGCGAAGCTCGACCGACAGCCGATCCAGAAAGGGCGACCTGGGTCCACTCGTCATCGTGCTCATCGTGCTCTGGCTCGTGTCCTGGATCCTCGCCCCGCTCATTACCCAGCTGCTCGCGCTGGCGGTGAGCCGCAAGCGTGAGTATCTGGCGGACGCGATGGGCGCGCAATTCACGCGCAATCCGCTGGCGCTCGCGAGCGCGCTTCAGAAGATCGAAGGCGCGGACCAGCCCACGAGCCATATCACCGGCGGAACCGCGCACATGTGCATCGCCGACCCGCTCGGCCGGCGCGTGACGGCGCACGAGGGATTTCTGGCCGACGTGCTCGCGACGCATCCGCCGATGAACAAGCGGATCGCGATTCTGAAAGGCATGGGATACGCGCAGCTCAAGAGAGAAACCGGGATCACGGGCTAACACGACGCCCGTCCTTTCGTGGCATACCGATTCGTCCCACACACTGCCGACATTGCCGTGGAGCTCCGGGGAGCGGATGAAACAGCGCTTCGGGCCGCCGGCGTCCTTGCTCTGCGGGAGCTGCTCGTGGGATCGAGCGACATTCGGCCGGCTGAACGCCGTCTGATCGCCGCCTCCGGCGAGGATATCGCCCTGCGACTCGTGCGCTTTCTCGGTGAGGTCCTCTACCTCTATGAGGTCGATCGGTTCGTCGCCGCGCGGGCCACCGCTGACGGTGTCGAAGGCGAAGCGTTCGATCCCGGGCGGCACGCCGCGGTTCGGGAGATCAAAGCCGTCACCTATCACGACGCAGTAATCCAACGAACGAACCACGAGTTTCGAGTCACGCTCGTGTTGGACGTCTGAGGCGGCACACCCGCCTTGTCTCCCAGCCCCGCGCCTGCCCTGCCCCGCGTGGAACGCGTGGATCAGTTCCGCTGGCGCGTGCCCCAGCAGGGCGGCATGCGTACCGATGGACTGATCTTCGCGGACCAGGTCCTCATGCAGGAGCTCGAGGGCGATCAGGCCATCCAGCAGGTGGCGAACGTCGCCCACCTCCCGGGGATCGTCGGCCCTTCGATCGCGATGCCCGACATTCACTGGGGCTACGGATTTCCAATCGGCGGCGTCGCGGCCTTTGATGAGGACGACGGTGTCGTATCTCCCGGAGGCGTCGGGTACGACATCAACTGCGGCGTACGCCTGCTCGTCACGCCCCTCTCCGTCGAGACAGTCCGCCCGCGGCTCGAATCGCTCATGGATGCCCTCGCGCGATCGATTCCTTCGGGCGTCGGCTCGTCGCGCTCCGATCTGCGGCTTACAGCCCCTGAGCTGCGGCGCGTGCTCGAGGAGGGGGCACAGTGGGCGGTAGACCGCGGCTTTGGGTTCCCGGAGGACCTCCTGGCAATCGAGGGTGGCGGGCGATTGCGAGAGGCCGACGTGAATCTGGTGTCAGAACGGGCGCGCGAGCGTGGCAAGGCACAGCTCGGCACCGTTGGCAGCGGGAACCACTTCGTGGAAGTCGGCTACGTGGCCGAGCGCTACGATGACGTGGCCGCCAGCCGGTTGGGACTGGAGACCGGGCGTGTGACCATCAGCATTCACTCCGGCTCGCGAGGCCTGGGGTACCAGGTGTGCGATGACTATCTCGCTGGCATGCTCGCCGCCGCGGGCAAATACCGCATCGATCTTCCGGACCGGCAGTTGTGTTGCGCTCCGATTGCCTCGAGCGAAGGCCGGCACTACTGGGGAGCGATGAATAGCGCGGCGAATTACGCCTTTGCCAACCGCCAGCTCATGGCGCACCATGTCCGGGGGGCGCTGGCAACCGTTTTCGGATCACGACCGGAACAGACCCGGCTCGTGTACGACGTGTGTCACAACATCGCGAAGCACGAGACGCACACCGTCGCCGGCAAGAAGCGCCGCCTCTGCGTGCATCGCAAAGGGGCGACTCGCGCATTTCCTCCCGGCCATCCGGAGATCGGCCCCAAGTTCCAGGACATCGGACAGCCGGTGCTCATCCCCGGCGATATGGGCCGCTACTCGTACGTCCTGGTGGGGACCGAGCGCGCGTTCCAGGAGACGTTTGGGTCCTGCTGTCATGGCGCCGGCCGCCGGCTTTCGCGCCACAAGGCAAAACAGCTCGCCAGGCCGCGCAACGTGCCCGCCGAACTGCGCGAGCAAGGGATCATCGTGCGCGCCGAGAGTCGGGCCACGGTGGACGAAGAGCTTCCTGAGGCATACAAGGATGTGGCGCGGGTCGTGGATGTAGTCCACGGCGCGGGGATCGGCAGGAAGGTCGTGCAGCTCAAGCCGATCGGGGTGCTCAAGGGGTGAGAAAACAGGCGGCAGGAGGGAAAACCAAAGCCCCCGAGACGGCGCAAGGGCCGCTCGGGGGCTCTGCATACCGGCTACCCGGAGCCGGGGGATTGCTCCCTCCGTTCTTCATCCCGCCACCGCCGGTTGACTGATGCGTCGCTCGGTAGGGTGATCAGGAGCTCCGGCTTCCATCCCCATGCAGCCCGGCCGGGCCACAAGGTTCACCAGTATGAGTGCTACGGGTCAGATCGGGTCGCGGACCGACCTTCCGCACTGCACACCGAGGCACCACTTCGGCGTGGATGGAACACGCGACTGGCTCCATCGATCCGAGCCGGAGAGCAGCTCCCGGATCGTCGGCCGCCTGAGCCCTTGTTTGCGTCGGCGGCCTCCCCGGAATTTCCGCTCGGACTCGCCTTTGAGGCGTGGCTTGGACGCGAGGTCCGAAACCCTTCCCTCGTTCGGCGCGTGGGCACAATATAGAGCCCTCTAAAAAGCGCGCAAGTGCCGATGTTCCTTCGGGTTAGCTCACTCTCATGTGCATCGGTTGTGGACACTAACGTGCAGGTACGCAGATCGTTGCGTGGCAGTCCACAGGAATGTGGAGTTGTGTATCCACAGCGTGCACCTTTCCACGTGACAATTCGGAGACCTAATGGAGCAGCGGCTGCGCGGCGAGCCGGTAGCGGCGGGTTACGTCACCGAGCCTGGCCAGGCGGTGGGGCGCCCACGCCCGAAGCGAATCGGCGCCAAACGTCGCTCGGCCTGTTTGGAATTGGTTCTGGCAATCGCTCAGCGCGCCGCGCAACGCGCTGAGCGAGGTGCGTACGTCCTTGTGCGCGGCGACGAGCGGCTGTGTCGTTGCCGCCGCGCTGTCCGCGGCGGCACAGCGGCCCCGGATTCGATCAGAGCGTGCGAGCACCAGCTCGGGGGATGCGTTCGGGAGGTCGCTGAGATAGGCGCTTGCCGTCGCCTCCAACGCGGAAAGCGATTGATCGAGCGCTCGGAGCGCCT
>Ga0335084_10002468_pt1 | contig 17809 bp, 12 predicted proteins | sample Lox_Sample_44_FD_206721 | JGI IMG/M metagenome (GOLD analysis project Ga0335084, IMG submission 206721) | Soil microbial communities from Loxahatchee National Wildlife Refuge, Florida, United States - Lox_Sample_4.4 | ecosystem: Environmental > Terrestrial > Soil > Wetlands | place: USA...
TCGCACACCCGCTTCCCCATCGGCATCTCCTTCCCGGCCGGCTCCGGCCTGGTCGCGTTCGCGGGGGCGCTCGGCTTCATGCCGCTCGACATGCCGGAGTCGGTGCTGGTCCGGTTCAGGGGCAAGCTCCAGCAGGGCATCACGCTCCGTGACGTGGTCAACGCCATCCCCTACTGGGCGATCCAGCAGGGCCTCCTCACCGTCCCGAAGAAGGGGAAGAAGAACGTCTTCAACGGGCGCATCCTGGAGATGGAGGGCCTGCCGGACCTCACCGTCGAGCAGGCGTTCGAGCTGACCGACGCCGCCGCCGAGCGGTCCGCCGCGGCCGCCTGCGTGAAGCTCTCGGAGAAGTCGGTCGCGACCTACCTCCGCTCCAACGCGGCGCTGATGCGGAAGATGATCGCCGACGGCTACGGCGATCCGAGGACGCTCGAGCAGCGGATCGCCGACGTGGAGAGGTGGCTCCGGAAGCCGCAGCTCCTCTCGGCCGACGCGAGCGCCGAGTACGCGGCGGTGATCGAGATCGACCTCGCCGAGATCGCCGAGCCCATCCTCGCCTGCCCGAACGACCCGGACGACGTGAAGAAGCTGACCGAGGTCGCGAACACCAGGATCGACGACGTGTTCCTCGGCTCGTGCATGACCAACATCGGCCACTTCCGGGCCGCCGGCGAGATCTGGAAGGGCGCCAAGTTCAACCCGGCGGTGCGGAGCTGGATCTGCCCGCCCACGCGGATGGACCAGCAGCAGCTCAAGGACGAGGCGTACTTCTCGATCTTCAGCGCGGTGGGCGCCCGGATCGAGATCGCCGGCTGCTCGCTCTGCATGGGCAACCAGGCGCGCGTGCCGGACGGCGCCACGGTCTACTCGACCTCCACGCGCAACTTCGACGACCGAATGGGGAACGGCGCCAAGGTGTTCCTCGGCTCGGCGGAGTTGGGCGCGGTGGCCGCCAACCTGGGCCGCCTCCCGACCCCGGCGGAGTACTTCAAGGTCTTCAACGAGAAGATCGCCCCGAAGGCGGACAAGGTGTACCGCTACCTCCAGTTCGACGAGCTGGCGGAGTACGCCCCGGCGGGCAAGAAGCTGCGCGTGGTGGCGTAGCGGCGCTCGCGCCGCGCGAGGTCGCGCGGGCCGCGTCCCCCGGGGCGCGGCCCGCCGCCCTTCTGCGCGCGCCGGACGCGGCGACGCCTGCTTCGCGGCCGCGCTAAACTCGCCGCCGTGACCACGGGATCGCTCCCGACACCGGGGGCCATGCAGGCGAGGGACGCGCGGCGCAGCGCGATCGTCGCCGCCGCGGCCGCGCTGGCCGCGGTGGCGGCCCACCTCGCCTGCGGGAACCGCTACGGCGTCTTCCGCGACGAGCTGTACTTCCTCGCCTGCGGGCGCCACCTCGCCTGGGGCTACGTCGATCAGCCCCCGGCCATCGCGCTCGCCGCCCGGGTGGCGGAGACGCTCTTCGGCACGTCACCGCTCGGCCTCCGCCTCCTCGCCTTCGCGGCGCACGCGGCGACGGTCGTCGCCGTCGCGGCCCTGGCGCGGCGGCTCGGCGGCGGCCCCTTCGCGGTCGCGCTGGCGGGGGCGGCCGCGCTCGCCTCGCCCGCGCTGCTCGCGACCGGCCACCTGCTCACCATGAACGCCTTCGAGCCGCTCCTCTGGACGGCGCTGGCCCTCGCGGTGCTGCGCGCGGTCGAGCGCCCGTCGCTCCGCCGGTGGGTGGCCGTCGGGGCGCTCGTCGGGCTCGGGCTCCTCGACAAGTACTCGATGGCGTTCTGGGCCGCCGCGCTGGTCGCCGGGCTCCTCGCCACGCGGGAGCGGCGAGTCCTCGCCGGCTCCGGGGTCCTCGCCGCCGCCGCCGTCGCGGCGGCGCTCGCCCTCCCCAACCTCCTCTGGCAGGTCCGCCACGGGCTCCCGATGCTCGAGGTGCTGCGCCACTCGGCCGGCCGGCACGTGCCGTTCACGTGGGCCGGCTTCTCCCTCGAGACGCTCCTGGAGCAGAACCCGCTCGCGGCGCCGCTCTGGCTGGCGGGCCTCGCGTGGCTCCTCTTCTTTCCGGGGGGCGTTCCGCCCCCCGGGCCCCCGGTCGCTCCGGCTTGCCCTCGGATCTGTCTCTCGACCTGTGGGCTGGAGGGGGGCCAGGCTCCTCCGCCTGGCCCTGCGCTCCGGACCGCGCGCCACGCCTGGCTCGGGATCGCCTTCGTCGCCGTCTCGGCCGAGATCGCGCTCCTGCACGGTAAGCCCTACTACCTCGCCCCCGCGTTCCCGGTGCTCCTCGCGGCCGGCGGTTGCGCCGTGGAGCGGTGGATCCGTCCGGCTGCCGCGCGCGCCGCGGCGCTCGTCGCGCTGCTCGCCTCCGGCGCCGCCGTGGCACCCCTCGCGATCCCGATCCTCCCCATCTCCGGGCTGCTGCGGTGGCAGGCGGCGCTCGGCGTGAAGCCGAGCGTCGGCGAGACCCTGGATCCGGGGGCGCTGCCGCAGCTGTTCGCGGATCAGACCGGCTGGCCCGAGCTCGTCCGGTCGGTCGACGCCGCCTGGCGGACCCTCCCGCCGGACGACCGCGCCCACGGCGCGATCCTCGCGCGGAACTACGGCCAGGCCGGCGCGATCGACCTCTACGGTCCCGCGCTCGGCCTGCCCCGGGCCTGCTCCGGGCACAACAGCTACTGGCTGTGGGGACCTCCGCCGCAGGACGCGCGGACCGTGCTCGCCATCGGAGGCTCGCGCGCGGAGTGGGAGCGGGGGTTCGCGCGCGTGGAGCGGGTGGGGGAGACGCCCGACTCGCCCTTCAACATGGTGTTCGAGCGGCGGGAGCCGCTCTGGCTCCTCGCCGCGCCCCGCGCACCACTCCCCGAGCTGTGGAGCGCCGTCCGGGCGTACCGCTGATCCGGCCTGCTGGCGCCCGGCCGCGCGGCGCGCGATACTGGCTCGATGCACGCCCTGGTCGCCACCCTGTCCCTCGCCCTCGCGCTCACCGGTCTCCCGTTTCCCGCCCCGCGCCTCGTGCAGGTCACGGACCGGACCAAGTGCGACATGGGGGTGGTGATCGCGGTGGACGCCGCCAAGTCGGAGATGCGGGCCACGACGCCGGCCGGCGTGGTCACCTACAAGACCGGTCCCGACGTGCAGGTGTTCGAGAAGGACGGTCAGCCGCTCGGGGCGGTCTCGAAGCTGCAGCAGGGGCAGCGCGTCCGCGTCTACTACTACGTGGACAACGGGGCGATCGCGCAGGAGATAGACATAGAGTAGCGGAGGGGCCCCGGCCGAAGGCCGGGGAGGGCGGAGCCCTCCCGCCGGGGACTGCTCGCGCGCCCGCGAAGGCGGGCGCGAGCGGTCACGGGACCCGGCGAGCAGGGAGTGGGGCCCGACGGCTTCGCCGGCGGGGCGAGGGGGCGCAGCCCCCTCGCTCTATGGAAACCGGCCGGTGGCGGCGAGCAGGTCGAGCCGCGCCTGGCGGACGGCGTCCTCGGCGACGACCGCGGCGGTGTCGGCGTCGCGGGCGCGCTGCTCGGCGTCGCTGACGTCGAGGCTGGTGGTGGCGCCGGCGCGGTAGGCCTGGGCGACGAGCGCGAGGGCCTTCTGGGCGCGGTCGGCGGCCCGGCGGGTCTGGACGTTGGCCGCGTCGGCGTGCTCCAGCGTCGCGTAGGAGACGCGGACCTCGGAGCGCGCCTCCAGGAGGAGCCCCTCCAGCTCGGTGCGGGCCTCGTCCGACAGGGCGTCGCGCTCCTGCCGCTGGCCGAGGCGCAGCAGCCCCTCGAAGAGCGGCAGCGTCACGATCGCCTGCGCCTGCCACCCGGTCCGCGGCGCCGTCAGGGTCGCCGGGTCGTTGTAGAAGGGCTGGGCGGCGGCGATGATCGTCGGCAGCCAGTCGGCCCAGCTGTCCCGCGCCACGCGCTCGGCCGCGCGGGAGAAGCCCCGCACGGCCCGGACGTCGGCGCGCGTCTCGGTGCCCCGCAGCCCGTCCGCCGGGTTCTCGGGCGTGCCGCCGAGATCGGGCTCGGCGGTGGCGTCGAGCGGCGCGTCGCTGCCGGTCGCGACGCCGAGCGCCTCCTGCGACCGCTCCAGCAGCGTCAGGGCCAGCTCGAGCTGGGCCGCGCTGCTGGCGAGCTGCTGCTCGGCGCGGAGCTCGTCGAGCAGGTTCCCGGCGCCGGCCTCGCGCCGCGATCGCGCGAAGTCGAAGTGCGCGCGCCCGACCTCGACCGCGTGCTGCGACACCTCCACCGCCCGCTTGGACGCGAGGATCGAGAGGTAGGCGTGGCCGGCCACCAGGGCGGCGGCGCGCTGCACGGCGGCCAGGCTCAGCTTCGCGACGTCCACCTGGTCTGCGGCGTGCGACCACTGGTACCAGCGCGAGGCCGCCAGCAGCGGCACCGAGAGGAAGATGTTCCCGTTCACCGTCTGGTCGGCCTGGAGCACGGTCGTGCCGGACTTGCGCGCCGCGTTGAGAGCCGTGTACGACCCGTTGGCGGAGAGGAAGGGGAGCGAGCCGGAGCGGACCTGCACCAGGAGCCCCTCGGCGCGCTGCACCTCCTGGGCGGCGACCGCCGAGACGGTGGCGAAGAGGACGGCGCGCCGGACCGCGTCCTCGAACGAGACGACCTGGATGGCCGCCGCCCTCGACGCGGCGGGCGGCGCGGCCGGCGGAGCGCTCGCCCCGGGGGTGGCGAGCGCGACGAGCGCTGCGGCGATGCCCTCCGCGATCACGGGTGCACCCCCTCGACGGCGGGCGAGCCGCCCTCCTCCTCGTCGTGGGTCCGCCGGGAGAACCGCTCCAGCAGCGTGTACAGGCAGGGGATGAGGAAGAGGGTGAAGAACGTCGAGACCGTGAGGCCCCCGATGACGGCGCGCGCCAGCGGCAGGTTGGTCTCGCTCCCCTCGCCGATCCCGAGCGCCATGGGGATGAGGCCGACGATGGTGGCGATGGTGGTCATGAGGATGGGGCGCAGGCGCGTCTTGCCCGCCCGGACGGTGGCGTCCACGAGCGGGATCCCGCGGGACTGGAGCACGCGGGCGAAGTCGACGAGCAGGACGCCGTTCGACACCACGATCCCGACCATCATGATGATGCCCATGAAGCTGTTCACCGACAGCGTGGTGTTGGTGAGCCAGAGCGCCAGGAAGACGCCGGCGATCCCCAGCGGCACCGAGAACATGATGACGAGCGGGTCCACCAGCGACTTGAACTGCGAGGCGAGGATCATGTAGACGAGCGCGATCGCCAGGATGGCCGCGAAGCGGAGGCCGCTGAACGCCTCCTTCTGCGCCGCGGTCTGGCCGCCCAGCTGCGCCGTGAACCCCTCCGGCGGCGGCAGGTCGTCGAGGACCTTCTGCACCGCCGCGCTGGCGCCGCCCAGGTCCTTGCCGGGCGCGACGTTGGCGCTCACGTCGATGATGCGCTGCAGGTACTTGCGGTTGACGAGCACCGGGCCCGACGACCGGTCCACCTGCGCCAGGTTGGCGAGGGTGACCACGGCGCCGGAGGGCGTCCGGATGAACACGTCCGAGAGGTCCGAGACCTTGCTCCGGAACGCGTCGTCGAGGCGGACGTTGATGTAGTACTGGTTGCCGGTCTTCGAGTCGATGTAGGGGATGGGCGCGAACTGGTTCGACCCGGTGAGGCTGGTCAGCACCGTCTGGGCGACGTCCTGCTCGGAGAGGCCCAGCCTCCCCGCCTTCTCCCGGTCCACCTTCACGTCGAGCTCGGGGTAGTTCTCCTCGCGCGAGATCTGGACGTCGGTGAGGAAGGGCTTCCCGTCCTTGTCGGACAGGTTCCGCATCGCCGCCAGGAGCCGCTTCGAGTACTCGCCGCCCGCCTCGAGGTCGTAGCCCACCACCTCGACGTCCACGGGCGCCGGCGAGCCGAAGTTGAGGATGCGCTTCACGATGCCGCCCACGAACATGTAGACCTGCGTGCCGGGGAAGTCCTTCGAGACGACCTGGCGGATCTTGTCCGCCGCCTCCTGGTCGGAGAGCCGGCGGTCGGTGTGCGGGACCAGGTTCACGTTGAGGTTCCCCGAGTGCGGACCGGTGTTGGCGGTGAAGAGCGCGGTGCGCCCGAGCGGGAGGCCGGTGTCCGAGATCTGCGTGGTGACGACCGGCGTGCCGTCGCGGGCCCGGTCGCCGTGCAGGGTCTTGATGACGGCCTCCTCCAGGCGCGCCGTGATCTTCTCGGTCTTCTCGACCCGCGTCCCGATGGGCGCCTTGTAGATGACCTGGAACTGGCTCTCGTCGGTGTCGGGGAAGAACTCCGTCCCGACCCGCTTGCCGAAGAAGACGGTGGTCGCGATGGCGATGACGGCGATGGCGACGATCACCGTCCCCCGCCGCGCCAGGACCCAGCGGAGCGACCGGGCGTAGGCCTCGTCGAGCTCCTCGAACTTGCGCGTCACCCACGCGGCGACCGGGTGCCCCTTCCCCGCCTCCTCGGCCCGCAGGTACTTGAGGCAGAGGATGGGCGTCACGGTGCGCGACACGAAGAAGCTCATGATGAGCGAGAAGGCGATGGTGAGCGCCAGCGGCAGGAAGAGGTTCTTGGCCACGCCCGCCAGGAACACCACCGGGAAGAAGACGACGATGGTGGTGACGGTGGAGACGAAGATGGGCATCGCCACCTCCTGCGCCGCGTTCAGGACCGCGCTCTTGCGGTCCTGGCCCAGGGCCAGGTGGCGGTGGATGTTCTCGAGCTCGACGATCGAGTCGTCCACCAGGCGGCCCACCCCCAGGGCGAGGCCGCCCAGGGTGAAGACGTTGAGCGTCTGCCCGGTGAAGAAGAGCAGCACGAACGTCGCCACGATGGAGAGCGGGATGGCGACGGCGATGATCCCGGTGGCGGAGAGCGACACCAGGAACAGCAGGATGACGCCGACGGCGAGCAGGCCGCCCATCACCGCCTCGTGCTCCAGCGAGGAGATGGCGGCCCGGATGTAGGAGGACTGGTCGAAGGAGATGGCCAGCTTCACGTTGGGCGGGACGCCGCGCAGGTTGCCGATGGCCTTCCGGACGGCGTCCACCACCGCCACGGTGTTGGCGCCGGGCTGCTTCAGGACGCGGAAGTAGACCCCGCGCTCGCCGTTGATCCGCACGATCTCGGTCTGGTCGGCGGTGGCGTCCTCGACCCGGGCCACGTCCGAGACCCGCACCGGCGCGACCGTGTCGGTCCCCGCCCGCACCACCACGTCGCGGAGCGGCCGCGCCTCGCCGAACGAGTTGTTGGAGAAGACGTTGTAGTCGATGTTCCCGGAGCGGAGGTCGCCGGAGGGGAGGAGCAGGTTCGAGGCCCGGACCGAGCCGACCACGTCGAGGATGCCGAGGCTGCGGGCCCGGAGCGCGTCGCGGTGCACCATCACCTCGATCTCGCGGACCTTGCCGCCGCCGACGCTGGCGCTGGCGACGCCCGGGATGCGCTCCAGCTGCGGCTCGATGACGTTGTAGCCGAGGTCGTAGAGCTGCTTCTCGTCGAGCCCCTGGCCGCTCATCGCCACCTGGACCACCGGGATGTTGGTGACGTCGAACTTGATGATGAACGGCTGCTGGATCCCGGGCGGGAGGGTGTTCAGGATCTGCGCCACGCGCTGCGAGACCTCGAACTGCGCGTTGTCGAGGTTGGTGCCGTACTGGAACCAGACCGAGACGGCGGAGAAGCCCTGCTTCGAGACGCTCTCCACGCGGTCCACGCCCGGCGAGGCCGAGACCGCGCGCTCGACGGGCATGGTGATCGACTTCTCGATGTCGATGGGGCCGGCGCCCGTGTAGAAGGTGGCGACCCGGATGATGGGGATGTCGATCTGCGGGAAGAGGTCGACCGAGAGTCGCGTGAGGGAGACCCAGCCGAGGGCCACCGTCATCAACGACATCATCAGGATGAAGATCGGGTTGCGGAGGGCGAGTCGCGTGAGCCACATGGCGCTGACCTGCTTTCCGGCAGGGGCCTAGTTCTTCGCCGGCGCGGGGGCGGGGTCGGCCGCCTCGGCCGGCGCCGCCGCCTTGGGCGTGGCGGTCGCGATCGGGGTCCCGGTGAACGGGTCGACGTTGCGCTGCGCCCGCACCGCCGAGCCGTCGGAGAGCACGTCGGTGCCCGCCGTCACGATCTCGTCGCCGGGGGCGAGGCCGGACAGGACCTCGAGCCAGTCGCCGCCGTCCACGCCGAGCCCCACCGCGGTCCGGTGCACCTTCTCGCCCTTGAGCACGAACACGTAGGCCCGGCCGTTCGAGAGCTGCACCGCCGCCGCCGGGACCACCACGGCGCCCCGGTGCACGTCGGTGACGATGGCGGCGCGGCCGTACATGCCGGACCGGAGGAGGCCGTCCGGGTTCGCGACGTGGACCTCGGCGTCGAGGGTCCGCGCCGTCGGGTCGAACGACGGCGCCAGGCGGACCACCTTGCCGGCGATGGGCTTGCCCGGCTGCGCGTCCAGCTCGAGCCGCGCCTCCTGCCCGACCCTGAGGCGCATGACGTCGCGCTCGTTCACCGGCACGAAGACGCGCAGCGTGTCGATCCGCTGCACGGTCAGGATCGATCCGGCGCCGGAGTTCGGGCCGACCAGCGCGCCGGGGTCGAGCCGCCGCGCCGAGACCCAGCCGTCGAGCGGCGACTCGATGCGCATCTCGCCCAGGCGCGTCGCGAGCGCGCCGACGTTCGCCTGCGACGCGGCCAGGGTCGCCTCGGAGCTGGCGAGCGCGGTCTGCGCCGCCTGGAGGTCCTGCTGCGACACGAACCCGCCGGGCGCGAGGCGCTCCGCGCGCTCCTTGTTGGCGCGGGCGAGCGCGACCGAGGCCTGCGCCTGCGCGAGCGCGCCGCGGGCAGACTCGAGCTGGTCGGGCAGGTCGGAGGGGCGGACCACCGCGAGGAGCTGCCCGCGCCGGACGCGGTCCCCGCGATCGACCAGGACCGCGTCGAGGTACCCGAGCGTCTTCGCGCCCACCTCGGCCTGGAGGATGGGGCGCAGGTCCACCGGGGAGCGGATCTCCACCGGCACGTCTCGCACCTGGACGGCGGCGACCGTCACGGCGGGCGGCGGCCGGGTCCGGGGCCCCTTGTCGCCCCCGCGGCTGCAGGCGGCCGCCAGCGCGAGGGCCGCAGCGACGGGGAGGCGGTGCGAGCGGGTCATGGCATTCCTTTCCGGGCCGGCCGGCTGGAGGCGGGGGCCGCGGCGCGGTGCGGGCGGGCCGCGTGGCCGTCGAGGTGGCGCAGGATCTTGGTGAGCGACGCGCGCAGGGCATCGCGCTCCGCCGCGGTGAGGGCGGAGTCCACGTCGCGGCGCACGGTGCGGGCGATGGGGAGCAGCCGCCTCGCCAGCGCCTCGCCGTCGGGGGTCAGCTCGACGTGGACGCGCCGGCGGTCGCCGCCCGTCCGGGCAGCACGGACAAAGCCGCGCGCGCCCAGTCCCCGCAGCACGCGAGACAGGCTGGGCTCGTCGACGCGCGCCCGGGCCGACAGCTCCGCCTGGCAGCGCCCCGGGTTCTCCGCGATCCCGACCAGGATCCAGAACTGCATGGTCGAGAGGCCGAGCGGCTCGACGTGGCTCGCCACGGTGCGCTGGATGGCGCGCCGGACGGCGGCGGCGAGGAGGCCGATCGGTTCTGCCTGCAACGGTTGCAAAGCGAACTATTGCTAGGGGATGAGCCGGTGGGAGTCAAGGCCCGGGAAGGCCCGGGGGCGCGGTGCGGGCGCCACGAATGAACCCTGGAATCGGCCCGGCCCGCGTGGTCGGATGGATCGCGACGGAGGAGCCATGGCCCAGCGCCGAGCGGCCCGCACGCGGATCGAGAAGGACACCCTGGGCGAGCTGCGGGTCCCGGCGAGGGCCCTCTACGGCGCGCAGACGGCCCGCGCCGTGGAGAACTTTCCCATCTCCGGGCTCGGGCCGCACCCCGCCTTCGTGCGCGCGACCGTGCTCGTCAAGATCGCGGCCGCCCGCGTCAACGCGCGGCTGGGGCTGCTCCCGCGCCGGAAGGCGCGGGCCATCGAGGCCGCGGCGCGCGAGGTGCTGGCCGGACGCCACGCCGACCAGTTCGTGGTGGACGTCTACCAGGCCGGCGCCGGGACGTCGCACCACATGAACGTGAACGAGGTGCTGGCGAACCGCGCCGCGGAGCTCCTGGGCGGGCGGCGCGGCGACCGGGCCCTGGTGGACCCGAACGACGACGTGAACATGGCGCAGTCCACCAACGACGTGGTGCCGACCGCCATCCGGCTCGCCGCCCTCGACCTCGCGCCCGCCGCGGTCGAGGCGATCTCGCAGCTCGCCGCCACCTTCGAGCGGAAGGCGCGGGCCTGGGACGGCATCGTCAAGAGCGGCCGCACGCACCTCATGGACGCGACGCCCCTCCGCCTCGGCCAGGAGGTGTCGGGGTGGTCCGCCGCCCTGCGCGCCGCGGCCGGCCGGGTCCGCGACGCGCTGCCGGAGCTGTCGGTCCTGGGGCTGGGCGGCACCGCGGTCGGCACCGGGCTCAACGCCGACCCGAGGTACCAGCACCGGGTGGTGGCCGAGCTGGAGAAGCTCACCGGGATCCCGCTCACGCCCTCGCCGAACCTGTTCTACGCCATGCAGTCGCTCGCGCCGGTCGCCGCGCTCTCCGGGGCGGTGCGCGTCGCGGCGCTCGAGCTGCTGCGGATCTCCGGCGACATCCGGCTGCTGGGGAGCGGGCCCAACACCGGGCTGGGCGAGCTGAGGCTGCCGGCGGTGCAGCCCGGCTCCTCGATCATGCCCGGCAAGGTGAACCCGTCCATGGCCGAGATGCTGGCCATGGTCTGCTGGCAGGTGATCGGCCTCGACCAGGCCATCGCCGGCGCCGTGAGCGCGGGGCAGCTCGAGCTGAACGTGATGATGCCGCTGGTCGCCTTCGACGTCTGCCACGTCCTCGAGATCACCGCCAATGCGGTGCGCGCCTTCGATCTGCGCTGCGCCCGCGGCCTCGAGCCGGACCCGGAGCGCGCCCGCCACTACGCCGAGCGGACGGTCAGCCTCGCGACCGCGCTCGCCCCGCGCATCGGCTACGCCGCGGCGGCGGAGATCGTGAAGGAGTCGGTGCGGAGCGGGCGGTCCATCGTCGAGCTGGCGGCGGAGCGCGGCGGCCTCACCCCGGCCCAGGCGCGCCGCGCGCTCGACGCGGCGAGGCTCACCCGGCCCGGGCGCGGATAGCCGCCCCCTCGGCGCCGTCACCGCGCCGCGCGCGACACCGCCCGGCGCCCGCGCCGGCCCCCCGAGACCGCGCGTGGCCCGCGGTGCTCCGCGTCCTCCCGGCCGCCCCAGGGCGTGGCGCGCCCGAGCGGAGTCAGGGATCGCTGCAGGACGCTCCCGGCGGCCCCGACCGCGCAGGCGTCGGCGCCGAAGCGCGACGCGCGGACCGTGGCGCGGTGCGAGGGGTTCTCGCCCGCGTGGGCGCGCATGCTCACCATCGCGGCCTCGAGGAGGCCGTCCAGCCGGCTGAGCGGGCCGCCCACGATCAGCACCTCCGGGTCGAGGGTGACGACGAGGTTGTGCATCACCAGGCCGAGGGTCTCGGCCGCGCCCGCCACGGCGCGCGCCGCCGCCGCGTCGCCCGCCCGGATCCGTGCCTCCAGCTCGGCCACCGGGAGGACGGGCTCGTCCCGGCCGGAGACCGCACGGCTCAGGGCCCGCTGCGAGAGGAGCGTCTCGGCGCAGCCGCGCCGGCCGCACGCGCAGCGGATGCCCCCGGGCTGGAGGATGGAGTGGCCCACCTCGCCGGCGAGCCCGTCGTGGCCCACGTGCAGCCCGTCGCTCAGGACCACCCCGGAGCCGACGCCGTACCCGAGGTTCAGGAACACCAGCGACGTCGGGACCGGGGGGCTGCCGAATACGAACTCGCTGAGCGCGGCCGCGTCGGCGTCGTTGAGCACCGCCAGCTCCAGGGCCCCGCACCCCTCCCGGGCGAGGGCCGCCTCCAGCAGCGGTCCCACGGCGACGTCGCGCCAGCCGATGTTCGGGGCGAGCCGGAGCAGGCCGCCGGTGGTCACCATGCCGGGGACGCCGACGCCCACCCCGAGCGGCCGGTGCCCGCCGGCGAGGAGCGCCGCGTGGACGCGGGCGACGAGGCCCGCCAGCGCGCGCACGGAACGTTCCACCTCGCGGTGGTGGTAGTCGATGCGGCGCGCCGAGAGGATCTCGCCCCGGAGGTCGCACGCGACGACGCTCAGGTAGTCCACACCCAGGTCCGCGCCCAGGGGCGCGAGCCGCGTCGTGTCGAGGTCGAGGAGCTGGGGCCTGCGCCCGACTCCACCCCCACCCGGGGCGTCATGCGCCCGGAGCCAGCCCTCGTCGATGAGCTCGTTCACGAGGACGCTGATGGTGGACTCGGCGAGACCGGTGAGCGCCGCGAGGTCCCCTCGGGCCAGGCCGGGGTGCGCCTTCACATGGCGGATGAGCGCCATCCGGTTGATCCGCTTCAGGAGGCTCTGGTCGCCGGACATCGGGTCTCCGTGGGCGCGCCGGGGCAGGCGGGCTCGCCGCCGGCCACCGGGCTCGCTTACCGCCAGCGCTGCCAGGCGCGGCGCGCGTTCGGGCGATCCCTCGGCGGCTCGACGCCTTGGGGTAGCCCGTCCGGGCAGTCCACATGGGGTGCAGGCGTTTTTGACTGCATCCGCGCTTGCCAGTGCTCTCTATACTCGCTCGCCAAATTCGACTGCAATTCGAATTAAACCTGGCCCCGTCGGAGGCCGAGACCGGAGCGGGGGCGGGCCTGCGGTTTCCTCTCGCGTGGCGAGAGGTTGCAGGAGCGAGCGTGGACGTGATTGCACCAACCGTCAACCAAGTTCGGAGGCACGAGCCATGAAGAGGCTGCACTCGATCCTCGCCGTGTTCGCCGGAACCGTCGTGCTGGGCGCTGGGCCCGCCACGGCGGCGGGCGTCAAGGTGGGCCTGTCTCTTCCCACCCAGCGTGAAGAGCGCTGGGTCAAGGACAAGCAGGCGATGGAGGCGGAGGCGAAGAAGCTGGGCATCGACCTGCGCGTTCAGGTGACCGACAACGACGCGGCGAAGCAGGTGGCGCAGTGCGAGAACCTGGTCTCCCAGGGCATCAAGGTGCTCATCCTCGCGCCGCACGACGCCTCGAGCGCCTCGGTGATCGTGGACAAGGCGACCAAGGCCGGCATCAAGGTGATCAGCTACGACCGCCTCGTGACCGACTCGCCCCTCGACTACTACTACCTCTCCTTCGACAACGTGAAGGTGGGCGAGCTCCAGGGCGAGTACATCACCAAGAAGGTTCCGAAGGGCACCTACATCGTCCTGGCCGGATCCCCGACCGACAACAACGCCAAGCTCTTCCGCGAGGGGGCGATGAAGTACATCAAGCCGCTGGCGGACAAGGGCGACATCCACATCGTGATGGACCAGTTCGTGAAGGACTGGCAGCCCTCCGAGGCGCAGAAGCTCTGCGAGCAGGCGCTCACCGCCAACCAGAACAAGATCGACGCGGTCCTCGCCCCCAACGACGGCACCGCCGGCGGCTGCATCCAGGCGCTCGCCGCGCAGAAGCTGGCGGGCAAGGTCCCCATCACCGGCCAGGACGCGGAGCTCGCCGGCGCCATCCGGATCGTCCAGGGCACGCAGAGCATGACCATCTTCAAGGACACCCGCCAGCTCGCGCGCAAGGCGATCGAGATGGCCGTGGATCTCGCCGCCGGGAAGCCCATCGACACGCAGGGCAAGGTGGTGAACAACGGGAAGCGGGACATCCCCTCGGTGCTGCTCACCCCCTACGTCGTGGACAAGGCGAACCTCGACGACATGCTGGTGAAGTCCGGATATCTCAAGAAGGAGGCGATCTACCACAAGTGACGTCGGCGCACGGGTCGTGACGTCTGGTCTCGTCGAATCCATCCGGCAGCAGAAGAGGAGGAGGAATCCATGAGCGTGAGAAACGCAGTGCGCGCCGCCGTCGCCCTCGCCGCGCTCGCCGCGGCTGGCGCCGCCTCGGCGTTCGAGTTCCACGGCTACTTCCGAGACTCCATGGCGGTCAACTCCAAGGGAGGGACGCAGGTCTGCTTCCAGCTTCCCGGCTCCGACTTCAAGGCCCGCCTCGGCAACGAGTGCGATCGCTACCTCGAGATGTCGTTCAGCGAGACGGGCAAGCTGGCCGGCGACGCCGTCCAGTGGAAGTACGAGTTCATGCCCGCGTCGTACCTGCCCAGCGTGGACCAGACCGCGACGAACTCGGTCTTCGTCCAGCAGAGCTGGGGCGGCCTCACGATCAAGGACTGGGACGGGGCCACGATCTGGGTGGGCCGCCGGTACTACCGGCGCCACGACGTCCACAGCCTCGACTGGTTCTACTGGAACCCGGGGCAGGGGAACGCCACGGTGGGCATCGACGACGTGAACATCCACTTCGGAAAGATGGCGTTCAACGTCTTCCGGATGGACGCGACGACCCTCGCCCCGCCGACCACGACGGGCCTCAGCAAGGGCGTGTACGTGGTTCCCGAGATCAGGGCCTACAGCATGCCCGTGAACACGAACGGCACGCTCGAGGTGGGCATCGACCTCGCCATCGCCCACGACCAGGGCCAGGCCATCGGCGCCGGCCGGGCGGGCACGAGCCCGCTGTTCACCGTCCAGCACAACCAGGACAAGCTGTTCGGCGGGTCCAACACCCTCGTGTTCCAGTACGGCTCCGGTGCCTTCTTCAAGGAGAGCGGGGACGGCCCCGGCCAGATCCTCGCCGCCGGAACGACCTCCGACAAGCAGTGGCGCATCATCGAGCACCTGGTCTTCAACCCGACGCCCGATTGGTCGGGCGCGCTGGTGCTCGTCTACCAGGACCAGACCAGATCTGGCGGCGGCGCACGCATCTTCACGGGCGAGCTGCGCCCCGCGTACCAGTTCGTCGACTACTTCAAGCTCGCGGTGGACGCGTTCTACCAGTCGCTCGACAGCAAGGAGTCCGGGGTGGCCACCGCGACCCTGCTGAAGCTCACTATTGCGCCCACGTTCGTGCTCGGCCGCGGGTACTGGGCGCGTCCGGAGATCCGGATCTTCGCGACGTACGGATCGTGGAACGACGGCGCGGTGGCCCTCGCCGGCGCCAGCCCGATGGCGAGCGGCGCGTTCGGGACGGCCAAGAGCGGCTGGACGTTCGGCAGCTCCATCGAGGCCTGGTTCTAGCGGACGGCGGCGACCTCGACCCGGTTGCCCGTCCGGGTCGAGGACGACGCTCTCGTGGTAGCCGTCCCCGGCCCGGCGGGGCGGACCGACCACAGGGAAGCCGGCCGCGGCGATCGGCGGTGAGCCGATCGACCGCGCCGGTATCTCCCACCGTGAACGGTGGGCGAGTCCCACGCGGGGCGCCGGTCCCGACGCCGGGGCGAGGTCGGGGGAGCGCATCAGCTCCAGCCGGGCGCCGGACGCGAAGGCGAGGAGGCGCGACTCGAACGGACGGGTCGCGGACCGGTACGGGGGTCCCGGATGCGCATCGAAGAAGCGGACGTGGAACTCGGTCAGCTCCTCCAGCCGGGAAGTCCGGATCGCGACGTGCTCGACTTGCATGGCGGGCTCCCGTTTCCGCGGGAAGATGGCAGGGGAATGCCCCGTCGCGCCGCGGCCCGGACCGCCCTCCTCCTCCTCCTCGCCCTCGGAGCCGCCTGCGCGGCAGCGCGCGCCGAGCAGGTCCGCCGCGACGCGTTGCAGGCCGCGCTGGACGGGCAGCCCCTTCCCGTCGCCCTCGACCCGGCGTGGCAGGAGGTGCGGTTGCTCCTCGCCGGGCGAGGCTATCCGCTCGCAGGAAAGGACGCCGAGGCGATCGGCCGGAAGGAGGGCGTCGTGAGCGGGCTTGCCGGGATCTTCTCGCGCGCGAGGGAAACCTCCGTGGATCCGCGGGATGGCCGGCGGACGCTCGAGACCGGCTGGAAGGACGGCGTGCGGTACCGGGCCGAGGGGTGGGACGGAGGCGAGACCTGCCGCGTCGTCCTCACCGCCATCCGGGAGGACACGACCGAGCACGGCAAGGACCGGGATGCCGCGCGTGACGTCGAGCTGGAGCTGGAGCTGGTCCGGCGGATCGCTCCGGCCCGGGCCGCGGCCATCGAGGGTGCCTTGCCGAGGAGCTGATTGCGCTCGGCGCCGGCTGGGTTATCCTGCCGGGCGCCGTCGAGAGGTGGACCGTGGGCGAGTGGATCCTCGAGATGCGCGGCATCACGAAGGAGTTCCCGGGCGTGAAGGCGCTCGAGGACGTGACCTTCCAGGTACGCCCGGGCGAGATCCACGCGCTGGTCGGGGAGAACGGGGCCGGCAAGTCCACGCTCATGAAGGTCCTGAGCGGCGTCTATCCCCACGGGAGCTACCAGGGGGACGTGGTCCTCGACGGAGAGGTCCAGCGGTTCGCGACCATCCGCGACAGCGAGCATGCCGGGATCGCCATCATCTTCCAGGAGCTCGCGCTCGTGAAGCAGATGACGATCGCGGAGAACATCTTCCTCGGCGCCGAGCTGCAGAAGGCCAGGGGGATCATCGACTGGAACCGGACCTACCAGGAGACGGCGCAGGCCCTCGCCGAGGTGGGGCTGAAGCTCATCCCGGGTGCGCGCGTCGGCGACCTCGGCGTCGGCTCGCAGCAGCTGGTGGAGATCGCGAAGGCGCTCTCGAAGAAGGCCCGGATCCTCATCCTGGACGAGCCGACGGCGGCGCTCACCGAGACGGAGGCGGACAACCTCCTCGGCATCCTCGACGCGCTCCGGAAGAAGGGCGTGACCTGCATCTACATCTCCCACCGGCTGCGGGAGATCGGCCGCATCGCCGATCGGGTCACGGTCCTCCGGGACGGGAAGACCGTCCTCACCGCCGACCGCGCCGACATGCCCGAGGACCGGATGATCCGGGAGATGGTCGGGCGGGAGCTCACCACCATGTTCCCGCGGCGCCAGCGGCCCGTGGGGGAGACCGTGCTGGAGGTGAAGCACTGGACGGTCCGGGACCCCTCGACCGACGAGCTGGCCTGCGACGACGTCTCCTTCCAGGTGCGCAAGGGCGAGATCCTCGGCATCGCCGGGCTGATGGGGGCGGGGCGGACCGAGCTGGTGATGAGCGTGTTCGGGGCCTGGGGCCGGCGCCTGGGGGGTGAGGTGCTCCTCTCCGGGAAGGGGAGCGTGTTCGACGGGGCCAGCAAGGCGATCCGGGCGGGCCTGGCCCTCGTCTCGGAGGACCGCAAGCGCTACGGGCTGGTCCTGGGGATGGACGTGAAGGAGAACTCGACGCTCGCCAGCCTGAGGCGGATCGCCAAGTTCGGCATGATCGACGGGAACGAGGAGATCAAGCGCGCCGCCCAGTACGTGAAGGAGCTGCGGACCAAGACGCCGTCCCTCGAGCAGCTGGTCCGGAACCTCTCCGGCGGGAACCAGCAGAAGGTGGTCCTGGCCAAGTGGCTGCTGACGGGGCCGAAGGTCCTCTTCCTCGACGAGCCGACCCGCGGGATCGACGTCGGCGCCAAGGTCGAGATCTACAACATCATGAACGACCTGGTGGACCAGGGCGTCTGCGTGGTGATGGTCTCCTCCGAGCTCCCCGAGGTGCTCGGGATGAGCGACCGGATCCTGGTGATGCACGAGGGGCGCCTCACCGCGGATCTGGGGCGCGGGGACGCCACGCAGGAGAGGGTGATGCACTTCGCGACGGGCGGCGCCTAGCGGCCCGCCCGCGCAAGGGAGGTGGCTGGCATGGACCTGCCGATACCGGGGAAGGGGGACGGGAAGGGGGACGGCGCGCCGGCCGGCCTGGTGGAGATCGTCGTCCGCTCCATCAAGCACAACACCAAGCAGTACACGATGTTCCTCGCGCTCATCGGGATCTGGGTGATCTTC
>Ga0335084_10002469_pt1 | contig 17808 bp, 11 predicted proteins | sample Lox_Sample_44_FD_206721 | JGI IMG/M metagenome (GOLD analysis project Ga0335084, IMG submission 206721) | Soil microbial communities from Loxahatchee National Wildlife Refuge, Florida, United States - Lox_Sample_4.4 | ecosystem: Environmental > Terrestrial > Soil > Wetlands | place: USA...
TGTTGCACCCATCCCGATCGCCGCTTCTTTCATACGGGAAGGAACCATTCGGATCGCATCTTCGGAGGTGAGGATAATAGTCGGAAGCATGAGCACAGAGAGGGCTACCGCTCCAGCAATCGAAGAGAAGCCGCCAGTCAGCAACACGACGGCACCATACGCAAACACTCCGGCGAGAATGGAGGGGAAACCGGTGAGGACCTTGGCGCAGAATCGCACCCCTTCGGCTATTTTTGTGTGCGACTGGGCCAGATAGATAGCTGTCAACAAGCCAAATGGAACGCTGAACAGAGTTGCCATTCCGACAATGACCAGAGTGCCGACGATGGCGTTTCCAAATCCCCCGCCCTGTTCAAGAGGTGCTGGCGGCAACGATGTAAATATCGCAATACTCAAACGTTGACCGCCCCTCCACAACAACATCAGCACAACGCTGAACAGGGGTACCAACGCCAAAAGGGTTAGCAGCGCCGTGAAGACATTCAGAGCGAAATCCATGAGCGTGCGTGGACGCCGCAAGGACCGTTCCAAGTGGGAAAAATCCACGCCTGCAAACGGATCAGGAACTCCGGTGTCTCTTTTGTTCAGCGTAATCGTCGCCATCGTTTACTACTCCGCATGTAACATCGAAGCGCGTTGCAGGATGAAGGCTCCCACGATATTGACGACGAGCGTGATCGCCAACAAGACCAATGCTGCGTACATGAGAATGCCAACTTCGTGTGGCCCAGCTTCCGGGAAATTGTTCGCCAGCAAAGCGGCGAGAGTATTCGCTGGTGAAAACAGGGAAAGCTTGATCTGATTACTGTTGCCGACAAGCATAGCGAGAGCCATAGTCTCGCCAAGCGCTCGCCCGAAAGCCAGCACGATGCCGCCAAAGATACCGCGTGATGCGGTCGGCAGAATGACTGCAAAGATTGATTCCCATCTCGTAGCGCCTAGGCCATACGCTGCCATGCGCAGCTTTGGAGGCACCGCAACAAGGGCGTCTCGGCTGATAGCCGTGATGGTCGGCAGAATCATGATGGAAAGTACGATGACCGCAGGAAGAACGCCGGGTCCGCTCAAATCGGTCGAGAAAAAAGGTATCCAACCCAGCTGAGCGTGTAACCAGGCGCAAAGCGGCCGAATGAGCGGGATCACGACGAAGATTCCCCAAAGTCCGTACACCACGCTGGGAATCGCCGCCAGCAGTTCGATCAGTTCTTTCAGGAGACGCTCGACCTGATCCGGCAAACTTTTCGCGAGTGGGCTCAGATGCAGGTTTAGTCTTTTGAGAATGCCGAACACTGCCGAGCTGAGAAAGCCTTCGCTCAGGAAGATCGCGGCCGCGACTCCAAACAGCGTCCCAAGAATGAGCGCGAGAATTGAGGTGTAGAGCGTCCCCCATATCTCGGCGAGAATGCCGTATTGCCCGGCATTTGCATCCCAAATTCGTCCGGTAAGGAACCCCAGGCCAAGACTCTGCATGGCAGGAACCGCGGAAACAAAGATGCGGATCACTATGAACGACACCAGCGCTACCGTTAGCCAGGCAAACGTGTAGCACGTCTTGCGAAACGCAGCATCCACAAAACGCTGGCGAGGCGTGGGTGCTTGGGTGATTTCGTCCTTACGAGCCGGAAATACAAGTCCCAAAGCGAGACCAGCCCGGGGTGCTGCAGAACCGGTTGAATGCATTCTGGGGCCCTCACTCTCCTACTGCGCTGTAATGCTGGAAGCAGCTGACAAACCCTTCGCAACGACATTCTGCGGAAGCGGAATGTACCCTAGGGCCTCAGATTCTTTCTGGCCGTCGTTCAGTTCGTACTTGATGAGTTCCTGAATTGCAGCCGCCTTCTTCGAGTCGTACTTCGTGTAAAAAATCTGCCACGTGTAGGTCACGATCGGATAAGCAGTGTCTCCCTGCGGGTCTGAGTTCCAGACAATCAGATTGGTCGGCAATTCAGCGGATGCGAGCGCTGCTTGCCCGGAGGCCGTGTCGGCTGCGACGAACTTGCCGGACTTGTTTTCCAATTGTGCGAAGGGAACGCTCTGGCTCTTCGCATACCCGTACTCGATATAGCCGATCGAACCCGGCGTGGTCATCAGGCTCGCCGTGACTCCTTCATTGCCCTTGCTCTTGGTCCCAACTGGCCAGTTCGGCATCTTGTTCACGCCGACCGCTTTGTCGAAATCGGGATTAATGGCGCTCAGATGCTTCGAAAACACGAAGCTGGTGCCGCTCGAATCCGCGCGAACCACCACGTTGATTGGCTCGTCCGGCAACTTCGCTCCGGGATTCGCTTTGGCAATCTCAGGGTCGTTCCATTTCTTGATCTTGCCGAGAAATATTGCCGGGTATGCTTTTCGCGGAAGCTTTAGATCCTTTACATCGGGCAGGTTGTAGGCGATCACAATGCTGCCAGCCGTCATCGGAATTAACTGCACGCCGCCCGGCACACGCGAAATTTCTTCGTCGCTCATGGCCGCATCGCTCGCACCGAAGTCGACCGTCTTATCAATGACGCCTTTCACTCCGGCGCCGCTGCCAACAGATTGATAGTCGACGACAACGTCTTTGCGATTGCCACCGAAGCTCTTGAACCATTTTGTGTATAGGGGAGCAGGGAAACTCGCCCCTGCCCCCTGAAGCTTCACTGAGTTCGCGTCACTACCTCCAGACTGGTTGCTGTTGCATCCAACAGTGGCAATGAGCAGAAAGATTCCAGATATCAGAAGATGACGGTTCTTCATAATCGCAATATGCCCCCGACCTGAGGACCGGATCGGACCGTGGAGACCTCCGTCGAGTGAGGCACTGGCTAGTTCACTGTTCAGTCGCCAAACTTGGAACAGTGAAACTCATCCACGCAGACGTGTGGCGGGAAATGGTTCTACAGGTCAGGAGGATAATAGGGTGCAAATGTTAACGCGAGATCAACAGGATATTAACGCTGTGTTAATGGTCTGGATTGGTTCACGGGCAGAGGAAATAGGCAGCAGCCGACGTTACACCTGTGCTGATTGTCGGTATGCCGCGGTCCGGCACAACGACTCCGGAAGTGGAAGAGCAGTTAGATCTGCTGCAATCAACCGCTCAGACGCAAAATAATCCAGAAAGCGCCAGGGCCATGAAGGCGAAGAACGGTCGGCACTTTCTTGTGATGAGTGCGACTGTGCCCGTGGCCGGTTCGCTCAAATCGACACTGTACAAATCGCAATTGATGTTTCCCAACAGGAGGTATTTGCTGGGCGAGCTACCAGCGCAGGCCGGGGAGAGGGCTTTTTGTTTCGCCTCAAACCGTGTTCCGGTCTACTCGAGGAAGCTTCAATTCGCGTCTCGCAAGCTATTCGCGGAGGCTTAATGGCGCATGCTGGCGCATCTCGAACAGATCAGCATTTGCTACCGTCTTCTTAAGCAGTGTTTTTGCGATGGACACTTCATATTTCCAGATCGGGCGCCCGATAGCTCTTTCGGGGATCCGACCTGCCCGGACTGGATTAGTTCCAGCCGAGTCCTTGAACGTTTTCTCGTCGCGGCGTCTGCCGAGCCGCGAAACACCCGAACGCTGCGTCAGATGCCGGTCTCGGCCGATCTAGTTTTATACATAGTTCGGAATCAGAAAGGTGGTGACGTTCTCCGAACTATTGATCCACCCGCTCCCACGCATTGTCCGGATCGTACTGGGTCATCGTCCTCGCGATAGTCTCGGTGTCGGGTCCGAGATCTCTCTGGTAGACGATTCCATCCTGATTCACCACAAAGGTCATAACTCCCGAATTTCTGTAGTCTGCCGGATAAGCAAGAAAGGCAAATCCACGCGCGAGGTGACCTTTAACGAGGTAGTCCTTTTTCCCGCCCTTCGCGAAACTTCCTTGCTTGGTGAGAATGCGGTAGTAATAGCCGTGAAACGGAGTGGGACGCCCTTGTTCTGCCCCATATCCTTCAGACGCCGCTTGAACGATAAGCGGACCGATCGGGCTGGGCGCTTCGCCCTCCGATGCCTTCCAGAATAGGCCGTTCTGCTTCCCGTCATCACTGATGAATTTCAACGCATAATGTTTAGAAGATTCGCCGCTGCGGACGGCTGAAATGTATTCGCGTTGCGCTTCTACGAGAGCCTGGCAGATTTCGATAGCATCGTTTTCATTGCGTCCGACGCGGCGATAAAGGATTTCCTGTTTACCTCCTACGACGTCGAAATACCAACTGCCGGAAGAATTCTTGGCGATGGACACGGGAAAAGGCCAATTCTCTGCGCCGATGTAGAGGGTAGCAGTGCCATCCGGCTCGATCACAACACGGTGCATTCGATCGTAACGGTGCAAGAAGGTTTGCGCCATGTTCCTGTCTGCGACCTCGTCACCGCTGTGCATAAGATCGGCGGCGGCTTTGCCAAAAATTACCGACAAAGACGCTTCGTCGTTCGCCTTCACCGCTGTGTATACCGCGGATACGGCATCTCCTGGGGAAGGGAAAGTTCTTTGACCTTCCTGACCGAAGCCGGTCAGATTCAAAAGCAAACTCAGCACCATGAGCGAAGCAACCCAATGGCCCGTTACTCTGCGGACGGCTCGCTGGAACACTGATGGCTTGCCTGTATTTGACGACGATGATTTCAAGTTGCATTTTTCCATATCAAACCATTCACCAAAAGACTAGCGGCGTCTGCCTCCTTCAGCATTATGGGAACGGGCCGGCTTCGCGCTCGGCGAAGGTGCAGGCCGCGACTCGCTCCTTTTCAGGCTCTCTTGGCCGCGAGCGCTGTTCACCCGCTCATTTCCTCCTTGCCCATAACCGCTGAATGCATCCGAACGTGTTCCTCGTTGTTCTTGTGAACCGTAGCCTCGCTGCGCCTCATTGAAATTCGAGCGATTCTGGTTCTGCGTTTGCGGTCGATTTTGTGCCTGCCCGAGGGATTGGCGATTCTGCGTCTGCCCTAATGCTTGCCGATTCGCCGCCTGTGCGGTCTGTTGATGGTTCTGCGCGCCCGCTCTTTGCCCGAGTGCTGACTGATCAACATTTCGGAATTGGGGTTCATTCCTCTTTGTGCCGAAATTCGGCGTAGTGACATTTGAGTTGCGGGCAGTGTTGTTAAAGTTGTTTGTGCGGTAGTTATTGGTACCAACGCGGTTTACGTTATTGCGGTTGATATTGTTCGTATTGATGTTGTTGCGATTGACATTATTTACGTTTCGGTTGTAATAGTTATTCCGGTTAACGAACGTATTCGATGTGGATATGTACGTATTATGGTTGTAGACGACGGTAGAGTTGTGCCATCCGCAACCCCACGAATTCCATCCCCAGCCGCAGCAACTGTTGTTCATCGCGGCCCCGACCGCCATACCTAGTCCAAAAGAAATCAGGCCAGCGGCTACAACTTCGCCGGTTGATGGTGGCGGTGGCGCGACGTATCCCGGATACACCGCAACGGGCGCTCCGTACACCACAGTCGGATTGTACGAGGGTACATAGACAACTTCCGGCTGCGCAGGTTGGATCACAATTGTCTGCGGCGGTGCCTGCACGATGGTAGGTGCCGCGGCAGATTGCGTCGGCGCCGGCGCTGCTTCTGTCGATACCGTCTGCTGAGGACTTGACTTCAAGTTGCCTGCCTGCGACGCACGCTGCCGCATAATCTGGACGGCATTCATTACATCTTGTGGAATGTTGAAGTAGGCGTCACCGAGGGCGGAAGTCCAGGCGAGGTTCGAAGCCATCTGGTCGAGTACATCCGGGAATTGCGTGAGTCCTTTGACGCTTACGTCCCAAGGTTCCTGATTGACCGCCTGCATTAGATCGGCTGCCTTCAGGTTGGTGTTCTGCTTCAACCACGTCGCCGCGCTTTCGATCTGATCGGGATAGGTGGCTCCGGCGAGAACCTGCGCAATCAGGTTGTCGGGAAATAATGCGATCGGCGCTACAAGTTGATAGAGATCGTCGGCAGACGGCGTGGCGTAAGTTGCGGCCGGTCCTGCCGATGCAGTTGACTGGTTCTTGTCGGACTTTTTGCAGCCATCGAGAATGGGAGTCATGAACGCGAGAACCGCGCTCATGAGCCAGGGCAGGATCGAATGCCGTGTCCTCATAAGTATGGAAAGCGTCGGGCGGCTAAATACTGCATAGAAACATGAAGAGTCTATTTCGAGATCGGAGAGGAGAAAACTAGTACTTCTGCCAGAACTTCCCTTGCTGGTGAGGATTGCGGGTCCTGCGAAGAAACCCCCCGTGCGTTCACCGACGTAATCGTCTGTTGACAGTTTTGCACTGCACGTCTTAACAGTTCCAGCCTGAAGAAAATTGCGAGATTCTGTCGACGCACATGCTGCGCCTAACGCCCAGGATGCTACGAATTCGGAACTAATGAAGTGCCCTCATTGCGGTCAAGAAGTCGAAACGAGTACCGTTGCCCTTGCAGAACACGCCTTCATGTTGCGCATTCCGTGCAAGAAGTGCAGGAAGGAATTTCTGATCGTGGAGGGCGTTGCAATGACGGAGGAACAGTACTCATCTCACCCTCAACCGCGAAAGGGAACTTGATCCATCCTGTCGCGATTTCTCGCTAGGAGCCGGCAGGCTCATTCGGCTAATTCGCTAAGCCGGATCGTGCCAGCCGCCGATGTCAGATGCCAGTGGATCTGCTTCTTTGGGACCCCACGTTCCGGGTTCATACGAGTATATCGGCGTGGATTGGCGCAGTAGACCCTCTACCACCCCCCAGGACACCTCGACAGCATCTTGCCTGACAAACAACAGAGTGTCGCCGCGCATGGCATCGGTGAGCAGGCGCTCGTAGGCATCCATAGAATCGTTTTCCACGTGATCGACGGCCGTTAATTCAATCGGCACCGCTGCCAATCTCGCTCCCGGGCGCTTCACTCGGATGCCTGCGGCCAGTGAGACGTCAGGTCCGAGGCGGAACCGAAAATAGTTATTGTCGACGGCCCCCTTTGCTATTGGCGGGCGCCTCAGTTTTACCAACACCTCGGTTACTGTTGTCTTCAAGCACTTTCCGGTTCGAATCAGAAATGGCACCCCTGCCCAGCGCCACGAGTCCACCTCGAATCGGACTGCTGCAAACGTCTCCACTTCGGAGTGCGGTGCTACACCAGGCTCATCGCGATAGCCGCGAAACTGTCCCCGCACGAGTTGCGATGAGGGAATGGGAGGAATCATGCGAAAGATCTTCGCCTGCTCGTCACGAATCGGCTCGGCTGAAAATGACGCAGGCGGCTCCATGGCCAATAACGCCACTACCTGCAGAAGATGATTTTGGATCACGTCGCGAATGGCACCCGCTTCCTCGTAAAACTTTCCTCTCCCGGCAACGCCAAATTTCTCCGCCATGGTGATCTGCACGCTCTGCACATAGTTGCGATTCCAGATTGGCTCAAGAAACGTATTTGCAAACCGAAAATAAAGCAGATTTACCACCGTCTCTTTACCGAGGTAGTGGTCGATTCGAAAAATTCGAGACTCGGGAAAAGCCTGATGTAGAGTCGCATTCAACTTTTTGGAGGAAGCCAGATCACGACCGAAGGGTTTTTCCACGATAATTCGAGCGCCATCCGCGCAGCCGGCCTGCTGCAGACCTTGGGTAACAACGCTGAACAAGCTCGGTGGAATTGCAAGATAATGCGCAGGGCACCGCGCATTTCCCAGCAAGTGTCTCAAATTTGAAAACGTGGCTGGATCGTGGTAATCGCCATCGATGTAATTGAGTTGCCGCATGAATTTGCTGAAGACAGCGTCATCAAATTCATTTGCGCGGGTCTGAACGCTGCTGCGGGCGCGTTCCCGAAGCTGATCAAGGGACCATCCAGACTTGGCTATTCCAATGACAGGAACCTCCAACGTCCCGCGACGCACCATGTTGTACAGCGACGGAAAGATTTTCTTGTACGCGAGATCGCCCGTTGCGCCAAAGAAGACAAACGCATCCGATGGAGTGGCGTCCGTTTCCGCAGCTTCTACCTGCGGACCTTCTACCTCGACGGTCGTTTCAGGAGTCATCGCAATAGCCTAGAGTCCCCGTTCAAAATGCCCAAACTAATGAGAAGGTCGCATTATTCGCATGGAAATACCGCGGATCGGTCGGGCCGACAAAAGACTTTTCCCCATACTGGTAGTAGTTCCAACTTGCTTTCCATGAAACGTTGTGCGCAATGTCGACAGAGACATTCGCTAGAGGCTGGTGATAGTTGTACTGCAGCGATCCGAAAGGCTGTAGGCTGTTGAACTGAGGCGTCTCGCCCCCCACACTCGTGACGCTGTAACCCACCTGCATGGATACTCGCGATACTGGTTTTATTGTCACCATGCCCATTCCGTAATTGGTCTTGCTCGTGTAGATCCCATTCGTCAGTAGTGGATTCCCACTGTCGGCGTAGCCATTGGTAGCGCAACTGCCGGCGGTGGCGACTACCGGCAGAGACGTGTCCGAATCGTTGAAACAGATGAAAGCGTTCTGCTGGTAATCGTTGTAGTTGTATGCGAATTCGAATCCAAGTCGCTGGCGCGGTGTAAGACTGGCAGTAATCCCGTAATTGCGATTGTGCCCATGATAGTCAACTAACATGTCGCCGTTGGAGGCGTCCCAGAGATTGAGGGCGGCTCCGATGACTGCCCAGGACTTCGGCGTGTAGTTTCCCTTAGCGCGATAACGTGATTCTTTGCGTGTCCCGATACGGACGATCGTGTCGTCATTGTTTGTGCGTTCCCAATCGAAATTCAATCGCAGATTTGGCATCGGCCTTGCCCACACTGCAATCACGGGCGTGTATTCGTGAACCACGATGCGACCTTCATCTCCAGTCGTGAAATCCAAAACATAGTGGAATACTTTATCCCCGTAGCGGAAGCCGACTCGGCCGCCAACGTGTTTTGCGGAGTCCCATACGAGATCAACCTCATTTCTCTTCCAGTTCTGGTTGAAAGAGAGTTGATCGGACGTCGTAGTTACACCCATCGTTGTGCCAGCCTCGATCGGTGTGAGCACGGAGCAAGTGGCGGAATCTGTGCACGTCCAGTCAGTTTCCGTGACGCTGAAAGCTTCCGGAATTCGATAGCTCCAGAATCGAAATGTGTCCACCAATTTGAAGTGTTTTGCTAGGTGAACAGTAGCGGTGAAGTCAGCGACATTTGAGATGCGAGTGGCAGTGCCGGGCCCGGTGACGCTTTCCTGTCGAACCCCGGAACGCTGGCTCAGCCCGTTGAAGAACTCGTCCAGAGGCGCATCCATGTCTGCTGAGCTGTAGGCATACGAAGCGCTGAATTCAAGGCGGGGAAGATCGCTGCTGTGGAAGCTCAAACGCTCGGTCGGGGAAGACGTACGAATGCGGTTAGAACGGCTATATGCGAAAAATGAGTTGCACGCCGTGTTCGTTAGTGTGCCTGTTGGATCAATGAGGCTGGTATTGGGTGGTTGGATGGCACACGGGTTGTTGCTTCCGGTATTGATCGGAAGTCCCAGTTCCACGGTTCCTGGGGTTCCCGGCAGGAGCGCCGTTGCGAACGGAGCCAGCTGCCAATTCGTATCGCCTCTGTAGTAGTCGAGAAACTGATCGTAGCTGACGACGGTGTGCTTGAAGATGTTCAGATCCGCGCCGAAGCGGTACGAATCCAGCGTTGTGTTCCAGTCCTGCAACAGCAGCGCGTCGGTCCCTTCATGAACGCTTGAGTATGACGGGCCGCTCATGTTGTTGTGCGAGTATCCGAGCCGGACATCAACGATCGATTCTGGAAGCAGTTTGAGATCGAAGTCGCTGACACGCCGCCGCGTCGCGAAAAGATGAGGAGACGTGGTAACGGGAATGTTCGGGCTCGATGTGGGCGGATTGAGTGGATTTGCAAGAAGATTATAGTCGAAATCGGTCTGGTCCCGGCGGAATGCGGAGCGAAAGTCGTACCACTTGTTCTTATCTAGCCGGAAGAACAGCGCATTGTTTGGATCGCCACCCCATCCGAAACTATTCAGAAACAGATTATCGAATAGCGGGGTGTCGTGATTCTTCGATTGCATGGACAGGCTCTGGTCGAGCAAGCGTGGGCCGCTGCGCAGGTTCACAAGCGTGTTGTACATGGGGTCGCTGCCGGTTACGTCCGATGCGCGGTAGCCGAATTCGATGGATTGGTGAATTTCATATCCGCCACGTTCCAGGCCTTCCGGCTGCGCGTTTTGGTTCGGGCTGCTTGTCGGAGTTTGTGCTCTCGCCATCATGCCGCTGAGACTCACGAGCACCAATAGGTGTTTTAACGACAGGCTGTTCAAATTCATGGCTGGCCTCGTTATCTGAAGAACACGTTGCTCGCGTTCGATCCGTGAATTGCCGCGTGACACATCGTGCACGCCTGATACTTGGCAGACTGGTTGTGGCCTGGACCGGCTGGTCCCTGCGCTGGGAATGAATGACATTGCAGGCACAGCAGGTTCACCTGGCTTACACGCAGGTAGCGGGGATTGGTCGACCCATGCGGCGTATGGCAACTGCTGCAACCTTCTGTCTTTACTGGAACGTGTTCGTAAACGAACGGCCCTGCTTTGTCGGCATGGCACTTTGCACAGACCGCGTCGCCACTTGGCATGGCTCTGACCTGGCGAAGCGTAGTGGTTCCGTGGACGTTGTGACAGTCGGCACACTTGATGAGGCCTTCGTCCACGCGGTGGTGATAGGGTTTCGCGAAGTCGGCCTTCGCCGCCGTGTGGCAGCCATAGCAAAGTCCAGGTTGCGCGCTCGCCAGGAGATGCTCGGGTTCTTTCGCATGGTGCGGCGAGTGGCAGTCGATACAGCCGACATCGCTGCTGGCGTGCGGTGACGCAGAGAAATGGCGCTGTTCGTGTTTTTCGCCGTGGCAACTCAAGCAACGAGAATTAGCGTCTTCCTTCGAAACTGTCTTGAAGCTGAAGATTTTGGTGATATCTCCGCCGCCTTCGACATGCGAAGCGCCAGGGCCGTGGCACGATTCACACCCATGTCCATCATTCAGAGTCGTTTTGAAATGAGGAGTTTTTTCAAAGTTGTTCTTGTACAGATCCTCGTGACACGTTTTGCAGGTATCACTACCAACGTATTTGGCTGCCTGAGATTCCTGTGGGACTGCCGATTTTTCCTGCCCAAGGCAGATTGCAGCGGATGCGACAAGCAGGAGTGAGACTGACGTCACTATTACGAGTTGTTCGAATCTCTTTCGCGTCTCCATAGTCGGATTCCTTCGATTAGCAAGGACGAATGGCCCTTACTGTTTTTGGATCTTCTGAAGGCGGTCGGCCAAGCCAAGCGTCTTCAGGATCTCCGGAGAGGCCTCATCCATGGCCAGTGCTTCATGGCAGACGTTGCAATCTTGTGTGATCGTCTTGCCATCGGAGGCCGCGTGTGCCCCGTCATGACATCGGAAGCAGCCGGGAAAATCCATATGGCCCAAGTTGTTGGGGTAGGTCCCCCACCAAACCTTGAGGTCTGGGAATACGTTTCGGTTGTAGATGGCGAGTATCGCTTGACTGGCACTACGAACGTCTTTAGATCGCTTGGAGTAAAGGTCTGGATAATTTTGCTGGTAATACTGTTCGACGAAGGCCGGTACCTTGACGGCGGCGTCCGTGCCGCTTGAGTAATTCGTCTTCAGTACTTCGATACCCTTCTTCTTGATGAAAGGCAAGCTAACGGAAATCTGACCGCCAGCGAGCGCACTGTCCATCGCTCGTTCCGGCAGTTCGAAAGTGTGCGTCGGACGGTTGTGGCAATCGACGCACTCCATTTCGTGCTTTGGCATCGAGTTGGTTGAATTCGAGTTTTCGGCAGAGGCAAAAGTACGAACCTCGCCAGTGTTGGTGTTTCGGTACTCCACCCACGGGATTGTCTGCCGGGCAGGGTCAACTGCGGCGAAATGGATTTGAACTCCCGGCCCGAAATGTGCGCCATGAATTCCGGGAATGCGATTTCCACCTATTAACATGAGGAGAACCGTTTGCGAGAGCGTGTTGGCTTCGTCTTCCGCATACTTGTTAAGAATCCGCACTCGCACTCCGCCGAACATCTGCGGCCAATGACAGTTCTCACATGTCTTTCGAGCGGGCACTAGGCGATTGCTTTCGATCGCGGACGGGATCGGTCTGTGATAGCTGTCGAATGCGGTTTCGAACAGCTGGCGAATTCCGTTCGTCTTGCTGCTAACCCAGCCAGCCGCCCCAGGCGCGACATGACACTCCACGCATTCCACCCTGGAGTGAGGAGAATTCTGATAAGCGGCGAATTCCGGCTTCATCGTGTGGCACGAGGCTCCGCAGAATTGAGGAGTCTCCATATGCTCGACCGCTCGATACGTGATCTGGGTTCCGATGAGCAAGTTCAATACTGTTACTCCACCAAAGAACCAGGCCAAGCGCCGAAGTGCAGATCCTCGATCGAATCCCACTTCTGCAATTCCTTCCCGGATTTTTCTTTTGGACAGATAGAGCCCGATCGGAACCAATATCAATCCGGCGAAGAAAATCATCGGAAGGATGAGAAACACAACAATTCCGATATAGGGGTTATCAACGTGGCCGCGGACTTGCTGGGGTAGGACAAAGAGCGTTGAAATTAACGCCGTTGCTAACAACGCCATCCCCAGCAAGCTAAGCCAGTGCTGGGACACCAGAAACCACACTGGTCGCTTGTCGTTGATGCCCATATCAACCCACAGAACCGTGCAGTGAGGATAGCTAATTAGGGCGTTGGTCTCGACTGCCACAAATGACAGTTTTTCGGATTTACCGAGTTGGCCTTTCGTTCAATCCGAGATTTTCTTGAAATATGACGCTGCGAAGATTGCTTCAGTATCGCGGTCCAACACTCGTAATCATTCCCTCCCCGCATGATTGTGGGCGTCGGTCATGGTTCTGGCATTTCTCTCAGTTCCACTATCAGGGCTGTGGCCACAAACTATCCGCGCAAACCTTGGCGCGATTCGAAGCCGGGTTCTCGATGCGTGAATCGTGGGGGGCAGGTATTCGCAATGGTCACTCAACTCTTGGCTGCAGAAAAATCGTATATTGCCCGCGCAAGGGAAGTATTCATTCGAATGAGTCTTCTCGTCATCGTGGGCGTCAGCTGTTTTCTTCTGTTGCGACCATTTCTCGACATGATCATCGCGGGAATAATCGTCGCCATTGGAGTCTACCCCGGTTATCAGACGCTGACGAAAGTTCTTAATGGACGCAGCACTTGGGCCGCCGTGCTTTGTACTGTTCTTCTCCTGGGGATGATCTTACTTCCCACGCTGCTGTTGGCCGGAACACTAGCCGATGGGATCGGCAGTGTATCGGAGCAATTCAAGACAGGGCAGTTCAAGGTTCCTCCACCACCGGCAAGCTTGGATAAAGTTCCGATTGTGGGAGCGAAACTCAAAGAATTGTGGAGTCTATTTTCAAACGACTTATCTGCGGCCGCGACCCGATTCGCTCCACAACTCAGAGAACGTATCCCTGGACTGGTGTCAGCGTCGGTTGGACTGACAGCCGTACTGATCAAATTTTTGATTGCTGTTTTGCTCGCAGGAGTCTTTCTGGCAACCAGCGAAACAAAGACACAATTTGCCGGCAGGCTCTTCGCTCGTATTTTCGATGAACACGGTCCGGAGTTCGAACAGCTTATCGTTCGCACGATCCGCAGCGTAACGAATGGCATTCTCGGTGTCGCTGTGATTCAAACCATCCTGGCCAGCCTCGGCTTTTGGATTCTGGGATTGCCAGGTGCCGGTCTATGGGCAGTGGTATTTTTGATCGGCGCAGTGCTACAGGTTGGTGGGCTTGTCCTTATACCGGCTGTGCTTTACGCGTTCGCCACACAACCGGCGACCCATGCCGTGATTTTCATGATCTGGTGCATCTTTGTAGGCGTCCTGGACAATGTCCTGAAGCCGATCTTGTTGGGACGCGGTAGCAACGTTCCCATCGCCGTTATTTTTCTTGGAGTTCTCGGCGGATTTATCACGATGAATATTATCGGTCTCTTCGTCGGCGCAATCATATTGTCTGTCGGATACAAGCTCCTCATGGCATGGCTGGACGCTGGCACTCCCATCAGTCCATCCACTCTACAAAAAGACGTCGAAGTTCCTGTCGCTTGACGCCTTAAGCCGGACGCCTGGGTTATCCTGTTGCCGGGAAGTCGTCATGCCTTTTTGCTCCTACTGCGGTACTGAGCTCGGGATCGATGTTCGCTTCTGCTCCGATTGCGGCAAGCCACTCTCGAAATCGAAGTCGGTGGCCAATACCGACGATCTCGCGACGATTGACTATGAAGTAACCGCTGCGTCGCCTCTCCCGCCGCTAACGCCGCCATCATCATCGTCGCATCGCTCGGTTTCTCGAACGTCTGCTCCGACCGAATACCTTGTGAGCGAAGGCCGTTTCCTTCCCGGCCGCCTCATCGCAGGACGCTACCGCATCATTGCGCTGCTCGGCAAAGGTGGAATGGGCGAAGTCTACCGTGCCGACGACCTGACACTCGGCCAGGCTGTCGCCATGAAGTTTCTCCCCGATGCAGCCACCAGCAACGAAGGCATGCTAGAGCGCTTCAAGAATGAAGTGCGCACTGCCCGCCGCGTTTCCCATCCAAACGTCTGCCGTGTTTACGACGTCGGAGAAGTCGATGGCGCGACATTCTTCACGATGGAGTACATCGACGGCGAGGACCTGGCTTCGCTGCTTCGGCGCATTGGCCGTCTGCCGCAGGACAAAGCTGTCGAAATTTCCCGCCAACTCTGCGCCGGTCTCGCCGCGGCGCACTCCAAAGGAGTGCTACATAGGGACCTCAAGCCTGCAAACATCATGCTCGACGGACGCGGCCAGGTCGTCGTTACCGACTTCGGCCTCGCCGGTGTTGCTGACGACATTCGCGGCCCCGAAGTCCGCAGCGGCACTCCGGCATACATGGCGCCTGAACAACTTGAGGGCAGGGAAGTCACCACGCTCAGCGATATCTACGCCCTGGGGTTGGTGCTCTACGAAATCTTCACCGGCAAGAGGGCCTTCGGGGAAAAATCACTGGGCGTTCTTCAGAATCACAGCGATCACACGCCGAGCCGACCCTCCTCGGTAGTCAAAGATCTAGATCCGATCATCGAGAAGGTGATTCTCCGCTGCCTTGAGGCGGAGCCGCACTCGCGCCCTCCGAACGCCCTTGCTGTGTCTGCGGCTTTACCTGGCGGCGATCCTTTGGCGGCGGCCCTTGCCGCTGGTGAAACACCGTCTCCCGAGATGGTTGCTGCGGCTGGTGAAACCGTCGGCCTTCGCCCGCGTGTCGCCGTTACTTGCTTTGCTGCAGTGCTCCTCGCTCTGGGACTAGCCGCTTTTCTGCAAGTGCATTACAGCGGCCTCGACAGAATGCATCTGGAGCAGACGCCGGAGGTCCTCGTCCACAAGGCTCGTGAGATCACGACTCGCTTGGGATATCCCGAGCGCCCGCTCGACTCAGCGTACGGTTTCGACTACGACCCAGACTTTCAGGAGTCGGCGGAGAAAAACGACAAGCCCCGTCCGGACTGGAACACGATCCTCTCCGGCCGGCCGTCTCTTTTCTATTTTTGGTACCGCCAAAGTCCCGATTACATGTTCGCTGAGGGATACCGGGATCAAATGCTCAACCCCGGCGTCATAACCCGCGACGAGCCGGCCCCTACGCTTTCCGGAATGATCAATCTGCAACTCGATCCTCAAGGACGGCTCATCAATTTCCAGGCAATTCCCCTGCAGAAGATGGACAAAGGCCAGTCTGCCGTCCCTTACGATTGGACATCTTTGTTTAATGAGGCGGGTCTCGATATTTCGAAGTTTCAGAAAGCCGATCCTCAGTGGAACTCTCTCGCCGCGTTCGATATGCGTGCTGCTTGGACCGGTGTGTGGCCGGAAACGTCCCGCGCCTTGCGAGTTGAGGCGGCGGCGCTGGAAGGGAAGCCGGTCTACTTCTCCCTCATCGGTGATTGGACGAAACCCGACCGGATGAAGGAGCCGGCAGAATCGCTTGGAAAGAAGGCTGGGCAGATCATCACCGTCGCGCTACTCGTGTCGCTGCTGGCAGGTGCTCTTTTCCTTGCTCGCCGCAACTATCGGCATGGCCGGGGCGATCCAGAGGGCGCGTTCCGTCTGGCGGCTGTCATGTTTGTGCTCGATATGCTGCTTTGTCTTTGCCGCACGCACTGGACGCTGAGTTTTGCGAGCATCGGATTGCTTCTGCTGGCGCTTTGCGGCTCGTTGTTCGTTTCGGCGGTGAGCTGGATTCTTTACCTAGCGCTCGAACCCTGGGTCAGGCGCCGGTGGCCGCAAACTCTGATCTCCTGGTCTCGCCTGCTGTCTGGTCAACTGCGCGATCCGCTGGTCGGCCGTGACATCTTGTTCGGCGTAATGCTGGGCCTGGTGTGGATTCTTATCTTCCAGTTCCACAACATCCCACTCATGCGGTGGGGAAGCGTTCCCCCTCTTGGGAATACAGATTATCTTCTGGACGCTCGGACTGCACTGGGCGCCTGGCTAAGGCAAGTCGCCAACTCAATTCTGGGCACCCTGCAGTTTTTCTTCCTGCTGCTAGGTCTCAAGTTCCTGCTGCGCAAAGACTGGCTGGCAGCCATTGCGTTTGTGGCGATCTTCGCCGTGCCGCGCGGACTTCTGGATTCTCATCCTAAGATTGAGCTTCCCACTCTGATCCTGGTGTACTCGATCGCCGTGCTGATCGTATTGCGCTTCGGCCTGATTCCGCTCGCGGTTGCGATCTTTACCGTTGATATGACGATGGGCCTGCCATGGTCCGGCGATGTTTCTGCTTGGTTCATGAGCCATTCGCTGATGGCATTGTTCAGTGTTGTCGCGCTGGCTACCTGGGGGTTCTATCACTCTCTTGGCGGGCAGGCTGTGTTGAAGCTGGATATGGACTAGACCACTCGCGAGCACAAAAGGCGGCGCTTGCGCGCCGCCCCTGTGATGCGACTTGAGAAAGCCTAGTCGCCCCAGTACCCGTCGAGCAGTATTTCCGAGGTATCAGCAGTGGAGTGGACCAAGGTCTGATTCGCACCATTCTGATCCATCGAGTAAATGTCCGAGGAAGATGTTTCGCTGTTGTAGCGATTGAAGAGAATCTTGTTCTTGTGTGCCACAGGAGAAAAGTTCTCTTCTTCCGTGCTCGTCGTCAGCGGGGTGAGTGCCGACCCGTCCAACTTTACGGTGAACACGTTGTACTCTGTCCCGTCATACTGCGTGAACAGCACGCCGCTGCCATCGGCAGTGAACGCGGTCGGGCCCCACCATTCGTCAGTGGCGTAGACGAGTGTCGGCGTGGAGCCGGAGATTCCGATCTTGTAGAGGCCATCATCGGCGAACCCAGATACGTGTGCGACGGCGTGATGGGCAGTCTGTTTTGCGGGATGCTGCGCGCGATTGATTCCGTGTCCGATCCCGTGCTGACGGGCGTTGTTGGCGCAGCAATCGTTGTTCCAGGCCCAGAACACGAGCGACTTGCCGTCCTGAGAGAAAACGGGGAACTCTTCTTCCTCGCCTGCAGCAGTGAAGACTGGTGTCGCATTGCTGCCATCGGCACCCATCGTATAGACCTGGTCGTCACCCGACTGATAACTCACGAACGCAATGGTCTTTCCGTCGGGAGAGAAGACCGGGGCCCACGCATCAGCGCCTGTAGTCAGCTGTTTCTCTACGCCGTCCGTCCCCATAAGAAAGATGTCCCAGCCATTCTCACCGTCTCGTGTGTATACAACTTTGTTGGCATCGCTGTTCGACGAGACAAAAAACGCATCATTCGGAATCGGAATAGGAACAGCGGTCGATTGGCCGGTTG
>Ga0335084_10002471_pt1 | contig 17802 bp, 17 predicted proteins | sample Lox_Sample_44_FD_206721 | JGI IMG/M metagenome (GOLD analysis project Ga0335084, IMG submission 206721) | Soil microbial communities from Loxahatchee National Wildlife Refuge, Florida, United States - Lox_Sample_4.4 | ecosystem: Environmental > Terrestrial > Soil > Wetlands | place: USA...
GGCGCGCTGGAGGAACGGACCTGCGCCGCGGGGCTCGGAGTCCGCCACCGCCCCCGTGAGCCGCGCGGCGAGGATCGGAAACCGTCCGAGGAGCCCGTCGATCGATGGTCGCGCCTGGAGCTGTCCGTCGGACCAGAGGAACGCCACCCCCACCCGGGACGGCCCACAGGGCGTGACGTAGGCCTCGGCCTGGGGTGACAGGTGCACCTCCACCCGGTCGGTCCACGGGGAGACGACGAAGTGCTGTCTCAGCCCGAACCTGCGCCGGCCGCCCGCCGGCACCTCGAGTCCCTCCGCCCGCCGCAGCGGCGAGTGGAGTCCGTCGGCGGCGACCAGCACCCGCGCCGAGAACGTCCCGGCGTCGGTCTCGAGCACCATCGCCTCGGGTGTGCGCCGGTGCGAGCGGAGCGCCGTCCGGTCGCGGACTTCCACCCCGGAGCCTCGAGCTGTCTCCAGCAGCACCGAGGACAGCGCCGTCCGCCGGATGCCGAGGCCACCCGCCCCCGGGAGGGCTCCCTCGAGCATGCTCCCGTCCTCCTGGACGTAGCGCACGCCGCGGATGGGTCCGGACTCCGCCGCGGGGAGGCGATCCAGCACGCCCAGCCGGTCGAGCACCGCGAGGCCCGCCCGCATCACCCCCTCACCGCAGGCCTTGTCGTGAGGCAGCGCCGAGCGCTCCAGGAGCGTCACCGAGAGCCCCCGCCGGGCGGCCATCGCCGCCAGCGCGAGCCCCGCCGGGCCACCGCCGACCACCGCGATGTCCACCCGGGCGTCGCTCATGTCTCGGGCTCCGGATGTGGCCGGGGCCGCGCGCGGGCCAGTGCCAGCGCGGACCGCAGCATCGCTCCGACGAGCCGGATCGCGTTCACCCGGGCGGGCGGATGCAGGGTCCCCGTGGTCCACCTGCGGAGGGCCTCGGATCGGCGCAGCTTTCCGCTCGAGGTGCGGGGGAGGGTGCCGGGCACGAGCAGCTGGACCGCGTGCGGCCGGACACCGGTGCGCTCGGCGACCGCAGCACGGATGCGGTCCACCAGATCCGGCCCTGCATCGGGCGTGGTCTCCACCAGGAGCAGCAGCTCCTCGCCGTCTCCGCCCAGAGGGACGAACCCCAGGGCCACCGCGCAGCCAGTGCGCACGCCCTTCACCCCCTCGAGCGCATCCTCGAACTCCTGGGGCGCGTGGTTCGCCCCGCGCAGCACCACCACGTCCTTCACCCGGCCGCAGACCACCAGCTCCCCGTCCTTCACGAAGCCGAGGTCGCCGGTGTCGAGCCAGCCGCCGTCGAGGGCGGCCCGGGTCGCCTCCGGCTGACCGAGGTAGCCCTCCATGATCGACGGGCCGCGGGCGTGGATGCGCCCCACCACGCCCTCGGGCACCACCGCCCCGGCCTCGTCGCGGACCTCGACCGTCACTCCCGGCACCGGGATGCCCACGCTGGCCAGCGCGCGTGGTCCCGGACGGACCCGGCCCTCGCGCGCCAGCTCCAGGGAATCCACCGGCACCGTCCGCAGGGGGCTGCGCGGCGGGGAGAAGGTCAGCGCCAGCGCCGCCTCGGCCAGCCCGTACACCGGCATCAGCGCCTCGGAGCGAAACCCCCAGCGCGCGAAGCGCTCGGAGAACCGCCGGGCCGCGTCCACCGAGACCTGCTCGGCCCCGTTGAGCGCCAGCCGCCAGCGCGAGAGGTCCGCGCCCTCCATCTCCTCGTCCTTCACCCGCCGGGCACAGACCGCGAAGGCGAAGCTCGGGGCGACCGACATGGTGCCGCGGTGCCGCGAGAGCGCCCGGAGCCAGAGCGCCGGCCGCCCGAGGAACGCCTCCGGGCCGAGCAGCACCAGCGGCCCGGGGTAGGTCATCGCGCTGAGCAGACAGCCGATGAGCCCCATGTCGTGGTACAGCGGAAGCCAGCTCACTCCGAGCTGCGGATCCTCCGGCGTGTCGTCGGGCATCAGCGCCCGGAGCGCGTCGGTCTGGGCCAGCACCGCCTGGTGTGACAGCGCCACCGGCTTCGGGTCGACGGTGCTGCCGGAGGAGAACTGCACCAGGGCCAGCGCTCCCGCATCCGCCGGGTGGGCGAGCGGCGTGGCGCCCGAGTCGCGAAGGGCGGCGACGGTGCGCAGCCCGAGCCGCGGACCGGCCCGGCGCACCGCCTCGCCAAGGAGCCGTCCCACCCGAGCATCGGACAGCAGCGCCACTGCGGAGGAGAGCTGGAGCATCCGCGCCGTGGCGGCGTGGTACTCGGCAAGGCGCCCCAGCCGGACCGGTGGGTAGAGCGGGACCGGCACCGCTCCGGCGAGGAGCGTGCCGAAGAAGGCGTCCATGAAGTCCGCGCCGGTGGGGAGCACCAGCGCCACCCGCTCGCCGGGGAGGACGCCAAGTGAGGCCAGCGCGCCCGCCACCTGCGCGGCCCGGGAGCGGACCGCGTCCCATCCGAGCGAGGTCTCGGTCTCGTCCGCGGCGACGAAGGTGAGCCCTCGCCGGCCAGAGACAGCGGCCCGCTCCAGCGCCTCGTTCAGGCTCGCGTGCCGCGGCCGAGGCTGGGGAACCCCCTGGAGCCGGGCGGGCCTCACCGGGCCTCCCCCGTGCGTCCGGCGACGTGGCGGGCGAGGTCGCCCACCGTCTGCACCCCCGCGGCGTCCTCCTCGCTGAGCTTCACCCGGAACCGGTTCTCCAGCCCCACCGCGAGCACGGTGAGGCCGAGGCTGTCCAGCGCGAGGTCCCGGAGCAGGTCGTCCTCGGGGGTGATCGGCCGCTCCATCTCCAGCTCGGTGCGAGCGATGGAGCGGATGACCTCCAGCACCTCGAGCTCAGTGGCCACCGTGGCCTCCGGGGAGGAAGCGGCGGCGGCCGGCGAACGCCTGCAGCCAGGGTTCGCCCAGCGCCTGCTCCTCGGCACGGATCCGCACCCGGAGCAGCCAGGCGTTGCCCAGCGAGAACACCAGCGCGGTGAGCCACGCGCCGTGCACCAGCGGAAGGGCCACCATCTCGGCGATGACTGCCACGTAGTTGGGGTGGCGGACGAAGCGGTACGGGCCCCCCGTCACCGGCGCGGCCCCGGGCACCACGACGATGCGGGTGTTCCAGCGCCAGCCGAGCGTGGCGATGGCCCAGTAGCGGAGCGCCTGGGCGCCGAGCACCGCCGCCAGGGCGATCCAGCCGAGCGCGCCCGGAAACGGACGCGCCAGGCCGACGACCTCCAGGGCGCAGGCAAGGAGGAACAGGCCGTGGAACGCGGCCATCACCGGATAGTGCCCCTGGCCGCTCTCCACCCCGCCGCGGGCCCCGGCCAACCGGGCGTTGCGGGTCGAGAGGACCAGCTCCACCCCGCGCTCCAGCGCGACCAGGGCGAGCAGCCCGAGGTAGAGCTGGACCGAGGTCACCATCGCAGGAGCACCAGCTCGGCACAGAAGCCCGGGCCCATCGCCATCAGCAGCCCGAGGTCGCCGGGTTGCGCCTCGCCCGAGGCCAGCAGCTCCGAGAGCACGAAGAGCACCGAGGCCGAGGAGAGGTTTCCCGTCTCCCGAAGCGACTGCCACGAGCGGCGGAGTGCCCCGGGCGGGAGCTCCAGCGCCGACTCGAAGGCCTGCAGGACCTTGGGCCCGCCGGTGTGGGCGATCCAGTGGCGGATGTCTCCCCGGACCAGGCCCTGCTCGGCGAGGAACCCCTCCACGTCACCGCGCACGTGCTCGGTGACGATGCTCGGCACCTTCGCGCTGAGGACGACCTTGAAGCCGCCCTCCACCACGTCCCAGCCCATGATCCGCTCGGTGTCCGGGTAGAAGACGCTCCGGGTGGCGAGCACCCGGGGCGCGGCCCCCGGCGGCGGACGGTCCGCGCCGGAGAGCACCATCGCCGCCGCCCCGTCGCCGAACAGGCCGCTGGCGATGATGTTGGCGATGCTGACGTCCTCCCGCTGGAGGGTGAGCGAGCACAGCTCCACCGAGAGCAGCACCGCCACCTGGTCCGGGAAGGCGCGCAGCACGTCGGCGGCCCGTGCGGTGCCCGCCGCGCCGGCCACGCAGCCCAGCCCGAAGATGGGTGTACGCTTCACGTCGGGGCGGAGCCCGAGGCGGTTGACGAGCCGCGCATCCAGCGAGGGCGTTCCGATGCCGGTCACCGTGACGAAGAAGAGGTGGTCGACGTCGCGCGGCTGCAACCCCGAGGCGTCGAGGGCGTGCCGGAGAGCTTGCTCGCCCACCTCGAGCGACACCCGGTTGAAGGCATCGTTGCGCTCGGAGAAGCGCTTCAGCGGAAGGTACTCGTCGATGGGAAGCGCGAGGTAGCGGCCCCCCACCTGTACCGAGCGGTGCAGCTCCTCGATGCGCTCGACGTTGAAGTGCTCGCGGGCCCAGTGCTCGCGGAAGACGGAGATCAGCGTCTCCTGGTCCACCCAGTTGGGGGGCAGCGCCGTGCCCACGCTGCGCACCCACGGTCCAGGCAGAGACATCATCGCCGCTCGGGACTAATCGACGTGTGGGCATGGACGCAACACGGAGGGTGTGACTCGTTCAGGTCGCGACTCTGGCAGCCGGCGGGCCGTGCAGCAGCCGGGCGCCCACCATCAGCACCAGCCCGCCCACCGCCACCGGGATGGCATTGAGGGCGATGGCCATCGCCAGGCTGAACCGGTCGCCGATCCTCCCGATGATCGGCGGCGAGATGGCGTCCCCGAGCAGGTGGTAGGCGAGGACGCTGAGCCCCACGGCGAAGCTCCGGAACAGCGGTGGGACCGAGCTGACGATGGCGTTGTTCAACGGACCGTTGTTCAGGAACACCAGGAACATGGCGACGAAGGCGGCGCCGAGGATGACCGGCATGGTGCCGGCCCGGGCGGTGAGAACCATGAACGGGGCGGCGAGCAGCATCCCCACCCCCGAGACCCAGAGCCCGCCGGTCCGGCTCTTCCGCTCGGCGCGGTCGCCGAGCACGCCGCCCACCAGGGTGCCGGTGAGACCGGCGATCGCGGCGATGGCCCCGAACCAGATGCCTGCCTCGGCGCCGCTGACCCCGCGCTCGCGCTCGAGGAAGGCCGGCATGTAGACCGAGAGCCCGCCGATGGAGAAGGTCATCAGGGTCAGGCCCGCCACGCTCACCCAGTAGTAGGTGTTGTGCCGGAGCTCTCGCAGGCCCTGGGCCATGGGCATCTTCGTCTGCGTGGGCTCGACGGCCTCGGTCGCGCCGCGGTGCGGCTCACGGACCCGGAGCGCCAGCACCGCGGCGATCATCCCCGGGATGGCGCCCACGAAGAAGGCGGTCTGCCAGGAGAACCTGTTCGCCAGCCAGCCGCCCAGGACGTAGCCCAGCGCCGAGCCCACCGGGATGGCCACGTAGAAGATGGAGAGCGCGCGGGTGCGCATGCTCGGGGGATAGAAGTCCGCGATGAGCCCCGGGGAGACGATGCCGTACCCCGCCTCGCCCACGCCCACCAGGCCGCGGGCGAAGAGCAGCGCGGCGAAGCTGCCGGCCAGGCCGCTCCCCAGCGTGGCCAGGCTCCAGAGGAAGATGCTCCCGGCGAGCACGAACCGTCGGGGGAAGCGATCGCCGATGTACCCGCCGATCGGAGCGGCGAGGGTGTAGACGACGATGAACGCCGTCTGTAGCTCTCCGGCCTGCGCGTGGTTGATGCCCAGGCCGTCCTCGATCCGGGTGAGCGCCCCGGGGACCAGGTAGCGGTCGAGGTAGTTGATGAAGTTGATGAAGGTGAGGACGCCGAGCGCGTAGGCGGCGCCGGGGATCAGCGAGCCCGAGCTCGCCTCGGGTCGTCCGGCGCGAGCGGGTGCGGTCATGCGAGCGTCTCCCATCGATCGAGCAGGACTCCCCAGCGCAGTCCGCGATCCGAGACGTGTGCCCCCGGAAGGTCGAGGTGTGACAGCACGGTCTCGAAGAGCAGGGCCCCGGCGGGCAGCACGTCGGCGCGCTTGGGCTGCATCCCCGGGAGGAGCTTGCGTTCGGGCAGCGGAAGCGCGCACAGCTGGGCGCGGACCCGGGCGATGTCCGCCATCGAGAGCCAGCCCCCGTGAACCCGCCCCGCGTCGTACGGCTCGATCGCCTGGGCGATGGCGAAGAGGCTGGTCACCGTGCCGGCGACCCCCACCGCCCGCGCGCCCCGGGGAAAGGTGGGGAGCCTTGCCAGTGCGGCGCGGACCGCGGCACGGACCGCCTCCTGCTCCCGGGGCGCCGGTGGATCCGAGCGCACGCATCGCTCGGTCAGCCGCACCGAGCCGATGTCCAGACTGACGCGGAAGAGCACCGTGTCGCCGCTTCCGTGGACGAGCTCGGTCGAGCCTCCGCCCACGTCGATGGCCAGCAGCCCCGGCGCTCCGGCCTCGGCACCGAAGTCCCTGGCGACGGCGAGGTACGACAGCCGGGCCTCCTCGGAGCCGGAGAGGATCTCCACCGTGGCCCCGGCGCGCTCGCGGGCGCGGTCCAGGAACTCGGCGCCGTTGCGCGCATCGCGCGCGGCCGAGGTGGCAATCACCACCAGCGCCCGTGCGCCGTCGGCCCGGGCGAGCGCGGCGTACCGGGCGAGCACCTCCAGCGTCGCCTCCATCCCCTCGTCCGAGAGCAGGCCGGTGCGGTCCACCCCGCGGCCCAGCCGGGTGATGTCCGCCTCCTCCCGCACCGGGCGGACCACGCCGTCGAGTCCCCGCTCGGCGACGAGGAGCAGCACCGAGTTGGTACCCACGTCCACCGCCGCCAGCCGGCTCATGCGAGCGACCAGGCGATGTCCGCCGAGGGCACCACCTGGATGGTCCACCGCCCGGCGGAGAAGCCGTCCAGCAGGCGGTTGTGGTGGGCGACGATCTGGCGGAAGGACAGCTGGCCCGAGTCGCCGGTGGTGTGAGCGTCCGCGGCGAGCACCACGTCGCGGAAGAGCGAGACCGCGCGGCGGCAGGTGGTGTCGATGCAGTACTCGGTCATGCAGCCGGCGACGACCAGCCGGCGGATCTGCTGGGCGTTCAGGAGCTCCGGGAGCTTGGTCTCGAAGAACGCGTCGGAGCTCCGCTTGTGGACCACCGGCTCGTTGCCCCGGGGGGTCACCTCGGGCCGGAGCTCCCAGCCTGGCGTTCCACGCTCCAGCCGGTGCCCGAGCGGGCCGTCGTGCTGCACGTGGATGACCGGGAAGCCGCGCCGGCGCGCCCCGTCGAGCAGCCCGGCGACGCGCTCCACGGTCCCCTCCAGCGCGGCCTGGACCTCGGGTCCGCCCTTGCCGAGCAGGATGTCGCGTTGCAGGTCGATGATCAGGAGCGCGGTGTCGGGGCCGGCCATGCGGCGGCCGACCTTAGCCGACCCGGCCCGTCAGGCCAGGGCGTCACGGAGGGCTCCGGCCAGGAAGATGTACTGCGCCTCGGAATTGTGGAGGTGGGGCGACACGCGGATCCACCGGCGGTGTGGAACCGGCCAGCCGTACACCGGCACCTCGATGCGGTGGCGCTCGAAGAGGCGTTCCTGGAGGAGATCGAGCGCAGGCGGGACCGGGGGCGGCCAGCGCGGATCCTCCGGGAGGGCCACCGCGGCCAGCGAGCCGAGCATCGCCTCCGGGCACGGCGGGGCCACGCCGAGCGCCTCGCAGAGCAGCGCCCGTGCGCGGCGGGCCAGCGCGCCGTTCCGGGCGCGCACCTCGTCCCAGCCGCCCGGGACGAGCCCGCCCACCACCTCGATGGCCCGGGCCACGCACAGCACGGCGGTCGGGTCGCGGGTCCCCGTCCAGTCGAACTCCAGCCGGAACCGCGAGCGGTCGGTGCGCGGCGAGTTGGCGCCGTGGCTGACCACCAGGGGGCGGATGGCGGCCTGGCGGTCGCGGCGCACGTGGAGGAAGCCGGCTCCCTTGGGAGCGCAGAGCCACTTGTGGCAATTCCCAGAGTAGTAGGCCGCGCCCAGCGCGGTGACGTCGAGCGGTACCATGCCCGGGGCGTGGGCCCCGTCCACCAGCGTGTCCACTCCACGCTCCTGCAGCGCCGGCACCAGCGTCTCGACCGGGAACACCACCCCGGTGGCGCTGGTCACGTGGTCCACGAGCGCGAGCCGGGTGCGTCCGGTCACCGCTGCCAGCACTGGCTCGGACACCTCCGATGGATGCTGGACCGGGAACGGCACCGGGGCGACCACCACCCGCGCACCGGTGCGCTCGGCCATCGCCTGCAGCGCGTTGGCGCAGGCGTTGTAGGCGTGGTCGGTGGTGAGCAGCTCGTCCCCGGGCTGGAACACCAGCGAGCGGAGCACGGTGTTCACCCCGGCGGTGGCGTTGTCCACGAAGGCCAGGTCATCCGGCTCGGCACCCAGGAAGTCTGCGAGCCGGGCACGCGCCTCGTCGAGCAGCGGCTCGATGGCCCGCACCAGGAAGTCGATCGGGTCCACCTCCATCCGCGCCCGGAGCTCGGCCTGCAGCGCCAGCACCTCCCCGGGGCAGGCGCCGAACGCGCCGTGGTTGAGGAAGGTGAGTCCCGGGTCGAACGTCCAGTGCGCGGCCAGCGGCGACGGGTCCGGCCGGGTCACCGGCGAGGTCCCAGCGGGAGGTCGAAGGTGAGGTGCGTCTCCTCGAAGCCCAGGCTCCGGTAGAACGGCGGCGACTCCGGCCGCCGCCGGTTGGTGCGCACGTAGAGCTTCTCGCACCCCGCGGCCCGGGCGAGCTCCGCCGCCGCGTGGGTGAGGGCGCGGCCCACCCCGTGACGGCGGGCGGCGCGATCGGTCACCAGCGCGGTGAGCTGCGCCGAGGGCGAAGGCGTGTAGAGCCGGGGATGGATGGCCACCGTGGCGGCGCCGGCGAGCCGGTGAGTGGTCAGCTCGGCGACCAGCGCGTGGGTCCCGCCCGAGCCGAACTGCTCCAGCTGCCGGCGCAGGGTGGGCTCGTCGGTGGTGTACCCCAGCTGCTCGAAGAGCTGGACCAGCGCGGGGACATCGTCCGGCCGCGCCGGACGGACCTGGACCTCGAAGTGGGACATGACGCCGCCGGAGATATCAGACCGGGGCAGCCGCCGCGCCGGGGGCCCAGAGCGGACCACGACTGTGCTCCTCGCCTCCGGTTCGCCCGAAGGTCAGAACGGACAGTTCCCTGGCGCGGGCGTGTCGATCCGCCGCATCGGCCCGCGCCGGCCGGCAGCCGGTCCCGCGCGATGCCGGGGTTTGCCGCGGGCCCTCGGGTGGCGCTACAGGAGCACATCCATGGGCGAGCCCAGGTCCGCGGGGGAGGGTGGTGTGCTGCCGTCGGAGCGCCTGGACTCGTGGAAGGAGATCGCCGCCTACCTCCGGCGGGACGTGACCACCGTCCAGCGATGGGAGAAGCGCGAGGGCATGCCGGTGCACCGGCACATCCACGACCGCCTGGGCTCGGTCTACGCCTTCCGCGCCGAGCTCGACGCGTGGGCGAAACGGCGCAGCCTCGCCGATGGCGGACCCGAGGCGGCGCAGGGCGAGGCCCAGGCGCCGGTCAGCGGCGAGCTGCCGGCGCTCCCCGCGCGCCGTCGCCAGACCTTTCTCGCCGTCGGTTTGTTCGGGGCTGCGCTGCTGGCCGCCGCGGGAATCTGGTTCGTCCGGGATCGCGCCCGGGCAGACGAGGCGCTCCTGGCGGATGCGCGCTTCCAGCAGCTGACCGACTTCGAGGGGATCGAGGAGTCGGCGGCCATCTCCCGCGACGGGCGATTCGTCGCCTTCCTCTCGGACCGGGAAGGCCGGATGGACGTCTGGCTGACCCAGGTGGGCACGGGTCAGTTCGCGAACCTCACCCGGGGCACCATGCCGGAGCTGGTGAACCCGTCGGTGCGCACGCTGGGGTTCTCACCGGATGGAACCCTGGTGACGTTCTGGGCGCGCAAGCCCAGCGCGTCGGGACCGCCGGAGATCTCCATCTGGTCGGTGCCGCTCCTCGGCGGCGCGCCGCGGCCGTATCTCGAGGGGGTGGCCGAGTTCGACTGGTCAGCGGACGGGACCTGGCTCGCCTACCACACCCCCGGCCCGGGCGACCCGACGTTCGTCCGTGAGCCCGGGCGCGCCGAGCCCCGCCACGTGCTCACCGCGCCAGAGGGCCTCCACTCGCACTTTCCCCTCTGGGCTCCAGACCGGAGCTCTCTGCTGTTCGTCCACGGAGCGCTCCCCGATCGACTGGATCTGTGGCGGATCCCGCCGACGGGCGGGACCCCCGAGCGACTCACCCGGCACGAGACCCAGGTGAGCCATCCGGTGTTCGTCGACGCACGGACGCTGCTCTACCTCCTGACCGACCCCGACGGGCCTGGGCGGTGGATCCAGAGCCTGGATCTGGAGACCGGCGTCGAGCGTCGCCTCACCTCGGCCCTGGATCGCTTCACCTCTCTGTCGGCGAGCGCCGACGGACGGCGCTTGGTGGCCACCCGGGCGACCCCCAAGACGAGCCTCTGGCGGGTGCCGCTCGACGAGGCTCGGGCGGACATGTCCCGGGCCGAGCGCATCCCCCTCACCACGGGGAATTCCTCGTCCCCCAGGCTGGGCACCGAGGCGCTGTTCTACGTGTCCTCCACCGGCAGCGGCGACGGGCTGTGGAAGCTGGAGCGCGGCGTCGCCACCGAGCTCTGGCGCAGCCCCGGGGCGCAGATCGTCGGTGCTCCGGCGCCGGAGCCCGGTGGCCAGCGCGTCGCGTTCTCGGTTCGCCGCACGGGCCGCGGGGCGCTCACCCTGGTGAACGCCGACGGGACGGGGGTGCGCACGCTCTGGGGAGCCCTCGACATCCAGGGCACGCCCGCCTGGGCTCCCGATGGGCGGGGTCTCACGGTCGCCGCGCGGGTGGACGGCATCCCTCGCCTCTTCACCGTCCCGCTCGTGGGCGGGGCTCCGGTGCCGCTGGTCACGGAGCATTCCGTCGACCCGGTCTGGTCACCCTCCGGGGACCTGGTGGTCTTCTCCGGCGCCGACGTGGGGACGACGTTCCCGTTGAAGGCGGTGAACGCCGACGGGAGCGCCCACCCACTGTCGCTGACCTTGACCCGCGGTGCGCGTCACCTCGCGTTCGTACCCGGGACGCGCTCGGTGCTGGTGCTCGGCGGGGAGATCGGCCACAAGAACCTCTGGCGCCTGGACCTGGATTCGGGCGCGCAATGGCCGGTGACCACGCTGGACGCGGACTTCGACCTCCGCGACTTCGACCTCTCCCCCGACGGCCGCACCCTGGTCCTGGAGCAGGCGAAGCAGTACTCGGACCTCGTGCTCATCGACCTGCCCCGGCGGTGAGCCGACTCAGGGCCCCCAGTCTGGGGTGCTGTACTCGCCCTTCTCCAGCGGAAGCATCTTCTGGTTCTGTCCGTCGGCGGTCATCACCCAGAGCATCGAGCTGCCCGTCCGGTTGCTGCTGAAGATGATGAGCCGCCCGTTCGGAGAGAACGACGGCTCCTGGTTGTTGCCCTGGTCCTGGGTGAGGCGGGTCACCTTCCCGCTCTCCACGTTCACCGTGAAGAGGTCGAAGGCGTTCCGCTCGTCGCGGGCGGTGAAGGCGACGAGGTCCCCGCGGGGCGACCAGTCCGGGGTCTGGTTGTAGTTGCCCTGAAAGGTGAGCCGGCGGACGTCCTTGGGGTTGGCGACGGTGAGCACGTAGAGCTGCGGCGTCCCGGCCCGGTTGCTGACGAAGGCGATGCGCTTGCCGTCCGGGCTCCAGGTGGGGCTGGTGTTGATGAAGTAGGGCGTCTCGGTGAGCGGCTGCGGATTGCCTCCACCGGCGTCGGCGACGTAGAGCTGCGCGCCTTCTCCCTGGGCCATGCTGTAGGCAATGCGCCGACCGTCCGGAGAGAACGCCGCGCCGGTCACCATCGAGCCGGTGTTCACCAGCGGGGTGGGGCCCCCCCCCGCGCGCTGCAGGTACAGGGCGGGCTTTCCCGAGCGGTAGCTGGTGAAGGCCACCCCGTCACCCTGAGGGGCCACCACTGGCAGGAGGTTGATGCTCCCCTGGGCGACGGGCACTGCGCGCTTGCCGTCCCAGTCGCCGAGGTACACGTCCTTCCCCTTTCCCGCCCGACGGACGTAGGCGAGGTGCGACTGGAAGGGCCCGGGCTCGCGGGTGAACTGCTTGTAGAGCGCATCGGCGAAGAAGTGGGCCAGCCTCCGGGGGCGGTCGAGGGGCTCCACGTGCACCAGTCGCAGCTCCTCCTTGCCGCTGGAGACGGTGAACATCCGCATCTCGCCACGCAGGTCGCGCCCGTCGACCGAGAGCTGCACCTTGACCAGCGCCTCGGCCCCCACGTCGCCCCAGCGGGAGAAGGTGATGGTGGAGGCGGTGAAGCCCTCCCGGGCGTCGGCGAGGTAGCTCTTGCGGTCCAGCACCTGGAAGATGCCGGCGGCGCTGCAGTCGAAGAAGAAGGCGTCGTCGAACTCGGGCGAGACCGTGCGGGCACCGTCGTTGAGCGCCTGGGGCAGGGGGACCGCGATGGGAAGCGGACGGAAGTTCGCCCCGGAGATCTCGATCACCGGCGCCTGGGCCAGGGCGACCAGGGGGCAGAGCAGCAGGCTCAGGACCAGGATGCGCATCGGTCGGTGTGACTCCTCGTCAGGTCAGGGACGAAACTGGAGGACGACCCCGTACTTGGAGAGGGCGTCCCGGAGATGGGTCGGAGGGGGAGCGAAGGGCGCGGCGCGCTTCACCGCGGCCATCACCGCAGAGTCGAAGAGGTCGTTCCCGCTCGACTTCGCGAGCCGGGCCTTCTCCAGCTGCCCCGCGGGGGAGATGACCACCGCGACCTGGGCGGTGAGCCGGATGCGCTCGGAGTCGGGGATGGTCTGGGAGACGTCGTAGAAGCGGGTGATCTGCGACTTGAGCCGGGCGTAGTAGGCCTCGCCCTCGGCCACCGCCGAGTCGCCATTGGGGTCCCCGTCGGCGGCGCCGGTGGTGTCGGCCGCCTTCGACTTGCTCATCCGGTCGAAGGCCCCCATCAGCTTCTGGCGCGGGTCCGCCTTCTTCTCTCCGGCCTGTCTGGTCTTCGGCGGGGCGGGAGCGGGGATCGGGGACGGCGCCACCGGGCGGACCGGCTCCGGGGCGGGGGCGGCCTCGGGCGCCTTCTGCTCCATGGGTGGCGGTGGAGGCTGCTCGATGCGCGGAAGGAGCTTCTCATCACGCGGCGTCCCCTGGCGCACCAGGGTGGCCTTGATCGGCTTCTGGTCCAGATCGATCGCCGGAGCCTCGTGCAGCTTGGCCCACACCAGCGCGAGCGAGAACAGCACCGCGTGCACCAGCGCCGACCAGAACAGGAACCGGAGCAGCGGCCCTTCGGGGCGCCGGGCGAGCAGCGACACCGGTGCGGCAACTGCGACGGAGGTCATCTGGCCGGCGCGCCCTTCTTCCGCCCCGGCGAGACCGGGTCGGTGATCATCCCCAGGTTCCCGATGCCGGCTCGCTGCGCGGCGGCCATCACCTCCACCACCACTCCGTAGGGCAGGGCCTTGTCGGCGTGGAGGTAGATCTCCTTGTCGGCCTGCGCCTTGGCGTTGGTCCGGAGCTTCTCCTCCAGCTCGTCGAGGGGGACCTCCACGTCGCCCAGGAATACCCGCTGCCTGGCATCCACCGAGAGCACGAGCTTCTTCTCGCTCGACTCCACCGGGGCGGCCTTGGCCTCGGGCAGATCGACCTTCACCCCCTTCTGGATGAGCGGCGCGGTCACCATGAAGATGATGAGCAGCACCAGCATCACGTCCACCATGGGCGTGACGTTGATCTCGCTCATCGTGGTGCGCCCCGGGGCGCCTTTGCCGGCCGACATCGCCATGACGGGTCGCTGCCTCTCTTCTCCCTACTTGAAGAAGTGCCGCTTGATGATGTTCAGGAAGTCCGAGGAGAAATTGGCCATCTCGGTGTCGAACACCTTGATGCGGCTGACGAACGAATTGTACGCCACCACCGCCGGGATGGCGGCGAACAGGCCGGCGGCGGTGGCCACCAGCGCATTGCCGATGGGAGCGGCCACGGTGGAGAGCGAGGCGTTGCCCTTCTCGGCGATCTCGTTGAAGGCCGAGAGGATGCCCATCACCGTCCCGAACAGGCCGACGAACGGCGCGGTGGCGCCCACGGTGCCGAGGAAGCTCACCCGCGACTCGAGCTCGGTGATCTGCGAGGTGCTGGCGCGGTTGAGCGCCCGCTCGACGTTCTCGATGCCCCCGAGCCGCTCGCTCATCGCGTTCTCCTTCCCCTCCTTGCCCTGGGCGAGCTTGGACAGCTCCTCGTAGCCGGCGATGAATACCCGGGAGATGGGCGAGCTGGGGAGGTTCCGGGCCGACTGGTAGATGGCGTCCAGGCGCGACCCCTTCCAGAAGGTGTCCAGGAAGGTGATGGACTGGTCACGGGCCCGGTTGAGCTGCACCGCTTTCACCGCGATCAGCGCCCAGGACACCACCGAGACGGCCACCAGCAGCGCGAGCACCGCCAGCTCCACCGGCGAGCTCTGTCGGACGATGGAGAGATAGTCGATCGCCGCCAGGGCGACGGGGAGGGTGTGCATAGGGGGGTCGACGGGAACCGGTAGCAGGCAGGTCCGACTGCCGTCAACGCTCGGCGAGCCCGGCGCAATCCCGGGCCCACTTTCCAGGTGAATACCGCCGCCCGGAGCGCCGTCCGGGAGCGAGGGGCAGAAGGTCGAAGGGCCGCCCGTTCTTCACCGGAGGACGTCCGACATGCGCATCCGTGGGCTCACCCTGTCACTGGCTCTGCTGGGCGGACTGACGGCGTGTGACACCGGGCGGAGCGGGGCCATCACCGTTTCCTGGACCTTCGGCGGGGGCAGCTGCTCCGGCGCCGGGGTGGAGCAGGTGCGGATCGCCATCGCCGGCGAGCCGCTCGACCAGGACACCTTCGACTGCCGGAGCGGTCTGGCGACCTTCACCAACTTCTACCCGGGAACGTACAACGTCACCGTCCAGGGGCTGGACGCCTCCCAGGTGCCGACCTGGCAGGGCAGCAACTCCGTCCGGGTCGAGGGCGACGTGAGCGTGCGGGTCGACCTCCAGCCGCTCTCCGGCCAGAACGCGGTGGCGTACCTCTCGTGGAGCTTCGCGCCCTCCACCGGGCAGGCACCGCAGTGCGGCCCCGGTCAGCGCATCGACTACGTGGGCATCCTGGTCGACGACGTCGACACCGGTCTGGCCTACAACTGCGGCGACGGGCTCGGGGCGAGCCAGGTCATCACTCCGTATCTCGCCCCCGGGCCTCACGTGCTCCAGCTGGTGGCGTTCAACGGGAATGACGGGGTGAGCTTGCCCTTCGCCAGGACCGACCCGGTCAGCGTGAACTTCGTGACCGGTCAGGCCAGCGCCCAGTCCCTGACCCTACGCTGGCAGGTCGGCGGCCTGGCGATGAGCTGGGCGGCGTATGCGGACCTCGCCTCCTACCAGGCCAACCCCAACCAGCCGCTCACCTGCGCCTCCACCGGAATCGCGACCGTCGAGGTGTTCCTCGCTGACCCCGCCGATCCTGGCAATCCCCAAGCCGGGATCCAGTTCTCCGGCTTCACCTGCGCCTCGGGCGCGCTGCTGGACAACGCGCCGGTGGGGACCTGGTTGCCGTTCGTCGCGGGCTACGATGCGCTGGGGACGCTCCGCTACTTCCAGGACGACCAGAGCGTGCCCCAGACGGTCACCGTCACTGCCGGCAGGTTCTACGCACTCCAGGACCTCCAGACGCAGGTCTTCGTCCCGCTCTTCCCCTGAGCCAGGAGTGAGCTGCTGGCACGGTTCGTGGTAGGCCCCAGCCCCGCATGGGGCTCACGGATCCGCGGCCGATCGGCGTCTTCGACTCCGGGGTGGGAGGGCTCACCGTCCTGCGCGCGCTCCGGGCGCGCTTCCCGGACGAGTCCATGGTGTACCTGGGCGACACCGCCCGCGTCCCCTACGGTACCAAGTCCGCCGAGGTGGTGACCCGCTACTCGCTCCGGAACGCGGCGTTCCTCACCGCGCAGGACGTGAAGCTGCTGGTGGTGGCATGCAACACCGCCTCGTCGGTCGCGCTGCCGGCGCTCCGGGCCGCCCTGGACATCCCGGTGGTGGGCGTCATCGAGCCCGGGGCGCGCGCCGCGGCCCGGGTGAGTCCAGGAGGCAAGGTGGGGGTGGTGGGAACGCCGGGCACCATCGCCTCCGGCGCGTACCAGCGCGCGCTCGCCGCCGAGCGTGCGAGCCTCCGCATCCAGGTCCAGGCCTGTCCCCTGTTCGTCCCTCTGGCCGAGGAAGGGTGGGTCGAGGGCGACGTTCCGCGGCTGGTCGCCCGCGCCTACCTCGCGCCGATGCGGCAGGCCGGCATCGACACGCTGGTGCTCGGCTGCACCCACTACCCGCTGCTCCGGGGCGTGCTGGCCGAGGAGCTGGGAGCGGAGGTCATCCTCGTCGACTCGGCGGAGGCCACCGCCGACGAGGTGGAGGTGCTGCTGTCCCGCGGCGTCGCCGCCCGGGCGCCCGGGGGCCCGGGCGAGCTCCGGGTCTTCGTCACCGACACCCCGGACCGTATCCCCGAGCTGAGCCTCCGTTTCCTGGGCGAGCGGGTGGAGCGCGCCGAGCACGTGGACATCGAGGCCGGCTAGCAGGGTGTTGAGGAAAGCCGCCGGACGGCTCCGGCGGCCACCGACTTGAGGGGTGGGCGGGGCTCCGCTGCCCCGAGGTCGACGCCTTCTTCGCCCTTCCGACCGTCCGCCCGGCTACGCCGGGCGCAGCCGGGCCATCCGGAGGAGGTTGTACGCCGCGCCGACGATGTGCGCCGACAGCTGCGTCCTCGCTCGGCCTCGGTGCCTCGTCCTGCGGAAGCCGCCGATGGTCTTCATCCACCCGAAGACTTCCTCGATGCGTTTCCGGGCGCGCTGGCTGATGGCGTACCCGGGATGGTGCGCGGTGCGCCCGTCGACAGCGGACCTCCGGCGACTGTCCGACGTCTGCGCCACATGCGGCGTAACGCCGAGCTCGCGACAGCCGGCGACGAAGCTCGCCACGTCGTAGCCCTTGTCCGCGCCGAGAGTGACTCGGCCAGGCCGCCGCTCCTTCAGCCGGGCAAGCATTATGAGCGCCGAGCGGCGCTCGGCGAAGCCATCCGCGGGCTCGACGACGAGGTCTACGAGAAGCCCGTTCCGGTTCTCCATCAGCGCATTTGCCGAGTACGACAGCCGTGCCTCTCGGGCGTTGCCCTTCCTCGCCAAGAGTGCCTCCGGGTCCGTTTTCGACTCGTGCGTCTCGTTGCTCCGCTTCTCGCCGTGGAAGTTGACGGTGGGGTTGCCTGGGTCGTCCGGCGGCTTCTGCTTTCCCTCGCTCTTCGGGCGGAAGCTCTTCAGCGACGCCCACGCATCGATGAGCGTGCCGTCCACCGAAAAGTGCTCGTCGCTCATGAGCTTCGACTTCCGGGCCTGCTCCACGACGGCCGCGAAGAAACGGCCGGCCACCTCGTGCTCGAGCAGCCTGTCCCGATTGGCCGAGAAGGTGCTGTGGTCCGGACTTGGCTCCTCCATCTCCATGTCCAGGAACCAGCGGAAGAGCAGGTTGTAGTCGAGCTGCTCGCAGAGCAGCCGCTCGCTCCGGACCGAGTACAGGGCCATGAGCAGCATCCCCTTCAGCAGCCGCTCGGGCGGAATCGAGGGTCGACCGACCTTGCTGTACATGGCGTCGAACGTCGACGAGAGCGCTGCAAGGGCTCCGTCCGCGAGGTCCTTCACTCGCCGGAGCGGGTGGTCCGACGGCACTCGGTCTGCCGGCGTCCTCAGGCTCAACATCGACGTCTGCTTCGTGATCTCGCCGCGCATCAGGGCCTCCCGAGCCCACGAGATCACGACCGCTTGCGGGATGTCGATCCCGCAAGGGCCTTTTTCAACGCCCTGCTAGGGGATCGAC
>Ga0335084_10002472_pt1 | contig 17799 bp, 17 predicted proteins | sample Lox_Sample_44_FD_206721 | JGI IMG/M metagenome (GOLD analysis project Ga0335084, IMG submission 206721) | Soil microbial communities from Loxahatchee National Wildlife Refuge, Florida, United States - Lox_Sample_4.4 | ecosystem: Environmental > Terrestrial > Soil > Wetlands | place: USA...
GTCCCCTGCGACGAGGAAGTCGGCCGCTTCGATGAACACCTGCGCGACGTAAGGGGTTTAGCCAGTGAGACTCGTCGTAATTATCGGCGCATCGTGCGTCGCTTGCTGGAGGCGCGTTTCGGCACGGCGGAGATCGTCTTCTCGGCCTTGCAACCCGCCGATGTGCGCCAGTTTATCGCTGACCAGCTGGCACAGAAAGCGACTCCCGCAAACGCCAGCGTCATCGCGACCGCTTTACGCGCCTACTTTCGCTATCGTGGCGCCTGTGGCGACGACGTCCATGCCCTCCGGGGCGTGATCGCGGTCCCCGCCCATTGGAGCCTGGCATCCTTGCCGAGATCGCTCACCGCAGGTGAGGTCGTGCGCCTGCTCCATGCGTTCCCCCCAGAACTTCCCTCGCGTCGGCGGGCTTACGCGATGGTGCGTTGCGGATTGGACATGGGATTGCGCGCCAGCGAAATCGCCAAGCTGGCGTTGGCCGATATCGACTGGCGTGCGGGCACGGTGACTTTGCACAGCACCAAATCGCGCCGCGAGGATACCCTGCCGCTGCCGGCCTCCACCGGTCAGGCGATCGCCGACTACCTGCGCTACGAACGGCCACGGACGACCAATCCGGCGGTTTTCGTGCGCCGCTTGGCGCCGCACGATGTACCCATCGGTCCCGACGCGGTCCGCCGTCTTATCCGGGATGCCTATCAGCGCATCGGACTGCCGCACGCCAGAACCCATGCCCTACGCCATACCCTGGCGCGCCAGCTCTTGGAGCAGGGTAGCTCGTTGAAGGAAGTGGCCGATGTACTGCGGCACCGTTCGCTCGACACCTCGCTGATCTATGCCAAGCTCGACAGCCGGAGGCTTGCGGCCGTCGCACTGCCTTGGCCGGGGAGCGCGACATGAACGCGCCCGCGAACATACAGTCAAGAGTCCAGGCTTATCTGGCCGAACGTCGTCGGCTTGGCTTCCAACTGAAGTATTCTGGCCAGGCCTTGATGAGCTTCGCACGATACGTAGATGCCCTGGATCAGGCCGGTCCGCTGACTTTGGACGTCATGATCGAATGGGCACGGCAAGATCAACAGGGGCGCCATAGGCCCGAGACGTGGGCACGGCGGCTCAAGCTGTTGCGGCCATTTGCCCGTTATCTGCAGCAGTTTGAACCGGAAACAGCCGTGCCCGACGAATCCGTTTTCGGCCCGATTCCGGGCTGGCTGATGCCGCATATCTATCGTGACCGGGAGATCGTCGATTTGCTCGCCGCCGCCCGCGAACTGGGACCCGCCGGAGACCTGCGCGCCGCTACCTACGAAACGCTCTTCGGGTTGATGGCTTCAACCGGCCTGCGGTTGTCCGAGGCCGTTCATCTTCTCGATGCGGACGTGGACTTGACGCTCGGCCTGCTCACCGTTCGACAAACCAAGTTCAACAAGTCACGCCAATTGCCACTACACCCCAGTACGACAGCCGCCTTGCTGAGCTACCGGCAACTCCGTAATCAGCATGTCCAGGGGACCCCCGAAGCGCCGTTTTTCGTGGGCACGCGCGGCAAACGGCTGGGCAAAAAACTGAGTCCGCGCCAAGTGGATCGGGTCTTCAACCAAGTTCGCGAGCAACTGGGGTGGACCAACCGCGGCGCCCACGATAGCCCGCGCATCCACGATCTTCGGCATACCTTCGCGGTGCGCCGGGTGATGCTTTGGCACCAACAGGGCACGGACATCGATCAGGCGATGCTGGCGCTGTCCACCTACATGGGGCATGCGAAGATATCACACACCTACTGGTATTTGACCGCGGTGCCCGAACTGATGGCGGTGGCGGCCGGGAAATTCGAGCAGTTTGCGCAGACCAAGGAGGTGGACTATGCCCAGTAGACCACCCGGCGCAGAACTGCCCGTCTCGTTTCCAGCCCTGGTTCAGGAGTTTTTCACCCATTACCTTGTCCAGCAACGTGCGCTGAGTCCTCGGACCGTGGCGGGGTACCGGGATGCCTTCACGCTGTTTTTGAGGTTTGCGCACCAACATCTCGGCAAATGGCCGGCGGCGATGAACTTGGCCGACATCACGCCGGCGTTGATCCTGGCTTTCCTGGATCATTTGGAGCAGGAACGACACAACAGCGTATGCAGCCGCAACGTTCGGCTCGCGGCGTTACGGGCGTTTCTCAAGTTCGCTTCACACCGCGACCCATCGGCATTACAGCTCATCGAGCACGCCTTGGCGGTACCCATGAAGCGCTTCGAACGACCCAGGCTGGAGTTTCTTTCGCGTGACGAGATGCTCGCGGTGATCGGTTCACCCGGAACGAGTTGGATCAGTCGGCGCGATCATTTGTTGCTGGCGTTGCTTTACAACACGGGGGCGCGGGTGTCGGAAATCATCCACGTGAAAGTGGCGGACATCGTGCTGGATGGCGCGGCCTGTGTCCATTTGCATGGCAAGGGACGGAAGCACCGCGCGGTGCCGTTATGGAAACCCACGGTACAGGAGATCCGGGCGTGGCTGCGATTAAATCCACAGTTAGGGGACAATTCGGCCTTGCTGCCTAACCGTGACGGGCAGGCCATGACGCGAAACAATGTCGCCCAGCGCGTGAATCTGGCGGTAACCGCGGCCTCCCAAACGAACGCCAGCTTGTCCGGTCGTCACATTTCGCCCCATAGTATTCGGCATTCAACCGCAATGCACCTGTTGCAGTCCGGAGTCGATATCAGCGTAATCGCGCTTTGGCTGGGACACGAAAGCCCGAAAACCACGTACATGTATGTGGAAGCCGATCTGGCCATGAAGGAACGGGCACTGGCCAGACTTCAGGGACCCGGTACAACGTCGCTTCGGTATCGCGCTCCAGACTTCGCTGCTCCAGTTCCTCAAAACGCTGTAATTATGCAAAGCTCGCGAGCGAGTGAAATGCGTCGAACCCAGGCCATATCTCGCTCGCGGCCAACGCACTGAATATAAAACGACACTTGCCATAATGGCCGTTATGCAAAGCTTTGCATAACGGCCAATTCCGGCCGTTCATGCCATCTCCGCACCGGTCATTCGAATGGCGGTTCCACCCCGGTAGCTGACGCTCATCCGTTTACGGCCTTCGTCGCGTCGTTGGCCTCGACGGACATTCAGACTGACCAATACCTGCCGTTCACGAACGGCCGCTTTCAACAAAACTCAGCGGGCAGCCCATGCTCGTGTTGCGCCGATCACCACCATTTTGCTCGTTTACGTATAGCCTCATACACCCCCTCCATGGTTTCGATGAAGGAGTTTTCCTTGGTCCAGAATGCCGGGTAATCGCCGCCTTTCTTGATGAGCAAGGCCGGGACGGCGGGCGGCACGGCGGGATTGATGTTTTCGGGAAGACGCTTGGGGGAACGCCAGAAGTCATCCGCAGACACGTTCTGGGGCAGTGTCCGAGGTTCAGGGCGGCTGAAATAACTCGTCGCGATTTCAGGCTCTGCTTCCGTCTCGCTTAAGGCATCGGCGAGGGCCGCACCGAGGGGAGTTTTCCGCAGGCCGGCCAGCAATTCTGCCCTGGGCAATCCCCGTAACTCGAAGAGAAGGAAGGGATCTTGGTCGAGTTTTCCAGCCAAGAAATAGTAAAGGCCCGCGATGTGTTTGCAGGCGTCTCCCCAATCCGGGCAGGAGCAACTCGCCTTCAGGTCTTTGGCATTTTTCGGCAGCAGGTAATGGCCCAGTTTTTTGAAAGGCTCTTCGATGGTGTCCGGCATTTCGTTGAGCAGGAGTCTCGACACGTAAGCGGCCTGTCCGCCCAATTCGCGTATGAGTTTCGCCCAATCCGCCGTCGCGATGGGCTTCAGCTCGAAGCAGGTGTGGTAAAGCGGTTCTTTGTAAACGCCGTAGTACGGATTGAGGTTGCCCCGTATCTCGGCGGAGACCTTGCTTCCATGGATGTTCCACTGCTTGATCCGGTGGGTGCTGGCGTAACCGCGTCCGCGTGCCAGCCGACCTGCGTCGGTGAAGCCTTCCAGCGCGGCGATGAATTTTTGTCCCCACCAAGTTCTCACTGTTTTCATAGTTTCAGTCCACCAGGGCTTGACGGTTGAGGGCGATGAGTCGCTTGAAGGAGTCGTTGTCGAGCTGCGTCAGCCAGGATTCGTCGCTGCCGACGATGGAACCGGCCAGCTGTTTCTTGTCCTCGATCATACGGTCGATGCGCTCCTCCAGGGTGCCCAACGTGACGAACTTGTGGACGAACACGTTGCGCGTCTGGCCGATGCGGAAGGCGCGGTCGGTCGCTTGGTCTTCCACCGCCGGGTTCCACCAGCGGTCGAAATGAAAGACGTGATTGGCGCGGGTCAGGGTGATGCCAACACCGCCGGCCTTGAGCGACAGAATGAACACGGCGGGCGGGCTTTCCGCATCCTGAAAGCGTTCGATCATCTGTTCCCGACGGCTGCGGGAAGTACCGCCGTGGAGGTAATAGGTCTGGCACTGCAGTCGAGTCTTGATCTGCCGTTCCAGGTGCTCGCCAATCTCGGTGAACTGGCTGAACACCAGGGCGCTTTCGTCTTCCGCCAGCACCTCGCCCAGCATGTCCATCAGCCGTTCCAGCTTATGGGAGCGCTCCGCCGTGAACGGGCTGCCGTCCTGCAGGAACTGCATGGGGTGGTTGCAGATCTGCTTGAGCTTCATCAGGGTGGAGAGCATCAGTCCCTGACGCTGGATGCCTTCGCTGGCTTCCAGTTGTTTTGCCACGTCCCTCACCACCGCTTCGTAGAGCGAAGCCTGTTCGCGGCTGAGATTGCAGAACTGCCGGTTCTCCACTTTGTCTGGCAAGTCCCGGATGATGGCCGGATCGGTCTTGACCCGGCGCAGAATGAAAGGCTCCACCAGCGTGCGCAAATGTTGCGATCTGGCCAGATCATTGTCGCGCTGTATGGGCAATTCGAAGCGCTTGCGGAACTGGGACTGCTTGTCGAGGTAGCCGGGATTGAGGAAATTGAGGATGGACCATAGATCGAGCAGGCGGTTTTCCACTGGGGTGCCGGTGAGGGCGATGCGATGATCGGCCTTGAGGGACAACGCCGCCTTGGTCTGCGCGGCGACCGGGTTCTTGATATTCTGCGCTTCGTCCAGCACCACCCGCCGCCAGGGGATTCCAGCGAACAGCTTGGCGTCTTTGCGCAGCAGGGTATAGGAGGTGATCACCACATCGACGGCAAGACACTGCTCGCGCAAAACGGACTCCTCCGAGCTGCGTGCACCGCCATGATGGGTGTGCGTGCTAAGGTCCGGTGCGAAGCGTTCGATCTCTTTACGCCAGTTGCCCAGCACCGAGGTGGGGGCGATCAGCAGTGTCGGCGCGGTCCGGCCGTGTTTCGCCTTTTCCATCAGCAGATGGGTGATGACCTGAATGGTCTTGCCCAGGCCCATGTCGTCCGCCAGGCACCCCGACAGCCCCAGTTGTTCCAGCAGGCGCAGCCAGGAAACACCGCGTTTCTGGTACTCCCTTAGCCTCGCCTGCAATTGGGGCGGATCGGCGATGGGCACCAGGTGGTGCTGATCGCGAAGCTTTTCCAGCATCTCCGCCAGCGCATCGTCCGGATCGACCTCGAAGAACTCGGCCTCGTCCGCCATGCGCTGCAACATTTCCCGGGGATCGAGCGTTTGTGAGCCATCGCCCTGGGCCTTCCAGAACGCCAACATCTCCCGCATTTTCTCACGATCCAGCGCCACCCACTGACCACGAAACTGCACCAGCGGTGTTCTGGCTTCGACCAGTTCCTGCCATTCGGCGGGGCTGACGGTTTCGCCGCCCAGGGTCAACTCGTAGCGATATTGCAGCAGGTTCTGTAGGCTCAGGCTGCCGGCACTGGCGCTCGCAGACGGTTTTTTGGACGGCGAAGAGCCTCGCATCCGCAGCTTGGCACGACGCCTCCCCTGCGGCGTCCACCAGGCTGGCACGATGATCCTGAAGCCGGCGTCTTCCAACACCCAGGCGGACTCGTTGAGAAATCCGAACGCACCCTCCAGACCTAGGGTTAGCCCGGAAGGTTCATCGGTTTCCAGCCCTTTCCACAAGGCCGGGTAAATACGGGCTGCTTGCCCCAGACGTAGCAGCAGGGACTTTTCGAAATCCTCGCCGAAGTTTTTCCACAAAGCTTTGCGGGCCTTCCCGGCCAGATCCCAATAGTCCCGCAACGCCAGTTGTAGGGAAGGATCGCTGGCCGCCGCCACGCGGAATTCCAGGCGCCAGCTTTCAGGGTCCTGCTGGCCAGCCTCGTATAACTGCAAACACAGGTGAAAACCCGCTGCGCGCCCCTGCCCCGCCAATTGTTCTCGCCACTTGCGCCAGCTGCGGTACAGGCCCAAGTCTTTTGTGACCTGCCAAAATTTGTCGCCCCCGAATGGGAAAGCCGCTTCCACCAGCGTGCCGTCGATCTTTTTGGCGAGCGCTTGGCTCAGGCCGGCTTGCCGGATGCTCTGGTGCAGCAGAACTTCGGCACAATGGCGCAGCAGGCTCAGGGGCTCGTAACCCGGCGCTGCGGCGGGCGGCAAACGTTCCGCCGCCTCGCCCAGCAACGATTGATAGGAATCCGAGACGATTTCCCATCCGGCGTGATATTCGTAAGCGTCCTTCGTGTCCTCCCGCAAGCGCAGCGAGGGGATGAAGGCATCCTTGTAGAGGACCGCCTTCAGCGACTGCGTGAACCAGTACCAGAAGAGGAAATCAGCGCCGGGGCGCAGCGCTTCACCCAGGAACAGCGTCTGAAAATGCAGATCGTTGATCTGCGCGATGGGATGTTCGCCCATCCGCCAACAATCGAGGGCCCACTCTCGCAACGCCGGTTCGTCATCGCCTACGGCCGGCTCGACGTAGGGCTCAAGCTCAGGGCTAGGTAATGGAGCCTTATCATTGCTAGGCAATGCAAGCCTATGACTCACAATTTGGCCAGCATTGACATCCATCTTTAGCTCCGCCAACAAAGCCAGTAATTCCCGAGCGGGCAAATGTCGCGGATGTTGCGTCTTGGAAGGCGAATTGGACAGCGCCTGGGCCGATTCTACCCAGAGATGGAAATCTCCCCCTTGGACGAACGTTTCGATTGGGTCAGGCAGCCAAAGGATATGAAGTATATTCACCGATTATCAGCATTAGCGCGGTCGTTCATAATGGGGCAGGCCGCAAGAGCGGCATGTGGTGATATGTAGCAGGTCCAACAGCAATTACCTCTCCTTCGAGCCCCTCCTGAGATGACAGCGTACGCAAAAGAGGTGGGTTTTGAGGACGATGTTTTACTTCGGTGCCCAGACCTGCCGGTAATCTCGATGACGGCTTTGGGCACTTATGCACAGCTGTGCATAAGTGCCCTTATGACAAGTTTCCTTTTATGCACAGTGCGTCGGCAGCGCGCGAGATGTGGTCTGAGTTGGAGGCTCTTAACTAGGCGGTGACCTTTGCATAAAAATCAGAACGTTTTGAGAAACTGGATTAGCGAATCTGGAGCCGAATATCGGAATAGTTTCGTCTGGGACTTCTGAAGTCCGCCTAATGCCTGTTCCAACATAGCCAAATTGGCCTATTGTGCGGCCGTGGAGCCAGTGCCGGGTCGTCGAATGTAGGAGTAGTTAAGTTCATGGTCGTCTCCAGAAGTGGGCCTAGAGCTCCTTGATCGCGAAGGATCTTTAAAAATGAGTCACCCTTTTAAATTTTGGACAAAGTTCCCCTTACCCCAAAAAAGGAGCTTCTCCATCACCACTTCACGGGATACACCACTTACGGACAGTGCCTGGAGTAGGCGCTGGCGGCTCAGACCGCGTCAGCGTAACGCACGAAGCATGCGTTGATGGGTCCGATTTACAGGGATTTCGCGTGCATCCCACGAAGCGTAGGCCAATGAGGGCCTCTATCGGCAGTGTACCAAAGGAAGACTGCCAAAATTCATGACTCGTCGGTCTGAGGCGGTGCCTCGTTAGAAATTTTCACTCCAGACGACTGTAGAAATTATGTCCAGTAATCTCATCCTGCTGCCAGACTCACCCCCCGCGCTATAGGCTAAAAGCCGCTCCCTGTCAGGCTACTGTGCATAAAAGGAAACTTGTCATAAGGTTCGGAAGCTGTCGGTGAGTCCATGCAAGGTCGAATGGCAGCAGTTGCAAAATACTCATTTTACATCAGGCACATACAGTAATAATGACCACGTCTTATTTAGCTCCAGTAAGCACTAGCCACCTGCAGCGTATTCGACCTCTACCTATGAGATGGGTACGTATAACTTACGAATCCGGTGAGGAGGTTGCCCTGACTTAGTCATTGCGAGGGATTGGCAGATGGCTCTGGCTTGGCAGTGTGAGGCGGCGCCGGCAGATCGGGCGGTGGAGGCGGATGCCATTCCTGGCGGGTGTCGTACATCAGCTCTTCCGGCACAGGCACTCGATGCCCTTTGCCGTACATGCACTGGACGTAGCTGATGTCGTAGTTTTGTTGGCCTTCGTCTTTAGAATCGGGTTTCTTGGGCGCGCTTGCGAGCTGTGCGTGGGCAAATTGCCTGCACGTGTCCTCGTCATTGCGGAACTGGCCAAAGTCCTTACCGGTGCCCGGCAGCACCAAAACACTCGGACCACTCGGCATCGTCGAGCATGAACTGAGCACCAGGGCAAGAATTAAAAGTTTTAGATTCTGTGACATCGGACACGCCTCCGTTAAGGAACAACCTTCTGCCAAAAGGCCGCACATTCTTTGACATAGGGGTAGTAACCGGCTGGATCGGTGCAGTAATACCAGTAGCCGGGCGCCTCGCCTGTAGGCTGAGGCTCAACTTTTTGCCATCCCGCCGAACATTCTTTTACGTACGGATAATAACCTTCTGGGTCTGCGCAGTAGTCCCAGGAGTTGGTCTCCAAGGGTTGAACTCTCGGTGCAGTTCCTTGTTCGATATAAACCGGGGGAGACCTGGGTACTGCAATGGTCGGTGAAGTGTAATACGGCGGGTAGGTATAATAAGGCCAGTAATAGTAAGACGGCCAGAAAACAGACGATCCCACGAAAAAACCGAATCCGGGATGCCCATAGTGATATCCGTGATGATGCCATCCACCGTAATAGCCGGTACCCCCGTGCCAGCCCCCAGTGTAACCAGTTCCGACGCGTCCCACGCCATAGTAGCCGCCACCAAAGCCCCTGCCATAGCCTCCGCCGCCATAGTGACCACCAATAAAGCCGCCGCCGTAACCTCTAGCACCGCCAAAACCTCCCCCTCCGAAGCGGCCTCCAGCAAAACTGCCGCCTGCATGGCCTCCACCGCCCCCATGACCTCCACCACCACCGCCGTGACCTCCGCCGCCACCACCGCGAGCCCAGACGCTTCCGCTGGTTAACAGTGCGATCAGTAGCATGATCCCAAGTTGACATTTGGTATGCATCATCATTTTTTTCATTGCAGGCAAGGTTTCGGGCAATTGCGTGAGCATTTTTTAGCCGGTTCATGCAGCCAAAAGGGCTGCGTCGGTCAATGTGATAGCGATGATGGCGTGCCTCTGGTTTCAAGGCGAATTGCTAACGATGCCCCCGCCAAACATGACCGCCGCCCCAGCCGAAATACCGCGGCCCATAGCCGTAATATCGGTATGGCCGATAGCCATAGTAACCATAAGGGCGGTATCCCAATCCGATGCTGAAAGAGGGGCCATAACCGTAATACGGCGCCGGATACCCGTAAGGTGGCCCATACACCGCGCACCCGGTCATCAGGAGGGCAAGCCCAAGGATAGCTGCTAATAACGCTAGAGGTTTCATCTGGACCTCGCTCTGCGCGATTGACTCGGCGCAGCCTGAACCAATCTGACTGGTTTTCCCATGGGTTTGCCTGAAAGCTTATTTTCTATCCTAAACGAACTCACAGGACCACCAACGTTCTCACCTGGCGGATGGCGGGGGCGGGGGTGCCCCCGGCGGCGGAGGCGGGGGTATGTTCGCGGACGACGGACTTCCTTCCGGGGAATACCCACCGGTGATTTGTCCGGATACCGGAACGCGATTGCCCTTGGCATACATGCATTGAACGTAACCGTTGTCGTAACGCTGTTGCGCAATGTAACCGGAACTGCTCGCGGTGCCGGTTCCGACCAGGCCGCCGGCCAAGAACCCGGTACCCGCACCGACCGCGGCACCCTGACCGCCTCCGATAGCGGCACCCGCCGCTGCACCGAGCGCCGTGCCGACGACGGCACTCCCGACACCGCTAGCCGCGGAAGCCTGATTTGGCGTTACCCCACCGACTTGCTCATTCGCATACTGCCTGCACACCGCGTCATCGCTGCGAAACTGATCGAAGCTTTTGCCGGAGCCGGGCAACACCAGCATGCTGGGGCCCGATGGGATGCTGACGCATGCGGCGAGAAGGGGCATCAGCAACAGGAGTGAAAGTCCACGTCTTCCCAACATGACTATGCATCCTGCTTCAACGGGGCGGCTGGGGAGCAACCTGCTGCCAACCGCCCGGGCATTCCTTCACGTAGGGGTAGTAACCGTTGGGATGGCGACAGTAGTACCAGTAATTACTCTGCTGCTGTGGTGCCGGTTGCCCGGGGTTGCGCTCGATATACACCGGCGGCGACGAAGGCACCGTGATGGCGGGCGAATAGGGGTAATATGGATAATACGGGTAGTAGTAAGGCCAGCCAAAGCCCGGACCGAAATAAAACCCGACACTGGGTCGGCCATAGAAGCCGCCATAGCCATGGAAGTGACCGCCGTAGTAACCTCCATAATGCCCCCCTCCGTAATAACCGCCGCCGTGTCCGTCATGAGCCCATGCCAACCCGGTTAACAGCGACCCCAGCAGGATGACGACCACCCTGACAATTTTGAGCTTTTTCATAATCATCTCCCCCACGGCACCAAAAAGGTTTGCTGGATGCCAATTAAAACAACACCGCGCCAGGTCCGCCTCACTCAACAAGCCCAGTCATGACGGCTTAGCGGTGCCTACTACCCCCATAGCCACCATGGCCACCGCCAAACCCGCCCAATGACCTACCCCCGCCATTAAATGCCGGAGGCGCACTGAAATTCCGACCCTGGGAGTAGACGGGTGGGGAATAAACCCTCGGCGGGGCGGGCGGGAAGTACCTCTGATGGAACGCCGGTTGATTGAAGGTCCTACTTCCGTAATTCGGAGGACGCGGGAATTGGCCATTGGGTTGACGCCGCTGTCCACTCAGGACGGCCGGGTTATTGCCCATGGGTGGCGTCCATCTCCCCGAAGGCTGCACTGGCGCCAAGGTGTTCGTTCGAGGTGCCGCGTTGATTGAGTTCAAATGGTTCTGATTGAAGGTGACGATGGCGCGGGCACCGGATTGAGCGCTAGGAGAAGCAAACCAGCGAGTGGCATTCATCGGGTGAGGGGGCGGATTCCCGGGGAGCACTCCATTGGCTGGGCCGACAGGCCCGAGGTGACCGCCATCGCCAACGTGATGGGCAACAAAATATGGATGCCGATGAAAAAACACCCGCCGGTGGAAATCCTGCAAGATGAAGAATCCCGGGAAGTAAAACCCCGTGTTCCAGAATGGATAAGGAACCCAGGAGTAGAGATAAAGGTAAGGCTCCGGCGGCGGATAGTAAGTCACCACGGGCGGGCCTTCCTCATCGTAATAGTCGTCGATCACCTCGGGGCTCGGACTCTGGGCGGACTGCGGGCCAGGCGTTTCTGTAACCCCGGGGGGCTCAGATGGCACCGAAGTCCTGATGATTCTCACATGGTCTCGATATTCCTTAGGTACCGATTCGTATCGATTGGTGTAGTGGACGACTCCCTTGTCGTCGGTATAGGCATAAATCGCCAACTCGCGAGGCTTGTTGGTCAGGGCGGCGGGAGCGTTCGGACCTGGGTTAACATCCAGACCCAACTTGGCTTTCACATCGCCCATTACCTTCAGGGCCTCGTCCTTGCCCATGGCGATCTTGCCCTGCTCGGCGGCGTTAGACACGCCCTTTTCGATATCGCCGATCACAGTCGGCGTGACCGGGTAGTCCGAGATCCACCCGCTTTTCGGTTCGATCCCGACTGCGCTCAACCCACTTTCCGCCTTTGCTTCGTCAAGGGCTGAACCGAGCTTTAACGCTTCTGCAAGCTGCGTTGCAAAAACGCCTTCGGGAACCAGATTTTGTTCGAGTGACGGGAGATTGGCCGTAGTCTGGCCGGTTCCTGGGGGCGGAGGAGGCACATTGCTTTCCTGTTGTCCATAAACTGTTGCGGGCAGTAAGGACAAGCTGAACAGAACGATTACGGCGCAGCCAAATCGCGGTTTGCGATGAATTGTGTACATGGATGCACCCTCACTTTTGCACTTTTGAGGGATACACCCAATTAGACCCCACGGTCAGGCGATCGTTCTTCGCCACTCAATTACACGGCAGCCCACATGCGGGAGCAGCTTGATCACTATCATGAGGCGCCGACGCCATAACCAGGACCCATCGGTCGAGCGCCTATTTGCCCCTTCTAGCCGCGTGAACTCAGATAAACCATGGAATGGCTCGGCATCATGGTAAAGACGAAACGCTCCCACACCGGCCCGGCGACTTCGGGTTGAGCCAGCTCAAAGTTACGGCAGATCATAGCCATGGCCGTTTTGATTTCCACCCAAGCCAAATGACGCCCCGGACAAAAACGCGGACCCCCCCAAAAGGCATCCACACCGCTCGGTTGTGGGCAGGATAGATGGACGTGTCTCTGGGCAGCAGCCAGCGTTCGGGGCGGAATGTTTCGGCGTCCGTAAAATTCTGCTCCTGCAAACTGGGAAAGCGCATCAAGAGCATAAGGGTCATGCCCGCCGGGATGTCAACGCCACTGATGGTTACGTTCGTGATGGGTTCCAGGAACAGCAACGGTGCCGCCGGCTTGAGTCGCAGGGTTTCGTAGGTCACCGCATAGAGATAGCGAAGTCCGTCTAACTGCCCGCTGTCCTGCAACGTCCGGTCGTTGCCCATTACGGTGTCGACCTCCGCCCGTAAACGCTGCTGGACGTCGGGGTGCCGGGAAAGGAAATGGATCATCCAGGCCAAAGTGTGGGCCGTGGTATCTTCGCCGGCCAAAAGCATGGTGATCGCGTTGCCGAAGATCTCGTCTCCGGTGAGTCGCTCATGGTCTGCGTCATGGGCGATCAGTAAGCTGTCCAGGAGATTTCTCGGCTCCCCGGCGTGGTCGGGGGTCATGCCGAGCCGTTCACGGGCGCGTGCGATGAATTGCCGGCAAGCGCCCTGCAGCGCTTTCACCGCTTGATCGACGGCGCGGTCGGCTGGCAGTCTGCAGTAACGCCAATACGGGAAAGGCGCGTTCACGCGCCGGTTGATGGCAGGCAGAATTTGCCTCAGGTGCCTCTGGAATACCTCCTCGCCGCGCTCGAGCATGTTCATGTCGCAGTCGAACACGAAGTTCGTCGTGACATCGACCGTATAACGGACGAGATCTTGGTGCACATCGATCGGGCATCCATTGGAAGCGAGCCCGGCCCAGCGTTTTCTCAGGCGCTCTGCGATTTGCGTCAGGGTCGGGAAAAATCGACGCACATGCTGGGGATCCAGTCCCGCCGTAACCAGTCCGCGCTGTCTGCGCCAGTCTTCACCCTCCGCCGAAAAGACGCCACCGATTCCCAGTTCCTGGTTGACCACCTGAATCGCGCCGAGCCGCCGGTACGTTCCGGGCCGATCTCGCAATGTGGCCAGGATGCAGGCGGGCTCGGCGATGGCCACGACGGGTTTTCTGGCGATGGAGAAGGTGTATAGGGGACCGTAGCGCCGAGCCCACCCCTCCAGGTCGAGATGTAATGCATCGAGATGCAACTGCAGCAGGTTGCCGAAGAACGGCAAGCCATTCGGTCCGGGCAATTGGGTGAGGGGGCGAGAGCCCGGAAGGGACGCTTGGTCTGGTTCGCTTTGTTCCCGCAGTTTCTGCCATCCCAGCAATTCATCCTGATCCACCAACACGGCATCGCCCTCGATGCGAGTTGCAAAAGTCCTAAGGCCCATGCCCGGAGCGTCGACCCTGGCGCCGGACTGACAATCAAAGCGCCATCCGTGGCCTCGGCAAGTCAGCACACCGCGATCAAAGGTGCCTTCGGCCAGCAATGTCCCTTGATGAGGACACAGCCCTTGGAAGGCCGACACTCGCTCACCGCACCTGACGACGACCAGGTCCACGCCCGCAACATTCGCGGCCATCGGCCGGCCCTCGGAGAGTTCGCGCAGATCGGCAATCCGGATCATCGTCTTCCTCCAACTCAACAACGGGCATGCCGCTTCATCGCCCTGAGACCTTGGTTTTCCCATCGGCAACCATACTGCAAGGTGCTTCGGAGGGGACACTGGAGGTTTGCATCGTACGCTGGACCGTTTATGGTATGGAAGGTCTTGGCTCCCCTTGCATGCGAGGGCCGGATGTTCTGAGCTGAGCCTGTTTCATCTTCGTTTGTCGTCTTTGCGGTGCGCAACAGCAAAACACTATGGAATATCTCATCGACTACGGGGTCTTCCTGGCGAAATTACTGACGATTGCCATCGTCGTGGCCGGGTTCGGCGGTCTTGTAGCGCTTTCAGCGAGGCGTGTACAAATGGAGCGGGAAGGCCGCCTTCGGGTCGTCAGCCTGAATGAGAAGTATGAGGCGATGGAACTGACGCTGAAGGCCGCCTTGCTTCCCCGCAAAGCCTTCAAACAAAGGCTGAAGGAGCTGAAAAGAGACCACAAGCGTCGGCAGCGCACCATGGGGGGAATAGGTGAGAACAGCCGAAGACGTGTGTTTGTGTTGTACTTTGAGGGCGACCTATGGGCCAGTGCCGTTGCTTCGCTCCGCGAGGAGGTCTCATCCCTTCTGCTGGTCGGCACCCCCAGGGACGAGGTGGTGCTGCTGCTGGAAAGCCGGGGCGGCCAGGTGCACGGGTACGGGTTAGCCGCCTCCCAGTTGCGCAGGCTGCGTGAGCACAACATTCCGCTGACGGTGGCGGTCGACAAACTGGCCGCAAGCGGGGGTTACATGATGGCCTGCGTGGCTGATCGCATCATCGCGGCGCCTTTCGCAATCTTGGGTTCCATTGGCGTCGCCACCGAGCTTCCGAATTTCAACCGGTTTCTCCGTGGCCATGACATCGACTATGAACAGATTACAGGAGGGGAATTCAAACGCACGCTGACCCTGTTCGGGGAGAATACGGAGAAGGGAAGGTCCAAAGTAAGGGAAGAGGTCGAAGTGACCCATGAGCTTTTTAAGGAATTCGTGCAAGCCCATCGCCCCCAGGTCGACATCGCACAGGTGGCAACCGGCGAGCATTGGTATGGACAGCGTGCGCTTGAGTTGCATCTGGTGGACGCCATTCAAACCAGCGACGACTACCTCCGTGAAGCCCTTGCAAACGCCGATCTCTACGCAGTCTCCTACCGGCGAAAGCGCGGTTTGTTACGACGATGGTTTTCCTAGCCAGGAAAGCGGTCAAGTTGGTTTCTCCGCTGCGCCCGCTCTAGCCAACCTAACAAAGGCTCAAGGGCTCCGATGTTAGCCGCCAAATGAGCGGTTGCGAAAGGTCGTTCTCGGCCAAATACGGCCATTCACTCGTCGCCGAAATCAGTGTGATGACTGTCAGCAGCACCCCAGACAGCCGGCATTCCCTAGAGCACGACGAACTCCCGCCATTCGGCCATTGTCGCCATCCGTCTTTCCCCAAAGCTGCCTTTCCTGGATGACTGCTCTTTTCGCGGAGCGCGTAAGCGCAAACGGCTCGACGAGATATTGAGGTAAGGCTCATGCCCCGGTGCGGACCTGTGCGTGGAGGCACGCGAGTGCATCCCGCCCAGAGTAGCGCGCAACCGCATCCCGATACGCGGGGAGCGACGCGGAGCGCGCCAGCGCCGCGTCCACGCACACCCCGACGGGCTCCAGCGCCGTCGTTTGAATTCGGTAACCGAAGGTAACAATCCCGATCATTTCCCGCGCGGTGATCGTCATCCGGCCGCTCGCTTCGTCCCACAGATTCTCCCAGTGCAGGGGCGAGGCGAAGTGGAACTCCGTCCGCGCGTGGATTCCGCCGAGCAGCCAGGCGTCATTCGCGAGCACCGACCAGTGCGCGGCATCCAGAATGGCGCCACCGCCGCCTTGCTCTCCGAGGAGCCCAAGATTCTGCCGCATGATCTCGTCAATCGAAGGAAACCCTTCGTCCGCAGGCACCCACGAGCCATCCTCCGCGCGTCGTGCGAGGCGCCCCACGATCGTCACGCCAAAGTCCTCGGTTCCGCCATCGAGCTCGGTAAGCTTGGTGCCCGCGGCCGCGTTGCGATAGATCCGGTAAGCAAGTTCGATCCTACCACGCTTGAGGGATCCGTCCGTGTAATAGGCAGCGCCGCACGCGAGAGCATCCGCTGCGAACACGTTGATGGATTCGTACATGGCGACCTCGCTGTATGTTATCGTGAAAGCCCCTGCCGGGCCGGGCAAGACACCCTCTTCCCGATTTCCGGGTAGTTTTTGCAGGGGTGCCGTTCGGCCCAGTGAGCCGGAATGGGTCGTTAAGAGACACGTTGCGGAAGCCGCGCCAGCCGTGGCCTTCCGGGCGGGCATCAAGAAACCCCGAGAGTGAAGACGGGAAAGGCGAGGGTCTCCTCGACCGATGCCACGGCATAAGAATGAGGGATGTCGGACTCAGCCGAATAGCGGCCGGCAATCGCTGTCGCAGGTACCGGCGTTCGGCGTAGCCGGCACGCCCGGACGATGCAGCACAGCGCGCGTGATCCTGACAGCGATGTGCGCATTATCACCGCTGCCGCGTACCACGCCCTCGCCGTCCACGATCAAACTGTAGCCACCCGCCACGGTTGGTACCCATAGCACGCTCACTAGTTTACGCGCCGCGACGTTAGCGAGACTGCGTTTGCCGGCGCTGATCAGCAGTTGATCGCCGTCCCAGGAGGTGCTGGCGGCGACCGCATGGGCGCGACCGTCTGCGCCGGTGCTGAGGAGGTGGGGCTTTGTCGAGTAATGGGCAATCTCGTCGCGCAGCTTGGCAAACATGAGCTTGGTCCTCCTGTGTCAATGCAGAACACCGCTACCAGGCGCCGCGACGCACGATTAGACGCATGCAGCCCACGCCCGAGCACGCCACCCATGGCGGCCGCCAGCCAGCGCAGGGCCGCGCCTATGATGGTCACGCGAGTTTGTGCCAAGCTTGGCCTCAAGCCGCATCTACGAAAGGAAATTCAATGGACGCTGCCGCCCGTTGGGAGCCGAGGATGCGCCGCTGGTAGGGCCTTGTCAATGAGCGGGAGCGACGATAGTGAGGGTGCGTGAGCGACCGTCGTTTCAGTTATTGTTTCTAAGGTAATCAGGAGCAGGTATTCGGCCTTATGGAAAGCTTTCCATAAGGCCGAGCAAGGGCCGGAGGACAAGGCAGACCGTGTGGCAGCAGTGCCTCGGTTAGCTGCCAGTCGCTATTGCGAGGCGTTCGGCAACATCGCGACGACTGCCGCCGGGGTGGTGGCGGGATTGTTCCTGTTTCAGGGAATCGAACACCTTTTAAATCTCCCATCCGGCTGGGCTTCGAGTGCCAATTTCGACCGGGAGCCGGTGGTTGAGGAAACCGTGATCAACAATTATTACGATTCGCCCCCTGCCGACGAATGGAACCCTCAGGATGAGAACGACGGTTTTCTCGCCAGTGACGACGGGGATCTATTCCAGGGCGATTCCTATGATTCGGATTGGGTGTAGTTACCCGAGCGCTCGGTGGGCGCGTAACCGGATAGCACCTAAAGACAGGCACCTCTAAGCCTTCTTAAGGCGCACCGCCAC
>Ga0335084_10002473_pt1 | contig 17799 bp, 14 predicted proteins | sample Lox_Sample_44_FD_206721 | JGI IMG/M metagenome (GOLD analysis project Ga0335084, IMG submission 206721) | Soil microbial communities from Loxahatchee National Wildlife Refuge, Florida, United States - Lox_Sample_4.4 | ecosystem: Environmental > Terrestrial > Soil > Wetlands | place: USA...
AGCGCGGCATCTCCGTGGCCCACGTAGAGCTGGACGAGCTCGAGGCCACCCCGGTACCGGGCGGCCGCGGCTCGCAGCGGCCCGGGGGCGAGGAGGGCGACGGCGGCGCCGGCCCACGCGAGCCAGCCGACGGCGCCGCGGGCGCGGGTGCCGAGGATCGCGAGCCCGTAGAACGCGAGCCCGAAGCCCAGGCCCGGCGTTCCCACGCCGAGGACCGACCAGGAGGGCGCGGCGGCGGCGTCCGAGAGGGCGAGGAGCGTCCAGGCGAACGGCCGGGCCACGGCGAGGACCGGCCAGGCGAGCGCCGGCGACACCGCGGCGGCGAGCCCGGCCAGCGTGGCGAGCACCGTGAGCGCCGAGCCGACGGGGACTCCGGCCACGTTGGCGACGAGCCCGAGCAACGGCAGCTGCCGGAAATGCGCGGCGAGGACCGGTGCGGTGGCGATGGACGCGGCCACGCTCGCGCAGGCGCCCTGGAGGAGCGGCTCCGCGAGCCGCGCGCGCCATGTCCCGGGGCGTGGGCGGGGAACGGGCAGCGCCCGCCGGAGGGGCGCGGACCACAGGGCGAGCCCGGCCACCGCGCCGAAGGAGAGCTGCAGCGACGGGTCGAGCAGGGCGCCCGGGTCGGCGGCGAGGAGCACGAGAGCCGACGACGCGAGCGACGTCCCGGCGCGCGGCTCGCGGGAGAGGAGGGTGCCGGCGAGCGCCACCGCGGCGGAGACGGCCGAGCGCATCACCGGGACACCCGCTCCGGTCGCGAGCGCGTACACGGCGGTGAGGGGGAGGGCGACGGCGGCCGAGACCTTGCGCGGGTCCACCCGCCGGGCGACGCCGTCGGCCCGGACGAGGAGCGCTCGCAGGATCCGCTCGAGGCCGAGCGCGACCACGACGAGGTGGAGGCCGGAGACCGCGAGGATGTGGGCGAGCCCGCTCCGGGCGAAGGAGCGGAGGGTGGCGGCGTCGAGCGCGCCACGATCGCCCGCGCCGATGCCGCGCACGAGCGCTGCCTCGCGCGGCGGCAGCGCCTCGCTCGCCGCCTCGGCGAGGCGCTCGCGGCCGCGCTCGAGCCAGGACGCCGCGCCGGGAGGCTCGGTCCGGACGGCGGGCGCCTCGGCGTGCGCGAGGAGGCCGACGCCGCTCGCGGCGAGCCGGCCGCTCGCGTCCCGGCCGCCCGGATTCCGCGCCGGTGCGGGCGCACGGTAGGCGACCGGAACGCGGATGGCGTCGCCCAGCGCGAGCGGCCAGGGGGTGGGAGGCGCGGCGAGGTCCACGAGCGCGCCGTCGGCGGTGCGGACCCGCACGAGCAGGCGGTCGCCGAGCCGGTCGGGCACGGTGACGACGGTGCCTTGCAGCACGCCGGGCGGCGGGACCGGCGCGGCCGGGGCGCGCGCGGCCGAGGCGACCCTCCAGCCGGCCGCGGCGAAGGCGGCGGGCGCGAGGGGAGGCACGAGGACGAGGGCGAGGGCGGCCTCGCCGCCGGCCGGGAACGGCGTGCCGCCCGTCCCGACGAGGAGCCCCGCCGCCAGGCCCAGGCAAGGACCCACGAGCCCAGGCCGATTCACGCTCGCCCCCCGGCCGGGTACACGAAAGGGGTGTCAAAGAAGATTTCCCGAGTGTTATTGAAAAGGTGGCGGGGTTCTGATATGTTCCGTCGACTAAGCTCCCGCCCCGCAAACGGTCGCCCAGGCCGTCCGCCGGGACGCAGGGAGCGGAGGAGTGAATGTCCGCAATCCAGGCAGTGCAGGCAGCAGCAGTGACCTCCCCGACCTTCAAGGTCGGGGACAAGGCAGTCTACCCCGGCCACGGAGTCGGCGAGGTGATGGGGATCGAGCACAAGGAGGTGGCCGGGCAGCGCCAGTCCTTCTACGTGCTCCGCATCCTCGAGAACGGCATGAAGATCATGATCCCGATGAACAAGGTGGGCTCGGTCGGCCTGCGCGAGATCATCGGGGAGAAGGACGTGCGCAAGGTCTACAGCATCCTGCGGGAGAAGGAGGTCTCGGTCGACTCCACGACCTGGAACCGCCGCTATCGCGAGTACACCGACAAGATCAAGACGGGCAGCGTGTTCGAGATCGCCGAGGTGCTCCGCGACCTCTACCTCATCCGCTCCGACAAGGACCTCTCCTTCGGCGAGCGCAAGATGCTCGACACGGCGCGCTCGCTGCTCATCAAGGAGCTGGCGATCGCCAAGGCGTGCAACGAGGACGACGTCGAGCAGGACCTGAAGAAGATCTTCAACTGCTGAGATCCCCTCGACGGGCTCGGGCCGGGAGGCGAGTCCCCCCGCCCGGCGCGACGCCGAGCCCGGTCGACCGCCGCGCGGACCCACGTCCGGGCGGCGGTCGCGCTTCGGAGGTCGAGAGGGGCGCAAGGGCATCGGGCGCGAGGTCGAAGCACGGGCGATGCCATGGAGGGCGGCATGATCGACGGCGAGCGGGTCTCGGTCATCCTCGCGGCGGGCGGCTCCGGCGTGCGGGCCGGAACGGCGAAGCAGTGGCTCGTGCTCGGCGGCGAGACGGTGCTGCGCCGTGTGGCGCGCACCCTCTCGGCGAGCCCGCTCGTCGACGAGATCGTGGCGGTCGTTCCCGTGGCGGACGTGGATCGCGGCGCCGCCGAGCTGGCCGGCCTGAGCCGGCCGGCGCGCGCGGTGGCCGGCGGCGCGGCCCGGGCCGAGTCGGTGCGGAACGGCCTCGCCGCGAGCGAGGGCGCGGTGCTGCTGGTGCACGACGCGGCCCGCCCGTTCGCGACCGCCGCGCTCGCCGAGCGGGTCGCGGCGGCGGCCGCGCGAGACGGTGCGGCCCTGGCCGCCCTGCCGGTCACCGACACGGTGAAGCGAGCCCTGACACCGGCCGGGGAGGGCGATGGGGCGCGGGTGGCCGAGACGCTCGACCGCAGCACCCTCTGGCTCGCGCAGACGCCCCAGGGCTTCCGGCGCGAACTCCTCGAGCACGCCTTCGCGGCCGCGGGTCCCGCTGCGGCCGAGGCGACCGACGAGTGCGCGCTCGTCGAGCGCCTCGGGGCGCCGGTCACGCTGGTCCCCGGCGAGCCCGGCAACTTCAAGATCACCGGGCCGGGCGACGTCGCCCGGGCGCGCGCCCTCGTCGAGGCGCCGGTCGCCATGGGTGTGGGCTACGACACCCACCGCTTCGAGGCCGGCCGCCGGCTCGTGCTGGGCGGCGTCGAGTTCGAGGGCGACGGCCTCGCCGGCCACTCCGACGCCGACGTCTGCGCTCACGCCATCGGCGATGCGATCCTCGGCGCCGCGGGCCTCGGCGACCTGGGCCGCCACTTCCCGGACACCGACCCGCGGTGGAAGGACGTCTCCTCGCTGACGCTCCTCGGCGAGATCGCGCGCCTGGCCGCGGGCGCGGGCTGGACCGTCGGCAACGCCGACGTGACCCTGGCCGCCCGCCGCCCGAGGATCGCGCCCCGCGCCGCCGCCATGCGCGAGCGGCTCGCCGCCGCGCTGGGGATCTCGCCGGCGCAGCTGAACGTGAAGGCCACGACCGGCGAGGGCATGGGCTTCGTCGGCCGGGGCGAGGGCATCGCCGCCCACGCGGTGGCGCTGCTCGTGCGGAGGGCGCCGTGACCGACGAGCGGAAGGGCGAGCAGGGATTCTTCGAGGAGGAGCCGGCCGAGCCTCCGCCGCCTCCGAAGCGCCGTTCCGCGCTCCTCGCGCGCAACCCGGCCATCGCGGTGCTCGCCCTGGCCGTGGCGAGCTGGCTGCTCTTCGACCTCTGGCCGGAGGTCTCCTACTTCTTCTCCAGCACGGAGCCCATCGACCTCGGGGGGCCGGGCGCCTACCAGCTCGAACGCGCCCGGGAGAACCGCCTCGTGCAGGTGCGGGGCGAGCTCGAGAAGGCGGTGGCCGCGACCGAGGCCCGCACGGGCGGGGCGAGGACCATCGGGATCCTCGCCGGCACGAACCTCGTCGTGGACCGGCCTGGCCGGGGCGGCCCCCCCCTGTTCGAGGGGCGGCTCCTGCCCTCCGCGGCGCGCGACGAGTACGCGGCGGCGGTGAAGATCATGCGCGAGAAGGGCGCCATGCCGGGCGACCGGTGGCTCGTGCTCCGCGACGGCGACCGCCCCCGGCACCGTTGGCTCCCGGTCCTCGGCGCGGCCCTCCTGGTGGCGCTCGTCGTCCTCAACCTCGGCGGCCTGTTCCGGGCGCTCATCCGCTAGCATTCGCCGCACGATGCCCATCGTCCTGCACGACACCCTCCGCGGCGAGAAGCGCGAGCTCGAGACCGTCGAGCCGGGCAAGGTCCGCTTCTACGCCTGCGGCCCCACCGTCTACGACCACGCCCACGTCGGCCACGCCCGCAGCTACGTGGTCTGGGACCTCGTGGTGCGTCACCTGCGTGCCCGTGGCCTCTCGGTGAGGTACGTCCGGAACTTCACCGACGTGGACGACAAGATCATCAAGCGGGCGAACGAGCGCGGGGAGGATCCGGTGGAGCTGGCCGCGCGCTTCGCGCGGGCCTTCGACGAGGACATGGACGCGCTCGGGTGCCTGCGGCCGGACGTCGAGCCGAAGGTCTCCGAGCACGTGCCCCGCATCGTGGAGATGATCGGGACGCTCGTGGAGAAGGGCTTCGCCTACGCGCCCGGGAACGGCGACGTCTACTACGCGGTGCGCAGCTTCCCCGAGTACGGGCGGCTCTCCCGCCGCAACCTCGACGACCTCCTCGCCGGCGCCCGGGTGGAGCCCGGCGAGGCGAAGCGCGATCCCCTGGACTTCGCCCTCTGGAAGGCGGCCAAGCCGGGCGAGCCGGCCTGGGATTCACCCTGGGGAAAGGGGCGCCCGGGATGGCACATCGAGTGCTCGGCCATGACCCACGAGCACCTCGGCGCGCCCATCGATCTGCACGGGGGCGGCAAGGACCTCGTCTTCCCCCACCACACGAACGAGATCGCGCAGTCGGTAGCGGCGGTGGGCGACGGGAAGACGGCGGAGACCTTCTGCCGCGCCTGGATGCATCACGGCTTCGTGGAGATCGACAGCGAGAAGATGTCGAAGTCGCTCGGCAACTTCTTCACCGTGCGCGAGGTGCTGGCGAGATACGACGCCGAGGTGGTGCGGCTCTTCCTCCTGGGAACGCATTACCGGAACCCCATCAACTACTCCGACGCCATCCTGGACGAGGCCGAGCGCCGGCTCGTCTACTTCTCCGAGACGCTGGAGCGGGCCGATCGCCTCGCCGAGGGCGCCACGCCGGCTCCGCCGCAGGAGTTCCTCGAATCGGCCCGGCGCGCGCTCGACGACGACTTCAACGCGCCCCAGGTGCTGGCGGTCCTGGCCGAGGCGTTCACCGCCGCGAACGCGATCGCCGACCGGAAGGGCAAGAAGACCCCGGAGGACCGCTCGCGCCTCGCAGCCTTCGCGCGGGACGCGCGCGAGATCGGCGCCACGCTGGGGCTCTTCTCGCGGCCGCCGGCCGCGGCGGCGCTCGCCATCCGGGACCGCGCCGCGGCGAGGCTGGGGATCGACCCGAGCGAGGTGGAGGCGCGCCTCGCCGAGCGGGCGGCGGCGCGCAGGGCCAGGGACTTCGCGAAGGGTGACGCCATCCGCGACGCCCTGGCGGCGCGGGGGATCGCCATCATGGACGGGCCCTCCGGCACGACCTGGAAGATCGCGTAGGGGCCCGCCTCGCCGCGGCCGACGTCCGAGGCGCGGGCTGGCGGGCTACTCCTCGGGGAGGGGCTGCGGGCCTGGAACGATGCCCGCGATGTCCGGATCCTCGCCGGGCGCGAGCGGCTGGGAACCGCGCTCGGCCTTCTCCTTCTTCCGCTGCTCGCGCCGCTCCTCCTTCTTCTGGTGCTTCTCGCGGCGGGCCGCTTCCTTCTGTCGCTTCGTCGCCCCCGGGTGGAAGGCCATGCGCTCCTCCTTGCTCCACGAAAGCGGGAAGGGCCCAGCCGGCGTGGCCAGGCCCTCCGTTGCCGCTACGGTCCGTCCGGCGTCGGATCAGACCGGCTTGACGTTCGCGGCCTGGAGGCCCTTCGGGCCCCGCTTCACCTCGAACTCGACCCGCTGCCCCTCCTGCAGGCTGCGGAAACCATCCGCCTGGATTGCGGTGTGGTGGACGAAAACGTCCTCGCCGCCCTCCTGGGAGATGAAGCCAAAGCCCTTCGCATCATTGAACCACTTCACTGTGCCAACGGCCATCTGCACACTTCTTTCGTGTTCGGGCGGGGTGTTTCCCGTCCGGTCCCGAGCCAACGCTGTGGAGGGACCGCGGGAACTTAGTCGATGGGCCCCCGGTTTGTCGAGTCCGCCGCGTGCCGAGGCGTCACGCCGCCCCCGGGCGGGAGGCCCGGGACGAGACGCCTCAGTTCCACGTGGGAGACCCGGTCTGGGGGCAGATGCACGTCTGGCTGGCCGTGTTCAGGTTCACGCGGCCCCGCAGCGCGTCGGCGTCCGAGACACCCCAGCACCAGACCCCGCACGCGCTCGAGGTCTGCCAGCCGAGGCAGGCGAGGCTCCCACATCCGAGCGTGAACCCGTCGTAGGAGGTGCCGGTCGCCGACCAGCTCCGCGCCGCCTCGTCCGCGGAGGCCGCCGTGTACGTGCCGAGGGGATTGCAGTCGAGGTAGGTTCCGCCCGCGCCGTTCGAGTGCACGGTCTGGCACGCTCCGCCCGGGCAGCAGGAGCTCCCGGCGCAGCAGAGCCTCGGCCCCCCCGACGGCCCGCAGACGACGCCGTCCGGGGCGCAGCAGACGCCCGTCGTGCAGGTCTGCCCGCCCGTGCAGGCGTTCCCGCAGGCGCCGCAGTTCGCGGCGCTCGTCTCCGTGTCCACGCACGCGCCCGAGCAGGGGACCTGGCCGGACGGGCAAGCGCACCCGCCGCCCGAACAGCTCGCCCCCGTGGCGCAGGCGTGCCCGCACGAGCCGCAGTTGGCCACGTCGGTGAGCGTGTTCACGCACGCGGTCGGCGTCGCCGACGGGCAGGCGGTGGGCGCCGAGGCCGGGCAGGCGCAGGCTCCTCCCCCGCAGGCCTCGCCCGCGAGCGGGCAGGCGTTCCCGCAAGCGCCACAGTGGGAGGGGTCGTCGTCGAGGTTCGCGCAGATCGGTGCGGGCACGTCGGGCGGCGAGCAGGCGTCGGGCAGCGAGGGCGGGCAGGCGCAGGTGCCTGCTTCGCAGACCGATCCGCCGCGGGTGCAGGTCACGTCACAGGCGCCGCAGGCCCCGACGTCGCCCTGGAGGTCGCGGCACTCGGGCTCGAGGTCGGGACAGGACTTCGCCCCGCCCTGGCAGGCGCAGATCCCGGAAGAGCAGGTACCCAGCGCGGGCCGCGGCGGCGCGAGGGTGCAGGCGTGGTCGCAGGCGCCGCAGTGGAGCGGGTCGGCCTGAAGATCCACGCAGACACCCTGGCAGACGACCTCGGCGCCCGGGCAGACGCACGTGCCCGACGCGCAGGTTCCGCCGACCGGGCAGACGTGGCCGCAGGCGCCGCAGGCGGCGGGGCTCGTCTGGAGGTCCCGGCACACGCCTCCGCAGTCCGTCTGGCCCGTCGGGCAGGAGGGCGCCTCGCTCCCCTTGCAGGCGACGAGCGCGAGGAGGACGACCGTGGCGAGCGGGAGGCGGCGCACGGGAAGATCGTACCGCTGAACGCGTCGGTGCGGCGGGTTAGAACCGGCCGATGCCCTTCCGGATCGAGAGCGTGTTCCGGCCCACCGGGGACCAGCCCCGTGCCATCGCCGAGCTCACGGCAGGCCTGCGGCGGAAGGTCGCGCACCAGGTGCTGCTCGGCGTCACGGGCTCGGGGAAGACGTTCACCGTCGCGAACGTGGTCGCCGAGGTGAAGCGGCCGACGCTGGTCATCGCCCACAACAAGACGCTGGCGGCCCAGCTCTACGGCGAGTTCAAGGAGCTCTTCCCGACGGCCGCCGTCCACTACTTCGTCAGCTACTACGACTACTACCAGCCCGAGGCGTACGTGCCGTCGTCGGACACGTACATCGAGAAGGACTCGTCCATCAACGACGAGATCGACCGGATGCGGCACGCCGCCACCCACGCGCTCCTCACCCGGAACGACGTGCTCATCGTGGCCTCGGTCTCCTGCATCTACGGCCTCGGCACCGCCGAGGCCTACTACGGCCTCCTCCAGCAGATCGAGCGCGGCCAGGAGTTCATGCGCGATCGGTTCATCCGCTCGCTCATCGACATCCAGTACGAGCGCAACGACGTCGACTTCCACCGCGGCACGTTCCGCGTGCGCGGCGACACGCTCGAGATCTTCCCGCCCTACGAGGAGGACCGCGCGGTCCGCATCGACTTCTTCGGCGACGTGGTCGAGTCCATCCACGAGTTCGACCCGCTCCGCGGGGTGACCCTGGCCGAGCTCGACAAGGTGGCCATCTTCCCCAACAGCCACTACGTGTCCGCGCCCGAGACCCGCAAGCGCGCCATCGACGGCATCCGGGAGGAGCTGCGCGAGCGGCTGGTGGAGCTGAAGGGGGCGAACCGCCTCGTCGAGGCGCAGCGGCTCGAGCAGCGCACGCTCTTCGACCTGGAGATGCTGGAGCAGATGGGCTTCTGCCCCGGGATCGAGAACTACTCCCGCTGGCTCTCGGGGCGGAAGGCCGGCGAGCCGCCTCCCTGCCTCATCGACTACTTCCCGGACGACTTCCTGCTGGTCATCGACGAGTCGCACCAGACCGTCCCGCAGATCGGCTCCATGTACCGCGGCGACCGCTCGCGCAAGGAGACGCTCGTCGAGTACGGCTTCCGGCTGCCGTCCGCGCTCGACAACCGGCCGCTCCGGTTCGAGGAGTTCGAGGGCGAGGTCCACCAGGCCATCTACGTCTCCGCCACGCCCGCGGAGTACGAGCTCGGGAAGGCGCAGGGCGTCGTGGTGGAGCAGATCATCCGGCCCACGGGCCTGGTCGACCCGGAGGTGGAGGTCCGGCCGGTGGGCTCGCAGGTCGACGATCTCCTGGGCGAGGTGCGCAAGCGGGCGGAGGCCGGCGAGCGCGTGCTCGTCACCACGCTCACGAAGCGCATGGCCGAGGACCTCACCGAGTACTTCACCGACGTGGGCGTCCGCTGCCGCTACCTGCACTCCGACATCGACACGCTGGAGCGCTCGGCGGTGATCCGCGACCTCCGGCGCGGCGAGTTCGACGTGCTCGTCGGCATCAACCTCCTGCGCGAGGGGCTCGACATCCCGGAGGTGTCGCTCGTGGCGGTGCTGGACGCCGACAAGGAGGGCTTCCTGCGCTCGTCGGTCTCGCTCATCCAGACCATCGGGCGGGCCGCCCGCAACGTGAACGGCCGGGTGATCCTCTACGCCGACCACGTGACCGACTCGATGCGGAAGGCCATCGAGGAGACCGACCGGCGGCGAGAGAAGCAGCGCGCCTACAACGTCGAGCACGGCATCACCCCGCAGACCGTGCGGCGGAACATCACCGACCTCGCCATGGCGGTGGTGGAGGCCGACTGGGTCACGGTGCCGATCGCCGCGGACGAGGGCGCCGAGTACCGGCCCGAGGAGCTGCCGAAGATCATCGAGGCGCTCGAGCAGGAGATGCGAGACGCCGCCCAGGCGCTCGACTTCGAGAAGGCCGCGGCGCTGCGCGACCGCCTGCTCGCCCTGAAGGACCTCGCCCTGGGCGTGCCGGCCAAGGCGGCCGGCATGAAGGGGCTGCTCGGCTCGGGCGTCGTGGCGAGCGCGGCGGCGCTGGGGCGCCTGCGCGGGGCGCGGCGGCCGCAGCAGCGGCGGCGGAGGCGGTAGCTTGCCGCGTCCGGGTCCGCGTGCTCTCCTCCCGCGGTGCCCGGCCTGTCGCTCTGCATGATCGTGAAGGACGAGGAGGAGCTCCTTCCGGAGTTCCTCCGGCGCGCGCGCGGCCTCTGGGACGAGCTCCGGGTGGTGGACACCGGGTCCACGGACGCCACGCCGCGCCTGCTCGAAGAGGCCGGCGCGACGGTGATCCAGGCCCCGTGGACCGGCGACTTCTCCGCGGCGCGCAACCGCTCGCTCGACGGCGCCCGGGGCGACTGGATCTGCGTGCTCGATCCCGACGAGATGGCCTCGGCGGAGTTCGTGGCGGCCGCGCGGGCGATCCTCGCCGATCCCACCGCCGGCGCCGCCACGCTGCGCCTCCTCAACCGGCTGCCGCACGGCCACGTGCGCGAGGCGCGCCTCCTTCGCCTCTTCCGGAACGACCCGGCCATCCGGTTTCGCCACGCCATCCACGAGGACCCGAGCGAGGGCGTACAGGCGCACCTGCGCGTCACCGGCCGCCGCCTCGTGCACCTCGAGGGCCCTGTCGATCACCTCGGCTACGTCCGGGCCCGCGCACGGGCGAAGGACAAGAAGGCGCGCGACGTGGCGCTGCTCGTGCGCTGCCTCGACGAGGACCCGCACGACCTCTACTCGCACCTGAAGCTCCTCGAGCAGGCGCGCTTCTGGGGCGACCGCGATCTCTGGGTTGCGGCCGCCTCCCGCGCCCGGGCCGCCGTCGAGGCGGCGCCGGACCGGCTGGCCGCGACGCCGCACGCCGGTGAGCTCCTCGTGCTCGTGGCGGAGGGGCTCCCCCTCGGTCCCGCCGCGGCGCTCGCCTGGCTCGACGAGCGCTCGCCCGGCACGCAGCCCGCGGCGGCCCTCCGGCTGCGCCGCGGCGAGCTCCTCGAGCGGCTGGGCCGCGCGGGGGAGGCCGCGGAGGCCTTCGAGTCGGCCCGCGCGCTCGCGCCGGTGACGTCCAACATCCAGCTCGCAACGGTGCGCCCGCTGCTCGGGCTCGCCCGGCTGGCCATCGCGCGCGGAGCGCTGCAGGAGGCTGCCGCGCGCGTGGAGGAGGGGCTCGACCACGCGCCGCAGGACCCCGAGGCGCTGCTCGCCGCGGTGACCCTCGCGGCCGCGCGCAGCGGGCCGGAGGGGATCCGGGCGTTCGTGGCGGCGCACCGCGCCCGCCACGGAGACGGCGACGAGCTGGCGAGCGCCGCCGGGGAGGGAGCGCTGCGAGCAGGAGACCGCGCCCTCGCGCTGGAGGTCCTCGCGGGCCGCCCCGGTCGGTGGCTCGCGGTGGCGCGGCTCGCCGGGGGTGATCTCGACGGCGCGCGCGATGCGGCGTCCGCCGCGGCCGGCGCCGACCCCGCTGCGGCGCTCGTCGGGCTTCTCGCCGACCTCGCCGCCTCCCGCGACTCCGAGCTGGACCTCGACCTCACGCCCGAGGAGGCGAACGCTGCGATGCGAGGCATCGCAGCGGCGCTCCGCGCCTCGGCGCGGGCGGAGGTGCGCGAGGCGCTGCGGCGGGCGGCCCCGGCGGTCGAGGGGGCGTTCCCGTGGCTGGGTGCGGCGCTCTAGCCGCCGGGCTCCACGGCGGTGAAGCCCGCCCGGGAGGCGTGATCCCGTCCCCGGTTCCGGGTTAAGCCCTCCCTGCGATGGATGCTGCGCTCCGCAGGAAGCTGGCCGACCTCCCCCTCGACCCCGGCTGCTACCTCATGAAGGACCGCGCCGGGGAGGTGATCTACGTCGGCAAGGCGGCCAGCCTGCGCTCCCGCGTCCGCCAGTACTTCGACGCGTCCCGCACCGACGACCGCATCTTCATCCCGCTGCTCGACGACCTGCTCGGCGACGTGCAGGTCATCGTCACGCGGTCCGAGAAGGAGGCCGTCCTCCTCGAGAACGAGCTCATCAAGAAGCACAGGCCTCGCTTCAACGTGCGGCTGCGCGACGACAAGGACTTCATCGTCCTGCGCCTCGACGAGCGTCACCCATATCCGCGCCTCGAGGTCCGCCGGGCCCGCGAGGCCCGCCGCGAGGGGGCGCGCTACTTCGGGCCGTACGCCTCGGCCTCTTCCATCCGCGAGACGCTGCGGATCGTGAATCGCCACTTCGGCCTCCGCACCTGCACCGACCACGTCTTCGACCACCGCAAGCGGCCCTGCATCCTCTTCCAGATCCAGCGCTGCCCCGCTCCCTGCGTGTACGAGATCTCCCGGGAGACCTACGCAGCCTCCGTCGAGGACGCGGTGGCGTTCCTGGAGGGGAGGGAGACCGAGCTGCTCGAGCGCCTGCGGTCGCGGATGAACGACGCGTCCGAAGGGCTGCGCTACGAGGAGGCGGCCCGGGTTCGCGACCAGGTGGTGGCGGTGGAGCGGAGCCTGGAGAAGCAGCGGGTTCTCATGGCCGACCGCACGGACCGCGACGTGGTCGGGCTCTACCGCGAGGGCCCGGACCTCGTGGTGCAGCTCCTGCGCATGCGCGCCGGGAAGCTCCAGGAGTCCCGCAGCCACCCCGTGAAGGGCAACGAGTTCCCGGACGCCGACATCCTCTCGTCGTTCCTGTCCCTGCTCTACGAGGTCGAGCCGGCGCCCGAGGAGATCCTCGTGCCGGTCGAGCCCACCGCCGCCGACGCGCTGGCGGAGGTGCTCGGGGAGCGGCGCGGGAGGAAGGTGCGGCTCCTCACTCCCCAGCGCGGGGCGAAGGCCGACCTCCTCGAGGTGGCCGGGCGCAACGCGGAGCAGGGCTTCAAGGACTGGCACGACCGGGACGACCGCCGCGAGGAGGCGCTCCTCGCCCTCGTGCGCGCGCTGCACCTCGCCCGGCCACCGCGATGGATGGAGTGCTACGACATCTCGACGTTCCAGGGCGCGCTCGCGGTGGGCTCGGGTGTCTCGTTCAAGGAAGGCGAGCCCGACAAGGCCAACTACCGCCGCTACAAGGTGAAGGGCGTGGCGGGCCAGGACGACTTCGCCATGCTCCACGAGGTGATCACCCGTCGGCTCCGGCGCGGCATCGCCGAGGGTGCCTTCCCCGATCTCATCGTCATCGACGGGGGCAAGGGCCAGCTCAACGCGGCCCTCGCCGCCGCTCACGACCTCGACGTGCCGACGCGGCCCGTGGCGGGCAACGTGGGCGTGCCCTTCGTGGAGATGGTCGGCCTCGCGAAGAGCCGGCTCGTCGACGCCGTGTCGCTGGGCACGGCGCGGGTCATCCGGGGCCGCGGCGCCCGCCGCCCCGCCGCCGAGCTCGCCGACGCGGTGGAGGCGCGCGAGAAGGGGTTCGTGCCCGAGGCGGCGCGCACCCCGGAGCGCGTGTTCCTCCCCGGCCGCAAGGATCCGGTCGTCCTCCGTCAGAACTCGGCCGAGATGTTCGCCCTCACCCGTCTGCGCGACGAGGCCCACCGCTTCGCCATCACCTTCCACCGCAAGCTCCGGCGCGAGCAGAACTTCCAGTCCGTGCTGGAGGAGATCCCCGGAATCGGCGAGGGGCGGAAGAAGGCGCTGCTGCGCCACTTCGGATCGCTCAGGAAGGTGCGGGAGGCGTCGATCGAGGAGATGGCCGCCGTCGAGGGGTTCGGGCCGAAGCAGGCGGCGCAGGTGTTCGAGTTCTTCCACCGGCCGGACGCCCCCGTGCCGGAGGCGTCCACGCCCGAGTCGACCGAGGCCGACATCGACGCGGCGCTGGCCGAGGAGGGTGAGGCACCGGATCCATTGCGCTCCGCCCCGTGAAAGGGGCAGATGGGGAGGATCCCGAGGTGAGCCCGTGAACGACGCGAAGCAGATGGTGGACCAGGTGGCGCTCGCGCCCGTGGTCGAGGCGCTGTGCCGGGAGGCATCGGCCCTGTCGGGCGTCGCCTCCGGTGGCCGGATGACGTTGCCCTCGCGGGACGCGGTGATCGGCGTGGTGGAGGACCTGCGCTCGGTCCTCTTCCCGGGCTACTTCGGGACGGCGGACCTCCACGACGAGAGCCTGCACTACTTCATCGGCGCGACCCTCGCCCGCGCGATGCGCGCGCTCGAGGAGCAGGTCCGGCGGGGCATCGCCTTCGTCGAGCACCACGACGTCGACACCTGCGGCCACTGCGCCGGCTCGGCCGCCACCGCCACGCGCACCTTCCTGGGCCGGCTCCCGGCCGTGCGGCGCCTGGCCGCCTCCGACGTGGAGGCCGCCTACGAGGGCGACCCGGCGCTCAAGACCCGCGACGAGGCCATCTTCGCGTACCCGGGCCTCTTCGCGGTGACCAACCAGCGCATGGCCCACGAGCTCCACTCCCTGGGCGTACCGCTCATCCCGCGCATCATCACCGAGCACGCACACGCGCTCACCGGCATCGACATCCACCCCGGCGCCCGCATCGGAGACCGCTTCTTCATCGACCACGGCACGGGCGTCGTCATCGGCGAGACCGCGGTCATCGGCAACCGGGTGCGCATCTACCAGGGCGTGACCCTCGGCGCGAAGAGCTTTCCCCTCGACGAGCACGGCAAGCCCATCAAGGGCATCGATCGCCACCCCATCGTCGAGGACGACGTGGTCATCTACGCAGGCGCCACGATCCTCGGGCGCATCGTCATCGGCCAGAGCAGCTCCATCGGCGGCAACGTGTGGGTGACCGCCAGCGTGCCCCCGGGCAGCCGCGTCACCCAGGCCCAGGCTCGCGAGGACCGGTTCGCGGACGGCGGCGGAATCTAGGCAGGGGTCCCCAGGAGGCAGAGTGGCCTACCACCCGTGGCACGACGTGGAGCTCCCCCGGTACGTGGAGGAGCCGATACCGGCGATCATCGAGATCTCCACCGGCTCGAAGGTGAAGTACGAGCTCGACAAGAAGTCGGGACTCCTCCTCGTCGACCGGATCCTCTTCTCGGCCGTGCACTACCCGGCCAACTACGGGTTCGTACCGCGCACCTACTGCGACGACGGCGACCCCCTCGACGTGCTGGTCTTCTGCTCGGAGACGATCCAGCCGCTGTCCATCATGCGCGCCAAGCTCATCGGCGTGATGAAGATGCGGGACGAGAAGGGCGAGGACGACAAGCTCATCGCCGTCCACGCCGACGATCCCAACTACGCCGAGTACTCCGACGTCTCGGAGATCCCGGCCCATCGCCTGCGCGAGCTCCGGCGCTTCTTCGAGGACTACAAGACCCTCGAGCACAAGCGGGTCCTGGTGGGCGAGCCGCAAGGCCGCTCCGTCGCCCTCGGCGTGCTGCGCGACGCCATCCGCCTCTACGACCAGGAGCGAGACCGGCTCATGGGCAAGCCCTCGGCTCCGGCTCGGGCCGCCGCGGGCAGGCCCGCCACTCCCGGCAAGGGCAGCAGGGGCAGCAAGGCCAGCAGGGGAAGCAAGGCCAGCAGGGCGGGGAGGGTGGCCGCCCGGCGGTGAGGGCAGTGGGAGACGCCCGCGCCGGGACCCCGGGCCCGTTCGCCGGCCGGCCCCGCCGGTCCAGGGATCGACCGCCTCCCGGTCGGGCGACTCCCACCCACATCCGCCTCGCCGGGGCGGTGCCCTCGGGGCGCCGTGCGCTTCGGCGCGGCCGGACCCCGCGGTAGACTCCCCGCGTGGCACGGAACTACCACGCCTCCGATTTCACCCTCGACTTCCTCGCGGACCTGCTGGCGCGCCAGGGCGTCCTCACCGAGGACGCGCGGCGCACGGCCTTCGCCCGCGAGGGCGTGCAGCGCGCCCGCCTCCTGCGTGACCAGGCCTCCCGCAACCCCGGGCGCGGCCTGCGCCGGGCCGAGCTCTCGCCGGTCGAGCTGCTCGCCTCGTTCGGCTTCCACGACGCGCGCCGCGAGCAGGACATCCTCGACGAGGACCGGGTCACCCACGCGCTCGCCACGGCGCTGGGAGTGCCCTATCGCAAGATCGATCCCCTGAAGCTGGACGCCGCGCTCATCACCCGCACGCTCTCCCGCCCGTACGCGCGCAAGCACGGGGTGCTCCCGCTCGAGCGCCGGAACGGCGCCCTGGTCGTCGCCGCCACGAACCCGTTCGACCGGGAGCTCTTCGAGAACCTGCGCGGCCTCACCGGCGCCGAGATCGAGCCGGTGCTGGCCGCGCCCGGCGACATCCACCGGGCCATCTCCGAGATCTACGGCTTCCGCCAGCACATCACCGAGGCGCGCTCCCAGCTGGAGAACGATCGCCCGGGCTCGGACCTCGCGAACCTCGAGCAGTTCGTGAACCTGTCCGGCATCGACGTCCTGGAGGCGTCGAGCGAGCCGGTGGTCGCGGCGGTCGAGTACCTGCTCCACTACGCCTTCGAGCAGCGCGCCAGCGACATCCACATCGAGCCGCGGCGGGAGGAGTCGATCATCCGGATGCGCATCGACGGGGTTCTCCACCCCATCCACCGCATCCCCAAGGCCGTCCACGGGGCGATCGCCAACCGCTTCAAGATCATGAGCCGGCTCGACATCGCCGCGAAGCGCCCCCAGGACGGGCGAATCCGGACCGCCCGCGGCGACACCGAGATGGAGCTGCGCGTCTCGACCATGCCCACGACCTTCGGCGACAAGGTGGTCATCCGCATCCTCGACCCCGAGGTGCTGGTCCGCGACCTCTCCGAGCTGGGCTTCCTGCCCGACGAGCGCGACGCCTTCGAGCGCTGGCTGCTCCGCCCGCACGGCCTCATCGCGGTGACCGGACCCACCGGCAGCGGCAAGACCACCACGCTGTACTCGGCCCTCCAGGCGCTGGCCTCGCCCGAGGTGAACGTGGTCACCATCGAGGATCCCATCGAGATGGTCCTCGAGGACTTCAACCAGATCGCGGCGAACCCGAAGACAGGCACGGGCTTCGCCGAGGCGCTGCGCCACGTTCTCCGCCAGGACCCCGACGTCATCATGGTGGGCGAGGTCCGCGACTCCGAGACCGCCAACCAGGCCGTCCAGGCCGCCCTCACCGGCCACATGGTGCTCACCACCCTGCACACCAACGACACCGTCGGCGCCATCGCCCGCCTGCGCGACCTCGGCGTGCCGAGCTTCCTCGTCGCCGCCACGCTCACAGGCGTGGTCTCCCAGCGCCTCGTCCGCCAGGTCTGCCCCGCCTGCGCCCACGACGTGCCGCTCACGGCCGACGAGGTGGACGGCCTGGGCGTGCCGCATCCGGAGGACTTCGCCGGGCAGCTCCTCAGCCGGCGCGGCGAAGGTTGCGTGAAGTGCCGCAACACCGGCTATTACGGCCGCACCGGCATCTTCGAGGTCCTCCCGATCAACCCGCGGCTGCGCCATCTCGTGGCCGAGGACGCCACCCCCGAGGTCCTGGCCCGCACCGCCCGCCAGGACGGCCTCCGGTCGATCCGCGAGCACGCCATCCGCAAGGTGGCCGCGGGCGTGACCTCCTACGAGGAGGCGATGCGCGCCACCTCCGACGCGGAGGTGCAGCGGTGAGCGACCTCGCCACGGAGATCGCCGAGCTCTGGTCGGCCGGCACGCCGCTCGTCTACATCGTCACCGCCGAGGAGGATCGTGCGGTGGCGCTCTGCCGCGCGGCGGCAGACGGGTTCGGGGCGCGCTCCGCGGTCTGGACGAGCGCCCGCGGCCTCGAGCGCCTGGCTCCCGCGGCCCGCGATGCGGACGCGCTCGTCGAGGCGCTGCTCGAGGCCCCGGCGCCCCTCCTGGTGGCCGCGCTCGACCTGCACGAGGCGCTGCGGGACCCGGCCACGGTCCGGAAGCTGCGCGACGCCATCCCGCGCATGCAGCGCGAGGGGCGCTGCCTGGTCGTCGTGGCCCCGCGGCTGTCGGTGCCCGAGGGGCTCGCCGCGGAGGTGGCGGTGCTGCGGCTGCCGCTCCCCGACGACGCCGAGCTGTCGTCGGTGCTCGAGTCGGTCCAGGCGGCGCTCGGTCCGGCCGGGGCGCCCACGCGGCCACTCGTCCCCGAGGTCCGCCACCGCGCGCTGGTGGCGGCGCGCGGGCTCTCGGAGTCCCAGGCGCGGCGCGCCTTCACCCGGGCGCTTCGCCGCGATCCACACCTCGGGCCCGAGGGTCAGGCCATCGTGGCCGGCGAGAAGAAGCGCCTCCTCGCGCGCGACCTCGGCCTCGAGCTCGTGGAGAGCGCC